>Ga0070665_100000450_pt1 | contig 59867 bp, 51 predicted proteins | sample KBSS13metaG_FD_65862 | JGI IMG/M metagenome (GOLD analysis project Ga0070665, IMG submission 65862) | Switchgrass rhizosphere microbial communities from Kellogg Biological Station, Michigan, USA - KBS S1-3 metaG | ecosystem: Host-associated > Plants > Roots > Rhizosphere > Soil ...
CAAGGCCGAGATCGAGAACACCGACTCCGACTGGGACCGCGAGAAGCTCCAGGAGCGCCTCGCGAAGCTGGCCGGTGGCGTGTGCGTGATCAAGGTCGGCGCCGCCACCGAGGTGGAGCTGAAGGAGAAGAAGCACCGCATCGAGGACGCCGTCTCCGCGACGCGCGCCGCGATCGAGGAGGGCATCGTCCCCGGCGGCGGCTCCGCACTGATCCACGCGGTCTCCGTGCTCGACGGCGACCTCGGCCTCACCGGCGACGAGGCGGCCGGCGTCCGGATCGTGCGGCTGTCCGCCGACGAGCCGCTGCGCTGGATCGCCGAGAACGGCGGCGACAACGGCTTCGTCATCGTCTCCAAGGTCCGCGAGGGCAAGGTCGGCGAGGGCTGGAACGCCGCCACCGGTGAGTACGGCGACCTGGTCGCCCAGGGCGTCCTCGACCCGGTCAAGGTCACCCGCTCCGCGTTGATCAACGCCACCTCGATCGCCGGCATGCTGCTGACGACCGAGACCCTGATCGTCGAGAAGCCCGAGGACGAGGAGCCCCCGGCGGCCGGCCACGGTCACGGCCACGGGCACTGAGTCCCACGCAACGACGTCAAGCGCGCCGAGTCGTCACCTGACGACTCGGCGCGCTTTTCGTGCCTCTGTGCGCCGACTGGGTGGGTGAGCGCTAGTTCCAGTGGACCCAGCGGCCGAAGGTCCGCTTGCCCGGGACCCAGTCGTAGGCCGCCTCCCACTCCGTCCGGGTCGCCAGTGAGGCCCGCAGGCGCTGCGGCTGCTCGGCGCCCCGGTGCATCAGGCAGGTGCGCGGGACGCTGAAGTGCAGCACGTGGTGGGCGTAGTCGTAGTCCGTGCTGCCGTTGCCTCCCGAGCAGCGGGCCTGGAAGTGCTTCAGGTTCCAACCCGTCACGAAGCCGACGTCCCACCCCTCGCCGTCGCCGTTGGTGGAGATGATCAGGTCGGGCGTCCTCTCCACCCGGCGGGTGTCGACGTACAGGTCCTGGATGTGCTCCGGGTCGCCGGACTTCGGCCACCTGATGGTCACCTTCAGTCGGTGAGCGTTGTAGTGCAGGGCCACGAGGCTGACGTCGCCGTTGCCGTTCCCCGTCTTGTCGTCCCCGACCGGGTCGTGCATCCGGACCGTCTGGGCGTTCGCCGGGCCGGCCAGGCCGAGCGTGGCCGCGAGCGCGGCGCAGGCCGCCATCGAGATCGCTGCTGAGATGCGCTTCATCCGTTCCCTCCCTCGAGTGTCGCTGACGAGGATGTGACGATGAGCTGCCAGGTCGGGTTGTCACGGTATGCCGCCCGCGCACGACGCGCCCGGCTCCGTACACTCTGGTCATGGAGAACGACGGACCCGACCCGTTCGCCCCGATGGGCCTCACCTACGACGACGTCCTGCTCCTGCCCGGGTACTCCGACCTCGCGCCGAGCGACATCGACACCACGACCCGGCTCACCCGCGAGATCAGCCTCAAGGCGCCGTTGGTGAGTGCCGCGATGGACACCGTCACCGAGAGCCGGATGGCGATCGCGATGGCCCGCGAGGGCGGGCTGGGCGTCCTCCACCGCAACCTCTCGATCGAGGACCAGGCCTACCAGGTCGACCTGGTCAAGCGGACCCAGACCGGCATCATCTCCAACCCCGTCACCATCGGCCCCGACGCGACCCTGGAGGACCTCGACCGCATCTGCGGCGAGTACCGCGTCTCCGGACTGCCCGTCGTCGACGTCGACGAGCAGCTGCTCGGCATCATCACCAACCGCGACCTGCGCTTCACGCCCGTCGCCGAGTGGGCGACCACCAAGGTCGACGAGATCATGACCCCGATGCCGCTGGTCACCGGCCAGGTCGGCATCTCCCGCGAGGAGGCGACCGCGCTGCTGCGTCAGCACAAGCGCGAGCGGTTGCCGCTGGTCGACGCCGAGGGACGCCTCGGCGGCCTGATCACGGTCAAGGACTTCGTCAAGGGCGAGCAGTTCCCCGACGCGTCCTACGACGCCCACGGCCGCCTCATGGTCGGTGCCGCCATCGGCTACTTCGGTGACGCCTGGCAGCGCGCCACCACCCTGATCGAAGCGGGTGTCGACGTGCTGGTCGCCGACACCGCCCACGGCCACGTCCGGATGCTGCTGGAGATGGTGCAGCGGCTGAAGTCCGACCCGGCGACCGCCCACGTGCAGGTCATCGGCGGCAACGTCGCCACCCGCGAGGGCGCCCAGGCGTTCGTCGACGCCGGAGCCGACGCGGTCAAGGTCGGCGTCGGCCCGGGCTCCATCTGTACGACGCGCGTGGTCACCGGCGTCGGCGTCCCGCAGATCAGCGCGGTCCGTGAGGCGTCCCTCGCGGCCAAGCCGGCCGGCGTACCGGTGATCGCCGACGGCGGCCTCAAGCACTCCGGCGAGATCGCCAAGGCGATCGTGGCCGGGGCCGACTCGGTGATGGTCGGCTCGTTGCTGGCCGGGTGCGAGGAGTCGCCGGGGGACCTGGTGTTCGTCAACGGCAAGCAGTACAAGTCCTATCGCGGCATGGGCTCGCTCGGCGCGATGAGCAGCCGCGGCAAGAAGTCCTACTCCAAGGACCGGTACTTCCAGGCCGAGGTCGCCAGCGACGACCTGATCGTCCCCGAGGGCATCGAGGGCCAGGTCGCCTACCGCGGGCCGCTGTCCGCGGTGGCCCACCAGCTGCTCGGCGGCCTCAACCAGTCGATGTTCTACGTCGGCGCCCGCACCATCCCCGAGCTCCAGGAGAAGGGGAGGTTCGTACGGATCACCCAGGCGTCGCTGGCGGAGTCACACCCGCACGACGTGCAGATGACCGTCGAGGCGCCCAACTACACCGGGCGCTAGCGACCTCGGTCAGCCGCGCAGCAGGGCCAGCGCGGCGCGGGCGTAGGCCGAGGCCACGTCGATGTCGACGTAGCGCTGCTCGGTGTCGCCGATCAGCAGCGACACGGCGTACCCGGGCGTCTCGCCGGGGAGGTGCTCGAGCCCGATGAACGCCTCTCCGAGCACGGCCCGCAGCTGGTCCTCGCGCGGGAGCCACAGCGCCTCAGACGCGGCGAGGGTGTCCATCGCCCACTCGGTGGTGCCGTTGAAGGCCAGCATCTGCCGCCCCAACGCCATCCGCCGGGTCTCGATCACCATGTCGCTGACCACGAACTCCAGCTCGTCCAGCCCGTGGTCGGGGATCACGAACCAGTCGCCCTTCGCCGGCACCCAGGTGAGGCCGGCGTCGCGGAGCTCCTCGGCCAGCTGTCGCGGGATCACCCCACCAGTGTGCGGGACGCCGGGCGTCGTCGTCCGCGACTAGGGTCGTCGGCGTGCCCGCGCCGACGCTCCTGGAGATCCGCCGCTACCCGGTGAAGGCGATGGGCGGTGAGTCCCTGGGGTCCGTCGTGCTGGACGTGCGCGGGCTGGTCGGCGACCGGGCGTTCGCCGTCGTCGACGGCGAGGGCAAGCTGGCCACGGGCAAGCACTCCCGACGTTTCCGGCGCCGCGACGAGGTCTTCGAGTTCGCGTCGCGCACCACGGCCGACGGTGTCCGGGTGACCGGTCGCGGCGGAGAGTGGGAGGTCCCCGGCGACGAGCTCGACCGCGCCCTGAGCGACGCCATGGGCGCCCCCGTCCGGGTGCTGCCCGAGACGACGACGCCCTACTTCGACGCCGGCCACGTCTCCCTGGTCGGCACGGCGTCGCTCGCGTGGTGTGCCGAGCACCTCGGCGTCGACGCCGACTTTCGCCGTATCCGGCCGAACCTCCTCATCGCGACGGCGGAGCCGTTCGTCGAGGAGTCCTGGGTGGAGGTCGAGGTCGGCGGGGTCCGACTCACGCCCGTGAAGCGGATCGAGCGCTGCCGGATGATCGACATCGCCCAGGAAGGGCTGCCGCGGGAAGGTCGCTGGCTGAAGGCGCTGACGCAGGCGCGCGAGATGAACCTGGGTGTCTACGCCGACGTCACCCGACCCGGTGGACTCGCCGTCGGCGACCCGGTGGGTGTCGCCTGACCGTCGCGTACTTGCCAAGTTGGAAAGTGTGATTCATACTTTCCGATATGGAAAGTTCAGGGTCGGGACAGGACGCAGCCGCGCAGCTCGCCGAGGCCGAGGTGCTTCGGCTCCGCCTGACGGCCGGGCTCCGGCTGCCCGCCGGCTTCCATATCGTCCTCGGCGTCACCACGGCCGTGCAGATGGCCGCCGCGACGCTCGGGGTCGGGGCGCAAACCGGCGCCGGCCTCCTCCTGGTCGGCTGCGGGTGCGCGCTCTTCCTGGTCGTGGCGGCCCTGCTCGTGTGGCGTTTCCGGGCGCTCAACGGGGTCTGGGTCGGCGGGCTGCTCGCCCGCTCGGTGCTCGGGATGACGACCGTCGCCTCGTGGGCCTACGGCCTTCCGTTCGGCTTCGCCGTCTTGGCGGCGCTCGCCGGCCACAGCGTGCTCGCCGTGCTGATCTCGGTCATCGGCGGGGCGGCGTACGCCGTGGCCGCCCGGCGGTGGTGGGCGACGTACCGCCAGGATCCGGCGGCGCACGCCGTGGGCGAGAGGGCGACCGTGATGCTCACGGTGGGCGTCGCGATCGCGGCCGGGGTGGTCGTGCTCGTCGGGCTGGCGCACTGATGGCGCTCGACCCCCAGATCCACCCGCCGGCTCGGCTCCAGCTGATGACGATGCTGACCGCGGTCTCGGAGGCGGAGTTCGTGACCCTGCGTGAGACGCTCGGCGTGAGCGACTCGGTGCTGTCCAAGCACGTGTCCGCGCTCGCGGTCGAGGGCTACGTGAAGAGCCGCAAGGGCGTGCACGAGGGTCGGCGAACGACGTGGGTCGGCCTCACGTCGCGAGGGCGTACGGCGCTGGGCCGGCACGTCGCAGCGCTCCGGGCCCTGATCGACGCGATCGACCCGGCGTAGCTGGTCGGCTCGCTCAGAGGAAGCGACTCACCGAGAATCCACCACTGCGCGGACCGTGCGTGGCCGGCAGCCCCGAAGGTCCGAGGGGCCGGCGCCACACGGCTCGACCGTGGCCGTCGTCGACACCGACCAGCACCCCGTCGACGGTCGAGGCCAGGGTCGGGCTGTCGGTCTCCGACGCGGGCACGCGGGGCAGCCCCCGCGAGACCCGCCAGTCGCGAGCGCCCACGGCCTTCGATCGCACCGAGAGCTCGCCGTCGGTGGCGACCGAGGCCAACCAGGCGCGGCCGCTCCGGTCGACCGTGAGCGAGGGCGACGAGTAGGGCGACCACCGACCGAGCAGCCATTCCGGCCGTTGCCACCTGCGGGAGGTGGGCTCGGTGTGGCGGACGACGAGGTCACCGCGCTCGGTGACGGCGGCGAGCCAGACCCGACCGTCCTGGGCATCGGTGATCGCGGGTGTGGAGGTCACCGACCAGGTCCGGTGGTCCGCGGCGCGGAAGCCGGACCAGTGGAGCCCGTTTCCCGTGGTGCGCTGGGTGAGCAGGCGGCCGTGCCGGGTGACCGCGGCCAGCCAGAGACGCCCGGTGACGTCCGCGGTGACCGACGGCGCCGCGTGCGTGGACCAGGAGCCGGGCAGGCCCAGGCGGTGCGGTCTGCTCCAGCGGTCGGTCCGGATGCCCAGGGTGTGCCGCTCGAAGAGGGTGCCGGTACGCGCGACGGCGAGCACGTGCACACGGCCCTGCCCGTCGCTGGTCAGTGCCGGTGAGGACGTCGGCGAGCCGGCGAGTGCGGGGCGCGGCCGGCTGAAGGTCGCTGCTGACGGCGACGTGTGCGCGGTCAGGACGCGGCCGCCGGCGGTCACGGCCGCGACCCACACCCGGCCCTGGCCGTCGGTGAGCACGGACGGGGCGGCGTCGGCGGACCAGCCGCCGGGCGCCGGGAGACGCGTGGTGCGGCCCGAGGGGCGGCGTACGACGAGGTGCCCGCCCGCCGTGGTGCGTGCCGACCAGGCACCGCCGTGGGCGTCGGCGGTGGCGACCCCGGCCCGGCTGGAGCCGAGGTAGGGCGCGGGAGCGGTGTCGGCGAGGTGCAGGTAGCGGAACGACGCGGTCGGCACGGTCCGGACGTCGTACCCGCCGGCGACGCCGTAGTTGTACTCCTCGACGGTGACGCTGCCGTCCTCGACCGCTGAGACCCAGGCGACGTGCCCGTGCTTGCCGGCATCGGTCTGCGCGACCGCACCTACCGCCGGCACCCCGTCGACCAGGTAGCCGAGCTCCGCAGCCGCGTTGTCCCAGTCGGCCGCATTGCCCCAGTGGACGCCGCCGAAGTGGTTCTCGAAGTCGGTCAGGCCGTTGGTCGCCCGCAGTCGCCAGGCCACGAAGCTGGTGCAGTTGCGGAGCGCGAAGCCCCACGGGTCGCCATAGCTGCCGTTGTAGAACCAGATGTGCTTGGCGCACTGCCGCGGCGGCGGGGGAGTGGCCGGCTTCGCGGGCTTGCCCGGCTTGCCGGGCTTGTGCGCCCCCGGCTTCCCCGGTCGACCCGGTCCGGTGGGCGTGTGCGGCTTGGGTGGCTTCGGCGGCAGCGGCACGAGGGGGCACTTGCCCAGGCCGGCATAGGGATAGTCATCCCCTGCTGCGGCATACGACACCGGCACATGGCACGCCAGACTCACCACGACGGCTCCGAGAATGCCTCCGACGAGTCGGCGGCCGGGCCGGCTCCCTCGTGGGAGTGGCATCTCTGGCTCCGTTTCTCAATGGCGTGTCAACGGTCGCACGGCGTGCGCGGACGTCGTGGGCGAACGCAGGAGCCTTTACCTGCTGCGGACGTGAGCTCGGCAACTCGGCCTCCGCGGAGGTACGTCGATACGCTGCGCGAGTGACCGACATCGAGATCGGGCGCGCCAAGCGCGGGCGCCGGGCCTACTCCTTCGACGACATCGCGATCGTCCCGAGCCGGCGTACCCGCGACCCGGAAGAGGTCAGTACGGCCTGGCAGATCGACGCCTACCGCTTCGAGCTGCCGATCGTGGCCGCGCCGATGGACTCGGTGATGTCGCCCGAGACCGCGATCGCGCTCGGTCAGTACGGCGGCCTCGGGGTCCTCAACCTCGAGGGCCTCTGGACGCGGTACGACGAGCCCACGGAGCTCCTGGGCGAGATCTCCGAGCTCGACGGACCCACGGCCGTGCGCCGGATGCAGGAGATGTACGCCGAGCCGGTCAAGGCCGAGCTGATCAGTGCCCGGCTCAAGCAGATGCGCGAGGCGGGCGTGACCGTCGCGGGCTCGCTGAGCCCCCAGCGCACCAAGGAGTTCGCGAAGACGGTCGTCGACGCCGGGGTCGACATGTTCGTGATCCGCGGCACCACGGTCAGCGCCGAGCACGTGAGCGCGCAGGCGGAGCCGCTGAACCTCAAGGAGTTCATCTACGAGCTCGACGTGCCGGTGATCGTGGGCGGGTGCGCGACGTACCAGGCCGCGCTGCACCTGATGCGCACCGGTGCCGCGGGCGTCCTGGTCGGGTTCGGCGGCGGGGCCGCCCACACCACCCGCACGGTCCTCGGGGTCGCCGTACCGATGGCGAGCGCGGTGGCCGACGTCGCCGGCGCGCGACGCGACTACATGGACGAGTCCGGCGGTCGCTACGTGCACGTGATCGCCGACGGCTCGATCGGTCGCAGTGGCGACATCGCGAAGGCGATCGCCTGCGGTGCCGACGCGGTGATGATCGGCTCGCCGTTCGCCCGGGCGTCCGACGCGCCGGGCCGCGGCTTCCACTGGGGTGCCGAGGCCCACCACGCCGAGCTCCCGCGGGGGGAGCGGGTCGCGATCGGCAGTGTCGGGACGCTCGAGGAGATCCTGTTCGGCCCCTCGCGCGTCGCCGACGGCACGATGAACCTGGTGGGTGCCCTCAAGCGGGCGATGGCGACGACCGGCTACACCGAACTCAAGGAGTTCCAGCGCATCGAGGTCGTCGTCTCCTAGGGATCCGGAGACCACCTTGTCGGCCCGGTGATGTACGTAGAGAGAAGTTGCCTCCTCTTGGGGGTTGTGCCGGACGCGTATCTGGCCCACCCTGCCTGCACCCGTGTATGTCCTTTCCGGGGGGATTCACAGGGGCGCGGCAGTGGTCAACCAGGGGGGAGAGACCATGACGATTGCCCGGATGCAACGATCGGTGGACGACCGCTGGGGGCAGCGCACGCCACTCACGCTGCACCTCGACCCACGTGCCATCGAGGACCTCAAGTCGGCGCTCTGGCGCCGTCCCGACGGACCGGGCCCGCGAGCCCTGCCCGACGAGCTCACCCGGCTCACCAACCGTGAGCTGACCGTCCTGCGGGCGATGGCCACGGGCGCGACCAACGCCGAGATCGCGGCCGAGCTGTTCTTGTCGGTCGCCACCGTCAAGACCCACGTGGCGCGGGTCCTGGCCAAGCTCGGTCTCCGCGACCGGGTCCAGGCCGTGGTCTTCGCCTACGAGTCGCGGCTCGTCATACCGAGATAGTCCGCCTCACGCATAGCCACGCGCCTGGAGCGCGTAGAGCTGGGCGTAGGTCCCGTCGGCTGCCATGAGCTCGGCATGGCTGCCGACCTCGCTCACCCGGCCGTCCGCCAGCACGACGACGAGGTCGGCCGCAGCCACCGTCGAGAAGCGGTGGGTCACCAGCACGGTCACGGCGCCGAGCCGCCCCGCGCGGCGGGCCGCATCGGCGTACCCCTCGAAGAGGGCGTGCTCGGTCGCGGGATCGAGCGCGGACGTCGGCTCGTCGAGCACGAGCAGGAGCGGGTCGCCCCGCATCATCCCGCGGGCGATCGCGACCCGCTGCCACTGGCCGCCGGACAGCTCGGTGCCGCCGTCCCAGCTGGTGCCGAGCTGGGTCGTCAACCCGCCCGGGAGCGCCACGAGCACGTCGGTCGCCGCGGCGTCCTCGAGCGCCTGCAGCGCTCGCTCGTCGCTGTCCAGCGCCTGCAGGTCGCCGGTGGTGATCGCCTCGCGGGCGACCAGCTCGAGGTGGAGGTGGTCCTGGAAGGCGCCGGCACAGCGGGTGCGCCAGACCTCGCCGTCGAGGGTCGCGAGGTCGACGCCGTCGACCAGCACCTGTCCCGCTGAGGGGCGGTACAGCCCGGTCAGCAGCTTGACCAGCGTGGACTTGCCCGCGCCGTTCTCGCCGACCACCGCCACCACCGAGCCCGCGGGCAGGTCGAGGTCGACGTCGGACAGGGACGGGTCCTCCTGGCCCGGGTAGGTGAACCCGAGACCGCGCAGGGAAATGCCCGATCGGAGCCGCTCGGGCGGCGTACCGGTGCCGCCGATCGCCTGGGCCGCGGCCACGCTCTCCTCGAGCAAGCGGTAGCGGCCGACGGTGCGGGTCACCTGGGCCAGCATCTGGAACGAGAAGCGCAACGACGAGACCACGCCCTGCAGCTGTCCGATCACGAGCACCGAGGTCGCGACCGCGCCGACGGCGACCGCGCCGTGGGCGGCGTCGCGCACGATCAGGGTCAGCACGACGCCGGCCGCGGCGATGTAGAACAGCCCGCAGACCGTCGCCGCGAGGTTCTTGGCGACATCGGCCCGGATGTGCGGACGCCGCCAGGCCTGGCCGGCCGCCCTGAGCCGGCCCGCGATCACCTCGCGAGCGCCGAGCACCCGCAGCTCCGAGGCGGGCACCGGCTCGACGGCCAGCTCGACGAGGTGCTGGGTCAGGCGGCCGGGCTCGGCGGCCTCGTCCTCGGCCGCCCGGTCCCACCGCACGATCCAGCGACCGACCAGGATGCTGGGCAGCGACGCCGGCAGGAGCAGGAGCAACCGGGCGTCGGCACCGATCGCGATCGCCAGCGTCACCACGGGGACCATCAGGTTGCGGATCGCGTTGACCAGGCTGTTGTAGGCGCCGCCCAGCGCTCCCTGACGCTCGCGGACGATCTGCGCCTGGTCGCGGAACGCCGGCGACTCGAGGTGGTCCAGGGTCGGCACCGCCGCCATCAGCTCGGCCACCCGCCGGTCGAACTCGTGGCCGACCTTCTCGTTGAGGCGCAGCCGCGCCTCGACCCCGATCGTGGTGAAGACCGGCACCACGCCGTATCCCACCGCGGCCAGCACGGTGCCGGTGAGCAGCGTGGCCTCGGAGTGGGTGGCGACCCCGCTGACCATCAGCCCGAACGCCAGCGGGAGCAGGTTGCTCAGGATCGTGCTGACGACCTCGAGGAAGGCGAGCAGCGCCGCGGTGCGGTCGAGCCGGAACGCCGCGGCGAGGGGCAACCAGAGGTGGCGGAAGAACGTCATGCGTCACCACCCCCGGCCATCGCGAATCGCTCGGCCTGGAGCGCGAACATCCGGGCGTAGCCGCGGCCGGCCGCGACCAGTGCCTCGTGGCTGCCGTCCTCGACGATGCGGCCCTGGTCGAGCACCACGATCCGATCGGCGTGCCGGACGCTCGAGAGCCGGTGGCTGACCAGGATCGTGGTCAGGCCCCGGGTCACGGTCAGGAAGTTGTCGAACAACTCGGCCTCGGCGCGGACGTCGAGGGCCGCGGTGGGCTCGTCCAGCACGAGCACGCCGGCACCGGCGTCGATCGCGGCCAGGGCCCGGGCCAGGGCGACCCGCTGCCACTGCCCGCCGGAGAGGTCGGTGCCACCGGTGTACTCGCCGCTGAGCACCCGGTCCCAGCCACCGACCCTGGCCAGCACGCGGTCTCCGGTGGCGTCGTGCAGGGCGCGCGGCACGACCGTCTCGACGTCCTCGGCGCGGTGGTCACCCAGCATGGCCATCCCGACGTTCTCGCGGAGGGTGAGGTGGTAGCGGACGAACTCCTGGAAGATCACCGCCACCCGGCGGCGCAGGTGGTCGTCGGTGCCGGGATCGCCGCCGTCGACCAGGACTGCGCCGGCGTCGGGACGGTGGAGCCCGCACAGGAGCTTGATCAGCGTGGACTTGCCCGCGCCGTTCGCGCCGACCACGGCGACGCTGCTGCCGGGCTCGATCTCGAGGGTCAGCCCGGCGAACGTCGGCTCGGGGCGACCCGGGTAGGTGAACCGCACGTCGCGGAACGAGACCGTGCTCGGCGTGCCCGTCGGGCGGGTCGGCGACGTCGTCGCCGCGGGCTCGGGCAGCCGGGTCGAGAGGTCCTCGAGGTCGAGCAGCAAGGTCTGCTGCCGGATCACCATGGTCTGCATGTCGCCGAGCATCCCGAGCCCCTCGATCTGGGTGAGGGCCTGCACCGAGGCGAGCAGCGTCGCGGTGCCGATGACACCGGTCCAGGCGCTGTGGGCGAGCGTCGCGAGGGCGACGCCGTAGGCCGCCAGGATCGCGACGTCGGCGAGGACGATCGGGCCCTGCTTGGCACGCCGGTTGTCCCAGAGGTCGGCCATGGCGCGGTTCCAGCTCGCCGAGAAGCGCTCCAGCCCGAACGCCGTGAGCCCGAACAGCCGGACCTCCTTCGCGCTGTCCTGGTCGACCAGTAGGTTGCGGTACCACCGCGCGCGACGACGCCGGCGGTCGCGGAAGATGTCCTCGAAGATCTGCTGGGAGTACGCCGACCAGGTGACGTTGACCGCCAGCGTCGTCACCAGCACCAGGGCCGCGACCCACCAGGACCACGTCGCGAGGACGACGAGTGCGGCGGTCCCCCACAGCCGGTAGCTCAGCACCTGCCAGGTGGACTGCACCCCGAGGAAGTACTGCTGGTTGATCTCCTCCACGGCTCCGTCGATGGCCTGGCGGACGTCGGCGTCCTCGAGATGCTCGATGCCGTGCGGTCGCGAGGCGAGGGTCGAGACCCGCTCGAGCAGCAGCGGTGTGGCGCGGCCCTGCTGGACGACACCGACCAGATCGGTGGTCGCCTGGCAGAGCGGCTGGATCACCAGGCAGGCCAGCGTGAACACCAACCAGCCCGTCTCGAGCCGGTGGTCGACCAGCCCTGCGACGAGCCGGCCGGACCCGACCATCAGTCCGGCCGCGGCGGCTGCCTGCGCCACGGCGGCCAGGAGGCCGACGACGGTGAGGGCGGGGGAGCAGGCCCAGACCAGGCGGGCGAGGAGCACCTGACCGCGGAGCACGCGCCGGACCCGAGTACCGGTGATCGCCATGCCCGGCACTCTGACATCAAATTGATGTCAATGCAATGTCGTTACGCCGTCTTCTTGATGTCAAGCAGCGCCGAGATCCCGCGCAGGCCGCTCTCCACGACCGTCGCTCCGCCGGGGCCCTGGCCCCACATCACCTCGTACCACGGGCCGAGCCGGTGCCAGTCCAGGGCGCGGGCGAGCTCGTCGTCGGTCGCGCCGTACGCCGTCGCGACGCCCTCGGCGAACGGCTCCGGTGCGCCGTACAGGGGCCAGGCGAGGTCGACGGCGGGATCGGCGACCCGGGCGTCCTTCCAGTCCAGGATCCCGACGATCCCGCGGTCGTCGGAGGTCACGTGGTGAGCCGCGAGGTCGCCGTGCACCAGCGTCGCCGGAGTCCGCAGTGCGATCCGCCGCAGCAGCTCGTGCCCGGCGTCCTGCTGGTCCGCGGGCAGCAGCGGCTGCACCCGGTGGAGCATCCGCTCGAGGGTGGCGAGCAGCTCGGCGCGGGCCGCGGTGGCCTCCGGGATCCCGGACTCGATGTACACGTTCACGGGCATGTCGTGCAGCACGCGGAGGAACTCGCCCATCCGGATCCCGTCGGCGTGGCTCAGCGGCGCCGCTGTCGCGAGCTCGCCGGGCACCAGCCGGTGACGGACCCGCAACGGCGACTCGTCGAGGACGATCGGGACCGGCACGGCCAGCGGAAGCAGGGGTGCGAGCCGCGGCATCAGCCGGACCTCGTTGCGCAGCTGCACCTCGGCGTCGGGGAACCGTGGCACCCGGTCGAGCCAGCGCCCTTCGACCGCGGTCGCCACCGTGTCCCAGCCCTCCTCGGGCTCGCCGCGGTCGGCCGCACGCTCGCGCACCCAGTCGCCGAACAGGACCCGCGTGTCCGGCATGAACTCGATCTCGGGGTCGGCCAGCCGGTCGAGCAGCCGCTCGAGGCTCAGCCACGCGCCGTAGGCCACCTCCTCGGGCTGTGGCGTGATGGGTCCGTCCCAGGTCGTCACGTAGCGGAACGCCCGGTAGCAGGTGAAGCTGTCGGCGTAGTCGCTCTCGCCGAGCGGCTCCAGCTCGCTGGTCACGCCGAGCTCCTCGGCGAGCTCGCGCCGGGCCCCTTCGAGCGGGTCCTCGCCGGCGAGCACGACACCGCCCGCGGTGAAGTCCCAGTGGGCGGGGTAGACGTCCTTGGTCGGCGTCCGGCGGTGCACGTAGATGCGCCCGTAGGGGTCGCGGACGACGATCCCGGTCGCGGCGTGCCGCAGGTTCTGGGCGCGCATGACGGGACGAGGGGCACTCCCGTCAGGACGTCCCCCGTCGTCGTAGAGCGCGACGACCTCCTCGGCCACGGGACTATGTAACCCCGAAATGCCGCTCAGTTCTGGCGAAGTCCGGGACTCGGGTCGCCTTGGGGGTTCAGTCCGTCGACCGCGAGCCGCGTCATCCGGCGTGCCTCGAGCAGCCGCGCGCGGTCGCCGACACCGTGCCGGAGCGCCGCCAGCACCGGCCGGACCCGGATCGGGTGGCCGGGTGAGTAGAGGTTCCACGATGTCGGGATGTACGCCGCGCGAGTCACCGCGAACCCGTGCTTCTGCTCGGTGAACGTGAAGCGGATGCTGATCCCCTCGTAGGCCCGCGGATACTTCGGGTCGCTCTGCCCGACCATGTTGCCCATCCCGTAGACGACCCACTTCCCGTTCACCCGGGTGATCGGCTGGACGACGTGGGCGTGCTCGGCGGAGACCAGGTCGACGGCCGGGCTGGCCGTGAGCCGGCGTACCAGCGCGACCTGCTGGGCGTTGGGGAGCCGGGAGTACTCGTCGCCGCCGTGGTACTGGACGACGACGATGTCGGCACCGGCCGCCTTGGCCGCCCGAGCCTGGGCGATCAGGTTGTCGGCGTCCCACATCGACACGGCCCAGCGCTGGTCCGGCGGCAGCACGAAGCCGTTGAGGGAGTAGGTGCCGCCGACGATGCCGACCTTCACGCCGTCGTGAGTGGTGAGGATGACCGGCTTGCGTCGTTCGGCCGGCGAACGGAACGTGCCGACGTGGCGGACCCCGGCCCGCTCGAGCAGGTTCGCGGTGCGCACCAGCCCGCTGACGCCCTGGTCGATGCTGTGGTTGGAGTCGGTGGTGCAGGCGTCCCAGCCCATCGAGGCGATCCAGCGGGCGATCTCGGGAGGCGCCGCGAAGACCGGATAGCTCGACAGGTGCTGGTCGTCGGTGGCGAACGGCACCTCCTCGTGACAGATCGCGAGGTCGGCGTGCTCGACGATCGGCTTCATGGCCGCGAACATCGGGTCGAAGTCGAAGCGCCGGTGCAGGCCGAGGCGTACGGCGTCCTCGTGCGCGCTCTGCCACACCGTGTCGTGCCAGAGCAGGTCGCCGCTCATCAGCAGCGTCACCGAGCGGTGCTGCGGGTCGGGGGCGTCGGGCGTGGGGTCACCCGACGCGACACCGGTGGGGTCGTCGCTCGGCACGACGGCCGGGGACTCCGAGGGGGGCGGGCCGGTCAGCGGCCCGTCGGGGGTGACAGTGATCGCCAGCCGCGCCGAGGTGTCGTGCGTCTGCTCGGGCCGCACCAGGAGCGTGGCAGCCAGGGCGAGCGTCAGGAGCAGGCCGACCACGGCGATCCGGGTGAGTGTCCGCAACGCCGTTCTCCGTCCTCGTCGTCGTGTCGCTCGGGCCTGGGACGCCCGGCCGTCGCGATCGGTTGTCGCGGTTCGCTGCCGCTCGTCCTCGGTGGGTTGAGAGGATCGTCCCGTGGCGGCCCAGTCAAGTGCTCTCGGTCCCGACGCGCGGGCAGGCGCGCTGGCGGACCTGTCCGCCACGACCGCCGACGAACCACTGGACGTGCTGGTCGTCGGTGGCGGGGTCGTCGGCACCGGTGCTGCGCTCGACGCGGTCTCGCGCGGTCTCAGCGTCGGGCTCCTGGAGCAGCGTGACCTGGCCAGCGGCACGTCGTCCCGGTCGAGCAAGCTGGTGCACGGCGGCCTGCGCTACCTGGAGATGTTCGACTTCGCGCTGGTCCGCGAGGCGCTCGAGGAGCGCGGCCTGCTGCTGACCCGGCTGGCCCCTCACCTGGTGCGGCCGGTCCCGTTCCTCTACCCGCTGCACCACTCCTACGAGCGGCCGTACGTCGGCGCGGGGCTGGCCCTGTACGACGGGCTGGCGATGGCGGGCAAGTACGAGATGGGACTGCCCAAGCACAAGCACCTGTTCCGCAAGCAGATCGCGCGGATCGCGCCCGACCTCCGGACCGACGCGATGACCGGCGCCGTGCGCTACTACGACTGCCAGGTCGACGACGCCCGCCTGGTCGTGACGATCGCCCGGACCGCCGCCCATCACGGAGCGCTGGTCGCGACCCGCACCCGGGTCACCGGCTTCCTCCGGGACGGTGCGCGCGTCGTCGGCGTACGCGCGACCGACCTGGAGTCCGGACGGGAGCTCGAGGTGCGGGCTCGCGTCGTCGTCAACGCCGCCGGCGTCTGGACCGACGACGTCGAGAGGCTCCTCGGCGGATCGCTCTCGCTCGACGTGGAGGCCAGCAAGGGGATCCACCTGGTCGTGCCGCGCGACCGGATCCGGTCGGAGTGCGGCTTCATCACCAAGACCGAGAAGTCGGTGCTGTTCGTGATCCCGTGGGGCCGGCACTGGATCATCGGCACCACCGACACCGCCTGGGACCTCGACCTCGCCCACCCGGCAGCGTCGCGCACCGACATCGACTACCTGCTCGGGCACGTGAACAAGCTGCTCAAGGTGCCGCTGGACCACACGGACGTCGAGGGTGTGTACGCCGGTCTGCGGCCGCTGCTCGCCGGCAAGCCCGGCCGGGGGGTCGGCTCGGGTGGCGAGGGTGAGGTGGCGACGACGAAGGTCTCCCGCGAGCACACCGTGGTCAGCCCCGCGCCCGGCCTGGTCCTGATCGCCGGCGGCAAGCTGACGACGTACCGGGTGATGGCGCGCGACGCCGTCGACCTCGCCGTCCGCGGCTGGCCGGCCGTGGCGCCGTCGCACACCGAACGGGTGCCGCTGATCGGGGCCGACGGCTTCCTGACCCGCACCAATCAGCGGGTCGCGCTGTCGCGCCGGTCGGGGCTCGAGGTGGGCCGGATCGACCACCTGCTGGGGCGCTACGGGGGGCTCATCGACGACCTGCTCGCGCTGGTCGCGTCGCGGCCCGAGCTGGGTGGGCCGCTCCCCGGGACCGAGGACTATCTATGCGCCGAGGTCGTCTACGCCGTCACCCACGAGGGCGCCCGCCACCTCGACGACGTCCTCGCGCGACGCACCCGGATCTCGATCGAGACCTTCGACCGCGGCACCCTCGCCGTCACCGCCGCCGCCGACCTGATGGCCGCCGAGCTCGGCTGGGACCAGGTCCGCCGCGACGACGAGGTCGACCACTACCTACGACGGGTCGAGGCCGAGCGCCAGTCGCAGGAGAAGCTCACCGACCAGGAGGCCGACGAGGCCCGGGTGAGTGCGCCGGAGATCGTCTGATCACCGCCTGCCGGCGTCCGTCGCTCGAGCCCCTGGTTCCGTCGGTCGAGCCCTTGGTTCCGTCGGTCGAGCCCTTGGTTCCGTCGGTCGAGCCCTTGGTTCCGTCGGTCGAGCTTGTCGAGACCACGGACTCGCCGTCCGTCCGGATCGGCGATGTCCGAGCCAGTCGGGGAAGGTCCTCGTACCGTCCCTCGATCAGCGCCTGCCGCTTGGCCCGACCCCACCCCTGGATCTGCTTCTCGTACCAGTACGCCTCGTCGATCCGGTCGAGCTGCGTGGACCAGACGAGCCGCACGGGACGGCGGCGCTTGGTGTATTCGGCGCCAAGGCCTTCGTTGTGCTCGCTGACGCGACGTTCGAGGTCCCACGTACTTCCGACGTAGTAGCTTCCGTCGGCGCACTCGAGCATGTAGGCGAAGGGCATGGCTCGACCTTGCCGGGTCGCTTTCGTGTCCGCCACCGAGGGTGCTGGCGCTGTGGACGGCCGCCTGATCGCGTGGTCTCGACAAGCTCGACCGACGCGGGTGGTGGCTCGACCGACGCGGGACGGGGCGTGGTCTCGACAAGCTCGACCGACGCGGGTGGTGCCGTTGGTTACTCCGGGGTAGCCGGGCGCGGAGGGCGGGCATACCCTCGGTACATGAGCGACCGGCACCCGTCTTCCGGGCCACTCGTCGAAGGTCCCCACGATCCCGAGCACGACCCGACCGCGTCGTACGCGCTGGATCGCGGCTACGTCCGCGACCTCACGGCCCGCCTGGTCGCGACGTCCGGGCGCACCGTCGAGGTGCGGTCACCGATCGGCGACCAGCCCCTGGCCCACGTCCCGCAGTCGAGCGACGCCGACGTCGAGGAGGCGTTCCGCCGGGCGCGGCGCGCCCAGGAGTCGTGGGCGCGGACGCCGCTCGAGGTGCGCGCCGACGCACTGCTGCGCCTCCACGACCTGGTGCTCGACCACCAGGCCGAGATCATCGACCTGATCTGCCTCGAGTCCGGCAAGGCGCGCAAGCACGCCTTCGACGAGCCGATGCACATCGCCCTCACGGCTCGCTACTACGCGCGGACGGCGCACGAGCACCTCGACACGCGTCGCGTGCGTGGCGTGATCCCCGTGCTGACGCGGGTCGAGGTCAACCACGTGCCCAAGGGCGTGGTCGGCGTGATCTCGCCGTGGAACTACCCGTTCACGATGGCTCTCTGTGACGGCCTCCCCGCCCTTCTCGCCGGCAACGCCGTGGTCGCCAAGCCCGACGCCCAGACGATGCTCTCGGCGCTGCTCTCCGCCCGGCTGCTCGAGGAGGCGGGGTTCCCGCCGGACCTGTGGCAGGTCGTCGCCGGTCCCGGCCCGGAGATCGGTCCCGCGATGATCCAGCGCGCCGACTACATCTGCTTCACCGGCTCGACGGCCACCGGCAGGTCGGTCGCCACCGGGTGCGCCGAGCGGCTGATCGGCTGCTCTCTCGAGCTCGGCGGGAAGAACCCCATCCTCGTCCTCCGCGACGCCGACCTCGAGAAGGCGGCCGAGGGCGCCGTGCGCGCGGCGTTCTCGAACGCCGGCCAGCTGTGCGTCTCGATGGAGCGGATGTTCGTCGCCGACCAGGTCTACGACCGGTTCCTGGAGCGGTTCGTGGCGCGCACCGAGGCCATGACGCTCGGCGCGACCCTCGACTGGGGCAACGACATGGGGTCGCTGATCAGCCACCGGCAGCTCGAGACCGTCACCGCCCATGTCGACGACGCCGTCGCGAAGGGCGCGCGGGTGCTGACCGGTGGGCGGGCCCGCCCCGACCTGGGTCCTTTCTTCTACGAGCCGACGATCCTCGAGGGCGTCACGCCCGAGATGACCTGCTTCGGCCACGAGACGTTCGGGCCCGTGGTCTCGACGTACCGGTTCCACGACGAGACCGAGGCGATCGCCCGTGCGAACGACGGCGAGTACGGCCTCAACGCCTCGATCTACAGCCAGGACGGAGCGCGGGCTCGTCAGGTCGCCCGGCAGATCCGGTGCGGGACCGTCAACGTGAACGAGGCGTTCGCCGCGACGTTCGGCAGCATCGAGGCGCCGATGGGCGGGATGCGGTCCTCCGGTCTCGGCCGTCGGCAGGGGAGCGAGGGTGTGCTGCGGTTCACCGAGACGCAGTCGGTCGCGACCCAGCGAGCCACGAGGTTCTCGCCGTCGTTCGGGCTGTCGGACGAGAGCTACGCCACCATGATGACCGTCAACCTCCGGCTCCTGAAGAAGTTCGGGCGCGCATGAGGGTCTCGACAGGCTCGACCGGCGAGCGTGCCGACTACGACGTGCTCGTCGTCGGGTCCGGGTTCGGCGGCTCCGTGGCGGCGCTGCGGCTGACCGAGAAGGGTTACCGCGTCGCCGTGCTGGAGGCGGGTGCCCGCTTCGCGGACGACGACTTCGCGGCGACGTCGTTCGACAGCAGGCGCTTCCTCTTCCGCCCCGAGATCGGCTGCTACGGCATCCAACGGATCGACGCCTTGAAGGACTGCCTGATCCTGTCCGGCGCGGGCGTCGGCGGCGGGTCGCTGGTCTACGCGAACACGCTCTACGAGCCGCTCGAGCAGTTCTACGACGACCCGTCGTGGAAGGACATCACCGACTGGCGCGCCGAGCTGGCGCCGTACTACGACCAGGCGAAGCGGATGCTCGGCGTCGCGGAGTACCCGCGGATGACGCCGTCCGACGAGATCATGAAGCAGGTCGCCGACGACCTCGGCGTCGGCGACACCTTCCACCCGACGCCGGTCGGGGTCTTCTTCGGCGGGCCGGGCCAGGAGCCGACGGAGACGGTGGCCGATCCCTACTTCGGCGGCGCCGGTCCCGATCGCAACCCGTGCCGCCACTGCGGCGAGTGCATGACCGGATGCCGGCACAACGCGAAGAACACGCTGGTCAAGAACTACCTCCACCTCGCCGAGCAGAACGGCGCGCGGGTGCTGCCGCTGACGACGGTGACCCGGATCGAGCCGCGCTCGGACAAGTCCGGGGGCGCGTACGACGTCCACGTCCGCTTCACCAAGGCCAAGCTCAACCGGCCCGGTTCGACCAAGGTGATCACCGCCGACCAGGTCGTGCTCGCGGCGTCCGCCCTGGGCACCCAAAGGCTCCTGCACCGGATGAAGGACAAGGGCCACCTGCCCGGGCTCTCCGACCGCCTCGGCCACCTGTCGCGGACCAACTCCGAGTCGATCCTCGGCGCGATCGCGCCCGACGCGAAGGTCGACTACACCCAGGGAGTCGCGATCACGTCGTCGTTCCATCCCGACGAGCACACCCACATCGAGCCGGTCCGCTACGGCAAGGGCAGCAACGTGATGTCACTGCTCCAGACCGTGCTGACCGACGGCGACCTCGGTCCGCGCTGGCGCACCTGGCTCAAGGAGATGTGGGCCCAGAAGACGCACGTGCTCGACCTCTACGACATGCGGCACTGGTCGGAGCGCACCGTGATCGCGCTGGTCATGCAGAGCCGCGACAACTCGATCACCGTCTTCTCCAAGGCCGGTCGCTTCGGACGCCGGGTGCTCACCTCGCGCCAGGGGCACGGCGAGCCCAACCCGACCTGGATCCCGGTCGCCAACAAGGTCGCACGCCGGATGGCCGAGATCATGGGCGGCACGCCGGGCGGCTCGATCGGCGAGCCCTTCAACATGCCGCTCACCGCGCACTTCATCGGCGGCTGCACGATCGGCGACTCCCCGGACACCGGTGTCGTCGACGCCTACCAGCGCGTCTACGGCCATCCGGGTCTGCACATCGCGGACGGCTCGGCGATCTCGGCCAACCTCGGCGTCAACCCGTCGCTGACGATCACCGCCCAGGCCGAGCGGGCGATGGCGTTCTGGCCCAACGCCGGCGAGGACGACCCGCGCCCGGCGCTGGGCGCGACGTACGCCCGCATCACGCCGGTGGCGCCGGCCAGGCCCGCCGTGCCCGAGACCGCGCCCGCGGCACTGCGGCTCCCGATCGTCGCGGTCGGTTAGCCGGATCGGTCGCGGAGCTGCTCGCGCAGTCCCATGTCGTCGCGGCAGGCCCAGTGCTCGACGATCATCCCGTCGGCCACCCGCCAGATGTGGATGAACGTCCAGGTGATCGGGCGGCCCGACACGGGGGCGTCGGCGAGCAGGGGCATCGTGGATGCCCGATGGACGCCGTGCAGGGTGAGGTGCTGCGTGACGAGATCCCCCTCGCTGAAGAGGTGATGCTGCTCGAGGGTGACCGGACCGAGGTCCTGGTCGATGGTGCGCAGGATCAGCTCGAGGCCGTCGCGGCCCTGGGGACCCGCGGCGTGGTTGACCATGTCCGTGGCGACCAGGTCGAGCGAGGTCGGATCACCCGCCTGCTGCCGTCGGAACATCTCCTCGACCACGGCCTTGGCGCCGGCCTCGCTCATGACGGTGTGCCTCCTGCCGTGCGGTGGACGGAGATGATCGTGCCATGCGGGTCCCACGCGTAACCCTCGGCCCGAGGGGTCGTTGAGGGGGACGGGCCCCACCTTCCGAACTCCCTCCCTTGGTGGGTCCCACCCCGTCCTGTTTTCCGGCAGCGACGGACCCAGAGCCCGGCCTCGCTCCCTGATCGGCCGGGCTCTGGCGCGTCCGGTCCGGCCGGCGCCGGATCGCGGCTGCGCGCCGATAGGCTTCGGTCATGTCGGAGCACGACCTGGTCCTCGTCGTCGACTTCGGCGCGCAGTACGCCCAGCTGATCGCCCGGCGGGTGCGTGAGGCGCGGGTCTACTCCGAGATCGTGCCGCACTCGACGCCGGTCGCCGAGATGCTGGCGCGCGATCCGGCGGCGATCATCCTGTCCGGCGGTCCGTCCTCGGTGTACGCCGCGGGCGCGCCCGGCATCGACGACGCGGTCTTCACGGCCGGGGTGCCGGTCTTCGGCATGTGCTACGGGTTCCAGCTGATGGCCCAGGGCCTGGGCGGAGCCGTCTCGCCGACCGGGGCGCGTGAGTACGGCCGTACGCCGGTCAAGGTCGACCGCGCCGGCACGCTGCTGGCCGACCTCCCGGCCGACCACTCGGTCTGGATGTCCCACGGCGACTCCGTGATCGCGGCGCCGCCCGGCTTCGACGTGCTCGCCTCGACGCGGGTCACCCCCGTGGCGGCGTTCGAGGACACCGACCGGCGCCTGGCCGGCGTCCAGTGGCACCCGGAGGTGCTGCACACCGAGCACGGCCAGCAGGTGCTGGAGCACTTCCTGCACGAGATCGCGGGCTGCCGCCCGACCTGGACGATGGTCAACATCGTCGACGAGCAGGTCGACCACATCCGTGGGCAGATCGGTGACGGCCGCGCGATCTGCGCACTCTCGGGCGGGGTCGACTCGGCCGTGGCGGCTGCGATCGTGCAGCGCGCGATCGGCGACCGCCTCACCTGCGTGTACGTCGACCACGGGATGATGCGGTCCGGCGAGACCGACCAGGTACGCCGCGACTTCGAGGCGGTCTTCGACACCCTCGACGTGGTCGACGCGGCCGACCAGTTCCTCGGGGCGCTGGAGGGGATCCATGACCCCGAGGAGAAGCGGAAGATCATCGGCCGGGAGTTCATCCGGACCTTCGAGACCGCCGAGGCCCGAGTCTTCGGAGGCGCCGGCGCCGGCGAGACGGCCTACCTCGTCCAGGGGACGCTCTACCCCGACGTCGTCGAGTCCGGCGGGGGAGCGGGGACCTCCACCATCAAGTCCCACCACAACGTCGGCGGCCTGCCCGACGACCTGAACTTCGAGCTGGTCGAGCCGTTGCGTGCCCTGTTCAAGGACGAGGTGCGGATGGTCGGCGAGCAGCTCGGCCTGCCGCCGACCATGGTCTGGCGCCAGCCGTTCCCCGGGCCGGGCCTCGGGATCCGGATCATCGGCGAGGTGACCCGCGAGCGCCTCGACATCCTGCGCGCCGCCGACCTGATCGCCCGCGAGGAGCTGACCGCCGCCGGCCTCGACCGCGACATCTGGCAGTTCCCGGTCGTGCTGCTGGCCGACGTCCGGTCGGTCGGCGTCCAGGGCGACGGCCGCACCTACGGTCACCCCGTCGTGCTCCGCCCGGTCACCTCCGAGGACGCGATGACCGCCGACTGGGCCCGTCTGCCGTTCGACCTGCTCGAGAAGATCTCGACCCGGATCACCAACGAGGTCGCCGAGGTCAACCGGGTCACCCTCGACATCACCTCGAAGCCGCCGGGCACCATCGAGTGGGAGTGACTGCGCCGCACGTGGCGCGCCCCGCGGCTGCGTAAGCGCGGGGCGCGAGGTCCGGGCCGCTCTCCGAGCGCGGCCCGGGATGGCGTCCAGGTTAGATCCGATGCGCGCGGCTGTCGACGTCCCCACCTGTTGCGGTGGGGTGGGGGCGACCGGACCGCGTGATCGGCCGCCAGCTCGAGCTCTAGGATCCTTCGGACGGCTGGTCCTCGTGCTCGTCGGGGGTCGGGTCGAGGAACACGTGCCGGACGTCGGGGAACCGCTCCCGCACCATCGTGTCCACGTCGTCGGCCGCGCGCTCGATGTCCTCGGGCGAGAGGTCGTCGGCGAGGTCCACGCGGGCCGCGACCAGGACCTGGTCGGGCGCGAGCCGCATCGTCAGCAGCTCCAGCACGGCGTCGACCCCGTCCGCTTCGTTGATGGCGCCGGTGATGTCCTCGCGCAGGTCCGCGGACACCGAGCGCCCGATCAGGTACTGCTGGTTCTGCCGCCCCAGCCCGTAGGCGACGACGACCAGCAGTACCGCGATCGCGAGCGACGCGACGCCGTCCCACGTCCGCCCACCGGTCAGCTCGTCGAGGCCGATGCCCCCGGCGGCGAGCAGCAGCCCGAGCAGCGCGACACCGTCCTCCCAGAAGACCGCGCGCAGGGCCGGGTCCGCGTCGTGCGTCAGGTAGCGCAGGGCGTGTCCGCGTCCTCGCGACTCGTGCCGCAGCTGCACGACCGCCTTGACGAACGACGTCCCCTCGAAGAGGAACGAGATCCCCAGGACGACGAAGGCGAGCGTCGGCGAGCCCGGCGTGCCACCGCCGACCAGCGTGCTCACGCCTTCGTACAGCGCGAAGCCGGCGCCGAGCACGAAGATCCCGACCGCGGCCAGCAGCGACCAGAAGTAGCGCTCCATGCCATAGCCGAACGGGTGCTTCTCGTCCGCGGGTTTGTCGCTCCGCTGGAGCGCGGTCATCAGGAGGCCCTGGTTCAGGGTGTCGCCGATGGAGTGGGCGGCCTCGGCCAGCATCGCCGACGACCCGGAGACCAGGCCGGCGACCAGCTTGGCGACGGCGATCAGCAGGTTCACTCCGCCCGCGACGAGGACGGTCGACGTGGAGCCACGGGCCATGGGCGCTCCGTACCCGTGGCGGCCGGGCTCAACCCGGCCCGCGGTCAACCACCGGGGTGGTCCGGCCGTGCCCGGGTCGGTGGTAGAGATGCGGAGTGCTGAAGTTCTTCGTGCTCGGGCTGCTGCTGGTCCTCGGCGCCCTGACCACCCTGGCGGCGGCGATCGGGGGTTGGGGCTGGTGGGTGCTCGTCGCCTTCCTCGTCCTGCTGCTGGTCGTCGCGACGTACGACGTGCTCCAGAAGCGGCACTCGATCCTGCGCAACTACCCGGTGCTCGGTCATCTCCGCTTCCTGATGGAGGACATCCGGCCGGAGCTCCAGCAGTACTTCATCGAGCGCAACTGGGACGGCCGCCCCTTCGACCGCGACACCCGCTCCTCCATCTACCAGCGGGCGAAGAACCTCAAGGAGGAGCAGCCGTTCGGCACCGAGCGCGACGTCGACGCGCCTGGCTACGAGTACCTCGTGCACTCCACCCGCCCGGTCGAGCCCGCGGACGACCCGCCCCGCGTGCTGATCGGGGGCCCGGACTGCCCGCGCCCCTACTCGATGGCCTTGATGAACGTCTCGGCCATGAGCTTCGGCGCGATCAGCGCCAACGCCATCCGGGCGCTCAACCAGGGCGCGGCCAAGGGTGGCTTCGCCCACGACACCGGCGAGGGTGGTCTCAGCGACTACCACCGCAGCGGGGGCGACCTGGTCTGGGAGATCGGCTCGGGCTACTTCGGCGCGCGGACCCAGGACGGCGACTTCGACCCGGACAGGTTCCGGGACGTCGCGTCCGACGACCAGGTCAAGATGACCTCGCTCAAGCTGAGCCAGGGTGCCAAGCCGGGCATCGGTGGGGTCCTCCCGGGCGCCAAGGTGACCAAGGAGATCGCGCAGGTGCGCGGCGTACCGCAGGGTCAGAAGTGCGTCTCGCCCAGCGCGCACAAGGTCTTCTCGACCCCGCGCGAGCTGGTGCTGTTCATGGCCCGGATGCGCGAGCTGAACGGCGGCAAGCCGGCCGGCTTCAAGCTCTGCCTCGGCTCGCGCGTCGACTTCCTGGCGATCTGCAAGGCGATGGTGGCCGAAGGCGTCACGCCCGACTTCGTGATCGTCGACGGCGGCGAGGGCGGCACCGGTGCTGCGCCGCTGGAGTACGAGGACCACATCGGGACGCCGCTCACCGAGGGCCTGCTCAACGTCCACAACTGCCTGGTGGGGGTCGGGCTGCGCGAGCAGGTCAAGGTCGGCGCGAGCGGGAAGGTCGCCAACGGCATCGACATCGTCAAGCGGATCATCCAAGGCGCCGACTACACCAACTCCGCGCGCTCGATGATGATGGCGGTCGGCTGCATCCAGGCCCAGACCTGCCACACCAACACCTGCCCGGTCGGCGTCGCCACCCAGGACCCCCGGCGGCAGCGAGCGCTGGACGTCCCCGACAAGACCGAGCGGGTCCACCACTACCAGCAGCAGTGCGTGCAGCAGGCGATGCAGGTGATGGGCTCGATGGGCGTGCACGGCCCCGACGGCCTGCGACCGCACATGCTGCGGCGGCGCGTCGACCACGACGAGGTCCGCTCGTACGCCGAGATGTTCCACCACCTCGAGCCCGGCCAGCTGCTGGCCGAGCCGCCCGAGGGACGGTGGGCCCGCGACTGGGCGCTCGCCGACCCCGACCAGTTCACCGCCTGAGAGGACTCCATGAAGACCACCGTTGCCGAGCTGCTGATCACCGCCCTCGCCGAGCACGGGGTGACCCAGGTCTGGGGTGTGGTGGGTGACGCGCTCAACCCGGTCACCGACGCGATCCGACGCGAGGACCGGATCGAGTGGATCGGCGTCCGGCACGAGGAGGCCGGTGCCTTCGCGGCCAGCGCCCAGGCCCAGCTCACCGGTCGCCTCGCGGTGTGCATGGGCACGGTCGGGCCGGGAGCGATCCACCTCCTGAACGGGTTGTACGACGCGAAGAAGAGTCACGCGCCGGTGCTGGCGATCACGGGTCAGGTGCCGCGCGAGGAGATCGGGAGCGACTTCTTCCAGGAGGTCGACAACGACGTGCTGTTCGCGGACGTGTCCGTGTTCTGCCGCACCGTGAGCAGCGTCGACCAGCTGCCGCAGCTGATCGAGCAGGCGGGGAACGCCGCGATCCAGGAGCAGGGCGTCGCGGTGCTCACCCTGCCCGGGGACGTCGGTGGCCTGGACCTCCCCCAGCACACGGCGGTCCCGCAGTTCGTCGACCACCGCCCCGTGGCCGCTCCGTCCGCGGAGTCGCTCCGTGCCGCGGCCGACGCGATCAACGGCGGGGGACCGGTCACGCTGCTCGTGGGCCAGGGCGCACGGCACGCGCGCAACGAGGTGATGTCCCTCGCCGAGCGGCTCAGCGCGCCGATGGTCGTCACCCTGAAGGGCAAGGAGGGATTCGACGACGACAACCCGTACGAGGTCGGACAGTCGGGCCTGATCGGCAACCACGCGACGGCGATCGCGTTCGCGGACTGCGAGACCCTGGTGATGCTCGGGACGGACTTCCCCTATCGGGACTTCCTCCCGCAGGGGAAGAACGTCGTCCAGCTCGACCTGCGCGGCGCCCACATCGGACGTCGTACGACCGTCACCCACCCGCTCGTCGGCGACGCGCGGGAGGGGCTGCGCGCGCTGCTGCCGCTGATCGACGCCCAGCCCGACACCGCCCACCTGGAGAAGTGCCGGTCGTCGTACCACCGGTGGCAGCGCCGCCAGCTCGAGCTCGCCGACCCGGCGTACGAGAGCAAGCCGAAGGGCTTGCTGCGCCGGAAGGTCGACAACCCCGAGCACCGGATCCGCCCCGAGCTCGTCGGCGCGACCGTCGACCGGCTCGCCGCTCCGGACGCGATCTTCACCACCGACACCGGGATGTCCACCGTCTGGCTCTCGCGCTTCGTCCGGATGACCGGGGGCCGTCGCCTGGTCGGCTCCTTCAACCTCGGCTCCATGGCCAACGCGATGCCCCAGGCGCTGGGCGCACAGGCGCTGGACCGCGGCCGGCAGGTCGTCGCGTTCTGCGGGGACGGCGGGATCTCGATGCTGATGGGCGACCTGATCACCGCCGTCAGCCACGACCTCCCCGTCAAGCTGATCGTCTTCGACAACGGCCGACTGGGGATGGTCAAGCTCGAGATGGAGCAGGTCGGCCTGCCGGAGTTCGGGACCGTGCTGCACAACCCCGACTTCTCCCGGGTCGCCGACGCCTGCGGGTTGCAGGGCTTCCGGGCCGAGCATCCCGACGAGGTCGAAGGGGCGATCAAGGCGGCGCTGGTCTACGACGGCCCGGCCCTGGTCGACTGCGTGACCAACCCGGACGAGGTCGCGGTGCCACCCAAGCCGAGCTTCGACCAGATGCGGGGCTTCGCGATCGCGAAGACGCGGGAGTTCCTGGACAGCCCCGAGTAGGGCTCAGCCCTCCTGGTCCGTGCGACGACGTGCCGTCTGCTCGAGACGTCGCGGGAGGAGCCCGAGCATCACGCCGAGCGCGACGAGCAGGCAGCCCGCGACGACGACGGCCGCGGTCCAGCCCGCGACCACGGAGAAGATCAGCGTCGCGGTGCCGGTGAAGAGCACCGCGACGGCCGCGATCACCACCTGGCTCACCACGTGCCCGACCTGCACCACCCGCTCCTTCACGTGTTCCCCGAAGACCCGCCGGTGGAGCATCACCGGCGTCATGTTCGCGCCGACGGCCAGCGCCGCCACGACCACGAGTCCCAGGTAGAGCCCCTTCTGGACCCGGTCGAGCCCGGTGAAGATGTCGGTGAACGCCAGCGTGAGCAGGAAGCCGGACAGCAGCTGCAACCCGGTCTGGGTGATCCTCAGCTCTTGCAGGAGCTCGTCCCAGTTGCGGTCGAGCCTCTCGTCGTGGGACTCGTCGCGGTCGTCCGTCATGGTGACAGCATCAACCGTGGACGGCGCTCTGTCAGCCTCGGGCGATAACGTCGGGTGATGACCTGGCTGACCGACCTCGGCGCGACGAGCCGGGTCGTGGCGGCGCCGATGGCCGGCGGCCCGACGACGCCCGAGCTGGTGCTGGCCGCGGCTGCCGCCGGGTCGCTCGGCTTCGTCGCCGGTGGCTACCTCACCGGCGAGGCTCTTCACGACCAGGTCACGCGGGTGTGCGCCGGGACCAGCCTCTACGCCGTCAACCTGTTCGCGCCCCACCCGGTGTCCGTCGACCCGGAGGCCTACGCGGCGTACCGGGAGCTGATCCGTGGCGAAGCCGAGCGCTACGGCGTCGAGCTCCCCGCGGAGCCGGTGGAGGACGACGACGCCTGGCAGGACAAGCTCGACGTCCTCCTCGAGCACCCGGCGCCGGTCGTGTCGTTCACGTTCGGCCTGCCCGACGCGGCCTCGCTGGTCGCGCTCCGCAGGGCGGGCAGCCTCCTCGTGCAGACGGTCACCTCTGTGGACGAGGCGAGACAGGCGGTGGAGGCCGGCGTCGACGCCTTGGCTGTGCAGGCATCGGCGGCCGGCGGTCACTCGGGCACCTTCACCCCCGAGCGGATCCCGCCCGAGCGTGGCCTTGCCGAGCTCGTCGCCGAGGTCCGGGCCGCGGCCGGGCTCCCGCTCCTCGGTGCCGGTGGCATCGCCGGGCCCGACGACGTCGATGCGGTGCTCGCCGCCGGAGCGGAAGCGGTCGCGGTGGGCACGCTGCTGCTCCTCGCCGACGAGAGCGGCGCCTCGGCCGCCCATCGGACCGGCCTGGCCGACCACGACCGCGAGACCGCCGTGATGCGGGCCTGGACCGGGCGACCGGCGCGCGGGCTGCGCAACGCCTTCTCCGACGCCTACGACCCGTCGGCGCCGCCGGGCTACCCGGCGCTGCACCACCTGACCCGGCCGTTGCGTCGAGCCGCGGCCGCCGCGGCCGATCCCGAGCGGGTCAACCTCTGGGCCGGCACCGGCTTCCGTGCCGCTCGGCCGGCTCCGGCCGCCGAGATCCTCACCGCTCTGGGCTGACCGACCGCAGCCGCGCGGTCAGGTTCCTTGCAGCGTACGAGCGGGACAGTCAAGGCATGCACCTCTGGGTCACGCCACCCCCGCTGCCCGATCCCGAGGGGAAGCGTGTGGCCGTCGTCTCCGGCAGCTACGGCGCCGGGCACGACGCGGCGGCGGCGGAGATCGCCCGGCAGCTGACCGACGCGGGCGCCGTCGTCACGACGTACGACGTCGTGACCCTGCTGCCGATGCGGCTCGGCCGCCTGCTGCGGAGCGCCTACTACGCGCAGCTCCGGCGAGCGCCCGCGACCTGGGGAGCGACGCTGTCGTACGTCGAGCCCGGACGAGCGCTCCACCGGCTCGCGGTCGCGGTCCTCGGCCTCGGCGACGAACGTGTCGTCGAGGCGGTCACCGGGAGCGACCTCGTGATCGCGACCCATCCGTTCGCCGGCCAGGCGCTCGGCGCGGCCAGGAGGCGGGGGCTGCTCAGCGTCCCCGTCGTCACCTACCTGACCGACCCGTCGGTGCACCCCCTCTGGGTACATCCGTACGTCGACCTCCACCTCGCGATCCACGACCTCGCCGCCGAGCAGGCCCGCGGTTGGGGTGGCCGGACCGTGACCGTGCGGCCGGTCGTCCGCGTCGGACGCCGCACCGGCGTCGACCCCCTCGCGGCGTACGAGACCTGCCGACCGCGTGCCCTGGTCACCGGCGGCTCGCTGGGCATCGGTGAGCTCGAGCAGTGCGCCCGTGACATCGCCGCGACCGGGGTGATGACGCCGATCGTCGCCTGCGGCTCGAACGACGCGCTCCGGGAGCGGATCGCGCGACTGGCCGGCGTCGTCGCACTGGGCTGGCGCGACGACCTCCCCGACGTCATCGCCGCGTGCGACTGCGTCGTGCAGAACGCGGGAGGGTTCACCTCCCTGGAGGCGCTCGCGTCCGGTACGCCCCTGCTGACCTACCGCCCGATCCCGGGCCACGGCGTCACCAACGCCGTGAACCTCGAGCGCGCCGGCCAGGCGTGCTGGCCGCGCGACGTCGCGGCTCTGCGCGAGGCGCTGACCGTGGTGCTCGCTGCGGAGCGGCGCGACCGGATCCCCTACGACGCTCCGACGGTGGTCGACATCCTCACCCACGGCCCGGCCCGGGCCGTCGGGACGCTGCCTGATCGGATCGGGGTCGCCTGATGCGGAGGCGCCACGCCCTCGCGGTCGCCGGCGGGTTCGCGGTCGCGGGTGGAGCGCCACTCGTCGCCTCCGTGCAGCCGGTCCGCCGGGCGCTCACCCCGTCGGTGCTCCCGGACCGCCTCTCCGGGATCAGCCCGGCCCACCACGTCGCGCTCACGTTCGACGACGGCCCCGACCCCGACAGCACGCCGAGCTTCCTGGCGCTCCTCGCCGAGCGCGACGTCCGGGCCACGTTCTTCGTGCTCGGCAAGTACGCCGAGCAGCAACCCGCCCTGGTCCGGCGGATGGTCGACGAGGGACACGAGCTCGGCGTTCATGGCTGGACCCACCGGTGCGTGGCCCGGGTCGGCGCTCGTCGGCTGACCGGAGACCTACGGGCGACGAAGGGGGTGGTCGAGCAGGTGACCGGGCGCCGGGTGCGGTGGTACCGCCCGCCGTACGGCGTCCTGACCACCCACGCGCTCGTCGCCGCCCGCACGGCCGGGCTCACCACCGTGCTCTGGTCGGACTGGGGCATCGACTGGCGTCGTGGGCGTACGGCGGCGCAGGTGCTCGCGACGGTGACCGGTGGACTCCGCCCCGGGGGCACCGTCCTCCTGCACGACACCGACCGCACCTCCGCTCCCGGGTCGTGGCGGACGACCCTGGCCGCGACCGGGCTGCTCCTCGACCGGCTCGCCGCGGACGCGGTCCCGGCCGGCCCGCTCGCCGAGCACTGGCCGGCCTGACCGACGTCACCGACCGAGCCGCGCCGGGTGACGGAGCCTCTCAGGCTCCTCACGGTCACCACCCGTACCCTGGGCACCGTGCCGTTGCTGGAAGCCGTCAAGGGAGCCGTCCGTCGCCGCCTCGTGGCGCGGGCCGGCGGCATCGACCTGACCCAGCTCCACCGCGTTCCCGACCGGCTCAGCTGGCCCCTCGACCGCCACCTGGCCGACCCCCATCCCCGCGTCAGTGAGCTGCGCGCCCAGGATCCGGTCTCCAAGCTGGTCACCTTCCTGGGCATGGACGTCTGGCTGGTCACCGGCGACGCGGAGGCGCGCGAGGTCCTCAGCGACCAGGTGTCGTACTCCACCGATGTGCGGCCCTACTACGGCAAGTCCGGTGCCGCCAACGGCGACATCGGCGGCCTCGGGTTCACCGACCCGCCCGAGCACACGCGGCTGCGCAAGCTGCTGACGCCGGAGTTCACCATGCGTCGGCTGGCCCGGCTCAAGCCTGCGATCGACCGGATCATCGAGCAGCAGCTCGACGAGACCGAACGGGTCGCCGCCGAGAACGACGGGGTCGTCGACCTGGTCCCGACGTTCGCGTTCCCGATCCCGTTCCTGGTCATCTGCGAGCTGCTCGGCCTGCGCGACGAGGACCGCGAGACCTTCCGCGCGCTGGGCTCGGCGCGGTTCGACGTGAGCATCGGTGGTGGCGCGATCATGGGCGCCGTGGGAGCGTCGCGGGAGTTCCTGTTCGCCGAGTGCGGGCGTCAGCGCACCGAGCCCGGGCCCGGACTCATCGGCCAGATCATCCGCGAGCACGGCGACGAGATCGACGACTTCGACCTCGGCGGACTCGCCGACGGCGCCTTCACCGGCGGACTCGAGACCTCGGCGTCGATGCTCGCTCTGGGCACCGTAGCCCTGCTCGACCGGCCCGGTCTCTACGCCGCGATGGCGACCGACCCCGCGTCGGTGGGCCCGACCGTCGAGGAGCTCCTCCGCCACCTGTCGGTGGTGCAGGTGGCGTTCCCGCGGTTCGCGAAGGAGGAGGTGACCGTCGCCGGGCACAAGATCCGCAAGGGCTCGTGCGTGATGGTGCACCTGCCCGCAGCCGACCGCGACCCGCGCACCTACCCCGCCGGCGATGCGCTGGACCCGTCTCGGGCCACGGCATCACACCTGGCGTTCGGCTACGGGTTCCACCGGTGTGTCGGCGCCGAGCTCGCGAAGATGGAGCTGCGGGCGGCGTACCCCGCCCTGGCGCGACGCTTCCCCGACCTGGCCCTCGAGGTCCCGGCCGACGCGCTGAACTACCACGCCAAGTCGATCGTGTACGGCGTGGAGTCGGTGCCGGTCCGCCTGCACGGCTGACCGGCACCGACCCTCGGTCACGGCTCGAGCACCCCGACCTGCTCCGCCGCCTCGACCGGCGTCGGCTCACCACCGCGGTCGAGCCTGCTCGGCCACCAGATCTTGCTGCCCAGGTCGAGGTTGATCGCGGTGACCAGCACCGACCGGACGATCATGGTGTCGAGCAGGACACCCAGGGCGACCGCGAACCCGATCTCGGCGAACGCCACCAGGGGCAACGTCGCCAGCACCGAGAAGGTCGCCGCCAGCACCAGACCGGCCGACGTGATCACACCACCGGTGGCGCCCAGGGCGATCAGGGAGGCCCGCCGCGTTCCGTGCTGCGGGGTCTCCTCCCGGACCCGGGTCATCAGGAAGATGTTGTAGTCGATGCCCAGGGCGACCAGGAACACGAAGACGAACAACGGCAGTGACGCATCGGCTCCCGCGAACCCGAACACATGGCGGAAGATCAGCGAGCTCAGCCCCAGCGAGGCGCCGAAGGACAGCACCACCGTCGCCACCAGCAGCAGCGGCGACAGCACGGCCCGCAGCAGGACCATCAAGACGATCATCACCACGATCAGCACCAGCGGGATGATCACCTTGTCGTCGCGCAGCGAGGCGGTCTCGATGTCGGTACTGATCGCCGAGCCACCACCGACCAGGGCGTCGGCGCCCTTGACCTGATGGACCTCGGCCCGGACCCGGTCGACGGTCGCGAACGCCGCCTTGGAGGTCGGGTCGGAGTCCAGCGGCGCCTGGATCAGCGCCACGCCGCCCTTGACGATCGGCGGTGAGGGCTGGCCGATGCCCTCGATGCCCTGCATCGCCTGCTCCACGGCCTGCCCTTGGTCGGCGTTCGCGATCACCTGGATCGGCGACGCGGTGTCGGCCAGCCCGTGGTCGACGAGCGCCTGCTGACCGGTCACGGAGTCGAAGTCCTTGGTGTAGGCGTCCTTCGTGGCCAGACCGTGGGCGTTGAGCTGCAGGAACCCGAGGCTGCACACGGCGAGCACCACGACGGTGACGACCCACACCAGGCGCGGACGCGGCGCGATCCGCGCACCGATCCGGGCCCAGAAGCCGGCCGAGCTCGGCTCGACGGTGTCGTACGTCGGGCGCCGCGGCCAGAAGATCCAGCGGCCGAAGATCACCAGCAGGGCCGGCAGCAGCGTGATCATCACCAGCAGCCCGACCCCGATGCCGATCGCCGCGACCGGACCGAGGCCGGCCGTGGAGTTCATGTCGGCGAAGACCAGGCACAGCATGCCCAGCACGACCGTCAGAGCACTGGCGATGATCGCCGGGGTGGCCCGGTGGAGGGCGAACGCCATCGCCTCGTGCCGGTCCTCGTGGCGATGGAGCTCTTCTCGATAGCGCGCGACGAGCAGCAACGCGTAGTCGGTGCCGGCGCCGAACACGAGCACGGTCAGGATGCCGGCACTCTGTCCGTTGACCGTGAGGTCGGCGTGCTTGGCGAGCAGGTAGATCACCGCCTGCGCGCAGGTCAGGGCGACGCCGGCGGACACCACCGGTAGCAACCAGAGCAACGGACTGCGATAGGTGAGCAGCAGGATCACGACGACGACGATGATCGTGCTGTAGAGCAGCTTGCCGTCGATCCCCGCGAAGGCGGCGGCCGAGTCGGCCGCCTGCCCGCCGGGCCCGGCGACGTACACCTTGGCGCCGTCGACCCCCACGATCGTCTCGATCTTGTCCTTCAGGTCGGGCAGCTTGTTCCAGCCGTCCTTGCCGTAGTTGAAGGTCACCATCCCCTGGGCGACCTGTCCGTCCTTGGACACCTGGACGAGCGTGCTCGGCTGGGTCGGTGTGCCGTCGGGTCCCTTGGCGGGCACGGCCCCGTCGAGCTGCTGGACCTTGTCCAGCTGGCTCTTCAGGGCGGTGATGTCGGCCTGGGACAGGCCGGTGGGCTTGTCGTAGACCAGAACGGTCGGAATGTCGTTCTGATTCTGGAACGGCGCCAGCTTGTCGAGCGCCTTGGTGGACTCCGCACTGCCCGGCAGCCAGGACGATGCCTGGTTGTCCTGGACGTCGGTGAGCTTGCCGGCGACGGACCCCGCCGCCATCACTACGATCAACCAGGCCGCGAGCACGATCCATTTCGTGACGCGACCGGTCAGCTTCCCCGCGATTTGTCTATGCATGCGCGAAGTCCAGCAGAAACCGCCGACGGTCGTCATCGGGGTTTACCCCGAGTTCGCACCGACTGTTGTCGGATCGTGACGTACCCAGAGTACCTCGGCGGTCCGTCACGTCAGCTCGGTCTCCTTCGTGCGCTTGGCGCCGGGAACCGTCAGCTTCGACGCGTCGCGGGCGATGCTCGTCGCGCTTCCCTTCTTGCGCAGCGTGGCCACGGAGACGTGGGGCCAGCTGAGGCCGTTGAAGTCGAGGATCACCGTCTGGGTGTACTGCAGCTGCAGGAACTCCACGCCACCGGGCTTCTTGACCGTCTCGATCCAGAAGGTCGCGGTCACCTTGTCGGCGGAGGCGTTCTCGGTCAGGAAGAACGTGTTGGCCGTGCCGATGCTCTGCGGCTTGGAGTTGGTGGCCCGCACCCGCAGGACCACGGTGTTGACGATGTCCTGGTCGGCGATGTGCCGGCTGAGCACCCGGTTCGGGTTCTTGACCATCGCCTGCGAGATCGCCGGCACGGTGCTGGCGTCCGACGGCTGACGGAACTGCGACTTCCTCGACAGCTTCAGCTCGGGGAAGGCCAGCTGCGCGTCGTGGAAGCTGCCGGCGGACTCGGGGTCACCGATCGAGAACGGGATGATGTCGACCGGCTTGATCACCGGCGGCCCGGCGATCACCGAGGCCTGGCCCTGGGCCAGGAGGACGGTGCCGTGCGGGATCGACGCCATCCGCACCACCGTCGGCGGCTCGGCGGGGACCTTGGTCGCCGGCACGGTCGCCCAGATGCCGGGCTCGAGGTGGATGCCGGCGTTCAGGGTGCTGTCGGAGATCTGCTGCAGGTAGTGCAGCCCGAACATGTTGATGTCCTTCTGGGCGAATCCTCGGTTGGGGATCTCGCCCGGGATCTCCTCGAAGGTGAGCGTCTCCTCGGTCAGGTTCAGCTCGAGGAACCGGTCCTGCACCTTGAAGTGCGGACGCCAGATCGTGTTGAAGCCGGTGCCCTTCCAGGTGCCCGCCAAGGCGGCCAGCGGGCCGAGCGGGTCCTCGATGTCGGCGAACGGCTGGGTGTCGGGGTCCTCGATCGCAGGGACGGGTCGGAAGCTGAAGTGCTCGAGCTGCATAGGGGTGACTCCTGCTGAGTGTGTGCACGCCGACGGGCCCGTGCCCGGGGCGCTTCTCCTGGTGAAGAGTGGAGTGGCGGGAGGCAGATACCTACCCGTAGAGCCGGTCGATCACGTCGGCGTACTTGGCGTGGACGACGCGGCGCTTGAGCTTCAGCGTCGGGGTGAGCTCCTCGGACTCGGCCGTCCACTCGGTGGGCAGCAGCTCGAAGGACTTCACCTGCTCCGGGCGCGAGAGCCGAGCGTTGGCGCCGTCGACCGCCGCCTGTGCCATCGCCACGATCTCCGGCTTGGCCGCGAGGTCGGCGAGGTCGGTGAACGCGATACCGCGCGCCCGGGCGACCACCGGCGCCACCTCGCCGTCGAGGGTGAGGACGGCGACGACGTACGGCCTGTTGTCGCCGAACGCGAGTGCGTGCCCGACGATCGGCGACTCCTTGAGCAGGTTCTCGATGTTGGACGGCGCGACGTTCTTGCCCGCCGAGGTGATGATCAGCTCCTTCTTCCGGTCGACGATCGAGAGGAAGCCCTCGTCGTCGATCGCGCCGATGTCGCCACTGTGCAGCCACCCGTCGTCGTCCAGAAGCAGCGCGGTGGCGTCGGGACGCCGGTAGTAGCCCGACGTCGTGATCGGTCCGCGCATCAGCACCTCGCCGTCGTCGGCGATCCGGAGCTCGACGCCCGGCAACGGCGTCCCGACGGTGCCGAGCCGGAACTTCCCCGGACCGCACGCGGTGGCCGCTCCGCAGGTCTCGGTCATCCCGTAGATGTCGTGGATCGCCAGGCCGAGGCCGGCGAAGAAGCGGGCGACCTCGACCGCCATCGGGGCCGATGCGCTGCCCGCCCAGGTCACCCGGTCGAGGCCGAGGCGTGCCTTGATCGGGGTGAGGACGGCGGCACTCACCGCGTCGTACTGCTGCTGCAGCTCGGGGCTCGTGGTCTGCCCGGTCTGGAGGGACTCGACGTACGCCGTGCCGACGCCCATGGCGCCGTCGATCGCGGCCTTGCGGTCGGGGTCGGGCTCCTGGGCGAGCATCCCCGACAGGCCGGCCCGGATCTTCTCCCAGACGCGGGGGACGCCGAAGAACTGGATCGGCCGGACGTCGACCAGCGCCGGCACGAGCACGGCCGGGTCGCCGACCAGGTGGACGTGCCAGTCGCCGACGAGGGGCGGGAGGTACATGCTCAGCACTCGCTCCGCGATGTGCGCGTAGGGCAGGTAGGAGAGGGTGATGTTGCCGGGCTCGACGCCGTTGCGCCGCAACGTCGACTCGCACTCGTAGACGACGTTCGCGTGCGAGAGCACCACGCCCTTGGGGTCGCCGGTGGTGCCCGAGGTGTAGAGGATCGTGGCCGGGTCCTCCGTGCTCACCGCGTCCGCCCGCAGGTCCACGCTCTCGCGAGGCAGCCCGGCTCCCTCGGCCACGAGGTCGTCCCAGGTGACGAACCGTTCGTCGTCGTACCCGTGTCCGACGAGATCGCCGATGCCGACGACCAGCCGGACCGAGGGGACCTCGGCGAGCGCCGGAGCCCACCGCTCGAGGTGGTCGACGGACTCGAGGAAGACCGCCTGCGGCTCGGCGTGCCCCGCGATGTAGGAGACCTGCTCGGGCGAGAGCGTGTTGTAGATCGACATCGGCACGCCCCCGGCCAGCAGCGCCGCGTGGTCGGCGACGACGTGCTCGATCCGGTTCGTGGCCATGATCGCGACGGGTGCACGGGCGTCGAGGCCGCGGGCCACGAGCGCGGCGGCCACGTGACGAGCCGTCGTGTCCAGCTCCGACCAGGTGAGCGTGCGCCACTGGCCGGTCGGCCGGCTGGTGCCGGCCGCGACCTGGTCGCTGTACGCCGGGTGGTCGCCGTACGCCGCCACCGTGCGGGTCATCGCGTCGAGGACCGTCCGCCCCTCGACCGCCTGCTCGATCTCCCGGCGTTCGTCCGTGACGGCCATGCCCCATCGTGACACCGAGGTGATGACCGGGCTAGAGGCCGAGCGACCTGCCGATGATCTCCTTCTGGATCTCCGTCGTCCCGCCGTAGATGGTCTGGACGCGGGAGTTCACGAAGACGCGGGCGACGGCGTACTCGGCCATGTAGCCGTAGCCACCGTGGAGCTGGACGGCCTGGTCGACGATCTTGTTCTGGAGCTCGGTGGTCCACCACTTGGCCATCGATGCGGTCGCGGTGTCGAGCTCGCCGCGCACGTGGCGGGCCAGGCAGTCGTCGATGAAGACCCGGGCGATGTGGGCCTCGGTGGCCATCTCCGCGAGGGTGAACCGGGTGTGCTGGAACTTCCCGATCGGCCGGCCGAACGCCGTGCGCTGCTTGACGTAGTCCAGCGAGGTCTCGACCAGCGACTCGCACGCGGTGGCCGCGCTGACCGCGATGGACAGCCGCTCCTGGACGAGGTTGGTCATCAGCTGGACGAAGCCCGAGCCCTCGTCACCGAGCAGGTTCTCCTTCGGGACGCGCACGTGGTCGAAGAACAGCTCGGCGGTGTCCTGCGCGTGCTGACCGATCTTGTCGAGGTTGCGCCCGCGCTCGAAGCCGTCCATCCCGCGCTCGACCACCAGCAGCGAGATGCCCTGGTGGCCGGCGTCGGGGTCGGTGCGGGCCACGACGACCACGAGGTCGGCCAGGATCCCGTTCGAGATGAAGGTCTTCTGGCCGGTCAGGACGTAGTGGTCGCCCGCGTCGACCGCGGTCGTCCGGATCCCCTGGAGGTCCGAGCCCGCGCCCGGCTCGGTCATCGCGATCGCCGCGATGGTCGTCCCGGCGCACAGCCCGGGGAACCACCGCGCAGCCTGCTCGTCGTTCGCGCTCGAGACGAGGTACGGCGCGATCATGTCGTTGAACAGGGGGAACGCGCAGCCGTAGATCCCGCGCCGGGTCATCTCCTCGCCGACGACGGCGTTGTAGCGGAAGTCGGACGTGCCTCCGCCGCCGTACACCTGGGGGAGCTGCAGCCCGAGCAGCCCCTGCCCGCCCGCCTTCGCCCAGACCTCCCGGTCGACGACGCCGTCCTTCTCCCACTGGTCGTGGAACGGGACGGCCTCCTTGTCCAGGAAGGTCCCGACGGTCTGGCGGAACGCCTCGTGCTCGGCCTCGAAGATGCTGCGCGTCACGACCCAACAGTGACAGTGGAACTGTCACGGTGCAAGGGAGCAGCCCGACGAGGCGACGGGGTCTGGGCGGGCGTACGCGTCGGTCGAGGAGGTCGCGCAGCGACCGCGGATGGCGCAGCGTCCCGGAGATGGTCCCGTCCTGATAGCAATCGCGGCGGGGCTCTCCATCGTCGGCGGCACCGATAGCGACGCCGGCGCCGTAGTCCGACGTCAGCCGGACGAGCGCCAGGCTCCAGCGACTCCAGGCAGGGGCCCTCGTCGGGCGTGCCCTACGCGATCCTGCTCGGCATCCTCGCGTTGAGCTTCTTCGGCGGCCGGCTCCACCACGGCGAGCTCGGGGCACGTGGGTCGCGCGCCGGCGGAGCCGCCGGCCGGAATCGGGTGACCTGAGGGAGTCACGCGACCCGACGGACTCGAAGTCAGCTGCCGGGGCCGCTGTGCGGTACGGAACCTGTTGCCCGCTGGGGGCCGATGGATGACGATGTCCTGGCGCCCGGAACTGTGGTCGGCACGTGGACTGGCTGCTCGAGGTGGGCGGGAGCGGGAGGGCTGGGCCGTGCCTTCCGACATGAGGGACTGCTCGTTCTGTGGCGAGAGCATCCAGGCGACGGCCCCGAGGTGTGGCAACTGCCACGCGGACTCGCCGGCACCCGACGAACAGGCGTCTCCCCCAGCTCGAGGCGACAAGGAGGTCCTTGGCCGCGAGCCCACGGGATCGCGTGCCGCACAGATGGCGGCGGGAGGGATTCTGGTTGTCATCCTCGTCGCCTACGGGGCGACCCTGGTGGTGTCGGGTCTCCGACCCCAGCACCAGCCAGAGAGCTTCAACCTGGTGGCCACCATCAGGAACGCGTGCGACGAGGACGACGGCAACCTCGTCACCGCCGACGCGCACGGCACTCCGATGGCGTTCCCGACCCCCGACGGCCCCGAGCGCTATTGGTGCGTGTCACGGCAGTACCTGACGTCGGTCGGTCGCGCGTCGGAGGAACCCCTGCCGTCGGTCCGGGAGATTCCCCGCGAGTACAAGTGGTTGTGGCCTCGCACCACCTACGGACGGTGACCTGTCGAGCCGGCTGCGCACGCCATGCCGCTGACAAATGGAGCAGGTGGCGGTCGGCACAGCACTGGTCGGCTCCTTCGACCTCGGGAGCCGCAGCTTCACGCTCGAGCTGACGTGAGCCGGTTCAGCCCGTCCACCATCGAGGCCGGGCCGAGGTCCTCCAGCGTGTAGCCGTGCGGGTAGCTGGTCGGCCGGTGGTGGTACGCCGTGCGACGGGGTGGGGCGAACCGGAGCAGCCGGGCCCGGGCGCGGAGTGCCCGGCCTACCGCCGCGACGAACCAGGCGGGCTGCTCCGGCATGCCGAGCGCGATCCGCAGCGGCTCGTCCATCAGCGCGATCGTCACCCGACGGGCGAGGAGGCGCAGCGGCGGCGGTGCGATCTGACGAGCGATCCGCAAGGTCGCCTCGGTGACGCGCCGGCTGGATCCGGTGAACGCGAACCGCTCGCGCTCGTAGTCGCGGAGCAGCGTGAGATAGCCGTCGTAGGTGGTCGGCAGGCCGCTGATGCCCATCAGCTCGCCGAATCGCGTGGTCAGCCCGGCGAGGGCCTGGAGCTCGACCGGCTCGAGGTCGCGCCAGCCGAACTCCCGGATCCACTCGACCGGCCCGACGATGGTGGTGGCGAGGACGTACTGGAACTCGTCGTTCGGGATGTCGTAGTGGCCGTGGATCCGGTTCAGCCGCCGGACGCTGGCATGGCCGCGAGCGGAGTCCATCCCCTCGACCGTCGCCTCCTCGGCGACCAGCAGCGTGTCGTCGTACCGCTTGACGCCGTCGTGCTCGAACTCGCCGGTGCGGTCCAGCAGCGCGGCGATCGAGGGGATGCCGTAGTCGCGGAGGAACGCGATCCCGGTGCCCTGGTTGTAGTCCCACGGGAACTCGTGCCGCGAGACCAGCCAGACGATCTCGTCGCGGTCGCGCACGGCGTCGAGGGTGCGGATGTGGTCGCGGATGTCGTAGCGCCGGGGATGGGCGAGCCGCATGTCACAACCGTGACAGTGGAACTGTCAGGATGCAAGGGTTGACGTGGCTCTCGCCACTCCCAATACTTCACTTTATGGTGAAGCATCGGTTGGACGACGTCGCGACGGCCGTGGCGTCGGCCCCACGGCGGGCGATCATCGAGCGCCTCGCCGAGGGGGAGACCTCGATGAGCGTCCTCGCCGACCACCTCGCAGTGACCCTGCCCGCCGTCGACAAGCACCTGCGGGTGCTGCTCGACGCCGGAGTCGTCCGCAAGGAGAAGACCGGGCGCACGACGTCGGTGCGGCTGGTCCCGGGCAGCCTGGAGGAGCTGGGCACGTGGGCGATGCATACGCGACTGATGTGGGGCCACGCGCTCGACCGTCTCGAGCAGCACCTGTCGACCGATCCGGAGGAGAAGCGGTGAGCACGAGCACGATCACCATCAGTCGGACCGTCTCCGCTCCACCCGAGCGCGCCTTCGCGGCCTGGACCGACGTGGCCCAGCTCGCCGCCTGGTGGTGGCCGCAGCTGGCCGGCACGACGTACGACGTGGACGCGCGGACGGACGGGCACTATCGGATCACCAGCCCGGCGATCGGGGCCACCGTCTGGGGCCGGTACACCGAGGTCGACCCGCCGCGGCGCCTGGTCTTCACCTGGAACTGGGACGACGGGGAGCCCGAGGCGGTCGTCGAGGACACCGTCGTCGTCACCTTCGAGCCGGCCGCCGGGGCGACGCTGGTCACGGTCGCGCACACCTCGGCGGCGCACGAGCCCGACGGCGGGGCCGAGCAGGGCTGGAACGACGTGCTGGACCGGCTGGTGCGGATCCTCGGAGATCAGTCGATCAGCTCGCGGAGCTGACGGATCGTCGCCGCCGGGTCGTCGGACGCCGGCGTCACCTGGAGGTTGGTCACCCCGGCCTCGGCGAACGCGGCGACCCGCTCCTTGACGTACGACGCGGGGCCGACCAGGTTGCCCCACTCCAGCAGCTCGGCGGGCACGATCTTCTCGGCGTCGCGCTTGTTGCCGCCGAGGTAGAGGTCCTGGATCTCCTTGGCCTCCTGCTCGTAGCCGTACTGGCACATCAGGTCGTTGTAGAAGTTCTTGCCGCGCGCGCCCATGCCGCCGACGTAGAGCGCCACCATCGGGCGGGCGAACTCGAGCAGCTCCTTGGTCTCGGGGCCCTCGCCGATCGCGACCATCCCGCCGGCGCAGATCTCCAGCGGCGCCAGGTCCGCCTGCCGCTTGGCCGTGCCTGCGGCGAGTGCGTCACCCCAGACCTGGCCGGAACGCTCGGGGACGAAGAGGAACGGCAGCCAGCCGTCGGCGTACTCCGCGGCGCCCTGGACGCTCTTCGGCCCGAGGGCGGCGATGTAGAGCGGGACGATCGGGCGCTCGGGCTTGGTGAGCAGCTTGAGCGGCTTGCCGAGCCCGGTGCCCTGCCCCTCGGGAAGGGGGAGCGTGAAGATGCCGTCGTGGACGAGCGTCTCGCGACGCAGGCCGCTCCGGATCAGCTCGATGATCTCCTTGGTCCGGCCCAGCGGTTTGTCGTAGGGGACGCCATGGAAGCCCTCGATCACCTGGGGTCCGCTGGCACCGAGGCCGATGATCGCCCGCCCCTGGCTGACGTTGTCGAGCCCGGCCGCCGTCTGCAGGAGCGCGCTCGGGGTGCGGGAGTAGATGTTGAGGATCGCGCTGCCGATCTCGACCCGCTCGGTCTTCGCGGCGAGGTAGCCCATCAGCGTGGGGGAGTCGAAGCCGTAGGCCTCCGGCACCCAGATCGTGTCGAGCCCGGCCTCCTCGAGGGCGGCGACCTGGTCGGCGGCGTCGCGGGGGTTGCCGGCGTACATCAGCTGGGTCGAGATCTTCACGCTCCCGACTGTGACAGAACTGCTGTCACGGTCGCAAGGTCAGGGTCCGAGACGGGCGAGCTGTCGAGCCAGACGCGCCAGCGAGCTGTAGTCGCCCGTCGGGTGGATGACCTCGGCCGGCGAACCCCAGCTCAGGGTGGCCGGGTAGATCCGGCGGCCACACCCGAGGAGGACCAGCGTGAACCGGTCGCCCCAGGCGTCCGTCAGGCTGAGTCGGGGCCAGCCGGCGCTCGGTCTAGCACAGGTGTGCTCGGGCTCGCCCTGCGTGGCGAACTGCAGGCTCCGCCCCCAGCTGCGCAGCAGGTCGAGCTGTGCGCGTGGCAAGGAACGGTCGGTGGCCCCCCCGCGCGGGCAGTAACGGGCGGCGACCACGTTGCGCGGGTCGCCGACCCCCTCCGGTCGGTCACCCGACGACGTCGGACATGGTGGAGCGATGACCGAGCCCGGTGGGACGCCGACCTGATCGGCGAGCAGGGACATGAACCTGCGGTCGAGGGGGCGTCGGAGGTCTCGGGTGTACTGGCCGATGGCGAGGCCCCGGCACGTCTCTTCGGCGACCGACCGGGTCCCGTGGAGATAGCGGAACACCAACGTGTATTCGGGTTCGCCGGCACCGGCGCACGTGACGTTGGCGGCGACGTACTGGACCGGTGCCTCGTTCACGGCGTGGACCAGCGACGCGATGCCGCGGGTCAGCACCTGGGACGGCGTGAAGTACCCGCCCCGGAAGCAGATCCGGGCGGCGGTGGCTCCGGCCGGCAACGACGGCGACACGTCGGGATGGTGCCCGGTCTCGGAGCCCGAGCAGCTGAACGACGCGTCGGTGGTCGTCTGGCCCCCCGTGACGAGACGGTCCAGGGCGGTCATCGTCTGCTGGACCCCGCCCTTTCCGGTGTAGGCACCTGCCTTCAGGCGTTCCGGGTGACCCGAGCCATCGACGACGTAGATGCGGTAGTCGGAGTGGGCGAACGTCACGCAGACCGTCACCGAGTCGTCGGCGCGGTACGACGCCGGATGGATGTCACTGCCGATCGTGCTCAGCCAGGCCATCGCGGTGGATCCGTCCACCAGGCGGCTGTCGACGTAGTCACCGGCGCGCTCGGTTCTTGCCAGCTCCTGGCAGGCGGCCTTGCCGGTGCCGCTGACGGAGGGTGGGTGCTGCTTCTGGGCGGCGGCCCAGACGTCGACGCCCGTGACGGCGACCGCTGCGACCACGCCCGCTGCCACGGTCACCCGCATCCGGCGGAGGGAGTGAGCGCGTCTTCGCGCCGCCGCGCCACGACCGGGCTGCTCCGTCGGGTCGGGAACGGAGTCGCGGAGGGCGTCCCGGAGTCGCTGCTGGTCACTCATCGATCTGCTCCCTCAGATGGGGGGAGGTGCGCAGCGAAGCCAGCGCGCGGGAGCCGTGGCTCTTGACCGTCCCGACCGCGATGCCGAGCCGGTCGGCGGTCTCGGCCTCCGAGAGGTCCTCGAACCACCGGCAGACGACGACCGCCCGCTGCATCCGCGGGAGCCCGGCGAGCGCCACCATCAGGTCACGGGCGCGGTCGGGATCGGCCGTCAGCGCCGGCTTCTCGGGCGGGTGCTCCGTCGGACGCTCGCCGTTCCACTTCCTCCGCCACCACGCGACGTACGTCGTGAAGAGGGTGCGTCGGATGTAGGCCTCGAACCGGCCCTCGTCCTCGATCCCCTTCCACTTGGGCCACGCCTTGGCCAAGGCGGTCTGCACGAGATCCTCGGCCAGGTGGCGGTCGCCCGTGAGCAGCCAGGCGCTGCGCCAGAGCGCAGAGCCGCGCGCCGCGACGAACGCGTCGAAACGCTCCGCGCTGCTCGGCGCTACCGCCACGGCTACCTCGCTCATGGATCCTCCACCCGTCAAGAGCGGGTGGAGCGGCCCTCAGGTTGTCACGACGGCACCTCGGGACGTCATACGTTCGGGTCGCTAGAGCGACCACGTCGTATGACGTTGCGTGGCTTCAGTGACCGAGTCCCGCCAGCACCTCGGCGCGTGGGAGCTCGCCGAGCAGGTGACCGGGCACCAGCAGCTTGGAGCGGCGTACGCCGGACCCGATCACCGCCGCCTCGATCGCCAGGCAGGCCTCGTCGACGAGGACCCGCCAGTGCGACGGCAGGCCGACCGGCGTGATGCCGCCGTACTCCATGCCCGACTCCTCGACCGCGCGGTCCATCGACAGGAACGAGCACTTGCGGACGTCGAGGCTGCGCTTCACCAGGTTGTTCACGTCGGCACGGGTGTCCGCCCGCACCACGCACGCGGCCAACCGCTCCTCGCCCTCGCGCTTGCCCATCACCACCACGCAGTTGGCGCCCCACTCCATCGGCACGTCGTAGGCCTCGGACATGGCGGCGGTGTCGGCGACGGCCGGGTCGATCTCGACGACTGCGACCTCGGTCGCTCCGGGCCAGTCGCGCAGCGCTTCGTAGACCGGCGGCGCCAGCAGATCAGGGTGGGAGAGCACCGGCAGCGAGTCGAGGGTGCCCAGGCGTGGCAGCGGCATGGCGCCACTCTGGCAGGTCACGGCTACGGTTCGTCCCGTGGGAGTCGTGGCGGGGTTCGACCGCAGTCAGCGGCGCTTCTCCGTGCTCGGCCTGCCGATCGCGGTCTTCTACAAGTACGTCGACGACCAGGGCAACTACCTGGCCGCGACCATCACCTACTACGCCTTCATCGCGATCTTCCCGCTGCTCCTCCTGGGCAGCTCGATCCTCGGGTTCTTCCTCCAGAACGACCCCGAGCTCGCCGGACGCATCCTCAGCTCGGCGCTCGCCAACTTCCCGATCGTCGGCGACCAGCTGGGCCGGCCGGGCGGGCTGAAGGGCTCGGTGCCCGGGGTCATCGTCGGCGCCGTGGCCGCGCTCTACGGCTCCCTCGGACTGGGGCAGGCCCTGCAGAACGCGAACAACCTGGCCTGGGCCGTGCCGCGCAACCGTCGCCCCAACCCGCTGACCCTCCGCCTGAAGAGCCTGTTGCTGATCGTCGCGACCGGGGTGGCGGTCCTGGCGATCACCACCGTCTCCACCCTCGGCACCGACACCGAGACCTTCGGCACGAAGGCGGATGACGCCGTGGGCTGGCTGGTCCGACTGCTGACGGTCCTCGTCCTGGGCAGCGTGCTGACGGTGATCTTCCGGTTCTCCACCACCCGTCGCCACCACCTCGTTCGGGCCGCCCCCGGCGCCTTCACCACGGCGGTCCTCTTCCAGGTCCTGCAGTACGCCGGGACGGTCTACGTCGATCGCGTGATCAAGGAGACCCACGGCATGAACGGGACGTTCGCGCTGGTGCTCGGTCTGGTCGGGATCATCTACCTCGCGTCCGTCATGGGCGTGCTCGGGATGGAGGTGAACGTCGTCCTCGCCGCGCGGCTCTGGCCGCGCTCGCTGGCGAGCCTGTTCACCGACAACACCGACCTGACGGACGCCGACCTGCGGGCCTACGCCGGCTACGCCCGGTCTCAGCAGCACAAGTCGATCGGCTCGATCGAGGTCACCTTCCGCGACCCCGACACCGGCGAGATCCGGATGCCGGACGAACGGCTCTAGGCCCGGTTGCCGCGCAGGCGCGGTGCCGTCGCGACCAGGCCGGCGGCGCCGGCCGCGACCCACGGGATCGGCAGCAGCCAGCGCAGGTTGTCGGTCTCGACGGTGCCGGACTCGATCAGCGCCCAGGTGACGACCATCCCGAGGAAGGCGACCCCGAACACCAGGTGGAACACGTTCACGACGTGGCGTCCGGCGGCCCAGCTGCGGGGGCTCGGCTCGGTCTGCTCCGGCTGCTCCGGCTGCTCCGGCTGCTCCGGCTGCTCCGGCTGCTCCGGCTGCTCCGGCTGCTCCGGCAGGACCTCGGTGGTCTCGTCGTTCATCGCTGGCTCCTCGGCTCGGTGTGGACGTCGATACCGCCGACATGCAGCTCGACGTCGATGGTCAGGCGGGGCGCGCCGGGACCACCGGAGTGCACGGTGTCGACCTCGGAGTCGATCCCGCCGCTGTCGCGGCCGAAGGCGCTGATCCCGCCGATCCCGCTGACGTGGCTGTTCGCCACCACGGTCAGGTTGCCGGGCACCCGGATGTCGAGGTGACCGACGTTGCCGTGGACGGTGATCTCGCGCCCGTCGAGGGCTGCGGGATCGGACACGGCGGAGAGGTCGAGGACGACCTCACCGACGTCCATCGTGTAGCTGTCGCGGACCTGCGACGAGTCGACCGGAACGTAGGTGGTGGTGTGGGGGTCCCAGCGGTCGGCGATCGTGGTGCCGACCGTGGTCGCGGCGGCCAGCAGACCGACCAGGACGATCCCGCCGGCCCGTCCGTAGAACGAGCCGATCAGCAGGAACACGGCGCTCACGGCGAGTGCGGTCGCGGGGTAGGCCGAGGGAGCGACGTCGGCGCCGGCCAGGTCGGCGATGCCGAGCGTGCCGAGGGCGACCGCGATCACCGCGAGGGCGAACCAGAAGAGGATCGGCCCCCTCTTGCGGGGGTTGACCGGGCGGGGCTGCTCGGGGACGACGTACGACGGGGCTGCGAAGCCGGCGGCCGGGTAGGTGGCCGTCGCCTGGGTGGCGGGCTCACCGGTGACCGGGTGGGCGGCGGTGGCCGGGTCGCCGGCGTACGGCGTGAAGGGCGGCACGACGGGCGGCCTGGTGGGCGGCCTGGTGTCGCCGCGATGGGGGAGCTGGGTGGAGATCACGACCGCGGCGGCGACCACGACCAGGCAGACGAAGAGCCATCCGCCGCCGCCCCACCAGCCGTGCTGCACGAGCAACAGCAGTGCCAGGGCGCCGACGATGACGAGCGCGACGCTGCGGCTGCGACGGTCGAGCTTGATCTTCGCCCAGTCGCTGCCGTCCTCGGGCACGAGGAGCCAGAGCGCGACGTAGAGCAGGAGGCCCACGCCACCGAAGAAGGTGAGGACCACGAACGCCACCCGCAGGATCACCGGGTCGATGTCGAGATGACGACCGAGCCCGCCGGCGACGCCGGCGACCTTGCGGTCCGACCGGCTGCGCCGGATCCGGGCCAGGTCGCGGATGTCGTCCCATCCCACGCGCGGGCCCGAGTCCGGTGACGGACCCTGCGGCTGGGAGGTGTCGGGTGGTGTCGTGGTCATGTCAACCAAGGTGCGGCAGCGAGGCGGCGTACACCATCGGGGGAACCCCTGATCCCGCCCGCGTCGGCGGAGCCGCGGCTCAGGGTACGGCCGGGGATCGTCCTCGTGGTTCGTGCCCCGCCGACCTGCGACGATGAAGGGGTCATGACCACCACCGCCCCTGCCTCCGCGCAGCACCAGCTGCCCGCGCGCAAGGCCTACCGCGACACCGGCCAGCCGATCATCGGCGGCGTCGCGGCGGGTCTCGCCCGCCATCTCGGGCTGCCCGCGGTGTGGGTGCGGGCGGCGTTCCTGGTGCTGGCCGTGATCGGCGGCAGCGGCGTCCTGTTCTACGCCGGCCTCTGGCTGGTGCTGCCGGCGCAGCCGTTCGACCGCGAGGCCCCGGGCCTGGAGAGCGCGACCCGACAGGGCAAGCGCCCCGGCCGCATGCGCCGGCTCGCCGACTCGGGCCCGGCGGTGGCCCTGGTGGCCCTGGGGCTCGGCCTCGTGCTCACCGCCGAGGCGATCTTCGGCGGCAACGGCGTGCTGCTGTGGGCGATCGTGCTCGCCGTCATCGGCTTCGGGCTGCTCTGGCGGCAGGCCGACGAGGCGCAACGCTCCCGGTGGCTCGACCAGTCCGAGAAGCTCAACCCGGTCCGCGCCGTCTTCGGCGGCGGTGGCTGGGCGGCGTACGTCCGGGTCGGGGCGGGGTTCGTGCTGATCGTCAGCGCGATGGCGCTGTTCGCCGTACGCCACGGGCACATCCGGCAGGTGACCGACGTCCTGTTCGCCGCGGCGCTGGGCGGGATCGGGCTGGCGATCGTGCTCGGCCCCTGGGTGTGGCGGTTGACCAACGACCTCAGCACCGAGCGGGAGGAGCGCGTGCGCACCCAGGAGCGCGCCGACCTCGCGGCCCATCTCCACGACTCCGTGCTGCAGACGCTGGCGCTGATCCAGAAGAACGCCGCCGACGGCCCGACCGTGGCCCGGCTCGCGCGGTCGCAGGAGCGCGACCTGCGGGCCTGGCTCTTCGACGCGACGCCGGGCGGGGGCACCCTGGCCGGCGCGCTGCGCGAGGTCGTCCGCGAGATCGAGGACACCTACGGCGTCGACGTCGAGCTGGTCACCGTGGGTGACGTCGACCTGGACGAGGCGTTGGCCCCGATCGTGGCGGCGGCACGCGAGGCGACCGCCAACGCCGCCAAGCACGCCGGCACGCCGGTGGTCGACATCTACGCCGAGGCATCACCCGACCGGGTCGAGGTGTTCGTGCGCGACCGCGGGTCCGGCTTCGACCCGCAGGCCGTGCCCGCCGACCGGCAAGGTGTCCGCAACAGCATCCTGGACCGGATGACCCGGCACGGCGGCACCGCCGAGATCCGGTCCACGCCCGAGACAGGCACCGAGGTGCGGCTCAAGCTGCCGCGCCAGGTCCGACAGGAGAGCAACCAGTGAGCAAGACCAGCATCCGCGTCCTCATCGTCGACGATCACGCGATGTTCCGCGCCGGCGTCCGCTCCGAGCTCGGGACGGCGGTCGACGTCGTCGCCGAGGCGGCCGACGTCGACGAGGCGATCGCGGCCGTCGCCGAGCACCACCCGGACGTCGTGCTGCTCGACGTACACCTGCCCGGCGGTGGCGGCGCCGAGGTGATGCGGCGGCTCTCGATGTCGATGAGTGCGAGCGAGGCGCCGCGGTTCCTGGCGCTGTCGGTCTCGGACGCCGCCGAGGACGTGATCGGCACCATCCGCGCCGGCGCCCGCGGCTACGTCACCAAGACCATCACCGGGCCCGAGCTGATCGACGCGATCCGGCGGGTGTCCGAGAACGACGCTGTGTTCTCTCCGCGGCTGGCCGGCTTCGTGCTCGACGCCTTCGCCGGGACCATCGAGATCTCGGCCGTCGACGAGGACCTCGACCGGCTCACCGAGCGTGAGCGGGAGGTGATGCGGCTGATCGCCCGTGGCTACGCCTACAAGGAGGTCGCCCGCGAGCTGTTCATCTCGATCAAGACCGTCGAGACCCACATGTCCAGCGTGCTGCGCAAGCTCCAGCTGTCCTCCCGTCACGAGCTGACCCGCTGGGCGTCCGACCGTCGCCTGCTCTGAGACGAGCAGCGGCGCGTGAGGAACGAACGCGTCGCCTGGGCTCGGCCAGGTCGAGCAAGCGACGCGACTGAGGAACGAAGTCGTACGAGCGCGTCGAGACCCGGTGACGGTCCCTGGGGCCTCAGCCCCGGGTCTCGACAGGCTCGACCGACGGTGTGTGCTCGACCGACGGTGTGTGCTCGACCGACGGTGTGTGCTCGACCGACGCGGTTCCGGGGGTGGCGGGCCGTAGGCTGGGCGGGAGATGAGCGACACCCTCCCGATCATTGGCCTGAGCCTCCCCGACGCCGACGCGGCGAAGCAGGAGAAGACGCGGGGCCCCTCTGCCGACGAGCTGCTGGCCGGGCTCAACGAGCCGCAGCGGGCCGCGGTGGTCCACGAGGGTGGGCCGCTGCTCGTCGTGGCGGGCGCCGGCTCGGGCAAGACCCGGGTGCTGACTCGTCGGATCGCCTGGATCGTCTCCCAGCGACGGGCCCACCCCGGGTCGATCCTGGCGATCACCTTCACCAACAAGGCCGCCGCCGAGATGAAGGAGCGGGTCGAGGCGCTCGTCGGCCCGCGGGCGCGCCTGATGTGGGTCTCCACGTTCCACTCCGCCTGCGTACGGATCCTGCGCAAGGAGATCGACAAGCTCGGGTTCAAGTCCAGCTTCACGATCTACGACGCGGCCGACTCCAAGCGGCTGATGACGATGGTCGTCAACGACCTCGACCTCGACCCCCGTCGTTACCAGGCCGGCGCCGTCCTCCACTGGGTCTCCTCCCACAAGAACGAGCTGCGCGGTCCGGAGGAGGTGGCGGCCGACACCCGCAACAAGTTCGAGGAGGCGTACGCCGCGGCGTACACCCGCTACCAGCAGCGGCTCCGCGACGCGAACGCGCTCGACTTCGACGACATCCTGACCATGACCGTCGACCTGTTCGCAACGTTCCCGGAGGTGCGCGAGACCTACCGCCGCCGGTTCCGACACGTGCTGGTCGACGAGTACCAGGACACCAACCACGCGCAGTACGCCCTGATCCACCAGCTCTGCGCCGACCCGCTCGAGGACCCGATCTCGTCGGTCGAGCCTGTCGAGACCACCGAGCGGGTACCCCCGGCCGAGCTGATGGTGGTCGGCGACGCCGATCAGTCGATCTACGCCTTCCGCGGCGCCAACATCCGCAACATCCTCGACTTCGAGCAGGACTTCCCCGACGCGACCTCGATCCTGCTCGAGCAGAACTACCGCTCCACCCAGACCATCCTCAACGCCGCGAACGCCGTGATCGGGCACAACCGCGGCCGCAAGCCGAAGAACCTCTGGTCGGACGCCGGGATGGGCGCCCAGGTGATCGGGTACGTCGCCGACGACGAGCGCGACGAGGCGAGGTTCGTCTCGGGCGAGATCGACACCCTGACCGACGCCGGATCCCGGCCCGGGGACGTCGCCGTCTTCTACCGCACCAATGCCCAGTCCCGCGTGTTCGAGGAAGTCTTCATCCGGCTCGGCATGCCCTACCGCGTCGTGGGAGGCGTGCGGTTCTACGAGCGTCGCGAGGTGCGCGACGCCCTGGCCTACCTGCGGATGCTGGTGAACGCCGACGACGAGGTCTCGCTGCGGCGCATCGTGAACACCCCCAAGCGCGGGATCGGCGACCGCGCGCTCGAGTGCGTCACGTCGTTCGCCCAGCGCGAGCGCATCACGTTCTGGGAAGGACTACGCCGTGCCGACGAGGCACCGGGCCTGGTCACCCGCTCGCTCGTCGCCATCCAGGGCTTCGTCGCGCTGGTCGAGGAGCTCCAGTCGATGGTCGACGCCGGTGAGCGCGCGGACGTGATCCTGGAGTCGGTGCTCGCCCGGTCCGGCTACCTCGACGAGCTCGAGGCCTCCGACGACCCTCAGGACGGCACCCGCCTGGAGAACCTCGCCGAGCTCGTCGCGGTCGCGCGCGAGTTCTCCGACGACCCTCAGGCAGGTCCGTCGGCCGACCCTTCCGACGTCGACGCCGGCGTCGTCACGCCCGGCCTCTCCGACTTCCTGGAGCGGGTCGCGCTGGTGGCCGACACCGACCAGATCCCCGACGCTCCCGACGATGCGACCGACGACGGCGGCATGGTCACCTTGATGACCCTCCACACCGCCAAGGGGCTGGAGTTCCCGACCGTCTTCCTGACCGGGCTCGAGGACGGCGTCTTCCCGCACTCGCGCAGCCTCGACGACGGCAACGAGCTCGAGGAGGAACGCCGGTTGGCCTACGTCGGTCTCACCCGTGCGCGCGAACGCCTCTACGTGTCGCGCGCCCTGGTCCGGTCGGCCTGGGGCGCACCCGCGCACAACCCGGCGTCGCGCTTCCTCGGCGAGGTGCCCGACGAGCTGGTCGACTGGCGGCGTACCGAGGCCGACCAGGTCCACTGGCAGCGTCCCGACCTGTCGCGAACCGGCGGGGTCGGTCAGCCGACCGCGGCCGGCCGCCGCAACTTCAGTGCGGCCGCGGCCCGCGCCGACGCGGCAGCCAAGTCCAAGCCCGCCCGCGAGGTGCCCTCGCTGTCACCGGGCGACCGGGTCACCCACGACACCTTCGGGCTCGGCACGGTCGTCGCCGTGGAAGGGGCCGCAGAGAAGTCCGTCGCCTCGATCGACTTCGGCACCGAGGGCGTCAAGCGGCTGCTGCTCAGGTACGCGCCGGTCGAGAAGCTCTGAGCCAGGCCGGCGTGGGCGTCACCGGGTCTCGACACACCGGTCGCGACCTCGTTCCTCGGTCGCGCGGCTTGCTCGACCTCGCAGCCGATTAGTCGGCCCGCTCCGCGGTCCGACTAAGGCTGCAGACCGTGCACGATCAGCGCGGTGTAGGGGTCGACCGCGTCCCCGCCACCGGGGTGCACCTCGAGGTGGAGGTGGGGTCCGGTGACGTTGCCGGTGGAGCCGATGTAGCCGATCACCTGGCCGGGCTTGACCGTCGCACCGACCGAAGTGCCGAACTCGTTCTGGTGGCAGTACCAGAGCTGGGTGCCGTCGGGCAGCGTCTCGATGGTGCGGTTGCCGAAGGCGCCGGAGTACCCGACGTCGGAGATCGTGCCCCCGGCCACCGCCATGATCGGAGTGCCGGTCGGGGCGGCGAAGTCGAGGCCGGTGTGCATGTTGGACCACAGGTAGCTGTACTGGCCGAAGCGCGCGGTCAGGTGGTAGACGCCGGGCTGCACCGGGAGCACCCACTGGTGGAGCTTGATCTGCGCGGCCCGCTTCTCGGCCCGGCCGCGGAGGGCGGCCAGGGTCGCGTCGCGCTGCTTGGCCTGGGCGTCGGCGGCGGCCCGCAGGCTGCTCCCGCTGGCCGACGACAGGGCCGTGCGGGCGGAATCGCGGCTGACCACGCTGCCGCGACCGCCGAGCAGGTTCGCCGAACCCACGGCGCTGCTCCCGGAGAGCGCGCTCGCGGGGGAGAGGCGGCCGTCGGAACCGGCGCCGGCGAGGTCGGGGTGCATCGCCTGGAGGGCGCCGCACGTCGAGATCGCGAGCACCGCGACACCGGCCAGCAGCGGAAGGCTGGGGATGCGGGTGCGCCGGCTGGCCACACGACGACCGGTCGGACGGGGCTGCTTCGGCGGGACGCGAACGTCGACGACGGCCGGCGCGACGGTGGTCTCGACGATCGTGGTCTCGGCGACGGGTGGCTCCACCACGACGGGGAGGTCCACGACGACGTGCTGGTCCACGACGACGTGCTGGTCCACGACGACGGGCTGGTCCACGACGACGGGCTGGTCCACGACGACGGGCTGGTCCACGACGACGGGCAGGTCGACGACCGGCTTCTCGATCACCGGCTCGACGAGCACGGGCTCCTCGGCCACCTGGACGAGCGGCTCGGCGATCAGCGGGAGTGCGCGGGCCGCGCGACGACCGGAGTACGGCTGGAGGGTCGGCGCAGCGGCGACCTGCACCAGGTGCCCCGAGACGTCGTCGAGGTCGTCGTCGACCGGGTCGCGACGTGCGACGCGACGCCCGGTGTAGGCCAGCGGGTCGTCGACGGGAGGGGCCGGCGGCGCCGGGGGTGCGGGGGTCGGGACAGGGGGCGAGACCTGCGCGACGCGACGCCCGACGTAGGGCTGGGAGGTCCTCTGCTCCGCCGCATGACGCGCGACCCGCCGTCCGCGCGCCTCGACCGGAGAGGGAGGCGGGGGAGCGGTGACCACGGTGGCCGTCGGGCCGGTCGAGCCGGCGCGGTGGTCACCCATCAGAAAGGTCTCCAGAAGAGTCGGGGATTCAGGAGGCGAGCCATGACAGTAACGGAAAGGTCACGGGTGGTGAAATCCCCCCTTCCGGAGGTGTGGACGACAGGCGTACAGCGGGTGCCCGGGGCGGCTCGTCCCGCGCCGACGGGTGGTGCGCTGGGGTCGGATACCCTGCGCCCATGGCGTCCCCCAGCTCCCGGCTCCGGATCGTGGTGGCCAAGCCGGGCCTCGACGGGCACGACCGCGGCGCCAAGATCGTGGCGCGGGCGCTGCGCGACGCCGGCCACGAGGTGATCTACACCGGCCTCCACCAGACGCCCGAGCAGATCGTGGAGACCGCGATCCAGGAGGACGCCGACCTGATCGGGCTGTCCGTCCTCTCCGGAGCGCACATGACGCTCTTCCGCCGGCTGATCGAGCTGCTCGCCGAGCGCGACGCGTCCGACATCCGGGTCTTCGGCGGCGGGATCATCCCCGACGAGGACATCCCGGTCCTCGAGGAGCTCGGCGTGGCCAAGGTGTTCACGCCCGGCGCCACGACCGGAGAGATCACCGGCTGGGTCTCCGGCGCGTTCGCGGACCAGTCCTGACCGCTCGGGCCGACCTCAGCTCGGCCGGTCGACGTCGAGCACGATCCGCACCCGCTGCCCGACCTGCCGCGCCTCGCGGAACCGCATCCGGCGCGACGTGATCCGCCGGGGCAGCAGCGGCCTCCCTGCGCCGAGGGTGACCGGCGTCATCCCGAGGCTCACCTCGTCGAGCAGGCCCGCGTCGTCGAACTGACCCACCAGGTCACCGCCGCCGACGATCCAGACGTCCTTCCCGTCCGCGGCCGCGACCAGCTCCGCGTACACCGGGACGACGTCGCCGCGCACGTGGTGGACGTCGACACCGGGGATGCCCGGCAGGTCGCGGTGGCTGAACACCCAGACCGGTCGATTCTCGTAGAACTCCTGCCACTGCTCGGGGTGCTCGGTGAAGTGCCGGTCGAGCGTCCACTGGTACGTCGTCGCGCCCATCACCAGAGGCCCGATCCGCCCGATGAAGTCGTCCCAGCTGCCGTCCTCCTCGCCGTGCGGCACCTCGAACAGCCAGTCGAGGGAGTCGTGCTCGTCGGCGACGAAACCGTCGAGCGTGCAGGCGGTGAAGTAGACGACCCGGGTCATGCGACCGACGCTAGCCGGACTAGGGTGCGAGAGGCTTTCTCGGCGACGCGCCCCGTGCGGGTGACACCGTCGCGACCGGTCTCACAGGAGTTGGTGGAACGTGGATCTGATGGAGTTTCAGGCGAAGGAGCTCTTCGCCCGGCACGGCGTGCGGACCACCCTGGGTGTCGTCGTCACGACGCCCGACGAGGCGCGCGCTGCAGCCGCGGAGCTCGGCCCCTGTGTCGTCAAGGCGCAGGTGAAGGCGGGAGGTCGCGGCAAGGCGGGCGGGGTCAAGCTCGCCAAGACCCCCGACGAGGCCTTCGAGCACGCGACGAACATCCTCGGGATGGAGATCAAGGGCCTCCGGGTCAACCGGGTCCTGGTCACGCCGGCCACCCCGCCGGTGGAGGAGTACTACTTCTCGTTCCTGCTCGACCGCGCCAACCGGCAGTACCTCTGCATCGCCAGCGTCGAGGGCGGCGTCGAGATCGAGGAGGTCGCCAAGACCAACCCGGACGCCGTCAAGCAGATCCCGATCGACCCCGGCGCCGGTGTCGACGAGGCGAAGGCCCGCGCGATCGTCGCCGAGGCGGCGTTCCCGGCCGAGCTCGCCGAGCAGGCCGTGACGATGGTCCAGGCGCTGTGGGCGGTCTTCGTCGAGGAGGACGCCACGCTGGTCGAGGTCAACCCGCTGGCCCGGCTCGACGGCGACGTGCTCGAGGCGCTGGACGGCAAGGTGTCGCTCGACGAGAACGCCGAGTTCCGCCACCCGGACCACGCGGCGTTCGAGATCCAGGACGAGACCGACCCGCTCGAGGCCAAGGCCAAGGAGAAGGGCCTCAACTACGTCAAGCTCGACGGCCAGGTCGGGATCATCGGCAACGGCGCCGGACTGGTGATGTCGACCCTCGACGTCGTGGCCTACGCCGGCGAGGCGCACGGTGGTGTGAAGCCCGCGAACTTCCTCGACATCGGCGGCGGCGCGAACGCCCAGGTGATGGCCGACGGTCTCGACGTGATCCTCGGCGACGACCAGGTCAAGGCGGTGTTCGTCAACGTGTTCGGCGGCATCACCGCGTGTGACGAGGTGGCCAACGGCATCAAGGGTGCCCTGGAGATCCTCGGTGACCACGCCACCAAGCCGCTGGTCGTGCGTCTCGACGGCAACAACGTCGAGAAGGGCCGCGCGATCCTCGACCAGCTCGACCACCCGCTGGTCACCCAGGTGGACACGATGGACGGCGCGGCCGACAAGGCCGCCGAGCTGGCGAACGCCTGAGAAGGACGGACTGACGAGATGTCGATCTACCTCAACAAGGACTCCAAGATCATCGTCCAGGGCATGACGGGCGGGATGGGCTCCAAGCACACCGCCCTGATGCTCGACGCCGGCTCGACCATCGTCGGTGGCGTCAACGCCCGCAAGGCCGGCACCAGCGTCGAGCTCGGCGGTCAGGAGCTGCCGGTGTTCGGCAGCGTCAAGGAGGCGATGGCCGAGACCGGCGCCGACGTCTCGGTCGTGTTCGTGCCGCCGGCGTTCACCAAGGACGCCTGCATCGAGGCGATCGACGCCGGGATCGGGCTGCTGGTGGTGATCACCGAGGGCGTGCCGGTGCAGGACACCGCCGAGGTGTGGTCCTACCTGCAGGGCCCGGCCAACTCCGGGACGCGGATGATCGGGCCGAACTGTCCCGGCATCATCACGCCCGGTGAGTCGCTCGCCGGCATCACACCGCACACGATCGCCGGCACCGGACCGATCGGGCTGGTCTCGAAGTCCGGCACCCTGACCTACCAGATGATGTACGAGCTGAAGGACTTCGGCTTCTCGACGGCCATCGGCATCGGCGGGGACCCGATCGTCGGGACGACCCACATCGACGCGCTGGCCGCGTTCGAGGCCGACCCCGACACGCAGGCGATCGTGATGATCGGCGAGATCGGCGGCGACGCCGAGGAGCGGGCCGCGGCGTACATCCAGGACCACGTGACCAAGCCGGTCGTGGGCTACGTCGCCGGCTTCACCGCGCCCGAGGGCAAGACGATGGGCCACGCCGGCGCCATCGTCTCCGGCTCGTCCGGCACCGCCGCGGCGAAGAAGGAGGCCCTCGAGGCCGTCGGCGTCAAGGTTGGCAAGACGCCGTCGGAGACCGCCGAGCTGATGCGCCAGATCTTGAGCGCCCGAGCCTGAGTCGGTCAGCCGGCCGACGAAGCGTCGGCGGGCAGCTCCTTCATCCGGTCCGCCAGCACCCGAGCCTCCCGCGTGCCCCGGGCGACCGACTGCGCGCGGGACTCGGCCGAGCCGTTGCCCTCGTCGTACTCGTAGCCGAGCAGTACGGCGCGACCGACGCGCACCAGCTCGTAGACGACCAACCCGGTGTCGTGCTGCTGTCGGCCGTTCACGATGGAGTAGAAGGTGTCGGTCCAGACCAGGGTCTGGTCACCCGCGGACTCGTCGGCCACCGTGTGGGTGGTGCCCTGGCTGCTGCCGTCCGGCTCGTCGGGGCAGGCCGCGACCGCGGTCCGGGCGGCGCTCACGGCGGCAGTGGCGGCGGCCACGCCCGGGTAGAGGACCAGCGTCCGACCTCGGGCCCACTCGGCCTCGCCGCGATACTCCACGCCGATGCGGTCGGTCGTCCCGTGTCGTGGGTCCCACACCGTGCGGCCGCAGATGCCGAACCTCCGGGTGGCGGGCCTGGTCGTGATCGCGACCGGGCTCCCGTCGTTCCCGTTGGTGTCGGCGTACCCGAGGGCGAGCGGGAAGCCTGCCAACGGCCCCGTCAGGTCCGGTGACGTCGCGGGCGTCGGGTTCGGTGTCGGGTTCGGGCCTGCCGCCTCGGTGGCGACGACCGACCGCGCGTCGCCGCACCCGCCGAGCAGCACGGGGACGAGGAGCAGCGGAACCAACCAGCGCATGCCCTTAGGACCCGAGCGGGACCCGGAAGGTTGTGCGGCAGGGTCAGGCCACCTCGCGAGCGAGCTCGCTTTCGGTCTCGCTGCGGGCTTCCGGGCCGGCTCCGCCGTCCCGGAAGGTCCTCACTCGGGCATGGCCCCCAGCCGCTCGCCTGCGCGGCCGACCAGCGCGACGAACTGGGCGGTGGTCATCGTGTGCGAGCCGTCGGGAACGAAGCCGACCTGGGCGACCGCACCGCCGGAGCGGACGATGCCCATGTAGAAGACGACCGTCTGCTTCTGGGTGAGCTGCGTCTGCACCCGCCACACGGTCCACGTCGGGCCTCCGGCCAGCCGGAAGACCTTGGTGCCGAGCTCACGCCCGGGGCAGGACGCGAGCTTCGATCGGATCCCCGCGACGAACGTCTTGGCCTTCGCCTCCGGGAGGCGCCCCACGGTCTCGGTGATGCCGAAGGTGGCCGCGAACGGCCCGTCGGGCACCAGGAACGAGCGGGTGGCCGCGTGCTTCCAGCCCGGCCCCTGGAAGCTGCTCCGGTCACAGCCCGTGGCGGCGACGTTCTGGATCGCCTGCCTGGGAGTCGTGCCGACCCAGGGCTGGTTGACCCCGGCGGCCGGCGGCAGGTCGAACTCGTTGATCATCATCGGCGGCGTGCCGGCCGCCGGCGCCGGCACGTCGACCGCCTCGGGCAGCGACGAGCAGTGACCGCCGACGGTCGTCGAGCAGAGGTCGTCGACGGCGGTCACCAGCAGTCGCACGTTGCTCGCCAGGTCGGGGTTGCGGGCGCCCGACGTCCGGCTCAGGGTCAGGGTGTTGATCCGGCCGGTCCGCGCCACGCCCAGCACGAACGTCGCGGTGGGCCGGCTCCAGCTGCGCAGGACGTACTGCTGGGCGTCGTCGCCGAGGTGCTGGATCCGGCGTACGGCCACCAGCTGCATCCGTGGCACCGTGCACGCCGAGAACCACGTGTTCGCGGCTGTGAATCCCTGGCGCGCTGCCGTCTCGTCGGCCGAGAGCTCCATGGTCTGGACGACCGCGAGCTGGGGCTTGCCCTTCTGGTGGCGAGCGGTGAAGTTGCGGACCAGTGCCGTGGACGCCTTCGGGTCGGCGTAGGCGCGGCGCTGGCACGGGAAGGTCATCCCCTGCTTGGGGTCCGTGCCGGTGATCCGCCAGGTGCGGCCGGGCACGGCGCGGTCGAGCTGGGCCCTGGAGACCAGCGACGACGGAGTGATCTGGACGTCGAGGGGTGCGGGCTCCTCGCCCGTCCCGCTCGCCGGGACCGACTCGAGCCGGTCGCCGGCGGCCGCCAAGGTCGGGTGGACGCCGTGGTCGTCGGCGACCAGGAAGCCGCTGCCGACCAGCGTCGCAACGACCAGTCCCGCCCCCGCCAGGGCATGAGTACGTCGTCGGGTGGTGCCCGCTCGTCGGATGATCGTGGCCCGCGGCCACCGTTGCTGCCGGCGACAGTGGTCGGCCAGCTGCTCGAGCAGGTGTCGCACCTGCATCGTCGACACCTCGCGCTGCAGCGCGAACTGGGTCGTCGCACTCTGCAGCCGTTCCTCGGCGTCGTCGAGGGTCAGCCCCACCTCCCGCGCCATCTCCTGCCGAGAGGCAGGGGTGAGCTGGGTGAGGAGGAGTGCCTTGCGCGGGACGACCGGCAGCTTGGCCAGGGCGTCGAGCGTCGCTCTGACCTCGGGGTCGAGCTTGCGGTCGCGGTGCCAGATCCGGGCGGTGTGCCGGCGCTGGGCGTGGCTCCAGACGTGCGGCCGGACCCAGCTCTCGGGGTCGTCGAGCCGCTTGATCTTGGACCAGTGGTGCCACGCCGCGATGAACGAGTCGCGGACCGCACCCCGGGACGCCGGCAGGTCACCGGTGAGCGCGAACGCCAGCACCAGCAACCGCTCGCGGCTCTCGGCGTAGTAGGCGTCGAACTGCTCGGCATCGGACATGGCGCCGACCACGGTACGAGGCGCCCGTCCGCGCCGCCAATCGGACGGCCCGCTCCCCGCTCCACCGACCGAGACACCCCCGGCGTGGCACCC
>Ga0070665_100000452_pt1 | contig 59853 bp, 51 predicted proteins | sample KBSS13metaG_FD_65862 | JGI IMG/M metagenome (GOLD analysis project Ga0070665, IMG submission 65862) | Switchgrass rhizosphere microbial communities from Kellogg Biological Station, Michigan, USA - KBS S1-3 metaG | ecosystem: Host-associated > Plants > Roots > Rhizosphere > Soil ...
CGCGGCAATCACAGCCGGAACCGGCCGATCTCATGCTCGCCGAGCGGTGCGGCAAATTCGTACACTTGGCCATCGAGCGCGAACGCATCAGCGAGCGCCTGGCCACGCAGTCGTTGCAGGATCCGTTGACGGGCCTGCCCAACCGCATGCTCACCAGCGACCGCCTGGGCCACGCCCTCAAGCGGGCCCGCCGCGCCAACACGCAGCTCGCGGTGCTGCTCATTGACCTCGACGGCTTTAAAGCCATCAACGACAGCCTCGGCAACCAGCACGGCGATCAACTCCTGCAGCAGGTGGCCGACCGCCTTAAGCTCGCCATCCGCTCCAGCGACACGCTCGGCCGCCTCGGCAACGACCAGTTCACCCTCATCGCGGGCGACATCGCTGAAAACTCCGTCGCGCTCATCTGCGAACGCCTGCTCGGCGTCTTCAAGCAGCCGTTCGAGATGCCGGGTAAGCAGATGACGCTCACTGCGAGCATCGGCATCAGTTGTTTCCCGGCCGACGGCGACGACGTTAACGCTCTGCTCCGCAACGCCGACACCGCACTGGTTCACACCAAGCGCCAAAATCGCGGCGGGTATCGCGTGTTCGAGTCGTCGATGAACGAAGCGACCGTCGAACGCGTGGAAACCGAGAACCAGCTCCGCACCGCCATCCAGAACAACGAGCTCGTACTCTACTATCAGCCGCAGTGCGATTCAGAGGGTAAGGTCGTTGCGGTTGAGGCGCTGGTGCGGTGGAACCGCAACGGCAAGCTCGTGCCACCCTTGAAGTTCATTCCGATCGCGGAAGAATCCGGGCTGATCGTTCCGATCGGCACGTGGGTGATCCGCGAGGCCGCCACCTGGTGCAAACAGTGGCAGACGTCGGGCCGCCGGCCGATCCGCGTGGCAGTGAACGTCTCGGCGTTGCAGTTCGCGCAGGACGACTTCGTGCACGTCGTTCGCCAGAGCCTGGCCGACGCGGAACTCGATCCGCAGTGGTTTGAGGTGGAAGTCACCGAAAGCCTGCTGATGCAGAACACCAAGAACGTCGCCGGCAAGCTCGAGCGCCTGCGTGAGATGGGCGTGGCCGTTGCGATTGACGACTTCGGAACCGGCTACTCGTCGCTCGCGTACCTGCAGAAGCTCCCGATCGACATCCTCAAGATCGACCGCAGCTTCGTGAAAGATATTCCCAACGCCGACGACCTGACCAGCGAAAAGACCGCCGTCATCCGCGCGATCCTCTCGATGGCGCACAGCCTGTCGCTGAAAGTGGTGGCCGAAGGCGTCGAAACCGAAACGCACCTGCGTTTCCTCCGCCGGGCCGGCTGTCACCTGATGCAGGGCTACTATTTCAGCCCGCCCAAGCCAGGCGGCGAACTGCCCGACGTCGTCGACAAGATTGAGACGATGGCCGCCGCCACCCGCGCTGCCTGAGCGTTTTCAACCAGCATTTGATCGCAGCCTGCCGCGCGAAAAGCTTTTCCCCTTTTGTCATTCCCCCGTTAAAGTGCGCATTGAACTGCCCGGCTGTTCTCGGCGGATGCGCGTATGGACTGGAACCCCTTGCTCATGTGGATCAGCGGCGGATCGGCGGCCGTCACGCTCATCCGGCTGATCAAAGCGCCCTCGCGGCAGTGGGGGTGGGTCGTCGTCTGCCTGTTCGTGCTGGCGGTGCTCGGCGCGATGTACCTGATCAATCCCGACGTGGCCGGCTACACCGGCGGGGTCCTGTGGGGCATGCTGATCCTCCTGCCGTCCATTCTCTACCGCCGAACCATCAACTATTCCACCGCCATGCAGTATGACCGGGCGGCCAACGTCTTCGCGATCGCGCGGTGGCTGCATCCGTTTGACGGCTGGTGGCAGAGCCCGCGGTTGTACCGCGCGGTGGCCTGTGCGGATCGCGGGGAAGACGGGGCCGCCGCTGCCATGCTCAAGCCGCTCGAGCACGGGCACAGCACGATGGCCCTTACCGCGCGGCTTCACGCGCGGCGCCTGGCGCGCGACTGGCAGGGCGTGCTGGCGGAGATTTCCACGCTGAAGAAAAAGAGCGACCTGCTGCGATCGAGCCTGATCCTGCCGACGTACCTTCGCGCGCTGGGCGAACTCGGGCGAGTCGATGAGATGATCGCGCGTTATGCCGACTACCGCACCGAACTGCACAGCGATGCCTACAGCACCGCCCGCGATGCCGCACGGCTGGCGGTGTTCGTCTTTTCCGGACGCGTGATGGCGACGACCTCGCTGCTCGCCCACCGGTTTCAGAAGCTGCCGCTGGCGAGGCATCGCTTCTGGCAGGCCCGCGCTGCGTGGGCCGCCGGGCAGATCGATCGTGCCCGCGAAGTGATGCAGGAACTGGCCGTGGTCGACGCGTCGGGTCGCGGCGCCGGCGGCGAGCAGGGCGCATTAACGTACGCCACGCAGAACGGAAGCGACCTTTCCACTGCGCTGGCCGCCAATGAAGTGCTCGCCCAGTCGCCCGCGCCGGCCGTCTTCACGCCCGCCAGTGAGATCATGCTCCTCCACATCGAGGAGGACATGCACCACGACGAGCAGTTTGCTCTCACACACAGCACGCGCTCCAAGCCGCTGGTCACGTACGTGCTGGTGGCGATGAACGTCGCGATGTTTCTGCTGGAAATCGCGATGGGCGGCAGTGAAAACGAGCCGACGCTGCTCAAGCTCGGCGCCGCCAACGCCAGCGCCGAATCCATCGGCCAGTGGTGGCGGGCGATTACCGCCAACTTCCTCCACTTCGGCCTCGCGCATCTGCTGATGAACATGCTGGCCCTGCGATCGCTGGGCCCCTTTGTCGAGCGCTTCGTCGGCCGGGTGCGGTACGTCGTGATCTACATGCTCAGCGGCATCGGCGCCGTCGGCGGCGTGATGACGGCGCAGCGGCACGGGTGGATCGAGCCCGGCTTCCTCGTCGGCGCCAGCGGCGCGATCATGGGCCTGATCGGCGCCACTGGCGCCATCCTCCTGCACGGCTGGCTCCTCCACCGCAGCGGCACGGCCAAGCGACGCCTGCGGCTGATCGTGCTGGTCGTGGTCCTGCAGGTCGTCTTCGACAACATGAATGCCCAGGTCAGCGGCACGGCCCACCTGCTGGGGATGTTCTTCGGTTTCGCATTCACCTGGCTGCTGATCCCGCGGCGGAAAGTGGCGCACGCAACCAGCCGGGCGTGATTGATGGTTCGCGAGCCAGTTTTCGCCTCCGGCAATGCCCATCGCTAGACTGTTAGGGGAGGGATTCCCATGAAAATTCGTCGGCGGTCGATCAGCGGCGTGCTCGTGCTGGGCGCGTGCCTGTTGCTGTCGACAAGGCTCGCGGCCGAGCCGGCGACGCAGCCAACGTCGGTGCCGTCGGTCGAATCCCGCGTGGCGGCGCTGCTCAAGCAGCTCGAGAGCGAGTCGTACCAGGACCGCGAGGCGGCCATCGACGTTGGCCATCATCTGCCCGCCGAGGCGCTGCCGCTGCTGAAAGAAGCCGGCAAGCGGCCAGACCTGTCGCCTGACGTGCGATCGCAGTTGGCGATCATCGTGAAGTTCCTTGAGCCAGCCGTCGTGAAGCAGGGTAAGCGGCAGGTCTATCTCACGTTCTTCCGTCATCATCTGATTGACGAATACGACCGCGTCGCGACGAAGAACCCGGCGTGGGACGACACGGCCCACAAGCTGCTCGACGCAAGCGCCGAACTCTTCGCCGACGAAATGAGCGGCCGCGATAACGACAGCAATATCCTTTCGCACGCCAGCGCGCTTTTCAAGGCCAAATGCGATGACCCGCTGATCATGTTTCTCGGGCTGCGCGTCGGAATGTTCCCAACGACCAAGAAGATCGAAGCGATGCGCACCGCAATGCTCGCCAGCAAATATTCGGCCTTCAATAAATTCTCGATGCTCGCCTGGATCGCACGAAACGCCGTGCGCGACAATATGAAACCGGGGCAGCGCAACGGGCAATCGACAGAATTCCTCAAGCAGGCGCTCGAACTATTACCGCTCGAGTTGGCCGAGGAACCGGGGATACCGAGCAACGTGGTGCTGCAGCAGGTCGTCGGATTGAGCAGCACCGGCGAAGCGGCAAGGCTCGAACGATCGGCCGTCTGGCAGATGATCGATCAGACGCTCGCCAAATCGATGCCGGAGGAAAGCGTCGTTCGGCTCAACTTGAAGGGACAGTTCCTGATCCAGTACGCGTGGGACGCCCGCGGCGGCGGATGGGCGAACACCGTGACGGAAAACGGCTGGAAACTTTTCAGCGAGCGTCTGGCCGACGCGGACAAAACACTTAGCCGCTGCTACGAGCTGTATCCGGATGATCCCAACGCGCCGACATCGATGCTGACGGTGGAACTCGGCCAGGGACAGGGCCGCCAGCGGATGGAGATGTGGTTCGACCGCGCCATGAAGGCCGACCCCGGCAACGTCGAAGCGTGTCAGATCAAGCTGCAGTACCTGATGCCGCGGTGGCACGGCTCGATCGAGGAGCAACTGCGGTTCGGCCGACAGTGCCTGGCCGGCGGACAGTTCGACAGCCGCGTGCCGCTGGTGGTCGTCGACGTGCACGCGATGATCGCCACGCCGGGGCCGTGGGCTTCAGAAGTGCCCAGCCCGTATTACGCGCAGGACGACGTGTGGCAGGACATCTCGGCGGCGTACGAGGGTTACCTGGCGCAGGTGCCCGAGGCGTGGCACTCAAGGATGCGGTATGCGCGGTACGCTTGGCTGGCGGGCAAGCGGGAGAAGTCGGTTGAGCTGCACGAGGCGCTTCTCGCCGGGCCGCCGAAATTTCGTGAGGAGGCGTTGGGCCGCGTCATTAAGGCGGAGCTCGCGCTGCGCCCCACGGGCAAACCGGCGCTCGATCCGACTGTGACGGTCATCGCCCGCGCGAAGAAAAACACCGACGACTTCAAACGCATCACCGTCGACGCGTACGACAAGGTCGGCAAGAAGAATCCCAAGTGGGACGAGCCCGCGCGTGCAGCATTGCTCGCCGCAGCCAAGGATTGGGGCAACGATCCCGATCGCAATTTCAGCGAGCACGACGTGATGCTCGATTCGGCCAGGCAGGCCATTGATGCCGGGTGCGATGATCCGCTCGTGCGGTACGTGTACAGCAGCTCGGTCGACGCGTACGTGCATCCCAGTAACGCCGACGATCCCGCCGTCGAGCCGACGAGTTTTAACGACGCGGTGGCGCTGGGCGCGAGCCAGTACCCGGCCTTTGTGCGATTGAAGGCGATCACCGAAACAACGAGCGTCAAAGTATGGCGGAAGTTTTCCGGCGAGCCCGAGCGGGCCGCCGTTCGCGCCGCGCTCGACGCGGGAATGGGCCTTCTCACACAGGCGGCCACTGACAAATCGGTGAGCAGCCGGCTGTTGCAGCGGCAGGTGAGTGAGTTGCTTCGCTCGCAGTACGCGCTGGGCGACGAGGCGGAGACGCTCGTCGCCCGGGCCCACGGACTGTTGGAGGCCGGACATTTCGACCCGTCGGCGATCAAGTGCATTGACCTGCTGATGCAGGGCGAAATAGTGTCGGCCGTGGGTGCGATGACCGTTCCGCCCAATCGCCGGCGTGCAAAGATGGCCAGGCCGGCCAAACCGACTACCACGAAGCAATCATGGATCGACTCCTTCGCGCTGCAGCAGCAGTGGGAACCTCTTTGGCAGGAAGATCCAACCGATCCGTACCCGCCCCAGATGATTCTCGCGTTCAATCGGCGCGGGCAAAACGATCAATCGTGGGCCGAGTTCTGGTTTCACGAAGCGGTCCGCATCGACCCGGGAAATTACGAAACCGCCATCGCGCACCTCGACGCCCTACAGTGGGCCAACGCGTCCGGCGACGACGTTCAGGCGTTCGCCGAGCAGTGCGGGGCGATGGGCAATTATCGCAGCCAGATTCCCTTCGTGCTGATCACGCACCTTGATCGCATGGCCCATTACATGTCTGAACAGGAAGGCAATTCACTGAACGATCAATTCGGCGACGAGGAAGTCTGGTCGCAAATCGCGCAAGTGTACGAGGGATATTTCGCACACTTTCCGCTCGACAGCGATCGCCGCAGTGAATACGCCAGCTACGCCTGCCGGGCCGGGCGGTGGGCGGTGGCGAGCGAGCAGTTCACCGTGCTGGGCGCGCACGTTCGGCCCAAGGCGTTCGGCACGCAGACGCGGCTCGACGCCTGCCGCCAGCACGCGGCCGACCTCAAGAGCAAGGGCTTTCTCCCGGCCACGCAGCCGGCGGCGCCGTGAGCGTGTAGCGAGCCCGTCGGCGGTCGCGAAAGATTTCGCCTCGGTCGGGCCGCTTCGCTAAACTGCTGGCGGAGTGTTCTCATCATGTGGCGACAGTCGTATTCCCATCGGTGCTTCCTCGTCGGTGCGTGTTTGCTGCTGGCGGTGCGCGTGGCGGGTGAGCCGGCGACGCAGCCGTTGGAGGCGGGCGCGCTTGAAACACGCGTCGCAGGCCTGCTTAAGCAGCTCGAAAGCGACAACTACCAGGATCGCGAAGCGGCCGGCGCCACGATGGCCAAGCTACCGCCCGAGGCGCTACCGCTGCTCGAAGCCGCCATCAAGCGGCCCGATCTGCCGGCCGAGACGCGCAACTGGTTGCAACTGGCGATCGAACCGATGCGCAAGGGCACAGGCCGCGTGCAGCGGATGGCGGATCGACTGGCGTACAACCGCAAAACCCTCGTCGACGCGTACGACAAGATCGGCAAGAAAGACCCCAAGTGGGACGCGCCGGCGCGAAAGGGGCTCGAGCTGTCGGCGGTTTACTACACGCGCTCCGCCATCCTCGACGAGCAGGACAGCCGCGCGGCCCTTGCATCGCTGCGGGCGGCGGTCACCAAAGGGTGCGACGATCCGATGGTTTCATACCTCGCCATCCGATTCGTGAAAGAGGCCCGCTTCCAGCAGCTCTACAAGGCCGCCCAGAATCTCCGCGCCAGCGATTACCCGGCCGCTAGGAAGTTCGGCGCGTTCGAGGTGGCCAACGAGCGGCGATACCGGCAGTACAGCGACGACGTCGCCGTCACCCGCAAGCGCATCGTCGACAGCCTGGCTTACGTCGCCGCTATGGCCGCGGAGAAAGATACGCCCGCCGATCTGATCGTCGATCTCCTCGGCGGCGCGATGGACACGTACAAGAGGTGCAAGGGCGATCGCAAAGAGCTGTACGACCAGATCGACGCCGAACTCGCCAAGAGCCTGCCCGAAGACAGCCTCGTGCGGCTGAACCTCAAGGGCCGCTACTACACAAGCTGGGCGTGGGACGCCCGCGGCGGCGACTGGGCGGCCAACGTCACCGATCAAGGCTGGAAGGATTTTTCCGAGCGCCTCGGCGAAGCGCAGAAAATCCTTGAGCATGCCTACACGCTTTATCCGAACGACCCGATTGCGCCGACGCAGATGATCAGCGTCGAACTCGGCCAAGGCCAAGGTCGCGCCCGCATGGAGCAGTGGTTTGATCGCGCCACCAACGCCGCGCCCGAATGCATCGACGCCTATCGGAAGAAAATGTACTACCTCGCCCCGCGCTGGCACGGGTCGGAGGCCGAGCAGTTGAAGTTCGGGCGCGAGTGTCTCGCCGCCGGCGACTTCGCCAGCCGCGTGCCGCTGATGGTCATCAGCGCCTACCGCGAGCAGGCCGAGAGCACGCGGTACGGCGTGCTGGTGAAGCGTCCGGAGATGGGCACCGACGAAGCCTGGGCCGATGTTTCCGCCGCGTACGACGGGTATCTCGCCGCCAACCCCGAGAACGATCTCGATTACACCGCCTACCTTAAGCTCGCGCTCGATGCCGGCCGCTGGAAGGAGGCCGACGCGATCTTCAAGAAAATCGGCGATCACCTAGACACTGCAACCTTCGGCGGCGACGACCTCGTGCGGCTGACCAAGCTCGATCTTGCCCACCGGCTCGCTGACCCGCCCAACTTCGATCCCACTGCCCGGCGGACGGTCGAAAAAGAACAGGAACTGAAAAACTGGCGCAAAATGCTGCTCGATGACTACGCCGCCGTCGGCAGTCACAACGAGAAGTGGGACGCGTCGGTCAAGTTCGGCCTGGCCGCGCTCGCTAATGCGTGGGGTCACAGCGACAACTGCAAGGGCGACGAAATCGACGTCGCCCACGCCTCGCTCGATAAAGCCGTGGCCGCGGGATGTGACGACCCGATGGTGAAGACGGTCGCTGCATGGATCACCGACGGCGAGTTCGCCATCCGCGGTGAAGGGTACGTGAACACCAGCCTCGCTCTCCTGCCGGCGTTCTTCGACAGCAAATACTCCGCCAGCCTGAAGTTTTCCGTCGGCGCAGACCTCATCGACAACCAGTTCGGCCGATCGATCAACACCACCAAGGTCGTCGAGCACACGCAAAAAGACGGCAAGCCCACGCTCGACGCGCTCATCGCGCTCCTGCCGCTGGTGCAGCCGGAAAACCTGCTCCGCAACTCACGATTCGCCGAGCAGATCAACAACCTGAGCGAAGACTACATCTGGCTCGGCGAAGCACCCGACGTGGTGAACGCTCGAATCCAAAAGGCGATGGCCGACGCGAAAATCGATCAGCGGACGATCGATTATGAGCGCGCCTGGTTCGCCGAGTACGACGGCTGGCGCCACTTCCCGACTAAGAAGCGAATGATGGATATCTCCGCGAAAAAGCCGGAGTTCGCCGAATTCACCAGCCGGGTGGAGGAGTCGCGGAAGATTTTCGAAAGCCTCTGGGTGGCCGACCCCTGCGACCAGGTGGCGCCCAAGGAAATGATCGACATTGCCACGCTCCAGCGCCGGCCGCGCGAGTACATGGAGTTCTGGTTCCGCCAGGCGCTGCTGCCCGATCCGCATTACTTTGCCGCCTACAAAAACAAGTACGAGTATCTCGCGCCATGGAACATGGCCGTGAACTCTGATTACAGCGACCAGCTTGATTTCGGCCATCAGTGCATCCACAACGGCCCAGCCACCAGTGAAATTCCGTTCATCAGTGCAATGGGGTGGATTAACTGGGCGAGCTGGTCACCCGGCGGCAAGCCGCCCATGGCTGAGCCGGCGGGTCCTAAGATCGCGGAGCAACACGTGTGGTACAACCTCAACGCCGTCTACTCGCGCTACCTCACGGCGTACCCCGCCAACCATAAGCGGCGTAGTGAGTACGCCAAGCTCGCCTGCCTTGCGGAGAAGTGGGACGTCGCTGATCGAGAGTTCAAAACGCTCGGCGACAACGTGCGGGTGAAGGAGTTCGGCTCGCAGCAGCGGCTCGACGCCTTCCGCAAGCAGGCCGCCGAGGACGGGCCGACGATGCCGAAGCAGGAAAAGGAAGAATGAGGGGACTCCTGTCGCGACAGTTCGTCGGCTGGTGTGGCGCGATGACGCTGCTGGCGTCCCTCGCGATCGCCGCGCCGCCCGTGGACGTGCCTGCCGGCGCGATGCGCACCGCGCTGTCGCCGAGTGTTCGCGACGTGTCGTTCGACGCGCAGTCCCGCCCCGTGTTCGAAACACCCGCCGGCGATGGGGCGGCCGATGTCGCCGCCGCTGAAGTACGCAACTCCGCTGAGGCGGTGTACGCGGGCAAGTCCAACGCGATCGTGGGCGCGAGCGTCCTGCTGATCGATCGCCAGCACCGCATCTGGCTTATGTCGCAGGCCGACAAGGAGCGCTCGACGATTCAGATGTACGACGGCAAGGTATGGACGTTGCGGACCTGCGCGGATGTTCCCGCGAGCGCCGGCCGTCATCTGGAGAAGATTCATTTCCTACACGCCGCCGTTCAGGACGCCCTCGGCAACGTGTGGCTCGTTGATGGCGATCACACGCAAGGGTGGTGGCTGCACCAGTATTCGCCCGACGGAACGTGGACGACAAAAGTGCTGCACGAGCGGGCGCTGCTGGGCGCCAAGGCCGGAAAAAATCCCGACCAGCGCGTGCTCGATTTCGCCGAGCCGACGCTCAAGATCGGGCCCGACGGACTGTTTTACGTGTCATGGTTCAGCAAACGCGTGGACGGCGGCTCAGGACAGGGCGCCTCGAGCTTTGAACAATTCGACGGCAAGGAATGGCACGCGTACTTCTATCCCACCGGCTCAAACACCACCGACAACGTGCAAGGCATCATCCCGCTCCCCGACGGCAGCGTGGGATTCATCCGGCTGATCGACGAGCCGCGCGTGGTGTGGATGACCAGCTCACAATCTCGCCCCGTGCCGGATTTGGATTCGTACCTCGAGCGGCTGTCGGGCATGTCGCCGCGGGAGCGCGAGAACGCGCAGGCCGAGCTGATCGCGATGGGCCCGCGGGTGCGCAAGCCGCTGGAGGAGTTCGCCGCGCAGTCGGACGACCCGGAGATCAAATCGCGCGTGCCGCTGATTCTGCAGGAGATCAGCAAGCCGCCGCAACGCGGGGTGTACGGCGGCAAGTACACCTTCACGAGCTGGCGGTTTCTGCACCAGGCAGCGTCGGGCCGCGTGTATCTGCTCGTGCAGGGGTGCAAGGACACGACAAGCAAGGCGAGCTTCAAGGAAGCGATGATGACGATCAGCCCAGAAGGCGTGTGGAGCGCGACGGAATCGCCCGCCAAGCGCTACGGCCAATCCGGATCGACACTGGCGGTGTATGAAGATCCCCTCGGCCGCCGCTGGTATCGGCTGACCAAGACCGGCGTGCTGCTCGACGAAGGAAAAGCCAAGCCGAGAAAGATCTCAGGAGAAGCCGACGGCGACGCCACGATCCGCGGCGCCGACGAGAAGGGCCGGCTCTATCTGCTCGGCAAGGACGGCTTGGTAGTGGTGCTCGATCCCTCCGCGCCGCCGCCGGCGACAACGACGGCCACAACGACAAGCACGACCACGCAAGCCAGTACGCAACCCACATCGCCGTGAAAAACTTGAGCAGTGCGTCATGCACGGCCGATCGCGTGATCGATGCGGTTGGCAGGACAACAATGCGCGTTCACACGCGAGTTGTCATCCTGAGCGTACTCGCGAAGGATCTGGCATCGATCGACGTTCGACGCAGATCCTTCGCGAGTACGCTCAGGATGACATGCCCTTTGATTTTGATCGTCAAATGCCATCTCAAACGTGCTCTCATAATGACCGGCGGGCGGCGTCTGGGCCTCAACTCTCGGCCCGGCCAGCAGATGGCGGTTTGGGGGTCGGTCGACGTGAGAAAATCGTCGGGCGGTGATCTTTGCGTCAACCCGATCTACAGAAACCGCAGCCCGCAGTAAATCTTCAGGTCGATCATTTTCCCCGCGAGCCGCTGCTGCTTCAGCCAATCATCGATCTCGTCGACGGGCACGGCGTGCAGCGTAATGTTTTCCGACGCGTCGCCGCCGCCGTCGTGCTGTTTAGTAAGGCCGGTGGCGGCGAACAGCGTGATGACCTCGTCACAGATGCCCGCCGATGCGGGACCGCTCGCCAGCTCGGTCATCGTTGCGGCGGCGTAGCCGGTTTCTTCGAGCAGCTCGCGCTTGGCCGCGTCGGCGAGTGACTCGCCGCGGGCATCGTCCAGATCGCCCGCGAGACCGGCCGGCAGCTCGATCACGTTCGCGTTCACCGGCGGACGAAACTGCTCGACCAGCAGCACTTTGCGATCGTCGGTGACGGCCAGAATCCCCACGATGCCGCTGATGTTCGGCCGATGGGCAAATTCCCACGTGCCGCGACGAACGAGGTGGAGATATTTTCCCTTGGTGATGGTGGTGAGGTCGTTCATGAAATTCGGGTTCCGGGTTTCGGGTATCGGGTTTCGGATAAGGAGATCAGGATAACTTTTTTCTCTCCGCCCGACACCTGAAACTCGAGACCCGAAACCCGTTATACTCCTCCCATGGCCAAAGCCCGACTCCAACTCCTCTGCAACTCCTGCGGGTCAGTCCACGCCAAGTGGTTCGGCAAATGCCCGGACTGTGGCACGTGGGACAGTCTGCAGGAATACAAAACGCCGACGGCCGACGCACGGGCGGAAAGCCGCAACCGCGGCGCGACGGGCGATCTGGCGCAGGGGGCCGTGCCGCAGTCGATCAACGACATCGACGAGTCGCACACGCCGCGACAGGCGACGGGCATCGGCGAATTCGATCGAATTTTGGGTGGCGGCGTCGTGCCGGGGTCGGCCGTGCTGGTAGGCGGCGAGCCGGGGATCGGGAAGTCGACGCTGCTGCTGCAGGTGGCCAATGCGCTGGCGGCCGATCCGGCGAAGGCAAAGGGCGAAAAGAAATCGCCGGCGGTGCTGCCTGCGGCGCCGGTGCTGTACGTGACGAGCGAAGAATCCGCCCGACAAACCAAACTGCGTGCAGCCCGCCTCGGCGCACTAGAGAAAAATCTCTACGTGCTGGCCGAGACGAACGTCGAGCGGATTATCCACCAGATCAACGCGCTCAAGCCGAGCGTGGTGATCGTCGATTCGATCCAGATGATCTACAAGCCCGACGTGCCGGCCGCGCCCGGCAGCGTGACGCAGTTGCGTGACTGCTGCATGGAGTTGGTGTATTTGGCCAAGGCGAGCGGCGTGGCGATCATCTTCGTCGGCCACGTCACCAAGGCCGGCACGCTGGCTGGGCCGAAGATCATCGAGCACATCGTGGACACGGTGGTGTACTTTGAAGGCGATCGGTTCCACTCGCATCGTATCGTCCGCTGCGTGAAAAACCGTTTCGGCAGCACGCACGAGGTCGGCTTGTTCGAGATGACCGGCGCAGGCCTGAAGGAAGTGGAAGACCCCGGCAAGCTGTTCCTCGAAACCTACGGCCCCGGCCACCAGCCGAGCGGTTCAGTGATCGCCGCCGCCATGCAGGGCAGTCGCGTGCTACTGGTGGAAGTGCAGGCCCTCACGGCCAGCAGCGTAATCGGCGCCGCCAAGCGCAAATGCAGCGGCGTGAGTTCCGATCGCGTGAGCATGATCATCGCCGTGCTGGAAAAGCGGGCCGAGATGCGATTGGCCGCGGATGACATCTTCGTCAACGTCGCCGGTGGTGTGAAGCTGGTGGAACCGGCGGTGGATTTGGCGATCGCGCTCGCCATCGCCAGCGCCCACATGAACAAGCCACTGCCAAGCCTGACGCTTGCCATCGGCGAACTCGGATTGGGAGGCGAAGTGAGATCCGTCCCACAACTGGAACTCCGCCTCCGCGAGGCGGCCAGACTCGGGCTCGGCCACGCGATCGTCCCCACGATCGGCGGGGCGATCCCCAAACTCGGCGGCATGGCGCTGCACGAGGTGCGACGACTCAGTCAGGCGATGGGAAATCTTTAGCGATCACGGATCGTGATTCGCGTTCACCACCAGCCGATCCAGATTCCGCACCGACGCGTACGGCACTACGCCGGCGGCACGGGCTTTCACGTAAAAATCGTCAACTAACTTCGGCTTGCTCACGTAGTCGATCACAAATGCGGGCTTACCGACGGCGAGAAGCGGGGCGATGTGATCGAGCACGTAGGCCGTGTCGGCGGGCTTATTGAGGCGGTCGGCGTTGTACCACACGTCTTCGCGGACCAGCGCGTCGACCGTGTCGAGATAATCGCCGAATCGCAGCAGGGTGAGGCCGCCGTTCGGCAACAGCGCAAAGCCCGGTTTTCGCCGACGTGCGTGCGTTGCCAGCCGGATGACAAGGTCGGCCATGTCGCGCTCGGCGGTGGCGCGACGGGCGTTGCCGCGGGTTCGATCGGCCCAAAACTCACCGGCATCCACGACGTCGAGCATCGCGCCGTCAAACCCGGCATCAATGATCAGGTCAAGGTCGCTGAATAACAGTCGCTCCCAGGCCGGCCCCCAGAATTTGACATGAAAACTTCCCTTCCAATTCGGATCCTCCGGGCCCATCCAATCGGGTGGATGAGCGGTCCAGTCCTTCTGCCAGTACTCGCGGTAACTGGCGGCTTGCCCGACGCTGAGATAGGCGATCACGCATTTCAACACAGGCGGATTCTGTTGACCACGGCGGATGATATCGATCTCGGCAGCGGTCAATCGTGCGACGCCGTCGTGCGCTTCGTGGGCCGGATCGATGATCAGCATTTCAAATCGGCTGGCGGCGAGCTTCGTAAGATCAGTCTTTTGCAGTTGAATCGCAAAATGCCGGACTCCGGCCCACCGGTTGACCGGCTGGGTTGCCGGAACCGCCGCAACGGCAAGCAGCGCCGCGGATATTGTGAGTAGAAGAAGAGCTCTCTGCTGCATCGCTCGAATCATAGATCGACTGCGCCGCCGCTTGCAATTGCGACACCTTGCAATCGAGTCAGCGAAATCGAAAATCCCTGCACGTTGGAACCCGGCGGCAGTGACAACTCGCGGATTCGATTGCCTTACCTCGACGGCCTGCGCGGCGTGAGCGCGCTATGTGTCGTGATCAACCACGTTTACATCCACGCGACATGGAATCACCCCGATCTGCTACCCGCGCCGCTGCGACTGCTCGCCGGCGTCTTCAACAACGGCCAATACGCGGTGGACGTGTTCATCGTGCTGTCCGGCTACTGCCTGATGATGCCCGCGGCGCGGAGCGGCGGTCGCCGGATGCCGGGGTCGTTCGAAAAATTTATCGTGCGGCGCGCGAGACGAATTCTGCCGGCGTATTACGCGTCGCTCATCGCCGTACTGCTCCTGATGGCGGCCATCCCGTGGCTGCGGCAGCCGAGCGGAACGCGGCAGGATTTTGTGATTCCCGTCTTCACCGCCGGCAACCTGCTGTCGCACGCCACGCTTTTGCACAACTTGAATGCGGACTGGATTCTCAAGATCAATCCGCCGCTGTGGAGCGTGGCCACCGAGTGGCAGATTTATTTCGCATTTGCACTGTTGCTCGTGCCGATCTGGTCGCGCGGCGGGATCGTGCTGGCGACGCTCTTCGCGATCGCACTCGGCTGCCTGCCACATGCGTGGCACTGGAACGACGGCGCTCGGTTCTGGATGCTCGGCCTGTTCGGCATGGGCATGACGGCGGCGGTGATCAGCTTTTCTTCGCATGCGGCGGCCGTTCGACTACGGTCGGCCGTGCCGTGGGGCGCGTTCGCGGCGGTGCTGTGGCTGGTCGGGCTTATTGGCGTGATGCTGCGTCGGGAGATGCTCGAGCACTCGCCGCTGCTCACTGATCTGTACTTCGGCGCGGCCGCGACCGTATTGATCATCGGTTGCACGCGCGCGGTGCTCGCCGCCCGTCGGCCGACAGTGCTGCGAGCGCTCGAGTCGCCCGTCGCCCGGCTTCTCGGCCGCATCTCTTACAGCCTCTACCTCGTCCACTGGCCGATCCTCGCGCTGCTCCTGATCGGCAGCATGCGGGCCGGCGTGAGCGCGGACGGCTGCCTGGCGATTCTCGCGACCGCCGGCGTGTTCCTCTCGCTCTTAACAGCGTGGATCTTTCACCGGCTCTTCGAGCGACCCTTCATGCATCAATACACCGAGTCCGGAAAGTAAAACTGCTTCGCGTTGTCCGGCGTTACCAGGTCCACGTCGATCATCATGTGCCGCGGCATGAATTGGCCGATGAGTTTCTGCTTGCCGTCACGCAGCGTGCTGGCGCCGAGGTGAATGCCCGCAGCAATCATGCTCGGCGGGTAGGTGATGTCGGCCGGCACGCTCGGGTCGTTGTCCATCACCATCTTCACCACGTCTTTCATGCCCGCGCCGCCAAGGATGAACATTTCCTTCTCGCGGCCGGCTTCCTTGATCGCCTGCTGGGCGCCGAGCAGCATGTCGTCGTCCTGGGCCCACACCGCGTCGATCTTCGGATGCTGTGTGAGGAAATTCTGCATAACCGCCAGCGCCTTCTCGCGGTTCCACATGCCCGGCTGCTGGCCGAGGACTTTGATCTCGGGGTAACGCTTGAACACTTCGAGCCCGGCGTTCACGCGATCGGTATCGACCGTGCAGGGAATGCCCGAAAGAATCACGACGTTGCCCTTGCCGTTCAGCTTCTTGGCGACGAACTCGGCGCTCTTTCGGCCGAAGGCTTTGTTGTCGCCTTCCAGAAACACGTCGGCGACCGGTTCGAGGAAACCGCGGTCGACGTTCACGATGTAAATCCCGCGATCGTGCGCCTGCTTCGCCACAGGCGTAAGCGGGGCCGACTCCGTAGCGAGAATCACCAGTCCGTCCACCCCCTTGGTCATCATGTCTTCAATGTCGGCGATCTGCTTTTCCGGATTGGCGGCCGTCGCGTAGCTCCACTCGATCTCCGGATGCAGCGCCATCGCCCGCTTGGCCCACCAGCCGATACCGGCCGTCCACCCGTGGTCGGCGGCGGGAATGCTCACGCCGATCTTGATCTTCTTCGCCGGCGTCGCGTCCTGTGCGAGCGTGGCGGGCGTGGTAACGAGGCACATCGCGGCAAACACCGCGCCGAGCAGCGCGATCACGATCATTCCAAAGCATCCGGGTCGCATGAGCTTCCTCCGCTGTAGGGCGGGATGGAAATCCCGCCGTGACTGTCAGAATCGGCGGGACTTCCGTCCCGCCCTACATTATTCCTTCCGACCGATCTGCTGCAGCAGCGCGGCGGCGATGATGATCGATCCTTTCACCGTTCCCTGCAGGTACGGCGATACGTTCAGGATACCAAGCATGTTCGAGATCACGCCAAGAATCAGCACGCCAACGACGGTGCCGCGGATCGTCCCGCGGCCGCCGCCAAGGTGCGTGCCGCCGATGACGACAGCGGCGATCGCGTCGAGCTCGTACAGGTTGCCCGTGCTGCTGCTGGCGATCGAGTTCATCCGGCTGCCGAGCAGCAACGCGGCAATGCCGCACAATGCCCCCATCAGCGTGTAGACGTAAATCTTGATGCGATCGACCCGCACCGCCGAGTAAACGGCCGCCCGCTCGTTGCTGCCGATGGCGTACACGTACCGGCCGAAGCGGGTTTTGTTCAGCAGGTACGCGGCGAAGATAGCGATGAGCACAAAGATGATCACCGGCCACGGCAATTGCAGCGGCACGCCGGGGCGGAGTTCGAAATGTGGCAGGTTGATCCCGCCGGTGCCGATGGCGCTGAAGGCCGTTCCCCCGGCCGAGCGAAACTCGCCGCCGTCGGCGAGGGAGAGGGCGATCGAGCGGTAAATCGCCAACCCGCCGAGCGTGGCGATGAACGGCGCGAGCCGGCCCTTGGCGATCAGCACGCCGCCCAGCCAGCCCGCGAGTGTGGCGAGCAGGATCGTTGCGGTAAACGCGAAGAACACGCCCCACGCGTTGCTGCCGTCCATGTGCAGTTGCTGGAAGAAGTGGGCAAGCCCGACGCGGAACCCGCTCCACGGCAGCGTGAGCGGCAGATTCAGTCCCATCGCCACGTTGTCGTTGTAGTCTTTGATCGCCGCGTCGTTCTCGCTGATGAACTTGCCGGCGTTGATGGCCGTGTTCATCAGCCAGATGCCGAACCCGCCGGCCATGGCGACGAGCGCGCCGACCGAAAGATCGATCCCGCCGGAGATGATGACGATCGTCATGCCGATCGCCACGATGCCGACGAACGACCACTGCTTGAGAATGTTGATGAGGTTTTCGGGCTTGAGGAAATTCTGTTCGCCCTTGAAGTAGATCTCGGCCTTGTAGGTAACGAACACCAACGCCGCCAGCGCCAGCAGCGGGCCGAGCGTTTCGACGAACGACCGCAGGTCGAACCGGCGGCGAGCGGGTATTTCGACTGGAATGTTGGTGTTCATGGAGCGGATACCCCGGCCGCGTAGTTCATGACGGTTTGTTCGGTCGCTTCGTTCGCGTCGAGGATCGCCTGGATTTTTCCGCCGCGCATCACGGCCACGCGGTGGCTGAGGCCGAGCACCTCGTTCAGTTCCGACGAGATGAGAATGCACGCCATGCCGCGGGCCGTCAAGGCGGCGATCTGGTCGTAGATTTGCCGCTTGGCGCCGATGTCTACGCCGCGCGTCGGCTCGTCGATGATCAGCACGCGGGGAGAGGTTTCCAGCCACTTGGCCAGCAGCACTTTCTGCTGGTTGCCGCCGGAGAGACTGCGAACCGGGTCGCGCAGGCGGCCGGCTTTGATCTGCAAGTCGCGTACGTATCGACGCGTGGCGAGTTCTTCGCGGCGGCGGCTCAGCCACGCCGTGCCGAACCGCGGCAGGGAGACGAGCGTGGTGTTGTGGACGATCGAGAGGTCGAGCGACAGGCCGGCGGCTTTGCGGTCTTCGGAGAGGTACGCGATGCCGGCGGCAACGGCGTCGCGAGGTGAACGGATTTTGGTTTCCCGCAAGATGTAGGGCGGGATGGCAATCCCGCCGTTGCGCGGCGAAGAATCGGCGGGATTGCTATCCCGCCCTACGGGGGGCGAATGCATTTCTTCGTAGGGTCCGCCTTGGCGGACCGAGCTGTGAAGACGGTCCGCCAAGGCGGACCCTACATCAATTCGGCCACCCGACTTTTTCCGCAATCCCGCGATCGCCTCCGCCATCTCCGTTCGTCCCGCGCCGATCAAACCGGCAAAGCCAAGAATTTCGCCCGCGTGCAGATCGAATGAAATGTCGCTCGCGTGACCGCGCACAGAGAGATTCTTGACCGACAGCACGACCTCGCTACTCGGCGTCGTTCGCGGCGGAAAAAAGTCGCTCATCTCGCGTCCCACCATCAAACTCGCCAGCTTCCGCTCAGTCACCTGCTCTCCTCGCGGGTCATTCAGCGTCGTCACGATCTTGCCGTCGCGCATCACGGTGATACGGTCGCACACGTGCAGCACCTCCGGCAGGATGTGCGAGATGTAAACGATCGTCACGCCGGTTTGCTTGAGCCGCTCGATGAGGGCGAACAGCGCCTTGGTCTCGCGGGCCGTCAGCACGGCCGTCGGCTCGTCCATGATCAGCACGCGGGCCTGCTGGCTGACGGCCTTAGCGATCTCGACCATCTGCTGCTGCGCGATCGACAGCGACCGCACTTTCGCCCGCGGCGGCAGCGGCGAATCGAGACTGGCCAGCAAATCGCTCGCGGCCCGTCGCATCGAGCGCCCGTTCACCCACAGCCGCCCGCCCGGCTCGCGGCCCAGGAAAATGTTGTCGGCGACGCTCAACTCGTCGACCAGGTTGAGCTCCTGGTGAATCATCACGATGCCGAGCTTCTGTGCGTCGATGGGGTGATGCAGGTGGACGGGCTCGCCGTCGATGAGGATTTCGCCGCTCGTCGGCCGCTGCAGGCCGCTGAGGATTTTCATCAGCGTGGACTTGCCCGCGCCGTTTTCGCCGATGAGGCCGTGCACTTCGCCGCGCGAGAGCGAAAGGGAGACGCCATCCAACGCCCGCACGGCGGGGAACTGCATGGAGATATCGCGAAGGTCGACGGTTTGGCCGACGGGCATGCCGCAGATCATACCGGGCGTGTACGGCGGGGAGAATTCATTACCGGAAATGAGGTAAATCGTCTGCGCCGCTTTTGGCGAGGCTTGAGCAACACGCGCAAAATGGAAAATCCGGAAAAATTATCGCGATTTTTTCGTCAAGGCGGAGGTTTTATGCATCGGCGGTGCGCGGCCGCCTCGTCAATCGCGCACCGCCGCCAGTGGTTATAGATGCGGGTCATTGCGCCTGCATCGATCGTTGCGCGGTATTTGGCGTGGCGGTCGCTCTTTGACAAGTGAATAGTCTGAGAAGTTTCGGGACGGCGCGTCTTCACCCGTCACAAACCGGCACTTTCCGTCACTAGACGTCACTTGACGACACTGCTCGTTTCCGGCCAACGCCCGGCCCGGCCAAGGGTTACGCGGCCGAGTGGGTCGGATTGGTGATTCTTTTCGGCGGCGTGGTCCGCTTGAGCGGGCCACGCCGACGAAGACGTCCCTTTTTGGGCACCTTTGGCCACCTAAACGCACCTTATGGTACCTTTTTGCACCCGGTCCAAAATGCCAAATTCTCGGCCGGGCCGGGAGTTACGACACGGCGACGTCGAATCAGCAGATTGTTCGACGGTGCTGCGAGGAAAATGCTCGTCGACTACGATGGCGAAGTATGAAAATCGACCTCACGAACCAGATCGCGTTAGTGACCGGCGGCACGAGTGAACTCGGCCGGACGATGGTCCGCACACTCGCCGGTTGCGGGGCGGATGTGGCGATTCATTACCACAAGAACCGCGCGATGGCCGAAACGCTGACGGCGGAGCTGAAGACGATCGGGCGGCGGGCGATGATCGTGCAGGCGGATGTGGGACAGAAAGATGAAGTCTTCGCGATGCGCGACGCGGTGCTGAAGGAACTCGGCGCGCCGCACATCATCGTGAACAACGCGGTGCTTCCCGCGCCGTGGAAGAAGGTGCTCGACATGCCCGAGGCCGACGTGGAAGGGCAGTACCGCACGTCGATCCTGCACAATCTGTTCATGACGCAGGCCTTCGTGCCGGCGATGATCGAGCGGAAGGGCGGGCGCGTGATCGCCATCAGCACCGAGTGCGCGATGCAGAATTTTCCGACGCAGTCGGCCTACGTGGCGGGCAAACGCGGCATGGACGGGCTGCTCCGCGTGCTGGCTAAGGAAATCGGCGAGCACCAGATCACCGTGAACCAGGTGGCGCCGGGTTGGACGATTTCCGACAAGTACCGGTCGGCCGGCACGGAGAAGCAGGAAGGGTACGAAAAGAACGTGCCGTTGAAGCGACGGGGTACGGATCAGGAGATCGCCAACGCGGTGGCGTTTCTGGCGAGCGATTTGGCGGCGTTCATTACCGGGGCGTACATCCCAGTATGCGGCGGCAACGTGATGCCGGCGATCTAACTCACTTCCGCCGGATGATCATCACCATAAACCCGCGCATCGAGTCGGCGTACGCGAGCGTGGGGAATTCTTTCACCACGTCGTACATCGCCTGCACGGACGCGTCGGACTTCTTCCACACATCGCTGGTAATCACCAGATACGCCGGCGTCTTCTCGGCTAGCGCCGCGGTGAGCATGGTGTTGGAGTTTTCGCGAATCGTGCCGCCTTGATAGAAGGCAAGGCTCGGCTCTTTGTAGTCGAGCATCTGCACGGAGTTGGGTTCGGTCACGCCCAGGCGTTTGAGCTCATCGCCAACGAGGATGGAGGTGCGGAGGAAATCGGCATGCGGCAGATAAAGCCCCCACAACACGGCGATCATCGCGATGCTGCCGAGGCCCATGCAAACTAGGCCGGCGCGGGGGCGGCTCGTGCGGAAGCAGGCGATGATCGCCACGCCGACGACGAGCGTCACGGCGCTCCACGCGATGAGCGGCGTGAGCGAGTAAGAGAACCATCTTGCGAAAACCCAAGGCACGCCGCCGAGCAGGATGACGATCGCGCCCCATACGGTGAGGCCGTTGCGGGTGAAGCGGCTGATGAGATCGCCCTGGGCGCCGCGCAGGCAGCGGACGACGACATCGGCGGTCATCAGCGCCAGCCATGGATAGATTGGGAGGAGATAATGCGGCAGCTTGGTCTTCACGCACTCAAAGAAAATAAAGTTGCCGACCACGGTGGCCAGCGCGAAGCGGATGATCGGCAGGCGCCGCTGGCGGACGGCGCTGATGATCGTCATCGGGAGCAGGATCGACCAGGGGAAAAACGTCGCCCAAATGGTCAGCAGGTGATAGCCCGGCGGGGCGGAGTGACCTTCAAGGCCGTTCTTCATGCGGCTGACGACGTCGTGGCCGATGATGGTGGGGAGGAAATCGGGGGCGGCTTTGTTGATCGCCCACAGCCACGGACCGACGATGCCGGCGATGATCGCCAGGCCGAGCAGAATCTGGCCGAGCACGCTGAGGAATCGCGCCTCGGGATCCACTTCGAGCGTCAGCATTTCGGCCGGCGCTTCGTTGGTTTGGTCCGTCGGCTTGACGGTGTACGACGTGAGAACCGGCGCGGTTTCCATGTCGTCCGACATCACGACGGCAAACCCGCTGTGCGGCCGGGCAGATCTGTTGGGGAAGAACCGGCGGCGGAACGTGCTCGCGAGTTTGAGCAAGGCCAGCGCGATCAGCGCCATGCCCTGCACGGCGATCACCACCGGCCCCTTCACCAGCCCGGCGAGGCCGATGCAGACGCAGCAGAGAATTGTGACGCCCCATCCGCCGCGGCCGCGGAGCGTGGCGTACAGGCAAAGCTGGGCGACGGTGACGAACAGCAGCAGTACCGCGTCGGTCAGGCACCACTTGGCCGACAGCACGACCATCAGGCTGCTGGCGAAAATGAACGTGGCCCACGTCGCCCGCGTGGGGCCGACAATTTTCCACGTGGCGGCGGCGAAGACGATGAGCGTGAGCACCATCGCGATGCTGCTGGGCAGGCGAGCCGCGAAAACGGTCTCGCCCAGCTGTTTCATCGTGCCGGCCTGCAGCCAATAGATGCCCGGCGGCTTGGCGGTGCGCAATTCGCCCAAAAAGCGAGGGACGATCAAATCCTGCCCCGGATGTTCCGGACTGCCCTGCAGCATCTCCCGCGAACACTCAGCGTACCGCGGCTCGTCGCGATCGAACAGCGCGACATTGTGATTGCCCACCAGGTAAACGCCGGCGGCGAGCAGAATCGTGCCGACGATCATCAAAGCGAGCTTGGGACGCGAGGACATGCCTTAGAGATTAAGGGCAACGGGCGAAATGAACAAAACATCGAATGCGTTCTCATTGGTCATTCACGCTTCATCCCTTATTCTGTGAGGCGCAATGGAAATCAACTGGATTCTCGCCGGATCGCTGACCGTCGCGTGCTTTGCCCTCATGCTGGCCGAGCGATGGGGCCTGCCGGTGGTGCTTACGCTCAACTTCAAGGGCGATCTGAAACGCGAGACGCGGTGGTTCGCGCAGTACGGGCAGTTCGCCTGCTCGATCATCGGCGCGCTGATCGTCTGGCGGATGGATTCGCGCGGCTGGAAGGTGGCCGGGCCGCTGTGCATCGCGCCGCTGCTCATTGGCCTGATCGGCGGCGGGGTGAAGCGCGTGCTCGGCCGCGTGCGGCCGGGGCATCCGGGGGCGGGGCGGTTCATGGGGTTCTCGATGCGTCACGCCAATTGGCGGGAAGCCTTCCCGAGCAACCACAGCGCGACGGCTGTGTCATTCAGCGTAGGGCTTGCTTACCTTTATCCGCCGATCGCGCCGATCGTGTGGCCGCTCGCCATTTTCTGCGCCCTCGTCCGCTACCTGATGGACGCCCACTGGCCGAGCGACGTGCTCGGCGGGATCGCCTTCGGCTACGTCATGACACCGATGATCTGGGCGGCCCTGCAACATTTCCCGATGTTCGCCTAACATCACACGATGCTCTGGGATTTCTCCACCATCGCCGATCACATCGGCCAATCGATCACCGACGCCGAAGCCCTCAAGCGGCTGGAGCAGGCGGTGTACGGCATCGATTCGATGGACGAAAAAGCAATTCAGGCGATGCTGGCCGAGGGGCTGTCGCACTGGTACGAGGTGGCCCGCGAGGTGCATTACCCGTCGAGCCGCGGCAACAAGCTCACGCACCGGGCGCGGTGCGATCTGGTGTTATCGCCCAAGGGCAGGCCGCTGAAGCGCGACATCGCCCCGGCGGGGCTGTTCGATCCGCCGGACTTGTGCGAGCCGAAAGACGCCCTTTGGCTGGAGGTGAAAGTCGCCTACCAGTTTCGGGAAGGCAACCAGCGCCACGGCGGTTACGGCAACCAGTGGCGCAACGCCGTCGTCGACGACCTGCGGAAAATGGAAGCCGAAGAAGCGATCCACGAGGCCGGGCTGCTGCTGATCGTCTTCAACGAGTCGGGCGAGATTCTCGACAAAGATCTCGAACTGTTCGAAGACGTACTCGCCCTGAAGGAAGTGCTCGCGGGCTTCCGGCAGGTGCGGAGCGTGAAGATCACCGAGCGCATCGGCCACCGCCTGTGCACGGCGGCGCTGTGGCCGACGATCCAGAGATGAGACTAAGCCGTAAGTCCTGTATCATTCCACCATGCCCCGTCTCGAACGATCCGCCGGCTTCATCGTTTACGTCGATCCGGACGAATCGCATCCCGAGCGGCAATTCCTCGTGCTGCACACCGGCCGGTTCTGGGATTTCGCCAAGGGGCACGCTGAGAAAGGCGAGGATGATCTGGCCGCCGCCAAGCGCGAGCTTGCGGAAGAAGCGGGCGTGGTCGACGTGGAAGTTATTCCCGGCTTCGCCCACGAGATCGAATATTTCTTCCGCGCGAAAAAGGCAGGGCTGATCCACAAGACGGTGATCTTCTTCCTTGGCCGGGCGACATCGCGGCAGGTGAAGATCAGCCACGAGCACGTCGCCGGCGAATTCCTGCCGGCCGCGGCGGCGTTGGATCGCGTCACCTACGCCACCGCCAAGCAGGTGCTGCGGGAGGCGATCTCGTTTTTGGATTCACGCAAAAACTTGAAGGAGCGAGAATGATCCGATTGATCCTGCTGAGCGCCGCCGTGCTGATGCTCGCTGCGTGCACTTCGTCGCCGATTCCGCAATCGGCCCAGAGCGAGTACGGCCCGACGACGCGGCGAAACTCGCCGCAGGGGTATCTCCTCTCCAATCGACAACTCGGCGTGAGCATCGACGGATTCTCCGGCGCCGCGCGGCTGTACCGGCTCGGTTCCGACAGCGATTTCGACGCCGCCGACGTCATCATCCCCAAGTTCGCACGGGTTGACCCGTGTCTGCCCGTGCAGGGGTACGTTGAAGCCCGCGACGACGAATCGTGGCAATACATCGGCCAAAGCGGCGACGGCCGGCTCGGGTGGCGGATCGTCTACACGCTTGATGTCGACGCGCTCAACGTCAGCTACATCGTGCAGAACAAGTCCGACGCATTGCTGGTCGGCTACGTCGTCCTGCCCGCGGTGCAGCACACGATGCTTCAGCCGTTCAACGAAGACAACAATCTCAACGCGCCCGCGGCCGACGGATCGATTCGCAGCGACGAGCACACGCTCAAGCCCGGTGAGCGGATCAGCTTTACCACGCGTTGGACGCTGCGATAAACAGAGCACACCATGCAGAAGCAACCGCCGCCCACACTCGAGTATTCAACTCCAGACCGCGAGCGGGCAAGTGTCGATCCGTATCACGCCATTCTGCGATTTTGCATTTTGGTTCTTGCGATCCCGCTATTTTTGATTGGCGTGTTTGCGGTGATGGGAGGCGTCGTCCATTTCATCGACGAACCGACGATGTCAGAAAAATCTAAAGGCGGGGTACCGTTCTTGCTCGGACTGCTCTGTCTTTATCTCACCCACCGGCTCGGGAAACCAAAGCGGTGAGGTGGTGAGCGACGTTCGTGCGACGATTGAATGTGGACCAAAGCGTTTGCCCTCACAGCTCTGTGGTGATCCTAGTGTCCGCTGCTGCACCCGCCGCAGCCGCTCCCGCCTCCGCCGCCGCAACTGGAACCGCCGCCGCCGCAGCTGGAACTGCTGCAGCCCGATCCCCAACTGCTTCGTTCAGTTGGCGGAAGCCGATCCATGTGACGCAGTGGGTGTTCGTCGGACAGGGCCGTCATGCCGAACAGCGCTACCGCCAGTCCCACCATGTCCGGCGGGGCGCTCTTGCGGACGAACCGGGCGTGCGAGTGTTCGCGTCGAATCGCCCGAAGCACGCGCTCGCCGCGAAATGTTCGTCGGATGGGCAATGCACACACCGCCATGCCCAGCAGCGTTGCGATGAACGTCAGCACCACCAGAAATCCAACCGGCCGATTGCGACTGATGCCTACGCAGATTTTCGTCACGCCCAGCACCGGCAGCGTGAGCACGATCATGGCTGCGATGGCCCGGATCGATGCGGAGCGGTAAGTGTCGAGGACCAGCTTCTGATCGCGAAGGCGGCCCTCAATCCGGCTCACCTGCGGCCGCACGCAGGCGGCGAGCGTTTGAAACGACGTGGGAATTCGAAGGGCGGTAAACACAGCAATTTCAAATGAATGCTTGGCGTGCGTGCGATCACCTACACGCGTGACCGTGCCGCGACCTCGGTTGACCAGCAATTCACCTTCGCTCGCCAATTTTGCGACGGCTGCGCGGATGGCGATGGCCGGACCGCCGAAGAGGTAGGCGGCTTCATAAAGGTCCAGCGGTTTAAGCCCGGCCGGCAGATCGTTGGGTCCGCGAAGGAGCATCCGCAGCAGGACCGCCGACGACAGCACAAAGGTCGACGTGATGATGTAGAAGTTGAGGAAGTCTGGTCCGCGGAAATTGAGCGGGTTCGTAATCGCTACCGCGGGCCACATCGCCACCGGGCGGCAACCTGAAAGTACCGCCGCGCCGAAAATTGCGAGCGCCGTCAACACAGCCGCCGCTACGAGGCGGGAACGCGGGATGATCCAGAATTTGCGCGTGTCGATCTTACGGGCGAACGGCGCGACGTCGTCGCGACGTTCCGGCGCGGGCCAGATGTCGGCCGGCGGTTCTTCGCCAAAGATCTTGCGATAGCTCGCCAGCGTGGCGAGGTACCAATCGTCGAACTTCGCGCCATCGTCCGCTCCCGTGCTCGGCTCGTGATGCAGCGGCTGGCCCAGCACGCGGCCGCACAATTCCTGCCAGTACGATCGCGTGTAAAGCAGATGGGCGTGCCATGCCAGGTCAACTGCCTCGCTCGGGCTCACGCCGTGCCCGCTGCATTTAAACAGCAGCAGGTAGCGGCGATACTCTTCGAGCACGCGGTCGGCGTAGGTGGCCGTCCATCCGTTCTCGCGGGCGAGTTTTTCGGCCAGCGTGATTTGTGCGTCGGGCGCGTCGAATTGAAAGGCCTGGAGCTTTTCCCACCACTGCGATTGTTCAGCATTCATGCAAATCCCCTTTGCAGAACCTTCGCTTCGATCGAATTCTCGCGGGAAGCGGCGGCGGGCACTATTAGAAAATTACGTCGTTTCTCTTTGCGCCACCCGGCTGGCGAGCGCGGCAAATCGATCGTGCTGCCGCTGCAATGGCTCGATCAGTTCGTCCATCCACGCCACGCTGGCGGTGGTGAGATCGAGCGGGCCGGTGCCGGTCTCGGCGAGCCAGTATTTCACCTGGCGGAACGTGCGGTAGCGGATCATCAGCCAGAGCAGCACGTACCAGATGAGCAGGAACGCGGCGTCTTCCAGCAGCTTTTGGCCGCTGAGGAGCGACACGAGCAGGCGGGCGACGTCGATCGGCGTCCAGGTGATCCACGAGTTCAGCAGTAGATCGAGTACCGGTTGGATGATCGGGAACCAGAGCGCCGCGCCGACGGTGGCGATCCACCGCAGCAGGCCGCTAAGGATGAAGTTCGACGACAGCCGCTTGGTCGCCTCGGCCCGTTGCTGCTGCACGGTGGCGGTGAGGCGATCGCGCAATCGGCCGACGGCGGTGTCGGCGGGCATCGCTTCCCATAGCTTGTCGTGCTCATACACGGCCGCGATCGTCGGCTGGCTTTGGCGCAGGTGCGCCATGGCCGCCTGAAGCTCGGTTGAAAGTGGCCGCACCATCGGCTCGATCTGCTCGGCCCGATCCTGCAGGAGTGACGCGCCCGCGGATCGGCCGCGCACGAGCGTCTCCGCCAGCGTGACGGCGGGTGAGAGCACAAGGTTCAACAGCCGTACGATCGGCCAGCGGTCGATGCGGCGTTCGAACACTTCGCCGGCAATGCCCGCGCGGTGGAGCGGGTCATTGGCGATTTTCGGCACGGCTTCTTCCAGCAAAATCTGGCCGACGCGGTCGTGCAGAAGCTGCCGGGCGTCATCCGCCAACCGACCGGCACGGGCGGCGCGGGCGGGCAGGTCCTGCCGATCGAGCCACGAGAGCAGTGTGCGGCTCTGCTGCTGGCCGGCCTGCGCGAGCGAGCGGCCAATGTCGCGGTCGCTCCGCTCCTTACTGAGTCGCTCACGCAGTTTGGGCAGATCGAACTGCTCCGGTGTGCGAGCGCTGATGACGAACACGTCGGCGGCCTTGGTCAGTGCGAGCGTGCGCGCGATGCGCTCGGCAAAATCGGCCCGCAGCTCTTCGCCCGCGTGCGGATCGCGAAGCTGGTCGGCCTTGCTCAGGCAGAACAGGAAATTCTCCGGCGAGTTTCCCTCGGCCACTTCCTTCAGCATCTTCTGCGGTTGCTGGTCGGCGTATTTTTCGATGCTCTGCACCCACACGGGGTACAGCATCCGACGCAGCATGTTGCGGGTGAGCTGCAGGTGCGACTGGTAGCGGCTGTCGATGTCGGGCAGGTCGAGCAGCACCTGCCGCTTTAGATGCGATTGGTCGTGCGTGATGACAGTGAACTGCCCCGGCACGTCGCGCTCGAGCATGGTCTTTAGCGCGTCGGCGATGTCTTCGTGTGCATAGGCCGTCACGCGGGCGGTGCCTTCGCCATATCCGGTGACCTGCGCGATCTCGCGGCCGGCGAGGGCGTTGACGATCGAGCTCTTTCCGACGTCTTTCCCACCGATCAGGCCGATGAGGTAGAACGACGCGTCACCGTCGGTGCGCAGTGCCACCGCGTGCTCATCGAGCAATGCTGGGCCGGGAGCGCCGGTGAGATCGATCGTCTCGCGGACGAGTTGTTGGAGATCAGCGGTCATGGTTGTGCCGACTCCTTCATCTCGAGTTCGCCGATCGCGTTCATCTCGCGCGTTAGTGCCGCGATGTCGCGCGCGCTCGCACACTGCGATTCCATCCACGCCACGTACTGCCCGATCTGCTGCTCGGCCAACTCCGCGAAACGCTCCGCGATGCGGCGATTGGTCTTTTTCGTTTGGCCGGCAACTTCGTTGCTCAGGCGTTCGGTCAGCCACGCGGTGAGCGAGTAGCCGCCGAGGATGACCAAATCGACCGGGCCGAAGAACGCGTGGTGCGCGGCGACGACGATGGCGAGCAGGTAGGGCGCTGCTTCGGACCACTTGGTGAGGGCCGCGCCGCCGGGGAGGTATTTGATCAACGCCTGCAGGATTCGCGTGTCGCGCGGCGTGGCGTTCCAGCGGCTTTCGAGCCATTTCCTGAGATCGGCCAGTTCTTCGTTGGCGACGGCGCGGGCGGCGGTATCGGCGAGTTGGGCGGCGCGGTAGGCCGGCTCGTCGCGGGCGATCCACGCAGAGGCGATGTCGTTCGATCGCAGGACGTCATCCACACGGCTGTGCAGGATGGCGAGCTGGTCGGCCAGCAGGCTGCCGAAGTCCGGCACATCGCCTGACGGCACGACCGAACCGTTCGCACTGCCGTTTGAACTGCGGCCCATCGCCCAATCCCACGTGGCCCGCGGCAAACTCGCCAGCAGTGATGGCACCTGCCGCACGCGATCGACGATTCGGCCCGGGCCCATCAGGTAGAGCACACTCCGCTCCTGCATCCGCTTTTGAAGCTGCCGAGTGACCGGATTCACATCAACACTCGCGGCCGGCGTCGACATCGTCCGCAACGCGGCGATCAGTTCATCCGCCGTGCGGCGATTCCGCTGCAGGGGCACGAGCACCTGGTCGGCCAATCGGTCCATCACGTCGGCCACGCGGCTGTTGATGCCTAGGCGCTGTTCTTCGGCGATCGGCTTCAACTCCAACAGGGCCGATCGAACCGCGGATAAAGATTCGCTCGCTTCCGGCGTGAAGAGCGAGTCATCCCGCTGCACCACGAACAGCCGTCCGTCCGCGATCGCGCCGAGCTGCTTGCGGTAATCTTCCACCTGCTCGCGCGACTCGGCCTTATTCATGACGAACCACGCCGGCAGCGCGTACCGCGCCGCTAGCCGGTAGTACGGCGGCAGCTCGGTCATCTGGTATTTTTCAGGCGTGACGAGGAACAGCACCGCCGACGCCCAGCGGAAAACGCGCTCGGCCTGTGCGTGGTGCGCAGGCTGATCGCCATCCAGATCCGGCGTGTCGACGATCGTCACCCGCTGCGTGAGCGGCGTATCAAGCGGCGCGACAAGGAGCTGTCCCACGTGCCCGCGAGCCGGCCGATCCGCGGCGGTTTCGTGCGGCACGGCGAGCCACGACTCGGGAAGGCTACCCGCATCGGCCGCCACCGCGATCGGGCCGGCGGTAAACGTTCGGCGGAACGAGGCGGCAGTTACGTCGGTTTCCAGCAGACGATTGACCAGTGTGCTCTTGCCCGTGCCCGTGCCGCCGATGACCGCGACGATCGGTTTAGTGTCGGGCGATGCGGCGAGGTGAAACCGGATCGCGGCGAGGTCTCCCCGCACGCGTTCGATCGCGACGGTGACGCCGGGCGCGGTGAGCCGCGCGAGCTGCGCCTCCAGGCGGTCGATCAAGCGGGATAATTCCGGCGTTTTCACGGGCATGCGGTACCATCATAGCGGGCAAATCGCGCCTCGCGATGCCGGGCGGCCCGATGGCGACACGGATTGCGTCTAGCCGGCGCACACTAGTGAAGGTTTGACGACGGGATCGAGGGGCGGCTCGAAAAGTTTCGCGAGTTTATATGCGCCCACGCGGCGTTTTCGATTCGGCCGATCCGGTGGCCGTGCAAAAGTGGCTCTGAATTGACATGGTAAGTATTCGCTAACAAAATAGCCGCAACTCGGGCAAGGGATCACCTATGAGCGAACTGATTTCATTCAAAAGCTTTGTCGCACTCGAGGCGCGTGTGCGGCGGATCGAGAAGCACCTGCACCTCGACGCGCCGCCGATCGCCCCGGTGGCGGAGCAGTCCGCACCGGTTGCGCCGATCGCTGCGCACTCGGCCGCGACGGAGACGGAGGAGCCGATGCGGGTCGTCGCGGTAGAACATGACCCGGTGCCGCCCGAGTACGCCGTACGGCACGTTGGCCCGCCGCCGTTGCCGACTGGGACGTTTCACGGGCAGACCGTTCCGCTGCCGGTGATGGACGTGGACGAAGCGGCCGCGCCGACGCCATCGTCGCCGGTAATCGCCTATCAGCCGCCCAAACCTTTCGCGGCGCCCCGAAAGGATTCGCACTCCAATATCGAGCAATGGATCGGCCTGAACTGGACCGGCTGGGTCGGCGCGATCGTGTTGGTCGTCGGCGCGGCGCTCGGCATCAAGTACGCGTACGACAACGGCTGGTTCGGCGGACTGCCGAAGGAAGTGCGACTTGGCTTCTGCTTCGCCGTCGGGCTTTCGCTGCTCGGCGTGGGTGAGTGGATCGACCGCAGGGTCAATCGCGTGACGGCGGCGTGCCTGTTCGGCGCGGGCATCGCAACGCTCTTCGTGGTCAGCTACGCCGGTTTCGGCTATTTCGAGCTGTACAACCAATCCACCGCATTTGTGCTGATGGCTGTCAGCACGCTCATCGGTGCGGGCGTGGCGATGCGGAAGAATCTCGTGTCGATCGCGGTGCTGTCGATGCTGGGCGCAAACCTGGCGCCGATCATCTTGCGGACCGACCACCCGCGGTGGGAGGCGCTGCTCGTCTACATCCTGGCGCTGCAGGTTGTGTCGCTGGTGCTCGCCGCATGGGGCCGCGGCGGCAAGTGGTGGATTTTGCGCGGGTTTGCCATCGCCATGCCGGCGCTGTGGACGGGTGCGGTGTATGTCGACTCCGGCCTGACGACGCTGCCGATGATTTACAGCATCATTTATGCGCTGCTGGTGCAGGCGGAGATGATCGTTTCCACCGGCAAGCGCCACGCGATCACCAGCCAACTGGCCGCCATCACCAGCGTCATGGTGACGTCGTTGCTTGCGCTCTCGCTGATGTACGCGTTGCAGGCGGAGTCGCGCTACGTGCAGGGCGCGGCCGTGCTGATTACCGCGGCCGCGTGCGGCGGACTGGCGATCGTGCTGCGGAAATTCCGGCCGGAGCTGTCGTTGTCGTTCCGCATTCAGTCGGCCGTGCTGGTGCTCGTATCAGTGCCGGTGATGTTGGAGCACGAGGCGGTCATTTTGGTATGGGGCGCGCTGTCGTTGGTGTATGCGATCGTGGGCCGGCAGATCGGATCAGCGTGGGGCCGCTGGTTCGGCGCGGCGGCGTGGACGGCGTCGCTGCTGTACCTGCTGCAGTGGTGCAACCTGGATCCGAAGATGATGGAGAGCATCGTCTTCGTTGGCGTGCCGCTGTACGTGGTGCTGGCGATGTCGCTCACGGTCATCGGCCACGCGCTGGCGCGGATCATTCAGCGATCGGACGAAGCCGCGGGGGAGCTTTCACTCGCGGGCGTGGTCGATCTGCTGGCCGGCCTTTCACTTTTCTTCGCCGCAATCGCCGGGCTCGAGACTTGGACAGCCACCGCGTCGCTCATCGTTTACGCATGGCTGTTGGTGCTGGCCGATCGTGTGTTCACGCGGCCGACGTGGTCTGTGCAGGGCGGGGCGGCGTTGCTGCTGGCGACATTGAAGTGGGGCGCGGTCGACGTGCTCAGCGATCGATTCGCTCCTGGGTACGTCGCCGGAAAATACCTCCCCGTGATGAACCCGGTGATGGGCGTCGGCTCCGTGCTAGCCGGGTCGATCGTGGGCATGTACGTGCTGCAAAAGGAAGCGTTCGCCCGCGCCACGGCTCGTATGAGGATCGCGTCGCCGGCACTGTGGGTGGCGACGTTCGTCATGCTGATTTTGCTGCTCGGGTTGTCGCTCGATGTTGACCGCGCGGTCGACCAACTCGCGGGCGTCGGCACGCCATGGCCGCCGATGCAGCTCAAGCAGCTCGGCTGGTCGATGCTCTGGTCGGCCGCGGTGGCGATTCACGTCACGTTGGTGGTCAAGCTTTGCGGCGAACAGGTAGAGCGCCGCGATTGGCTCGCCATGGCCCGCGCGGTGCTGATGCTGGTGGCGTTGAAGTTCCTGCTGCTCGACGTGCTGATTCCGTGGTTGTCGCTGCGCACGGTGTCGGTCTTGCCGCTGGTGAATGTAGAGGTGCTGGCCGGCGTGATGGTGGCCGCGGCGCTCGGGTACGTGTGGTGGCGGTGCGATCGGGAGGCCATGCCGTGGCGCGTGGGCGGGGCGCTCATGCTCGCGATCCTGCTGCTGTGCGGCACGGTGGAGATCGACCGCGCGTTCGAGCGGACGCGCTTCGCCCTCACCTATTTCGATAACGCGCGGCTGGCCAAGCAGGTGGCGATCAGCATCTGGTGGGCCGGGTTTGCGGTGGCGTGCGTGATCGCGGGCTTCCGGTTCCGCATCGCGGGGTTGCGGTATTTCGGGCTCGCGTTGCTGGCAGTGGCGCTGGGCAAGGTGGTGATCGTGGATCTGCAGGAGTTCGGCCGCGGATACCGTGTCCTGTCGTTCCTCGGGCTCGGCGGCCTGCTGCTGGCGACGAGCGTGGTGTATGGAAAGCTCAGCCCAAAGCTGCTGGGTGAGAAGGCGATCCAAGCGGAGAGTTAGCGATTTTCGTTTTACATATATAGATGCATCCACCGAAAGAATCTGAGATACTGTGCCCATCCGCCGCGGACGGCCACGTCTATGGATGCATCGACTGTTATCGCCGAAGTACCCGCCCGCTCTCGAACGGGTCGCGGCACCTTTTGGATCGTCGCCGCGCTGATGGCGCTGACGCTCGGCGTGTACGCCGTCTCGCTCAAGAGCGAATTGGTGTACGACGCGACGTTTCAAATTCTCGACGACGACTACATTCATACGCCGCGTAATCTGCTCGACGTGCTGACGCTCCGCGTCATGTCGCAGGACGTGCTCGACTTCAATCGGCCGGTGCATTTGCTGGTGCTGATGATCGACGCGCTGATCTGGGGGCGGAACCCGATCGGCTATCACCTCACGAGCATTTTGTTTCACACGGCCAGCACGGTGTTGCTGTTTCTGATCCTCGATCGTTGGCTGGCGGAAGAAAGCGATGGCGATTCGTCGGCGGGACAGGTGAGTTTGCGGCGCGTCGGGGCGGCCTTGGGCGCGGCGCTGTTCGCTGTGCACCCTGTTGTAGCCGAGGCGGTGGCGGAGCCGAGCTATCGTGAAGACGTGCTGGCCGGGTTCTTTTTGCTGATGGCGGTGTGGCTGGCCGGTCGGTGGTGCGGACGAACACTGGGAAGTGCGGTCGGCATCCTGGCGTGCGTGCTGGGCGCGGTGGGATCGAAGGAAATCGGCGTGGCCGTCGTGCCGGTGCTGGTGGCGTATTGGTGGCTGCGGCGACAGGATCGGCCGCGGGGGCCGTGGCTCGCGCTGCTCGCAGGGGCGGCGGTGATCGTGTTGGCGTTTGTCTGCGCGCGGTTCGCGCTCGAGCCGACCACCTCGAAAGTGTTTGCAGGAAAACCTTCGTACCTCGGCGGATCGTTCGGCGCTGCGATCCAGATCCAGCCCCGGATTTTCACGATGTACGTCCGCCATCTCGGTTGGCCGACCGGACTGTGCGCCGATTACAACAACTTCAGCATCAAGGACATCTCCGCGCCGGCGGCTTGGATCACCTTGGGCGGAATCCTCCTCGCGCAGGCCGTCGCAGCGCGATTCAGCCGATTGATGCTGATGTCCGCGGTCGTCTTCTGGGCGACGTTGCTCCCCGCGTCCAACCTGCTGCCAATGTTTCGGCCCGCAGCGGATCGGTACTGCTACGCGCCGGTGATCGGCGTCGCGATGACGGTGGCCGCGTTGCTCGCGGTGTCGATCTCCGGCGGGGTGATCCAAGTCGCGCGGCTCGGCATCGCCGGGTTGGCCGTGGTGCTGCTGGCGGTGCTGTGCGTGGAGCGGCAGACGGTGTTCGCGAGCTCCCTGAACCTGTGGACCGACACGATCAACACGAATCCGTCGTCCGTCACCGCGGCCGGTAATCTCGGCTGGGCGAAGCTCGACGCCCACGACCTTGCCGGGGCGCTCGACGCGTTCGGGCGAACGATCAGCATGAGCCAGGGGAAGAACGCCGACGCCTTCGCCGGCGCTGCGATCGCCCTCGACGAGCTGGGCCGTCGCCCTGACGCTGAGCGTGTGTATCTACGTGCGATCGAGCTAAACCCCATGTACGCCGATCCGGAGCCCAACCGCAAAACCATTTTGCTGACGCTTTCGCAGGCCGAGGCGCTCGGGGCGATCGTTCGACACCAACCTGCGCCATCGCACGGCGGGCGCTGATCGGGCATCGTGGATTCTCCGATAGCGAACGCGTCCACTCGAAGGAAAATACCGCCATGAACGATCTCAACACCTACTCGTCTCCGCCGCGCCCGGCGTTTAGCATCGCTTCAGTCTTGGCCGTGGTGTGCGCCATTTTCAGTTTCCGGCAGGGAGCCGGACTTGGATTTCTGCTGGCGGTGTTTGCGATCGTGCTGGGCGCGATCGGTGTGGTCGTCGCGATTCTGCCTGGCAAGCGCGGCGGGTTCATCTCGGTCATCTCCATCCTCGCCGGCGCGATCGGCATCATCGCGGCGATCTTCAAACTACTCGGCAACGTGCTCGGATAGTGCGGCCGTCTGGACGGGCCGATCAGTTTCCGTTGAAATCCGCCGATGAACCCAACCACTCAGCCGTTGTGGCCGGCCGGTGCTCCCGGCGCGGTCGGCACGAATCCCGAAGACGTTCCCTCGCTCACTCCTTATCTGCCCGAACGCCCGAGCGGAGCGTCGGTCATCGTTTTCCCCGGCGGCGGCTACAACCACCTTGCCCCGCACGAGGGCGAGCCGTTCGCTCAATGGCTGGCGACGATGGGCGTGACTGCATTTGTGCTGAAGTACCGGCTCGCGCCGCGGTATCAAAACCCCGTCATGCTGAACGACGCCGCCCGCGCGGTGCGAACCGTTCGTGCCAACGCCGCGACGTGGAACATCGACCCGAAGCGGATCGGCATCATGGGCTTTTCCGCCGGCGGGCATCTGGCGGCCAGTCTCTCGGTTCATTACGACGGCGGGAGCGCGACCGCGAAAGATCCGATCGACCGCGTGAGCAGCCGGCCGGATCTGTCGATCCTGTGCTATCCGGTGGTCACGATGATGGACGATTTCACGCATAAGGGCTCGCAGCAGGGGCTCCTGGGCGCCAAGGCGAACGACGAACTCAAACACAAAATGAGCGCCGAGCGCCAAGTGACGAAGAACACGCCGCCCGCTTTTGTCTATCACCGATACGGCGACGGCGCCGTGCCGGTGGAAAACGCGCTTCAGTACGCGGCCGCCCTGCGGCACGCGGGCGTGCGGTGCGAGATCCACGTCTATGACCACGACGGCCACGGCCAGGGGTTTGCGAAGAACGACCCGATCGACGGCGACTGGACCGACCGGCTGGGACGTTGGCTGAAGAAGCAGGGGTTCGTTTCGAAGTAGATGTTGCACCTTAACAATCGGGGGAGGATGACGAATCGTCTGTCACGCCACCCGTTTGATTTTGCGGCAATGATTTATTTCGCGAAGGCGGCCTTCAGGGCCGCGCCCGCGTCGGCCTCGGCCATTTTGGCGGTGTCGACGACCGCGCCCAGTCCGAAGAACTCGTGAGTCACGCCGTCATACAGCTTGTATTCCACTGGCACGCCGGCGGCTTTGAGTTTGTCGGCGTAGGCTTTTCCTTCGCTCAGTAGCGGATCGATTTGCGCGGCGATGATGAGGGCCGGCTCGAGCTTGGCGAGATCGGCCTCTTTTGCTTTGAGTGGCGACACGTGCGGGTCGCCGCCGCTCTTGTCGTTGTCGAGGTAGTTGTTGAAGAACCAGGGCATCATCGCCTTATTCAGCGGCTTTGCGTCGGCGTAGGTTTTGTACGACGGCGTGCTCAGGTTGTTGTCGACGACCGGATAGATCAGTACCTGAAACACCGGCTTCTGAACGTTCTTCTCCACCGCCATCATGCTGACGACGGTCGCGAGATTCCCGCCCGCACTTTCACCGGCCACCGCGATCTTTCGCGGATCGCCCCTAATCGAACCGGCGTTGTTCACCACCCACTGATACGCGGCGAACGAGTCGTCCACCGCTGCGGGATATTTGTTCTCCGGCGCCTGGCGGTAATCAACCGACACCACCACCGCACCGGCCGCGTTGCAGAGGGCGCGGCAGGAGGCGTCGTACGTATCGAGCGTGGCGATCACAAACCCGCCGCCGTGGTAGTAGACGACAACAGGGAAGGGCCCGTCGCCCATGGGCGTGTAAATACGAACGGGAATGCCTTTCGGCTGCGAGTTGAGCGTCGTGTTGTCGATATGGGCAACAGGTTCCGGTTTGTTCGGCTTGTTTTGTTTCTTGATCAGCGACTTGGCGGCGTCGGCCATCGTCGGCTGCTTGCGGGCTTCGGCAGCGTCCAGCATTTCGATCGGCTTGCCGTCGAGGCTCTTCAATTCATCGAGCACCGCCTGCATCTGCGGATTGGCCGCGCCGGGCTGGGCGTCCTTGGTATCTTCGCCGAACGCGTGAATGCACATGAGTCCTGCCAACAACGCCATCAATGCCAGGAAGAGTCGGTTGTAAGCGGTTGATTCAAGAACGGGCGGTCGCATGCCGGCCTCCAGATTGAAGTGAACGGATTAGAGCGACTATCGGACGTGGTAAATACCGGGTGCCATCCCAGTTCAACGTAGGGGAAGCCGCCGATCGACGATTTGTCTCCAAAAACGCGTCAGCCCGCCGCAAACGGCGACGATTGCGGGCTGAGCCGTCGCAAAATGCCTTACGCTTGTCCATTTCTGCCTCCTCGGCTATCATCCCCACCCCTTCGTGATCGGGCGTAGGCGGCTGGCGATGGGTCGGCGGCCTACAATCGGACTCGAAGTTTACAAATCTCCCGGCTGACGTGGGCCTGTCGCTTACGCACGTCCGGTTGAGAGGAGCTGTCATGAAAGCCAAAGTTCATCCCAAGTACGTCACCTGCGCTGTTCACTGTGCCTGCGGCAACAACTTCACTACGCGAAGCACACAGCCGAAGCTGAACGTCGACATCTGCTCGTCTTGCCACCCGTTCTTCACCGGCAAGCAGAAGTTTGTCGACACTGCCGGCCGCGTGGAGCGGTTCAGCAAGAAGTTCGGTGGCACGTACAGCTTCCAGAAGACCGCGACCCCCGCGGCTCCTGCGAAGAAGTAGTCCCTTACGATTTTCCCCGCGAAGGCGCAAGCGATGACCAACCGTTGATCGGGTGGTGTGGTCGCTTGCGCCTTCGCGCATTTGTATATTTTCGAACTCAGTGCACATGTCTTTTCCTCGATAAATCACACAACAAATTACTGTTGTATTCCTCACACATCCGCGGCACGATTTCCGCCCTATGAGTTCAAATCCAACGCCTGACGGCATTCTCCAACTCGGCCTGGCATTTTGGGGTTCCAAAACCCTTCTTACCGCAGTCGAGATGGGACTCTTCACCTCCCTCGCAAAGGGCCCGAAAGATCTGGCCGCCCTCAAGAAAGAGTTCAACCTGCACGACCGCAGCGCCAAGGACTTCCTCGATGCGCTCGTCGCGCTCGGCATGCTGCAGCGGTCGGGCGAGCAGTACAGCAACACGCCGGAGTCGGATCTCTTTCTCGACCGCAACAAGCCGTCGTACACCGGCGGCATTTTGGAGATGGCGAACAAGCGGCTCTACCCGTTCTGGGATTCGCTCGGCGAAGCGCTGCGTACCGGCAAAGCTCAGAACGAAGCCTCGCGCGGCGGGGAGGATTTCTTCGGCACGCTCTACTCCAACCCGCAGACGCTCAAGCTGTTCCTCAAGTCGATGACAGGATTGAGCATGGGAGCCGCCCAGGCGATCGCGGCCAAGTTCCCGTGGAAGAACTACAAGTCGTTCGTCGACGTCGGCACCGCACAGGGCGGGCTTCCGGTCACCGTGGCACTCGCCCATCCGCACCTCACAGGCGGCGGGTACGACTTGCCGGTCGTCAAGCCGATCTTTGAAGAGTACGTCGCGTCGTTCAAACTGTCCGATCGCGTCAAATTCCACGGCGGCAGTTTTTTGACCGATCCGCTCCCCAAGGCCGACGTCATCGTCATGGGTCACATCCTGCACGACTGGAATCTGGAAGAGAAAAAGATGCTGATCGCCAAGGCGTACGACGCGCTGCCCAGCGGCGGGGCGCTCGTCGTCTTCGAAGCGATCATCGACGACGACCGCAGCAAAAATGCCTTCGGCCTGCTGATGAGCCTCAACATGCTCATCGAAACGCCCGGCGGCTTCGACTACACCGGCGCGGACGGTTGCAAGTGGATGAAAGAAGCAGGCTTCAAAGAAACCCGCGTCGAACACCTGCTCGGGCCGGACTCGATGGTGGTGGGGATCAAGTAGCGCGAACATCGGCGACACCAATCCGAAAAATCATCAATCCAACCCACATGGCCATGTAACCACTGGCCGGGCCGGACGTTGGCGATTTTGCACCAGGTGCGCAAAGGTGCGCCCAGGTGCGCTTAGGTGCGCAAACCGCGCCTTTCAGGTGCGCGTCCGTTCGGTGGGCTGTAGCCCGGTCCGGGAGGGTGGGGTTCATCCCCACCATCTTCCTCTCGCATGGTGGGGATGAACCCCACCCTACGTCAGAAAAATCACTCGAACGCTCTCCCGGCCGCGTAACTCCCGGCCGGGCCGGACGCTAGCCGCAAAACCGCAGGTCCGTCCAGGGACGTTTAGGGACGGAAAGGGACGGATTAGGGACGGTAAAGGTCCGACCTTCACGGGTCATCAAGATCTATTCACTTGTCAAAGAGCGACCACCACGCCAACAGCGCGCAGCGATCGACACGGGCGCAAGGTCCGCATCTATATCCACCCGCGGCGGTGCGCTAACGGCGAGGCGGGCGCGCACCGGCGACACGGAAAACCTTCGCCGCACGCAAAGAATCACGATTATTTTTTCGGATTTCACATTTTGCGCGTGTCGCGCCAGCGTGCGCAGGAGCGACGCAGTCGACTTACGACAGGGGAGAGCATCGCCTATCAGCGGTAGCAGTGAAGACGGAGTCCGCGATGGATTGTCTCGTGTGGAAGACCCCGGAAGGAGCCAGCGCTCGGCGGTTGGGCAAAAACCATCGAGCGCCGGCTGTTTGGGGCCGGGTAACGAACGTTACGACGTTACGTCTCTTCTACTTCTTCTCAGCGGCGTCGCGCAGGGCTTTGATGCGATCGTGCGTGCGCTTCACCGCGTTGAACTGGGACTGGATGAGCTGTGCGTAGTCGTTCGGCAGGCCGCTCGTGGCGGCGGTGCGGAAGGCTTCAACGGCGGCGTCTTCGCCGCGCTCGCACTCGGCCAGCACGGCATGACGGTCGTTGCTGGTGAAGAGCGACTTCACGTCGATCCAGGCGCGGTGCAGGCTCGCGGAGAGGTCGCCGTGGTGCGCGGGCTCTTCGCCGGTGGACGCGACCAGCGCCTTCAGGTCGGCTGCAAAATCCTTCCGCTGCATGCTGTAATCCATGAGCTCGAGTTTGAGCGACGAATCCGTCACATGTTCGGCGGCTTCCTTAAAGCCGTTTTCGCCATCCAGGCAGATTTGAATGAGATCGTTCAGGGTATGGTTGATGTCTGTAACAACTGACATAGTCACTCCTTTTTGGTTAAATCCCCCTCGTTTTTTCCTTCCATGGGACTGTAGGCCTTTGTTGGGGTGCTGCTGAATCAGGGATTCACCGATGTAGGTCGCCAATTTCACGGAAGTATGATGTCAGCGTACCTGTTCAGGGCGATCGTCGACGAGACGACGGCACACGGGGGCACTTTGATCGTTTCAGCGTGGCTTCCGCCGATCACTCGTCCTAGGATGAGTCATCGAACTGATCTATACGGCGTCCAAACCGGAGCACCTATGTCCACCCCATCCGCCCCGCGCGTCTCTGCGAAAGTGAAAACCCGCATCGTCCTCGTCGACGACCATCCCATGCTCATTCGCGGCATCGCGGACCTGATCAACGGCGAGCCCGATCTCGAAGTGGTCGGCGAAGCCTCCACGTTCCAGGAGGCGATGGCGCTGGTCACCAAGGTGAAGCCCGGACTGGTGATCGTCGACGTTTCGCTCGACGGCAACAACGGCATTGAGCTGATGAAGAACCTCTCCGGCCGCGAAGGCGCGCCGCCGATCCTCGCGTACTCGATGCACGACGAATCGATCTACGCCGAACGTGCGTTGCGCGCCGGCGCCAAGGGTTACGTCATGAAGCAGGCCGCGCCGGAAGTGCTGCTCAACGGCATTCATCAGATTCTCAAGGGAAAGATTTTCCTGAGCGAGCAGATGTCGGAGCGATTGCTCGGCAAGCTGGTGGGCGCGGGCGCGTCGTCTGTCGCCACGGCGTGGCCGATCGACAAGCTCAGCGACCGCGAGCTGGAGGTGCTGCAACTGCTCGGTCAGGGCATGGGCACGTCGCAGATTGCTGACAAGTTGTGCCTGAGCGTGAAGACGATCGAAACATACCGCGAGCACTTGAAGCAGAAGCTCAATCTCGCCAACGGCCAGGAGCTGCTGCGATACGCCATCGAGTGGTCGCTCAATTCCTCTTCCTCGAAATGACCGATTCATGTCTGACCAAGCCGAAGGAATCCCGAGCAAGTCGATGCAGGACGCGCGGACGCTCCGCGTCCTGCTGGACATGCTGCCGATCGGCGTGGCAATCGCGCACGACAGTTGCTGCGAGCACGTCGAACTGAACGCGGTGGCAGCCAGGATCCTCGGCGTGCCGGCGGGGCGGGACGTTTCGCTCACGGGACCTAATTCCAAAACGCTTCCATTCCGCGTGCTACGGCAGGGCAAAGCAATTGAAGTCCACGACCTGCCGGTTTGCGAAGCCGCCCGCACGGGCAAAATGCTGCATGGCATTGAGCTGGAGATCGTTCGGGCCGATCAAACCCAATCCCACCTGTACGTGTATGCGTCGCCGATCATAGGTGACGACGGGAAGGTCAGCGGCTGCGTCGACGTGATGGTCGACGTGACCGAGTACAAGGGGCTGCTCCAAGACCGCCAGCAACTCGGCGAGCGGTTTTCCGTGTCGCTCGACACCATGCCCGAACCGCTGGGCGTGTTCACCTCGGTCCGCGACAAGGCGGGGTCGATCATCGACTTCGTTATCCAGTACATCAACCAGGCAGGCGCTCAAACCAACGACCGGCCGCGTGAAAAGCAGATCGGCGCGAGGCTGCTGGAGGTTTCGCCGCAGCTCAAGGGAACAGAGCTCTTCAACGCGTACGTGAACGTGGTGGAATCGGGCGATGCCCTGAACCGCGAGTTCGTGTTTAAAGGCGCCGACGGTTCGCCGCTGTATTTCGAGTGTCGCGGCAATCGGCTGGCCGACGGGTTTGTCGCGCAGTGGCGCGAAACCACCAGCCGCCACACCGCCGAGAACGTGCTTCGCGAAAATGAAGCTCGGCTGCGGGTGCTGAATGAGACGCTGGAAGAACGCGTTCGCGAGCGCACGCTGGAAGCGAACCTTCGCGCCGAGCAGCTTCGCGATTTGGCGCTCGACCTGGCCGAGAGTGAGTCACGCGAGCGCAAGCGGTTTGCCCAGTTGCTGCACGATCATTTCCAGCAGTTGGTGTCGGCCGCCAAGCTGCGGGCGGGAATCATTCGGCGTCGCACCGACAGCGACGAGCTGCGGGAATCGATCCAGCAGATCGAGCAGTTGCTCGTGCAGGCGATCGACGCGTCGCGCAACCTGGCCAGCCAACTCAGCCCGCCGGTGCTGCATGACGCGGGGCTCGTGCCGGCGATCGAGTCGATCGTCCGCAGCACGGAGCGCGAGCACAATCTGGCGATCCGCTTCACCGGCGACCCTCGGGCCGAGCCGAGCAACGAGCCGATCCGGCTCATCCTGTTCGAGGCCGCCCGCGAACTGCTACAGAACGTGGTTCAGCACTCCGGCGCCACCAAGGCGACCTTGAACGTGAGCATCGATCACCCCGGCGAGCCGGGGATCAAGCTGGTGGTGGCCGACGACGGCAAGGGGTTTGATCTGGACGAAGCCAAGCGTGCGGTTCGCGAAGACAAGCCGTTCGGGCTGTTGCGGATCCAGGAACGCATCCGCTACATGAAGGGCGACGTGCACATCAGCAGCCAGAGCGGCCACGGCACGACGATCGTGCTGACCGTGCCGACCGCGCTGCGGCCGGTGGAGAAGCAGGCGCCGCCACGACCCGCGGCCACGACGCCCGCACTGGCCCCGATCCCGGCGACGGCCGTCAATGGAAACGGCGCGGCCGGGTCGCATGACCGCGCCCGCGTGCTGCGAATTGTGGTGGCCGACGATCATCGCCTGTTCCGCGAAGGGCTCACCAGCCTGCTCGCGCATGAACCGTACCTGCAGATCGTCGGCGAAGCGGCCGACGGCGATCAGGCGATCGCACTCACCCGCGAGCTGCGGCCCGACGTGCTGATCTGCGACATCTCCATGCCCAAGCGCAATGGCGTGGAAGTAACCGCCACCCTCAGCCGGGAAATGCCGGGCTTGAAAATCCTCGGCCTCTCCATGCACGAGCGCGAAGACATGGCCAACGCCATGCGCGCCGCCGGCGCCGCGGCGTATCTCACCAAGTCGGGTCCTTCTGATTTGCTGCTGGGAATCCTGCGAACGTTCGTGCCGCAGACGATGGCGCGGACTGAGCCGTAAAGTTCGCCGCACGTCGCTGTCGTCAAACATCAACCCAACAAAAAAAGCGTGGCACGGTTGATCGGACAGTACGTCGTCCGTAATCACCAGTGCACACGCTTTAAATTCGTCCGGCCGTTGCAGGGGTTGTCAAACAACGATCGGGCGGATTGCCTGAGGTCGAGTGCAATCGCCGCAATCTGGCGACTGCACCCGGCAAATACCTACTAGCTATGACGATCTGCGGCGTCCTGGATCTTTTCGCCGCCGCGCTCCATGTCCTTGCCAACGCCCTTGGTGGTGTTGCAGGCGGTCATGGAGACGAGGATGACGCTCATGAGCGCCACCAGAATCGTCGACCGAATTGTCTTGTACGTGGCCATCGTAGCCTCCCGAGAAAAAGAGTTTTCGCATCGCGTTGAGCGCCTCGTGGTGCCCAATCCGTAATGCTGGGAAGTTTATGGCTAAGCCCGACTGCCCGAATATCGGGGCTGCCCTGATCAACTCGATTCAATTCGGGGGAGGAAGCTCAGCGAGAGACTTTGCTGTTGTCGCAGATGAGAGAGTCGAGTTGGGCGATGGAGTCGAAGACGGCGTCGGAGCCTTTGACCCAGAACGCGTGAGCGCCGGCTTCTTCAGCCAGATGTCGAGTATCGGCGTCGGCGCTGAAGAGGATGCAGCAGACGCCGGTGCAGCGAGGGTCGCTGCGGACCTTGCGGAGCAGTTCTACGCCGTTCATGCCCGGCAGGCGGTGATCGGCGATGACGGCATGGGGACAGACCGAATCAAGTCGCTGGATGGCGTCTTCGCCGGAAGTGATGAATTCCACGGTGTGGCCATGCATTTTCAGCAATTGACCCACGACATCGCGGACGTCGGCGTGATCGTCAACTAGAAAGACACTGGCCATCGATCCCTTGTTCCGGTGCATACGCGACGACGCGTCTGGATTTTCATTCAGGCTGAGCTCCGCGACGCGGAAACGATGAAGGACTGCCCAATGAAAGCTGCCACCGATTCGGTAAGTAATATACCAAATCGGTGGCAGGCGTGTTGATGAAAAATTGCCGTCGTTTGTTAGGTCCCTAACGTTCCCGGGGACCGTCATATCTATTGAACGGCATCTGTGCGGGTCGACGCTGGCGGATCGCTGGCCGGGAACGACTGCATCGACGCTTCGTCGATCACGTCCTGTTTCGAAGGCTGTTTAGCCGCGCCGGTGAGCGTGGTTCCGCGGGTCGCCTCGTCGGTTCCAGGGTTGCATGGCGACTTATGACTCTTAGGCATGAGACTTCGCCCCGTCCACCCTGTGTAGGCCAGCGCAGCGCCGGCAGCACACGCGACGGAGCCGAACACGCCCCGCCGCAGCAGGCCGTACCCGATCATTCCGAGCCCAAGTCCGGCCAACCCCGCGCGCTGAATCACGCCCTCGGGATCCACTCGGACCAGGATATATTCATCTCCCACACGACGTGCGACATAAGTAGGCGTCCACATAATTCTTCCTCATCGTTACGTAATACTTCCAGTACTAAGTGTAGTACTGGATCCCAAACTGAATTCCGCAGACGTAGTCCGCCGACGTGAAGCCCGTTTACTTCCCGAGCATCTTCGCGACAACGAAAATGACGACTGCGCCGAATAATCCGCCGCCGAACAGCAGATACAGAAGCGAGTAGCCTGCCGCGGCTGCCGGATAAATCGCTGCAATGGTGGTGATCGGATCCATGTTGATTCTCCTTTTCACTAAAGCGTTCTGTTCTTAATCACGACGCGAACAACAATAGGTCATCCCATTTTCTCTGCCCATCGGGGGAACGCTGACACAGACGCAACGGGCATACAACGCCGTAAAGCGGATTTACCCATCGGGGGCATCGGGGGAAGGCTGACGGTTCGATCGCAATCTCCCTAAGCGCGTCTAAGCCACACGCCTGATTTCTAAATCGATCGGGCGGTCTAGCATTTCTTAGTCGCAGGACATGTCTCGGCTGCGCTGCCAAGTGCAGGACATGTAAGGGAACGGACACTTTGAAAGGAGCCGTACCATGAAACGTAAGATTGCCACACTCGTGCTCGCCATGCCGCTGATGGCGGGCGGGATCTGTTTTGCTGAGGAACCGATGGCCGGAGCGCCCGATTCCCACATGAAAGCCGCCGATCAAAAGGTTGTGACCAAGCGGGTCAGCAAGTTGATCGGCCAGGACGTATACAACAAGGACGGCAAGAAGATCGGCGACATCAAGGACGTCGTGTTCGACGGCAGCGAAAATCGCATATCCTATATGGTCGTCTCGTACGGCGGCCTGATGGGATTGGGCGACAAGCTGTTCGCTCTGCCGTTCACCGCATTTGAAACCCGCGCGGTGGAGCCGGACAAGATGTTCCTCACCGTCAGCGAAGACACGCTGAAAAATGGCCCGGGCTTCGACAAAGCCAACTGGCCGAACATGGCCGACCCGGCGATGCGAGCCCAGATCGACGCGCACTATCGTGCCGCCGACAAGGTCGTGATCGACTCCAACAAGCCGGGCATGCCGGCCAAGGACAACGTCACCATGAACGACGGCCCGGTGAAGAAAGGCCTTCCGTGGGCTCGCCGCGCCAGCGCCGTGATCGGTGCTGACGTTCGCAACCCCGCCAACGAAAACCTTGGCGACATCGAAGACCTGGTCATCAACGCCAGCACCGGCACGGTTCAATACGCCGTGCTTTCGTTCGGCGGCGTGCTTGGCCTGGGCGATAAGCTCTTCGCGATCCCCATGGGTTCACTTCAGACCAAGGCCGACGACGACAAGTTCGTCCTCGACGTGCCGAAGGATCGTCTGAAAGCCGCCCCTGGCTTCAACAAGGAAAACTGGCCGGACTTCGCCGATGCGACGTTCCGTTCCAGCGTCGACCAGTATTACCGGTCGACCGAAGCGAAGACCGACTAATTCGGGATTTCGCGGCCTAAGCCGTAACGCAGCCACGCCGCCTCAAAACGGCGTGGCTGCTCTGTTGGAAAACATGAATTTTTCGGGCCGAAAACGGAACAAACGAAGCATCAGCGATTCCCTGATGTTCACACGAGCTCAGCCGGACTAGAGTCGGTTAGAGCGAATGAGGACTCGCGGGTTATTTAACGGTCGTGCTGACCGAGGAGTGCATCATGCTTTACTGGACACTTGTGTTTCTCGTCGTGGCATTGGTCGCGGGCGTTCTGGGATTCACCGGCATTGCCGGCGACGCGATGAGCATCGCCCGAATCTTATTCTTTATCTTTATTGTTTTGTTTGTCGTCTCGCTGCTCTACTCGCTACTAACTGGCAAGAAACCGCCGGTCGTGTAAGAGCGCGAACCTTCGAAACACAACTAATACCTGGGCCAAGGAGATCATCATGAATCGTTACCTACAAGCCTGTCTTGTCAGTCTGTCGCTTTTGGGCGGCGTGGCGGCAACGGGATGCCACTCGAGCGAAGATTACTCGCGCAAGGACAAGGCCATCAGCCTGCAGGTCCGCCCGAGCTCACACTCGATCGTGGTCGGCGAGACCGTCACCTTCCTGTCCCGCACTGAGAACACGCTCGGTCGCGATGCGAAGATTGATTGGACCACAACCGGCGGCGCCCTCAAAACCGAAGAAGCCGGCCGCGTCGCACGCGTGACGTTTGACAAGCCGGGCACGTACAGCGTGATCGGCATCCTTATGGCCGATGGCCACGAGGTCGACCGCTCACAGAATGATATTGAAGTGAAGCCGCTCCCGTAATTTTGGGCAACGGCAACCGGACCAAAGAAGTTTTTGTGAAAGGATCACACCATGTCAGCCATTAAAGACGATCTTCGACAGATCAAGGACGAAGCCAAGGACAAACTCTCGAGCGATATGAGCGATCTCAAATCGAGCTTCTCGAAGCTCAGGAGCGATGTCATGAAACTCATCAGCGACTCTGTCGGCGTCGGCAAGTCCAGCGGATACGCAGTGAAAGACACAGCCGCAGGCGCTGCGTCGGACGCGGTGTCGGGCATTAAGGACCATCTCACCGACTGGCAGGAACGCGGCGGCGAACAGGTTGACGCGATCGGCAAGAAGATCGGCGAAAACCCGCTGGCCAGTGCACTCATCGCAGTCGGCGTCGGGTTCCTGCTGGCGAAAATGTTCAGCCACAAACGGTAGACCGTGGGAGGTAAACCGTGGAGTCGATCGTTCAGCTCGTGGTGGCGGCATTTGAGTTAGTCGAGGCTGAAGGGCGCATGCTGCGCGAGTGGTTGATGAAGATGGTCACGGCGATCGCGCTGGGCATCGTCATTATGCTGCTCTCCCTGCTCGGCCTCGGCTTCCTCTTGTACAGCCTCTACGAGTACCTATACACGAGCACCTTCCTCTCCCGCGCCGGAGCGGCGGCAGTGTTCGGCGCGGTGGCGCTGCTGCTGGCTAGCGTCGGCGCGGTGACCATCAAGGCCATTATGTCAACGCGAGGTCACCATGGCCGAGAACAAGATTGATGAGACCGAACAGGTGGACCAGGCGAAAGACAAGCTGCTGCGAGCTGCACAGCGTGTGGATCCGCTGCGACCGCTCCGCCAGCACCCCTACACCACGGTGGGTGTAGCGGCCGTCAGCGGCTTCCTGATGGGATCGGGCTCGCATCCCGCGATCATGAAAACGCTTCGCCTGTCGATGTCCCTGGTGGGCTTGGCGAAGCCGGCGGTCCTGCTGGCCGGCAAGTTCGCCGCGAGCCACTTTGCGAAACAATCGGTCGGCGAAGTGGAACCGTCTTCGATCCCGACCGAAGGTAGTGCGTGAGATCGAAGTGAAGAACGCACAATCGTCATCCTGAGCGTACTCGCGAAGGATCTGCGTTCCACGACGATCGGGCCAGATCCTTCGCAAGTAAACTCAGGATGACAAGTTGGTTTTTTTCGAGCGTGATAGTGGCCCACACTGACGCATATTTATGTCGAATTCGTCCATTGATGCCATTCGCCGCGCAGCCGTCTTCGGGGCGGGTGTACTCGCCCTTGCGGTGTTGTACTGGGGGCGCGAGCTGCTGATTCCTCTGGCGCTGGCCACGCTGCTGGCGTTCCTTCTCAAGCCCGTCGTGGTTCGGCTGCAAAGCTGGCACGTTCCTAAGACGATCGCCGTGCTGTTGGCGACGGGCCTGACGGCCGCCGTCATTGGCGGCATGATATTTCTGCTTTCCGCCCAGGTCGTCGATCTCACCGCCAAGCTCCCCAACTACCAGCAGAATCTGACGCAGAAAATGAAGGTGATTCGCGAATCGGTCGAGTCCAAATTCGGAAAAGTCAGCGGAGCGATCGAAAAAATTAAGGAAGTCTCAACGACCCAGCCCGCACCCGCCGCGACGCCGGTCGTTTCAGCCCAACAGGAAAAAACCGCCGCAGCTCAGACGGGTTGGGACTTCATGTCCATCGCTTCGGCGATCGTCGATCCGATTCTCACGCCCATCACGCAAACCGGCGTGGTGTTCGTGCTCGTGTTCTTCCTGCTGCTCGATTCCGAAGTCGTCGGCCGACGCATGCACTGGGTGAGCGAGCACTGGCGACTCGGCATTCCGCTCGACGCAATCGACGAGGCGTTTACGAAAGTCGGCGGCTACTTACGCATGCAGGCGATGGTAAACGGCGGGTACGGCGTGGTGATCGCCGGCGTGCTGGCGGTGATCGGCGTGCCCAATGCAATTCTGTGGGGCGTGCTGTCGGCGGTGCTGCGGTACGTGCCGTTCATCGGGCCGTGGATCGCCGCGAGTTTGCCGATCGCGCTGTCGATCGCCATTTTCCCAGGCTGGTCGCCGGCGCTGCTCGTGATCAGTTGCTTCGTGCTGGCTGAAGCCGTGACCTACGGGCTGATCGAGCCCCTCGCGTTCGGGCACAGTACCGGCGTGTCGACGATCGGCGTGGTCATCGCGACGTTCTTCTGGGGCTGGCTGTGGGGCCCGGTCGGTTTGATCCTCGCCATGCCGCTGACCGCGTGCATGGTCGTCATCGGCCGACACATTCCGCTGCTGCGGACGCTCTCGGTCCTGCTCAGCAGCGACAACATGGACCCGGCCGAGGCATCCAAACCAAATGATCCGACCAAGCCGTTTGAGGTGACGTCGGTCATTCTGAAGATGCGATAATCGCCAAGAGCATCCTCCATGAAGTTGCGCAGCGACGATCCCCTCTGGCTCGACCTTGCGACAAGCGACCTGGCGTGCGAGCCGCCTTCTCAAAACTTACACTGCGATGTGCTCATTGTCGGCTCCGGCATCACCGGTGCGCTGATCGCCCATGAACTCGTGAGCACCGGCATGGACGTGGTCGTCGTCGACAAGCGTCCGATCGCCCGCGGCAGCACGGCGGCATCCACGGCATTGCTCCTGTACGAGTTGGACTCGTCCCTCACAGAACTCTCGCGGCTCCGTGGTGTGCCGGATGCGCAGGCCGCGTACCGCTGCACGTACCAGGCGCTACTCGATCTCCGGGAGTTGGTGCAGGACCTCGACCTGCCGTGCGATTTTGCCGAGCGGCCGAGCCTTTACCTCGCGCGAGCAGCCGACGACGTGCCGGCGTTGCGGGCCGAGGCGCAGGCGCGGCGCGAGATTGGGATCGATGCAGAACTCCTCGATCAGCGCCGCCTCCAGCAGGAGTTCGGCATCAACCGTCCGGCGGCCATCCTCTCGTCCCGCGCGATGGAGATCGACCCGCTGAAATTCACGCGCGCACTATGGCGACGGTCCATCGCCGCCGGCGCCCGCGTGTTCGGACAAACGCCCTTGGCCGACCGGCGATGGAAGAGCGCGAGCCCCAGCGTGAAAACCGCGACCGGCCACACGATCGATTGCGAGCACGTCGTGTTCGCCACCGGTTACGAAGCGCCGGAAATGTTTCCGGAACTATTCGATCTCTGCACGCTCACCGCCACCTTCGCACTCGCCACGCCGCCGGTCGATCCGTCGCGCCTGTGGCCGGGCCGGGCGGTGATGTGGGAGATGGCCGAGCGGTATCTCTACCTTCGCACGACCGCGGACGGCCGCGTGATCATCGGCGGCGAGGACGTTCCGTTTACCGGCGAGTTGCCCGGTGCGCAAGCGATCGAAGGCGCTACGCACCGCCTGCTCTCCCAACTCGGCGACCTGTTCCCCCAACTCGCTGGCGCCACGGCCGATTACGCCTGGACCGGTGTGTTCGCCTCCACGCCCGACGGCCTGCCGTACATCGGCCCGATCGACCTCGTCGACCGCTGCTACCTCGCCCTCGGCTACGGCGGCAACGGCATTACGTTCAGCACGATCGCCGCGCAAGTCGTCTGCGACGAAATCTGCGGCCGGCCGAACGATACGGCGAGGCTGTTTTCCTTCAGCGACGGAAGGTAATGTAAAAGTCTGATGGCATAGCGTCCGGGCAGAGGCGGGGTATCATCCGGCAAAGGCGGGTCAAGCTTTCTACGAGGGTCGCCGTGAACAGATTCACGCGGAGCGCGTTGTGCAGTCTGGCCGTGTCGGCCGGTATCGCCGCGATCAGTCCCGCGCCGGTGCAGGCCGCGCCTCTCAATATCCTCCTCATCCTGGCCGACGACGTTGGCGTTGAGGCGTTCAACAGCTACGGCGGGACGTCATACAAAACGCCGAACGTCACGGCGCTCGCGCAGTCGGGTCGGCAGTACAACTATTGCTACGCCACGCCGCTTTGCTCGCCGTCGCGCAACGAGCTGATGACCGGTCTGTACAACTTTCGAAACTACGAATCGTTCGATTGGCTCAATCCCGACACGACGACGTTCGCCGAGGTGTTCAAGCAGCACGGCTACAGCACGGCGATGGCGGGCAAGTGGCAACTGTCGGCGCCTGATATCAAATCCGTCATCCGCAACCATCCGCACGCGCCCAACGTCACGGCGGAGGTCATTCGCGATCAATACGGCTTCGATCAGTACAGCCTCTGGCAACTCAACGGCAGGGGTTCTCGTTACTGGGATCCGGTCATCGAACAAAACGGAAAGAAGCTGGCCGTGGGCAAGGACGATTACGGGCCGGACCTTCAGGTGAAGTTCATTTCCGATTTCATGCAGAACTCAGTGAAGGATCACAAGCCATTCGTGGCGTACTACGCGCTGGAGTTGCCGCACGACCCGTTCATGCCCACGCCCGATTCGCCGGGCGATCGGCCGCGAAAGCACGACCCCGCCAACTTTGCCGACGACGTGGCCTACGCGGATAAACTCGTCGGCCAGTTGGTGAAGAAGGTGCACGACCTGGGCGTGGACGAGGAGACCCTGATCATCTTCGTCGCGGACAACGGCACAGCGCAGTCGATTACCAGTCAAACCACGCACGGCCCGGTACGCGGCGACAAGGGCCACCTCACCGACGCCGGCACGCACGTGCCGCTCATTATCCGGTGGACGGGCAAGATCAAGCCGGGCGAAACGTCCGACCGCATTGTCGATTTCACGGATTTCTTCCCCACCCTGCTTAGCGCCGCCGGCATCGTCAAACCGCCCGAACTGAAGCTGGACGGAAAGTCGCTGCTCGGCCCCGACGGGGGGACCGGCGCGCCTCGTGAAACGGCGTACATGTGGTACGACGCCAAGGGGCGCAACTCGCCCACCGGCGAGTGGGCGCGCGATACGCAGTTCAAGCTGTATGCCGACGGGCGTTTCTTTGACACGAAACTCACGCCGCTTGAACGCGCAGAGGATCAGCTCTCGCCCGTCGCGGGATCGCCCGCGTTCGAGGCAAGGGTTGCGCTGCAGAAAGTGCTTCAGGGGTATCAGGCCCAGCAAACGGAAGAGCAAAAGCTTCTAGGGCTGGGTAAGAAGTCTCCCACCACATCGGAAGCGCCGGCCGGGACGGATTGATCACGCGTTAAAATCTTTGATCGCCTGATCGATCAGCGCTTCCACGTTCACCACCGCCAAGCTGGTCGAGGTATCGGCCAGCGCGAAGGGGATGAACAAATCATCGCCATGGATGATGCTGCCGCAGGTGTAGACGACATTGGGGACGTACCCTTCGCGTTCGCCGTCGGTGGGCGTAAGCAGCGGGTGCCGCAGGTGGCCGATGACTTTGGTGGGGTCTTCCAGGTCGAGCAGCATGGCGCCGATGGCGTAGGTTCGCATCGGGCCTACGCCGTGCGTGAGCAGCAGCCAGCCGCGGGGGGTTTCCATGGGCGCGCCGCAGTTGCCGATCTGCATCAGTTCCCACGGGTGTTTGGGGGCGATCAGCAGCTTGGCCGTTTCCCAGAAATACATGCTTTGGCTTTGCGAGATGTAGAGGCTTTCGCCGTCGATGCGGGAGCACATCGTGTACAGCCCGTTGATGCGGCGGGGGAAGAGGGCCATCCCCTTGTTCAGCGCCACCGCGCCGTTGAGGGAATGAAATTCAATCCGCTTGAAATCGTTGGTGGAGAGCAACATCGGCAGCGTACGCACGCCGTTGTAGGCGGTGTACGTGCCGTAGTAGCTGACGGTCTGGTCGTCGTCGATGAAGCGCGTCATGCGCAGGTCTTCCATGCCGTGGCTGTCTTCGGAGCTCATGGGGAAGATGACCAGCTCGTCCAGCCGCGCGTCGGGCGCGAGCTCGATGTGGTAGTTGCTCTCGGCCAGCCAGATGATGGTTCGCAGCGACGCCTCGGCCCGAACGGGGTTCTCGCCCGCGATGTCGACGCTTTGCGACACGGTCATTAACTCCTGCAGCGTGAAATGGTCGTTGAGCGAGGCCATCACGCGTTGAACGAACCCGCTGACGATGCCCATCTCCGCGAGCTTGCGCATGAACGTCGGCTTGAGGTAGCGGCGATCGGGAGACATCTGCGAGCGGTGCAGCCGGCTCGGCAGGGCTTCGAGCGTGACGGCGTCATCGGGCGTGATGATGCCGGTGCGGAAGACGATCGAGCTGACGTGCCCTTCGCCGGTGGCCCGCAGGCTCATGATGAACCGCACCGCACCTTGCGGCACGCCGGTTTGATCAGGGTGCAGACAGACCGACGGATTGAACAAAGCTGCGGATTCGATGGAGTATTCCATCGTCAGATAAGCGCCCGCGAGCAGCCGGCGCTGGCCGGACCAGTCGGGGTGCCAATTGATGAGTTTTGAACCCAGCTCGTAATGCTCCAGCAACGCGCCGGGGAGCGCGCGGTGGCGGTGCTGGTACGCGGCTTCCACCCATTCCATGATGTGCCCGACCTGTTCCTCGGACATCTTCGAAATGCCGTCGAACACCCGCTGCACCCGCTGCGGTGCCGCGGCAAACTGGCGGACGATCACCCGGCGGTCATCGCTGTGCAAATAGACCGGCAGGCGGCGGACGGGAACATCAGGGTGGACACCGAGCTCAATGGACATCACTTCTCCGTATCAAATGCAGAATGCAAAATGATGAATGCAGAATTAAGATCAATTCTGCATTCATCATTCATCATTCTGCATTTCAATGGCGTTTACGCCACCGATTCGCGCTCAATGCTCGTCGATGACTCCACCGCCCGCTTATACAGATCGCGGATGGTGAGCGACGACTGCAGCAGCGCCAAGGTCGATTCGGCGCCCTGGTTGAAGTTCACGCCGCCCGCCTGCAGGCCGTCGGCGCAGCCGCCGGTGCTGGGGTCGCGTAGCGGCAGGCCCATCGCGTTATTGCCGAGGAACCAGAGGTGGAAGTGCTTGGCCAGATCGAACCACTTGGCCTCGTGGGTGATGCGGTACGCGCTCGCGCACGCTTCCACCATGGCCGTTGCTTCAACCGGTTGCTGGTCGAAAATCGTGCGGGTGTGCTCGACGGCGGTCCAGCCTTCGTGGCCGACAAGCGAGACCACTCCGTCGCGGCCGGTCTGCAGCTCCGCCAGCCAGTCGAGGCACTTCAGGCCGATCTCGATCATCTCCGGATCGCCCAAATCATGCCCGGCCAGCAGCAGCGCCTGCGGGAGACGCGCGTTGTCGTACGTCAGTACCGGCTCGGGCCACGGCCACGCTTCGGTCATGCCGGACTGGAAGAACAGTTTCAGTCGCTTGGCCGTCAACGCGTAAAGCTGGTTGACCGCCGCGTCGATGCTCACCGACTGCTTGAACAGGTTCATCCCAAGGATGCAGAACGCCCACGACCGCGGCGACGCATGATTCGCCACCGCCGGCATGGCGGCTTTAAAGAGCCGGTACGCGAGCAGGCGAACGCCTTCCAACTTCGCGGTGGCGACCGTGCAGCCGAGCGCCCAGACGGCGCGGTTGTGGCTGTCGTCGCTGCCGACTTCTTCCAGCCACTTGCGGTCGTAGCCCATGAAGTTCCGGAACAATTTCTTGTTGTCGTCAAACGCATAGGCCAAAAAAGTGAGATACCGCTCGGCGAGTTTTTCCGCGCGAGGGTCCACGATCTGCTGGTCATATGTCACGGCGGTGATCAACGCGCGGGCGTTGTCGTCGGTGCAGTAGCCGTGCCGGCGATCGGGGATCGCGAACAGCGCGTGCTGCAGCATGCCGGTGTCGTCAGTCAGGCGCTCAAGGTGATCGAGGTTCGGCTCGTCGTCAAAGCTGGGTGTGAGCGCGCCAATGGCGGGCCCGTTCATCTGCACGCGGCCGAAGCGGCGCTCGGCCAGCACGGTGGCGCCGAGGTTGACGTATGCCTTGCCGATTTCCGGCCAGATCATCGCGCGGCCGTGCATGTACGCCTTTTTGCGCATCACATTGCGGCCTTCATCGTCCTTCAGCAGGGCACTGGCTTGGCGGGCGAGTTCTTCATGGTCGTTGAACGGAAAGAGCACGCCGCGCCCATCAGCGAGCAGCTCTTCTGAGTGCCAGATCGGCGTAGAAAGAACGGCCTTCCCGGCGCCTACGGCGTACGCGAGTGTGCCGGAGGTGATCTGCGCGGGGTTCGGGTACGGCGTGACGTAAAGGTCCGCCAGGCCGAGGTAATGCCCGAGCGTTTCCAGCGTCACGTACTGGTCGTGGAACTGTACGTGCTTTTCAACGCCCAGATCTTTGGCCAGTTGCTTGAGGTAGTCGCGGTAGCGTTCGCCTTCATTGCGAACGACGTGCGGGTGGGTGGCGCCCAGCACGATGTACATCGCCTCGGGGTTCTGCTCGACGATCTTGGGCATCGCGCGGATGACCACTTCGATTCCTTTGCCCGGGCTGAGCAATCCGAAGGTCAGCAGCACGCGCTTGCCGAGCATGTCGAACTGGTCGGAGTAGTAGTGCGGGTCGACGAACGGCAGGTCGTGAATGCCGTGCGGAATGTAGGCGATTTTTTCAGTCGGGATCGAGTAAGTCTCTTTCAGGATGTCGACCGCGCGCTGGCTCATGACGACGACGCGCGAACTGCGGGCGGCGATTTCCATCAGCACGTCGCGCTGGCCCTGGCTTGGTTTGCTCAAGATCGTGTGCAGCGTAGTGATGACCGGCATGCGGAGCCGGCCGATGAGGTCGAGCACGTGCGAGCCGTCGTCGCCGCCGAAGATGCCGTACTCGTGCTGCACGAGGGCTACGTCGATCTGGTTGGCGTTCATCAGCTCAGCGGCCAGCCGATAGCTGGCGCGGTCCTGCTGCGGCAGGCGGAATTCGACCGACGGGTCGTACTCGTATGAGCTCCCAGTGTCGTCGATCGCGATGACGCGGGTGGCTTCAGTACTGATCTGTCCGGCGATGGCGTTTCGGAGGTCCTGGGTAAACGTGGCAATTCCGCATTTCCGGGGGGGATAGGTGCCGATCAGCGTCATTGTCTGAGGCATCTGGAGCGGCAAATCAGACTCAGCATGAGCAGTCGTAAATGGTTTTTTATCAAGCATTTGTGGCGAAAATCGGGAGTTCAATTCGGACATACAACACTTCCTGACTGGGTACGCAGTGGCCAACACGAGGGACTAGAAGATCATTGACCAAATTCGCGGTTGGGAGAATCAGGTAGGGGGAGTGTACTCGATTGGGGGATTGCCCGACTAACAAATCGCCCAAAATCGACAACGGGGTGCCGAAACCGCTGTTTTTGGGTCCAGATCGACGGTTTTTCGATAAAATCCTTGACAGATCCTCGCCAAACCCATATTTTACCAATCGGTTATTTAACCAAAAGGCAAAATGCATGGGACACACGACAATTTGAGCGCGACATTCGCGGCGCTGGCCGACCCGACGCGGCGGGCGATCCTGGCGCGGCTCGCGTCCGGCGAAACCACCGTCAACAAGCTCGCCGAGCCGTTCAAGATGACGCTGCCGGGGATTTCCAAGCACCTGAAAGTGCTGCAGCGCGCGGGCCTGATCGAGCGGAGCCGCAACGCCCAATGGCGACCCTGCCGTCTCGCCGCCGAACCGCTGCGCGGCGTGGCCGACTGGGTGGAGCAATACCGCAGGTTCTGGGAAGAGCGGTTCGATCGGCTCGACGACTATCTCCGCGAATTGCAGGCGAAAGAAAAAGAAGACCAGAAACCAAAGTAGGAAGGAATCGTCATGCTCATGTACGTACTCGGCGGCGTTGCGGTGTTGATCGTTCTGTTCATCCTGTTCGTCGCCTCGCGGCCGTCGGCCTTTACCATCACGCGAACGCAGCTCATGGACGCACCGCCCGGCGCGCCCTTCGAGCAGGTCAACGACTTTCACAACTGGGACGGCTGGTCGCCGTGGGCCAAGATGGACCCGACTATGAAAAAGACGTTCGATGGTTCACCGGCCGGCGTCGGCGCGATCTACACGTGGGAGGGCGACAATAAAGTAGGTTCGGGCAAGATGAACATCACCGAAAGCCAGCCCGGCCAACGCGTGGTGATCAACCTCGAGTTCCTCAAACCCTTCAAAGCCAATAACGTTGCGAACTTCACCTTCGAGCCGCGCGACGGACAGACGAACGTGACGTGGAGCATGTCTGGCAAGAAGAATTTCATGTTCAAGATGGTCGGCCTGTTCATGAACATGGACGACATGGTCGGCAAGGATTTCGCCAAGGGATTGGCGTCGATGAAGACAATCGTCGAAGCGAAATAGTTTACAAAGAAAGCAAGAAGGAGCCGTCGCAATGAGCGCAACACAAACCCAATCCCAGCAGGAATTCGTCGCCACGCGCTTCTTCGATGCGCCGTGCGAGCTGATGTTCAAGCTATGGACCGATCCCAAGCACCTGGCCGCGTGGTGGGGGCCCAAGCATTTCACGAACCCGATCAGCGAGTGGGAAGTTCGGCCCGGCGGGGCGATTCATGTGGAGATGCGCGGGCCGGACGGCACGCTGTATCCGATGGTGGGCACGTACAAGGAAATCGTTCCAAACGAAAAGCTCGTATTTATTTGCGGCGTGCCAGACGACTCGGGCAAGCTGATGTTTGAAGTGCAGAACACGGCAACTTTCGCGGCCAAAGACAAGGGGACAACGGTTACGATCACCGCCCGGGTGCTCAGCCGCGGGCCGAACGCAGAGCAGTACCTCAAGGGCATGGCGGCCGGTTGGTCGCAGAGCCTCGACAAGCTGACCGAGCTGGCGGCGGAGGAGGCGGCGATCGCGCAGCCGCCGCTGCGGGGCGATCGCGAGCTCATCGTCACTCGGTTGTTCAGCGCGCCGCGCGAGACCGTCTTCAAAATGTTTTCAGATCCCGAACACCTTGCGCGGTGGTGGGGGCCGAAGGGGTTCACGACCACCACGCAGAATTTCGAATTCAAGCCCGGCGGCGTGTGGCGACACGTGATGCACGGGCCCGACGGCAAGGACTATCCCAACGTCGTCACGTACATCTCGATCGAAGCCCCGAACAAACTCGTCTACAAGCACGGCGGCGAGAAAGACCACGAGCCGGTGAACTTTCAAACCACCGTCACCATCGAGACGGTCGGAAGCAAAACAAAAGTGACGATGCATGGAACTTTCCCGTCGGCCGCGGCGCGGGAGTTTGTCATCAAGACTTACGAGGCTGACAAAGGCATGGTGCAAACGGTCACGCGCCTGGGCGAGGAAGTCGCAAAGTTGTCGGCCGAGCATCCGCCGTTCATCATCTCGCGAACGTACAAAGCCCCGCGCGATTTGGTGTGGAAGGCGTGGACCGAACTCGATCGCCTGAAGCAGTGGTTCGGCCCGAAGGGGTTCACTATGCCGTTCGCGAAAATGGATATTCGCCCCGGCGGCATGATGCTCTACAAGCTGGAAGCCCCCGACGGCTCGCCGATGTGGGGCAAGTTCGTCTACCAGGAAATCACGCCGCCGGACAAGCTGGTGTGGATCAATTCCTTCTCCGACGAAAAGGGAGGCACCACGCGCCACCCCATGGCCCCCACTTGGCCGGCGGAGATGCTGACGACCGTCACGCTCACCGAACACCAAGGCCAAACCACCGTGACGGTAAGATCCGAAGCGTACAACGCGTCGCCGGCGGAACAGAAGACGTTCACCGACAACCACAACAGCATGAAGGGCGGGTGGACCGGCACCTTCGAGCAATTGGCGGCGTACCTGGCGAAGGCGTGAAGATTAGGTGCGAAAATTAAATGAAGATGTCATCCTGAGTGTACTCGCGAAGGATCTGGCCTCGTCGCTCTGGGACGCAGATCCTTCGCGAGTACACTCAGGATGACGATTCTCAGTCGCGGACTGTTGGTGTCTCACTCAGGAAGTCATAACGCGGCGTACAACCAAAAAAACACGAAAGGAAACCGATCATGACCCTCGAATACGCAACCCCGCCCGCTCCCAAGCCCTCCAAAGCCATGCTGTGGACGGGCCGAGTCCTCAGCGCCATTCCTGTTCTGATGATGGGCGTCATGGGCCTGGTTATCTTCTTCACCAAGCCCGAGATGATGAAAGAGGGAATGACCAAGTACGGCTTCCCCGAGAACGTCGCTAAGCCGATCTTTTTTGTCGAGATGGCGTGCGTGGTCCTGTACGTGATTCCGCAGACGGCCGTCCTCGGCGCGATCCTTCTCACCGGCTACCTCGGCGGGGCCGTCTGCACGCACGTCCGCGCCGGCGAGCCGTTCATCTTCCCACTCGTCTTCGGCGTGATCGTGTGGCTCGGCCTGTGGTTCCGCGACGCACGCGTTCGCGAACTGGCGCCGTTTCGAAAACTGTAGAGCGTGTTTGAGAAAGCGGTCTAGCTCGCCTTTCTTGTAGGGTGGGGTTCATCCCCACCTTTTCCTCGCACGGTGGGGATGAACCCCACCCTACAAAGAGGCCGCGCCCGACTCGGCCGTTTGCGAATCCGTGCTTACTTCGGCCGGCTCGTCCTTCGGTCCTGTCAGGTAGATCAGCGATTGTCCGACCCTGGGCTTGAACGGCTCATCGATCGCGATGACGAACAGCTCGCCCGACTCTCCGCTGTAGAACAGTGGCAGGATGTCATCGCGGCTGTGCTGGATCTGGAAATTCTCGTACGAAAACCCCGGCGTGAAGGTGGTGCGTTTGAAGACGTCGCCGCGCTCGATGCGCCGGCTGAGATGCTCGAACGTGTGCGTCGCCCCGAACAGGATTCGCCCGGCCAAGTCGTGGCTGACAGTGCGGTGGTCGGTTTTCTTTTCCTTCTTCTCGGTGGCGAGCTGAAACACGCGCGAGCGGCCGAACAGGCGCGCCAGGTGCATGGAGGCGAGCGTATTCACTTCTTCATTGGGCGTGAGTGCGAGCAGGCGCCCGATGCCGGTGTCTTCGAGACGTTCGATCAC
>Ga0070665_100000453_pt1 | contig 59719 bp, 43 predicted proteins | sample KBSS13metaG_FD_65862 | JGI IMG/M metagenome (GOLD analysis project Ga0070665, IMG submission 65862) | Switchgrass rhizosphere microbial communities from Kellogg Biological Station, Michigan, USA - KBS S1-3 metaG | ecosystem: Host-associated > Plants > Roots > Rhizosphere > Soil ...
GGGAGGTCGGCCGGCAGATCGGCGGGCTCCAGGAGGGCCAGCGACGCGCCCGGCACGTGACGGACCGAGACGAGCGCCGCAAAACGGCCGGCGGCGAGCTTCCTGATCCACCCCTTGGCCCAATGAGTCACCGAGGGCAGAGGATATGGCGATTCAGGCAGGAAGACGTGGGCCATACGGTTGATGTAGTGGAACGCCATCGCGGTACCGATCATCTCGCCGGTATCCGCGGCCGGGAACGGCGGCCGTGACAGCGCGGCGGCTCCGGGAGAACGGTGCGCCGCTCCCCAGGCCACGACCTCGCGGAACCTTTCGTCGCGCAACGCGCCGGGTTTCCTGCCCGCGAGCGCCTGGGCGGCGTCCCGCTCCCCGGCCGCTTCCAGCATGAGGGTATGGGCGTCGATACAATAAGGGCAGCGGTTGAGGCGCGAGATCTCCGCCGCAAGGGCCTCCTTGACCGGTCTCGCGACTTGACCGGCGACGAGTGTCTCCCGCAGCACGCACCAGGCGCCGGCCAGCAGCCGCGGCACCGGAGAGTGGAGAGGGATCGGCGGCAGCAACCCGAACTCCCGCCGCGCCTGGGCGTAGACTTCAGCCACCAGCCCTGTGGCCGCTGCGGGCGAGACCGGCTGGAGGTATCGGATCTCTGGCATGTAGCGGCTGGAAGTATATCTCCGCTTCGCGGCAGAGGCCGAGGGAGCTGCTTACTTGGCCTTGGCTGGTTTGCGCCGGCTCGCTTTCTCGCCAGCTTCCGCTTTGGTCACGACCTGTGTCTCTCCGATCTCGAGGGCTTTGCCGGTGACCAGACCCTTGACCAACTCGAACAGAACGACGGGCTGAGGTTTGTTGACTTCCATGAAGGTCGCTGTTTCGATGTCGACGCCGATCAGGACGATGCGCGGATCATCGGCCGTGCCATCGTGCTCGCCTCCCTCGTCGCCGAACCAGGCGCGCCAGTCCGGACGGTAGAGCTCGCGGAGCTTGCTGCGATCGGTCGAAATCTTCGCGAGGCCCGAGACGGAGACCCATTCGCGAGTGCGATCCTTGTAGTAGGAGAGGTTGACGTGAGGATCGTATTCCAGGTCTTCGATCTTCGAGGTGCCCTTGGAGGTGACGAACCAAAGATCGGCGCCGTTGGCGGCCGCCTGGTTCGCCATCGGCCGTGAGACAAGATGCCCATCTCGACGGCGTGTCGTGAACATCGCCGTATCGATGTCTTCAACCATGTCGTAAAACTGCTTCAGTTTCTTCTTCATGGGATATTGTTGCTGCAGAATGGATGCCAATCAGCGGAGCCGCCGAGGCGCGCAAAAGAGTCCCGCGGGTACCTCTTTGATCGTGGGCTTATCCACGACCTCTGAAGGAGGCTTATAGGAGTTGGCCACCCTGCCGATGTCCGGCTTTCATGTTCTGCCCTTGTCCGAGGCGGCCCGCGGCGCGCTCGGCACGCCCATCCAGAATGCCCTGGTCGTCCATGCCGGCACCAAGGCCGAATTTACCGAGGTGAATCCCGACCTGCGGATCCTCGATGCGAAAAGCGCGTTCTGGCATTCCGTCGAGTGCGAGGCAAAGATCAACGTCGGCCTGCCGCTCGACCGTTTCGGCGATCTCCTGGAACGTTTGCCCGTCGACGCGTTTTCCTTCGGTCCGCTCGCGCACAGCCTCTCGTATGAGCGGCACTTCCTTCTGCGTGCGGGGAGCGCCGAAGTCTACGTCGTCCGGCTCGGCAGGAAGAACGACAAGCGCAAGCCGGCGATCAAGATCAAGGAAACCCGGGGAGAAAGGAACGGCATCCTGCTCCGCAGCATGAAGCTCGAGGAATGGAGCCCGGCTGCCTTCGAGGCGGTGGTCGAGGACTTCGGCGCCCGTCATGGCGCGCCGGTGCGGATCACAGGGATGCGTCCGTTCTACAAGCGCAAGGCGCGCGCGGTCTGCGTTCATCGCCGGCACGGCGTGGTCTTCGGAGCCAGCATCGACCACGCCAAGCCGGTCGGCCTGCCCGCCGAGCTGTCGCAGATTGAGGTCGAGTACTGGAGCACGCTCCTGCCCAGGAACGCGGCGCCAGACCCGGCGGCATTGCCGAACGAGTCGTTGATCGCGGAGGTCCACGTCGAGCTTTGCGATCTGCTCCGCGGGCAGCTCGAACGCGAGGGAGTGGCGTGCGAGCCGACGCACCTGACGAAATCGGAATGGATCCGGCAGGTGACCGAATGCGCCCGGTGATCGAATGAGGATCGTCGAGCGCTGGCTCGACCTGCCCGGCTCCACCCGCGAGCTGCTGAGCCGCCAACGCTGGGATTTCGCGTCGCAAAACCATGACGACGACTTCCATACGGACGTGCTCTTTCTGCGGGTATCGTGCGGCTCGATGGCGTCCTGCGCCGGCTATGCGAGCCGCTCGGTGCTTTCCTATCATGATGGATTCGACGCTCGCTTCTTCTACGAGGAGCAGGAAAACCGCGAGGTCATCGCGCGTCTCGTGAAGCGGTATTTCGGCGACCGTCCCTGGCGCGAATCGATCCCGGGGGCGATCCGTGAGGCCGCCGCCCGGCTCGACGCGGTTCTGGCTCCTCTGCGGACGCCCGAGGCGCTCCGCCATCTGTCGCTGTCCGAGCTGCGGGCCTTCTACGTAGCACAGCTCGAGGCGCACCTGAAGCTCTACGAGCCGTGCTGGACCGCCGAGGCGCTGCAGGCCGCGGGCAAGGGATTGACTGAGGCGTTGATCCGGCTCCTGCTCGAAAGAAACGTTTCCCGCGAGACGCTTTTCGAGACTTTCAATACCCTGACCGCGACCGATGCGCCATCGATTTTCGGGGCGGAGCAGGAGCGGCTGGTGCGCGCTGCGATGGCGATCGCGGACGATCCGGCGCTCAAGGCCCTGGTGGCGGCGCACCCGGCGCGGGCGAAGCTGTATTTCGACGCGCCGGTGCTGCGGCTCGCGCGCGAGGTGTCGGCGAGCAGCGGCGTCTTCGCCTATCACGGTTTCTCCCTGCGCCGGCGCGCTTCGGAGGACGACATCCTCGAACGGCTGGTCGAGCTGGTGGCCGACGACGCCCGCCGCGAGCGCGAGCGGATGCTCATCGAGCGCCGCGCGGCGTCCCTCGAGGAACGTTCACGGCTGGAGCGCGAGATCGGGCTCGACGACGACGGGATCTCGCTGTTCCGGACGTATGCGGAGCTCGGCAATACCAAGGTGCTGCGCCGGATGGTGCAGCTCCACAATTTCGAGCTCCTCGACGCCATGCTCCGCGAGCTCGCGATCCGGCTGGACACCTGCGAGGCCGTCTTCCGCTTCATGACGCCGGAGGAGGTCCTCGGCTGTTTCGATCGCGGACGGGTGGACGGCGAGGCGCACTATCGCCAGCGCGCCGCAGCGATGACGTTCGTCATCCACGATGGCGAGGAATTCCTTCTGGTCGGCGAGGCGTCGCTCGCCTGCCGGGAGGCGGTGGTCGAGGTTCCGATCGGCGCCGGGGGGCAGCTCGCCGGCGTTCCGGTCTCCCCGGGCCGCGCGCGGGGACGGGCTGTGCTGGCGGTCCGCAATGACGAGTCGCTCCGCCGGCGCTTCCGCGACGGCGACGTGCTGGTCAGCGTCGAGACCGACCCGGACCTGGTGCCGGTGATGCGCAGGGCGTCGGCGATCGTGACCGATCAGGGGGGCATCACGTCGCACGCGGCGATCATCGCGCGCGAGCTCGGCGTTCCCTGCGTCACCGGCGTGACAGGCGCGACGATGATCGTTCAGGAAGGGGATCTCCTGGTCGTCGATGCCTGGCGCGGGACGGTGGAGATCATCGATTCCGCCGCGCCTGGCACCATGGATCAGCGCACCATGGATCGCCCGCTCTACCGGCTCGGCCAGGGTGCCTGGCCCGAAACCAATCGAACCGGCCGCAAGGCGGCAGTGCTGCACCGGTTGCGGCAGGTGGGCCATCCGGTACCGGAAGGTTTTCTGGTGACCGACTACGTCAGCGGCGATCGGGCCGCGCCGGCCGCGGCGATCGAGGACGAGATGGCGTTCCTGGCGGCGGGCGATGCGGGCGCGCGCTGGGCGGTGCGCAGCTCGGCGACCTGCGAGGACGGCGACGATCAATCCCACGCCGGCCGTTTCACCACCCGGCTCGGAGTGGCGACCGCGGACGTGGCACGGGCGATCGACGAGATCCAGCGCGAGCGGCGGGATCGTGCGAGCGGAGGGGCGGGCGGCGGGGAGGATTTCGAGCTGCCGGTGCTCGTCATGCGGATGGTCGACGCGACCGTGTCCGGGGTCGTCTTTACGATCGACCCACGGCGTCCCGATTCCGGCGAGATCATCGTCGAGACCACGCCCGGCCTCTGCGAGGCGCTGGTTTCCGGGCACATCCGGCCCCGCTGCGCGCAGGGACCGCTCCATGGCGGCGCCCTGGCGGGGGAGACCTGGCTGACGCCGGAGCAGAGCGGCCGGCTCCTCGGAGAAGTGGCGCGGCTCCAGGAGACGCTCGGCGAGCGGGCGCTCGACATCGAGTTTTCGTTCGCCGGCGAGCGGCTGTTCGTGCTGCAGGCGCGGCCCCTGTCGCGCGCGCAGTGGGGAGGAGGGGGGGGCGGGAGATGACGGCGATCCGGGCCGACGGCCTGTATAAATGTTATGAGCGCCGCAACTGGCGCGGGCGCGTCGTGGAGAGCGTCGAGGCGGTGCGCGGGATTTCGTTCGAGGTGCAGCCCGGCGAGATGGCCGCCTTTCTCGGCGCCAACGGCGCCGGCAAGAGCACCACGCTGCGGCTGCTCTCGGGCGTGCTGACGCCGACGCGCGGAGAGGCCTCGATCTGCGGCCATCGCAGCGGCACGCCGGAGGCGGCGATGCGCTTCGGTTTCGTGTCCGGCAATCGCAGCCTGCTCTGGTCGCACATGACGGTGCGGCAGAGCCTGGAGATCATCGGCGCGATCTACGGGCTGCGCGCGGCGGAGCGCCGGGAGCGCATCGCGGCGCTCGCGCGGGAGCTGGATCTGGAAGGTTTTCTCGGCCGGCGCGGCGGCACGCTCTCGCTCGGCGAGCGCATGCGCTGTGAGATGGCGGCGGCGGTGCTGCACCGTCCGGCCGTCCTGCTGGCCGACGAGCCGACGCTCGGCCTGGACATTCCCACCCGGTGGGCGCTGCGCGAGCTGCTGCGCGGCTGGACGCGCGCCTCCGGCATCACGCTGCTCCTCACCAGCCACGACGCCGGCGACATCGAATCGCTCTGCGAGCGCACGCTGCTCATCGCCCAGGGACAGCTCGTCTTCGACGGGCCGACCGCGACGCTCGAGAGCCAGGCGGGCTCGCTCGAAGAGAGCCTCGCCCGGCACATGGGGGAGCGGCGGTGAGGCGCTTCGCGGCGACGGGCGGGGTGCGTAGGGTGCGCGCGGTGCTGCTGCTCGCCCGTTTTGAATTCGTCGAGCTGGTCCGGTATCCGGCGCCCATCCTGATGCGCTGCCTGACCCTGCCGGTCTATGTCGTGGCCCTGACCGCTCTGTGGAACGGGTTGCACAAGAGAGCCGGGGACGGCGCCGGGGGCGGGTTTCCGGCGCTGGCCTACTTCCTGTTCACGCAGACGATCCTCGACAGCTGTCTGAACCGCTTCGGGATCGGCTCGCTGGTGCTCGGGTTCGAGCCGGCTCTTTCTCGTCCGCTCTCGTGGTGGGCACAGGGCGTGGCCCAGGGGTTCGGCCGCACCGCCGGACAGCTCCTCGTGGTCGGCGGGCTGGTGCAGGTCTTCCTGGCGCTGACCGGCGCGGCGTATCAGCCGGCCATGGTGCTGCGCTGGCTGCTCGTCCTGCCGCTCCTTGCGCTGGCCGATGCGCTGGCGACCGAGGTGATGGCCGGCCTCTACATCCGGGTCGGCAAATCGGACAGCCTGCGTTTCGTCGTCACCAAGAGCCTGCTCGCGCTCGGCGGCGGTCTGTATCCGCTGCTCGGCGACGGGCGGGGTGGGATCGGCTGGATGCGATACCTGCCGTTCTCGGACTTCGTCTTCCAGCCCGCCTATTTCTGTCTGTACGGCCACGCCTACGGCATGGCGACCGGGCTCTGGCTCGCGCGCGTGGCGTGCTGGATGGCTCTGCTCGCGCTCGCCGCGCACGCATCGTTCCGGCTGGCGTGGCGCGGCCTGCAGGTGGCGGGAGGATGAGGCTCCGATGATGCTCCGCCGCGCCGCGCTCTTCCTCTGGGTTTCGATCTCGCGCACGCTGCGCGCCGACCTCTCTCTGTTCGCCGATGCGGCCGTGGGGCTGGTCTGCATGCTGATCGTTCACGGCCTGCAGCTCTCCGCCTTCTGGCTGCTCCTGCGCGAGCTCAGCCCGAGCTCGCTGGTTCCCTACCTCGGCCAGCAGGGCGCGATGATCATGGGCTGGGGAGCGATCGGCGTAGGGTTCGACGGCCTGCGCCGGCTGGCGATCGCGATCGAAAACGGTGAGATCGAATCCTTTCTGGGCCTGCCGCTGCCGCCGCTCCTCGTGGCCGCCGCGTCCGCGTCGAGCGTCGTCGCCTTGGCGGACGTGCTCTTCGGCCTCGTGCTCCTCGGCGTGACGGCCTGGTTCGATCCATGGCGCGCGCTCCTCGGCCTCGCGTGCGTGCCGATGGCGTCCTTCACCTTCGCCGCCCTGTTCACCCTCGGCGGAGCGGCCTCGCTCTGGATGCGGCGCGGCGGAGCGCTCAGCGACTTCCTGGTGTTCACCACGTTCACGCTCTCCTCGCTCCCCTCGGCCGCCGCCTTCCAGGGCAAGGCGCGCCTGCTCCTGTATCTCTGCCCGGCGCTGCTCACGGCCTACCTGCCCTACGACAGCCTCGCCGCGGCGCGTGTCTGGACCCTGCCGCTCGGGACGGCGGCATCGATCGTGTTTCTCTGGCTCTCGTCCCGGCTCTTTACCCAGGCCCTGCGGCGGGCGGAATTCTCGAGCGTCGCCCGGATGAGGCGGTGAGGCTCGATCAGAGAGCGGCTGTGTCCGCCCGCGGGTGAGTCTCCCGTCGGGTTTCGTATTGGCCTATGGGCAGGAAGCCGGCAAAACTTTCCAGTGCGGCTCGTTGACGACATCGGCGCAGATCGATTCGGTGGTCGAGCATTGGGCGTGGCTGTGGCAGAGATGGTGGACGGGATCGCTACACCATAGCGAGTTGTAGCTCGTCGGAGTGATCCACTGCCAGTTGCCCCAGGATCCGCTGTCGGTCTTGAACCTGCGGCAGTACTCGTTCGTCGTGGTGGGACGCACCTGATTGCAGGAAGTGTTCGAGCCGCAACAGTCCGTGGCGCAGTTCGAATTGCTCTCCACTCCCGCTCGGCAGGTGCCATCCCCGCAACGGGTGCACTGCCGCCACCAGGGAGTGACACCAGGGGCGCACCCTCCGGTACAACCGGTGGCGAGAGGAGTGGTTCCCGAAGCGAACTCGGTGTACCCGGACGGGCAGGCATTTGGGGGACAGCCGCAGAGGGTCAGGATGTCCTCGGCAGCGAGGAGCGCAGGCAACAGAATCGTTCCAGCCAGGAACACGAGCGCTACTGAGAGTTTTCTCACGGAGCCTCCTTGCCCAGATGGGGGTGACGTATTTGCGAAGCTAAGTCTGCTCTATGTATGGAAACTAGTCAATGCGGCGTTGCTGGAGTGCCAAGCTCTTGTTCACTGTGCCGACGGTGCTGCCGCCCTGCGTTTACTCGCCCCAACAGCCGCAGCAGAGCTTTGCTCCGTTTTACCATGGCGTTTGGATTCGAGCTGCTCAGCTTCGATAATAGTAGGTGCAGGTGCAAACCTGTGGTAATTTATTGATGGAATCGGTATGGACACTTTCGGTCCGTGAAAGGAGCTCCTATGTCCCGTATCTCTGGTCGTCTCCCCTTCGCGCTCTGCCTCGTTTTCCTGTTCATCGCGCAGGCCCGGTTGAATGCCGCGGCGGCCCCTTCGACCGAAGCGTTTCTTGCGACGCTGGCGGGCAAGCCTGCCTGCGAGGCGTCCAGCAGCGGGAACGCTCCGGTCGATCTCCCCACGCAAGCTCCCGCTCCTACACTCCGCGTTCTCTACCCCGACTGCGGCAATTTCTGTAGTGAGTATCAGTGCCAGGGTGGGTACTATCAGGATCCCTGCCTCACCGAATTGGACCAGCCGGGGCGCTGTGTCCCCAGGAACGTCGTCTGCCCGAACGAGCCGTTCCACTCGCCTTGTACGTGCAAGGCCTGGTGAGTTGAGCCCTTTGGCGGCGCGGTGAGTGGGAGGCGGATGGGCCAGGTTGCCGATCCGCCTCGAAACTCAGCAGTCCTCTGATATCGGGATGCCCCTGGAAGCGCTCGCGGGTTGGTGCCTTCTGCGGTCTTCAACACCGCTGTCCGCACCGGTTGCGGGGAGGTGTCATGAGAGCCGCGCCCTCATTTGCGGGAGAGGCTCGGCTGTTCATGCTTGCTATTCATCGAGTTTTTTGCATATCCTCTAAATTCACAGCAGGGTCCGTAATCTGAAGCAAGGAGAGCCTCTTGAAAAGAAAGCTGTTTGTGCTCAGTGGAATCTTGGTTCTGTCTCTAATTGCCAACTCAGCTCAGACGTTTGCTCTTTCTACATGCAGTACGTGGGTAAAGCAGACTTGTACCAACGGCGCGGAAAGTAGTTGTGTTAGCAACGGATTCGTATACATGTGCGACTGCGTTAATAGCAGGTGGTACTGCACCCCGTAGACGTCCCCAGAAACGTCGTCTGCCCGAACGAGCCGCTCCATTCGCCTTGTTGGTGAAGGTTTGGTGAGTTGAGCCCCTGGCGAAAGAGTAAGAGAGGCGGATGGGCCAGATTGCCGATCCGCCTCTCAAACCGTTCGTTGTCCCGTGTCGGTTGGCTGCTTGGCTTTGCCGCCGCGGGGGCGCGCTGACCGAGGGAGGGCAGCGCGCGATCACAAAATCGGCGGCCCGAGCTCCAGGTCGGATGTCGCGGCTGCCTGAGCCCGCGACCGGAACAGCCTGCCATGGAGACCGCTCACCAGGGCATTGAGCAGGGGGAAGTAGGCGCTGAAGAAGAGCACCATCGCCAGACTGAAGTTGCGCTCGCTGAACAGCCGGTCGATCCAGTTATGGGGATAGGCGTAGCTGGAGTGGAGGGCGTAGCCGCCGAATTCCAGCAGACCCATCGGGAAGAGCCCGTAGAGGTACTGCTGCCACCAGGGGAGGCGGCGGAAGATGACCGATATCGGGACCATGTAGAGCACGTAGACGGTGATCACCTGCCACCAGTAGGTGAAGCGGGCGATCTCGAGCCACTGCCCGACCTGGTTCATCAGCGTGCCGGCGAGAAAGTAGGTGACGGCGTAGGTGACCCACAGAGAGATGGGCAGATAGAGCTTGTCGCGCAGATGTCGGTGAAGCGGCAGAGTCCTCATGCCTAAAGATAACGCCGATGCCGTCCCGGACATGCGATGACATGGGCTCCCCGAAGGGGAGGTCCGGCACCCTTCTTCTTTGAGGGCTGCCGCAAACGACGCAGCTCATCCGTGAACTTCCCTTCCGAGGAGACTTGCATGAAGCTCAGATCCACTTTCCTGTTCCTGGCGTTCGCCTCTCTACTGCTGATCAGCTCTATCGCGAGCGCCGGTCAGATCGCCACGCAGGCAGACCCGGCGAACGCAAGCCTGACGGCGATCTTCTCCGCTCCGGCGTCTCCGGGTTGCGCGGAAGCGGCGCTCCCCTCGTTCGAGCCCGCCCCAGTCAATAAGGCCGTCGGCTGTGGAGCCTGCAGTGACACGATTTGTCAGGGAAAGCAATTCGGGGCGTTCTGTAAGTTCCAGAGCGGCCAGTACTATTACTGCCGACCTGCATATGTCGTCTGCGCCGCCAACGACTGCCAGTGCTGGACCGGTCCGCTCCCGTAACCCTCTGACGCGGGACCATGGGCGTGCCCTGGGAGTCTGCTCTCCGGGGCGCGTCTGTGTCCGATCTCACGATCCGAGCGGCAACTCCCCCTCGGCGCTCACGCGCTCCATTTTCGGCGCCGTGCCCGGGGCCCAGCGCTTTACCCGGTGCGCGACCCGGTAGGCGAGCGGGCCGCCGTCGGGGCGGTCGCTGCGCTCGAGCGGCCGCGGGATGCAGACGAACTCGACCTGCAGATCCTCGGCGCTCGCCCGGACGACGGCGTACCCGTGGCCGCCGAGGTCGACGAACGAAAGGTGCGGCGCGACCTCCGGGTTGGCCGCCGCCAGCGCCTGCCGGAGATCTCCCGTCTTCTGGAGGGCGAGGCTGGCGCGGACGCCGTGACGGAGCGACAGGTTGATCGCCGGCTCCGGCCGCCCGCCGGCGGCGGGATCGTGGAGGTAGACCGCGCGCCACGGCTGGTCCGGCTTCAGGTTGTGCTGCGCGCTCTCGAGCAGAGTGGGCGCCGAGATCGATCCGGTGATGAACTCCGCGCCGACCGGCTTGTAGGGCCGCGGCGGCAGCGACGTCGAGAGGACGCCGGCCGTGAAGGCGTGCCGGTCCCCGGCGACAGTGGCGAAGCCGGCGATCCGCTCGCGCTCGACGAAATCCAGGATCTCCGCGCGCTCGGTGCGGTAGCCGCTCCAGTCCTCGCCGCCGGCCAGGGCGAAGCCGTCCGCCGGCCAGCGGGGGCCCCCCTCCGCCGGCAGGTTCTGCGGGTCGGTCCGCCAGTCGAGCATGCCCACCGAGTTCCCCCACAGCTTCCAGGTCGCCGCCGAGGCGCGCAGCCGGTCCAGGAACCATTTCTTCTGCTCGGCACCCAGCATCGAAGAGGGCGGCGCGCCGACGCGGGGGTTGGGCACGTCGGCGCCATTGAAGCGGATCGTCGCCGGGGGCTTGCCGCCTCCATGCGAGCGCCCGGCGTCCAGCACCTCGAGGATGTCCTGCGGGATGAAGTACGGGAACGGCCTGGACTGAAACGCCTCGGTCCCCTTCTGGTTGATCACCGGCTCGGAGCGGAAGGAGCGGTTGTCGGTGAGGATCAGCTCGACGTTGCGCCCCCAGCGCAGGGCGCGGAAGATCTTCAGGCTTTCGATCGCAGCCAGGTTCCCTTTTTCGAGGCCCAGGCCGTGCTCGTCGAATTCGCGGATCGCCGCGTCGGCGACGCTGGGAAGCGCGAAACGGTCACCTCGCGGAGAGCCCGACTGGGTCACCCGCGCCGGCTGATACTCGAACCAGGCCTGGTTGGCCGCGGCCTTGCGCGTCTGCGCGGGGCGGTTGCCGCCGAAGTTCTGCTGGCTCTGCCACCCCTTCCACGAGAACTCGTGGTTGTCCCAGACACAGACGAAGGGCCAGCGCGCGCGGGCGTCCTGGAGGTCCGGATCCGCGAGATAGCCGCGGTAGAGCACGCGGTAGTCCTCGACCGTTACCGGCACATGGAAGTCGGTGATCTTCTCGCCGGTCGGATAGCGGACGATGTCGCGGATGCGCCGGTCGTACATCCCCTGCGGCCGGTCCTCCGGGTACCAGACGACCTCGTAGACGAAGTCTCCGAGATGGAGCACGAAGCCCAGCCGCTCCCCCTCGGGCTGCTTGTCGTCCTCGAAGATCATCCGCCGGTAGGCGTTGCAGGCGCCCTGGGTCACGTTCTGGCAGCTCACGAACGCGAAACGGACGGGGCGATCGTCGTTGGCGGCGGGAGCCGTGAGGGTGCGGCCGGCGCGGCTGCCGAACCCGTGCTCGTCGGTGAAGCGATACCAGTAGACGCGGCGCGGCTGGAGACCGGCCGCGAGCACCCGGCAGGTCCAGTCGGCCTCGGGGGAGAGCGCCGCCTCGGCCCGCGCGACGACGTGGCGGAAGGCGGGGTCCTCGGCGACTTCGAGGTGAAGGGTCTTCGCGGTCCCGCCCGCTCCCTCGGGCGCGGGGGGGCGGCGCGTCCAGAGCAGGACGCTGTCCGGTTGGGGGTCGCCCGAAGCGACGCCCTGGGGGTAGAGATCCCGCCGCTCGCTCCAGGCGACTTTCGCGGCACCCGTGAGGAGTGAGGGCCAGGCGAGAGCGGCCCCCAGAGCCGCCGCGCTCTTGATCGCCTGCCGCCGAGTGATCGAAGCCATAGAGACCTCCGCTGAGAAAAGTAAGCAGGGGCGGCCGCCGCTCGGGGCCGCCCTCCGGACCACTCCTACGGATGTTGCGCCAAGTGGGCGGCGTTGACCGTCGCCGACGGGAAGATGTAGCTGAAGTCGACGCCGCCGCTGTGGCAGCCGATGCAACTGCTGGTTGAGACCTGCTTGTCGTTGGTCCACTGAGCGAGATAGGTCTCGAGGGTGGTGTTGCGCAAGGTCGCCGGCGTGACCACCGGTTTCTGTCCTGGCCCCTCCGTTCCCTTGTTCAGCCACTGCGTGTCGACCAGGAAGTAGTTCGCCCAGACGGTCCCCTGGAGGGCGGGCTGGTAGGCGGCGTTGCAGCCGGTGGCCCCGGTCAGCGGATCGAGCCGGGTCGCCTGGATCGGACCGCGCGGCATGTTGTACGGATCGTCCGGCGGCGGCCCGATCGCCTTGTAGCGCTGGAGATTCGGGCAGCACTGGAACCGCGGCGACGAGCTCTGTCCGGTCTTCGCCGCCGCCACGCACTGGGGGGCGGTGACCGCCGGCTGGCAGGAGGGGTTGTTGAACGAGAACGGCCCCTTTCCCGGAGCGTTGGGCGCCGGGACGTTCGCGACGTGCTCGAAGGTCGCCCAGACCCAGTCGGGGTCCGAGAAGGAGGTCTTGTGGGCGATGTGCAGCCCGACCAGGCCCATTCTCTGGAGCTTGCAGGAGGTCGGGGTGTGCCGCTGCGGGTCGGCCTCGTCGTAGACCAGCACCTGGCGCTGATAGTAGGTGTGGCCGTTCCACTCGGCGTCGCTCAGCACCTTCCAGGCCGCCTTGACCTCGGTGACGCCGATGCCGTACTTGGTGTCGGTCGTGTTGTCGTAGAAGACCAGCTTGCTGGTACTGGTTCCCGGCTTGTAGTAGTTGCCGTCGACGATCTGGTCGAACTCGGTCTGGTTCACATGGATCTGATAGCGCACCAGATGGCCGGCCTGGTCGACCAGGGGCCCGGTGAAGGCCTCGTTGACGTCGTCGCCGAGCAGGCCGTTGGATTTGGCGGCGCTGGTCACCGCCCGGGCGAGCGCCGGCGGCGCCTTGGCGGTCATCCGCAGGACGGGCGTGCCGGCCGGAGCGCTGGGGCAGCCCGGAGGCGCCGGTCCCCATTTGTTCCAGTCCGCGTCGGTCAGCGTCCAACTCGGGTCGTTGGGGCGGAAGATCTCATAGTCCTGCTTGTAGGTGTCCCAGACGGCGGGCAGGGGGTTGCCGCTGGCGTCGACCGCGCCCAGGGTCTTGCTCTTGTCGGCCACGCCGCGCCCCTTCGTCAGGTCGGCGGGCCAGCTCAGGGCCACGAACGTCTGCCAGGAGAGCTGGTTGAAGCCCGCCTGGTTGGGCGTCCATCCCCGCAGTTGAGGATTGCAGATGTCCGCGGGCACGGTGGGGCTGAGGTCCGACTTCTGTACCGGCGCGCACTGTGTCAATTCGCGGTTCAGCCCGCAGACGGGCCCCTCCGCTTGCGCCGCCTGCGTCGCGGGGGCGGGTGTCGCGGCCGCGGGTGCCTCCGCCTGCTCTTTCGGCTCTGACGGTTGGCATCCAGCGCTGGTGAGCAGGGCCGCGACTCCGATCGCGCCGCCGCAGATCCTCCAGATTTTTCCTTGCATAATTCTCCTTTACGGATATTAGAAAGGTTAATCATAGCCGCAGCGGCTTCTCAGGAGTGCCTCAGGATCGTCCTTCCGACCGTGAGAGCCAGTAGCAGGCGAGCGGCGCCGGGATCTTGAGGATCGCCGCCGCCACCTTGCCGGGGAACGCCACCACTCCGAAGTCGGAGGTCTCGCGGGTGATCACGTAGCCGCGCGGGATTTCCTTCTCTTCGCACAGGATGCGCAGCCCCTTGAGGTCGCTCTCCTGCACCGGGCTCCGGCTGTACTTGACCTCGAAGGGGATCAGGCGGAGGTTGACCTCGGCGACGATGTCCACCTCCAGGTTCTTGCGGCCCCGCCAGTAGGAGAAGCTTACGCCGGTCTGGTAGTAACGGGCGAAGACGTGCTTGAAGAACGCCGTCTCGGCCGCCGCGCCCAGCCGGCTCTCGTCCTCCAGAAGACTCCGGCCCTTGAGCAGGACGCTGCCGGCGATGGCCGGGTCTGCGAGGTAGACCTTGAACTTCCCCCGCAGAATCTCCTTGCCGTACCCATAAGGAGGCAGCCGGTAGATCAGGTGGGAGGCCTCGAGGAGATCGATGAACCGGCTGACGGTCGGCTTCTTGAGCCCGAGCTGGGTGCAGAGAGTCTGGACGTCCAGCAGGCCGCCGTCGTGAAGGCAGAGGTAGAGGAACGTCCGCTCCAGCTCGAGCACCCGGCGGACTCCGAACAGGGCCGTCATGTCCCGCCTGAGGACCTTGTCGACGATATCTTCCCGCAGCAGCTTCTGAGCCAGGGTGAGGCTCTCGATCTGGGCGGTCTGTGGGAATCCTCCGCGCAGCAGGTACTCGTGGAAATGGCCCACGAGGGGGCGCGCCATTTCCCCCGCGCGGAGGAGATCGGCCGGCTTCCAGGAGAAGACCTCGGCGAGAGAATTGACCTCCGGCAGGTTGGGCAACCTGATCTCCTGGATCTGGAGGTACTCCAAAAACGACAGCGTCGCCAGCCGGATGGTGTGCCACCTGCCGACTCCGGATTCCAGGTTCTCGGTCTCCAGGGGGACGGCGGAGCCGGTGACCGCGATGCGGGTCTGCTTCTCGAAATCCACCTGATGCTTGAGCCAGGTCTGCCAGTCATGGGTGTACTGGATCTCGTCGAGAAGCAGGTATTCGGCCTCCTCCGAGCGGGGCTGGATCTCCCGCCAGACGTTGAGCACCCCTTCCAGCCCGATCAGCTTGAGCAGGGGGTGATCGAATGTGGCATACAGGATCCGCTCGGGCTGAACCTTCCGGGACAGCAATTCCTGGACCGACTGTAGAAGCAGGGTGGTCTTGCCGACCTGGCGAGCTCCGCTGAGCAGGACCGCCCGCGGCGCCGGAGGCTCTCCCAGCCAGAGGATCAGCTCGGAGAAGGCCGCCCGGCGCCAGTCCGGAAGATCGCGAACGGAGCCGGACTCCCACCAGGGGTTGTATTGCCGGAGGACTGAGAAGATCTCTTGTTGAGGGGCTATCATGCTTAGCACCATCGAATAAGGCAAGTATACTTTACTTATTTCGATCCGCTAAGCAGTTTTGCCGGAATTTGAAGACGATTTTGGCTTGACTCCTTATCCCGCCACCACCAGCACCTCGCAGCGCTCCCCCGCCGGCACGGGCTCCGATCCTGCCCGCACGCGCACCAGGGCGGTGCCCTGGGCGAAGGTGGCGAGGTCGTGCGAGCCCTTGGGGGGGAAGGGGGTGACCAGGATCTCGCCGCCCCGGGTCTCGATCGCCGCCGGCAGGAAGCGGTCGCGGGGGCCGGTGCCGGGGAGGGGGGCGGCCAGGGTGCCGGGCAGGGCCTGGCCCCACCAGGAGTCCTCGAAGCCCAGCAGGCGGCGCAGGGCGGGGCGCACGAAGAGCCAGAAGCTCACCATCACCGAGGCGGGGTTTCCCGGCAGGCCGAAAACCAGCCCCCCCGGATGGACCGCGAAGACCAGCGGCTTGCCCGGCTGGATGGCCACGGCGTCGAACACCGTCTCGCAGCCGAGCTCGGCCAGCACCCCCTCGACGAAATCGAACTCGCCCATCGAGACGCCGCCGCAGAGCAGCAGCACGTCCGCGCGGAGCCCCTCGCGGATGAGCTCCCGCAGCGGCTCCACCCGGTCGGGCGCGATGCCCAGGGGTACGAAGCGGAGGCCGAGCGTGGCGCCCGCCGCCAGGAGGAAGTCGGTGTGGGAGTCGCGGAGCTGGCCGGGGGCGGGGACCGCGTCGGCCGGCACCACCTCGTCGCCGGTGGTCAGCACGGCCACCGACGGCGCGCGGTGGACGGGCACCTCCCCGTGGCCGTGGGTGGCGAGGAGGGCGAGCGCTCCCGGCGTCAGGCGCGAGCCCGCGGGGAGCAGGGGATCGCCGGTCCTCAGGATCTCCCCCCGGCGGCGGATGTGCTCGCCCGGTTCCCCGGCGGTCTGGAAGGTCACCCGCTCACGCCCGCCGTCGGTTTTCTCGACCTGGATCACGCGGTCGGCCCCGGCGGGTATCGGGGCGCCGGTCATGATGCGGGCCGCCGTCCCCGGGAGGAGCGTGAAGCCGGGCGGGTCCCCGGCGGCGACGGTGCCGGAGACCGGCAGGGGCTCTGCCGTGGAGACCCCGGCGGCGACGGCGTAGCCGTCCATGGCGGAGACGTCGCCCGCGGGCACGTCCACCGCCGCGGCGAGGGCGCGGGTGAGCACCCGGCCGCCCGCCGCCCGCCGTGCCGCCCGTTCCTCGGAGAGCGGGCGCACCCGCCCGGCGATCCGCTGCCACGCCTCGTCAGGATGAATCGGTGCCATGGTGTCTGCCCCCCTTTCCCCGCAATGGTATAGTTGTTGGGCTTTTTCCCCAGACTTGAACGACTCGACGGAGGGATCTCGCCGTGCCTACGGTGGAGAACAGTTTCCAGTATCGCGGCGACCTGTCCCAGACGGCGTTGCCGGAGATTCTCTATACGATCGACCGGTTCCAGGTGCCGGGGGTGATCGAGGCGAGCCGTGAGGGCATCGTCAAGCAGGTCTATATCAAGGAGGGGAACGTCGTCCACGCCACCTCGACGGACCGCGAGGACAGCCTGGGCTCCTACCTCCAGCGCAGCGGCATCATCACCCCCGATCTCTACCTGGAGACGATGCGCGAGCGCGAGCGCACCAACAAGCGCTACGGCGTGCTGCTGATCGAGAACGGCGTGCTCTCGCCGGCCGAGGTCTACCGGGCGATCCGCAAGCAGATCGAGGCGATCGTCTGGAGCCTCTTCTACTGGCAGGACGGCAGCGTCATCTACAGCATCGGCGAGTTCCGCGAGCCCGACGCGGTGCGCATCCAGCTGCCGATGCGGCAGGTGATCCTGCAGGGGATCAAGCGGGCGCCGGACGCCAAGACCCTGGTCGGGCGGCTCGGCCGGAAAGAGACGGTCCTCGAGTCTTGTTATAAAGCGGAGCAGCTGATCGAGCTCGCCCTCGACGGCGACGAGTACAAGCTCCTCAGGCTGGTCGACGGCCGGCGGACCCTGTTCGACATCTGTACCCAGGGCCCCCACGGCGCGTCCGAGAACGCCAAGGTGCTGTACGCTTTCCAGATCCTCCAGCTCATCCGGATGGCCGGGGTCACGCCCCCGCCCCCGGAGCCGCGGCGGGAGGAGAGCACCGGGGCGATCAAGATCCGCTTCAAAACGCAAGGGGACAAGTTCAGCGTCTGAGAGCTTGTCCGGGAGATCAAAGCGCGATGCCGATTTACGAGTACGAGTGTCTACAGTGCGGCAAGAGGACGGAAGTCCTCCAGCGCATGGGTGAAGGGCCGATCGCCGCCTGCCCGGCCTGCGGCGGCGAGGTGAAGAAGCTGATTTCGTCGCCCGCCTTCCAGTTCAAGGGGAGCGGCTGGTACGTCACCGATTACGGCGGCAAGAAGGGCGGCGGCGGGTCGGAAGGGAAGTCGGAGGGCAAGAGCGAGGGCAGGTCGGAAGGCAAATCGGAGGGCGCCTCGGAGAGCAAGAGCGAGAGCAAATCCGAGGCCAAAAGCGAGAAGCCGGCCGCCGCCAGCGAGTCGAAGGCTTCCAGCGGCTCGGGCGGCTCAGGCTCCTCGGGGGGCTCGGAGTAGGGGGTTTTCTCTCCCCGCCGGCGCCTCTCATTGGAATTCAACGACACTCCTGAATGTTACAATGACATCACGGAGTCCCCGGCTCCACACAGAAGTTTGCGACGTTCAGGAGGTCCGCATGAAGTCGAAGTCCCGCCTGCTCCCGCTCCTTGCCCTCCCCTTCCTGTTCCGCCAGCCGGCGACGGCCACCACGTACCAGATGATGTCCGACAGCGCCCTCGCCGATCAGGCTCCGGTCGTGGTGGAGGCCAGGATCACCAGCGTGAGCTCGGCGCCCCTCGTCGGCCAGCCGGCGACGGACTACCTGGTCGAGGTCGACCGCGTGCTCAAGGGGGACCTCCCGGGGAGCACCGTGATGGTGCGGGTGCCGGGGGGGCTCGATCCCCAGGGGCTCGGGCTCAAGATCTGGGGCGCCCCCCGGTTCGCCGAGGGTGAGAACGCCATCCTCTTCCTCGGCCCGGCCAAGGACGGCACCTACCGCATCCTCCACCTCATGCTGGGCGCCTTCCATCAGCGGACAGTCGGCGGCCGCACCGTGGCGCTGCGCGACCTCTCGGAGGCGCACGAGATCGGGGCCAAGAGCACGGCCGGGGAGGGGACCGACGCGGTCCGCGACTTCTCCCGCTTCTCCGACTGGATCGCCGACCATACCGCCAGGGTGCCGAACGCGGGCGATTACGTCCTGAAGAACGTCAAGGCCGAGCTTTCGTCTCTCCCTGAGAAGTTTGCCTTCTTCGCCGCGGACGACGGCAATCCCATCCGCTGGTACCGCTTCGACAGCGGGCAGAGCGTGGAGTGGAAGGTCAACACCGCGGGCCAGCCGGGCCTCGGGCTGGACGCCACGATCGCGGCCTTCCAGGTGGCTCTCAACACCTGGACCGCCGACCCGGGGAGCAACATCAACTACGTCTACAGCGGCACGACCCAGGCCGCGACCGGCCTGACCCGCTCGGATCGCACCAACACCATCCTCTTCGACGACCCCTTCCGGGATAATCCCGATCAGGCTGTCGAGGGGACCTTCGATTGCAACAGCGGCGGCGTGATCGCCATGGGCGGCCCCTTCTACTACTACCCCGAGACCAAGACCTACAAGGGGAAGCGCTACCACGAGGCGGCCGAGGCCGACATCGTGACCAACGACGGCACGCAGTGCCTGTTCCAGGACAACCCCAGAGCCGCCGAGGAGGTCTTCACCCACGAGCTGGGGCACACGCTGGGGCTCGACCATTCGAAGGACCGCAACGCCGTCATGTACCCGTTCGTGCACAACGACGGCCGCGGCTCCTATCTGCAGGCCGACGACCGCGCGGCCGTCGCCCAGGTCTACGGCAACGGCAGCAGCGGCGGCAACGGCGGCGGCTCGGGAAGCCTGACCGCTCCCCTCCGCCTGGCGGGCCGGGCGACCTCGAGCACCACGGTCGTTCTCACCTGGCGCGACAAGGCGCAGGGGGAGGAGTCCTACGTGGTGGAGGCGAAGGTGAACGCGCGGAAGGCCAAGTTCCAGGTGGTCGCCACGGTGCCCGCGGGCTCCGCCACGGCCGAGGTGACCGGGCTCACCCCCGGGACCTCCTACACCTTCCGGGTGCGCGCCGTGGCGGGCGGCCAGTCCTCCCCCTACAGCAAGGCGGTGGTGGTCAGCACGCCGCGCTGAGCGGAGGCCGGATCTTCCGGCGCTGTCGAAAGGGCGGGGACGGTTCCCCGCCCTTTTGCTTTCCACCCTGATCCCCACACTACCAGGACCATCACCAGGATCGCCGGGATCACCTGGAAGCCGAGCCGCGCGAAGTTCGAGAGGACGAAGACCCGGATCTGGTCCGCCGACGCCGAGGTGAAATAGACGTAGAAATAAAACAGGAGCTGCAGCGTCGTCACGATCGCGAACGGCCGCGCCCGCCGGTGGAGGAGGAGCAGCGGCGGCAGGAACATGGCCCAGAGGAAGCCGTGCCAGGCGGCGGTCTGCAGGGCCTCCAGCACGGCGGCGAGTATGCCGGGGGCCCGCGAGAGGGTGAAGGGGCCCGAGTTGAGGGCCAGGAAGAGATGGTGGTGGATCGTCCGGCCCAGCCAGGGGAGGACCACCACCGCGGCCGGCAGGCCGGTCCGGAGCGCCGCGTGGACCGCCTCTCCGAGCGCCGGCCGTTCCCCAAAGGTATTCCCCAGAAAACGGCGCGCCCACTGGACGAGCACCAGGAAGGCGGCGAGCGGCACCCCCTCCATCTTCGCGGCGGCGGCGAAGGCGGCGATGACGCCGATCTGGAAATCCCCCACGCGGTCCGGCGGCCGGAGCAGCGGCGGCACCGCGACGGTGAGCGCCAGGGCGAGCAGCCAGTCGGCCCCGCCGGCCGTCATGTATCCGATCCCGAAGGTGCCGATGGCCAGCGCGATCAGCGCCAGGCCGGTCTGGCGGGTGAAGCGGTCGGCGCCCCCCTGGCGCAGCCCCTCCCGCGCCGCGGCGAGCAGGAGGGCGAAGAAGGCGCCGGCCTGCAGCATCATCGCGGGCATCTCGAAGCGCCCGGTGAGCAGCGCGGTCACGGCGTAGATCTCGGGCAGGAGGTTCGGATAGTCGGGGTGGAGCACCCAGTTCCAACCCCGCGCGAGATAGGCGTAGTCGGTCCCGCGCGCGGCGTGGAAGCGCTCCCCCTTGATCCCCCAGTGGAAGATGAAGTCGTTGAAGGTGATCCACCCGGTGAGCGCGATCAGGAGGAAGACGGCGAGGGCGAAGAGGGCGATGCCGTCCCCCCAGCCGAGGTCGGAAGGGAGCCCCGGGCGCTCTGGTCCCCGCGGCAGGAAGCGCCCGGCGAGAACGTACAGCGCGAGGCCGAGAAGGACGAGCAGGAGCGGGTGCCAGGGGATGCGGGCGAAGTCCAGCTGGGTGAGCAGGATGTGCAGGACGACCGCGCCGCCCAGCACGTATACCGTGGCACGGTAGAGGGCGCCGTCGCCCGGGGCGGCGAGCCCGGCGGCCAGCCGGCTGCCGAGCAGGGCGAGCAGCGCCGGCACGGCGGCGGCGACCAGGAGGGCGGTGCCGCTCATTGCGGCGGCTTCACCCGGTAGAGCCAGCCGTGCGGCAGGATGCTCATCAGCTCGGCGCGGGGGTGGTCGATCTTCGTCCGGTAGGCGATCGCGTACCGCGCCAGCGTGCCGGTCGCGGGGTCGCTCACCGGGATCACGTCGTAGGCCGGCAGGAGATAGGCCGCCCACCGCCAGCGCGCGAACTGGATCTCCGGATGGTCTTCCGAGGTGAAGGCGACGGTGCTGCCGGCGGGCATCAACCGTTGTGCCGCCTCGAGGCAGCGGGTGAGGTCCTCGGTCTCGGCGGTGCCGAAGCGCCAGGCCCAGGGTCCGCGCTGCGGCGCCCGGTCGTCGTAGCCCGCGACCGCCTGGTTCACCTCCTGGAGGAAGCCGGCAGCCGCCCAGGCCACCAGGAGTACCAGCGCGAGACGCTTGAGCATGGCGCCGATCTTACCTTGCGCTGCTAAACTCTCGCGCCCACGAGGAAACTTTCCGATGCCCCTTGCCTTCCGCCCCGACGAGACCAGCCTTCTGGTCCCCCCCTTGCTGAGCGACCTCGGTATCGCTCCGGGGACTCTCGACCTCGCGATCGACGCCCGCGACGAGATGCTCGGCTTCCTCGGCGACGTCTTCGACGGCGACCGCGACCGCGCGCTGTTCGGCTATTTCCGCTCCGGCGCGAGCATCGCCGACTCGCTCGGCCAGGCGCTGCGCTGGCGTTTCGGCGACCGCCTTGGGGAAACCGTCAAGCTGCTCGACTTCGCCAGCGGCTACGGGCGGGTGACCCGCTTCCTGGTGCGCGAGGTGCCGCCGGAGCGCGTCTGGGTGGCCGACGTCTACGCCGACGGCGTCCGCTTCCAGGAGGAGCGGTTCGGCGTCCATGGCATCGTCTCGACCATCCGCCCGGAGGACTTCGTCTGCACCGAGCGGTTCGACGCCATTCTGGTCACCTCGCTGTTCACCCATCTCCCCGACGAGCGTTTCGTGGCCTGGCTGCGGGTGCTCCTGGGGTTGCTCGCCCCCGGCGGCATGCTCGCCTTCAGCGCCCATTCTCCGCAGGTGCTGCCACCGGGCACCGCGATGCCGGAGAGCGGGATCTTCTTCGCCGAGACCAGCGAGAGCGATTCGCTCGCCAAGAGCGACTACGGCTCCACCTGGGTGACCGAGGCCTTTGTCCGCTCCGCCCTGGACCGCGCCGCCGGTCCCGGTTCTTCGCTGCATCGCCTGGAGCGGGGGCTCTGCAACTTCCAGGATCTCTACCTCGCCCTGCCGGAGCCGGGGGTCGACTTCTCCGCCCTCGACTTCCACAGCGAGCCGCACCTCGTGATCGAGCAGGCTAGGCTGGCGGACGGCGGGCGGCGTCTGGAGGTCCAGGGATGGGCCGCCATGCGCTCCGGCGCCGCGCGCGAGGTCGAGGTGATGCTCGACGGCGAGCGGCTCGCCGCGGCGCCGGTCGCCGATCCGCGCCCGGACGTCGCCGCTTATCTCGCCGCCTACGGGGGGGACGACCGTTACCTGCATTCGGGCTGGCACGCCTCCTGCCCGCTGCCGGCCGGGGCCTCGCGCACCGCCGCCGTGCTGCGGCTGCGGGTGGTGGACGGCCGGGGGAAGGTCCAGCCGCTCTGGGCCGGCTCGATCGAGGCGCTGCTCCTCGCCGGCTCCCGCATGGAGGCCGAGAAGTTCCGCAACGAGCTCTGGCAGGCGCAGACCCTCCTCGCCGAGGAGCGGACGCGCTCCACCCCGGAGCTCGTGGCGCTGCGCAACCGCCTCCAGGCCATGGAGGCGAGCCGCTTCTGGAAGCTGCGCAACGCGTGGTTCCGGGTGAAGCGGGGCCTGGGACTGACCCGCGAGGCGTAGGAAAGCTTACCCGCAGCTCACCCGCAGCCGCCGCTTGTTGGTCCGCGACTCGGCGAGGCCGATCTCCTTCAGGGCAGGGAAGGCGGCGGGGTCGATCCAGCGCTGGCGCAACTCGGTGCCGCGCTCCAGCACCAGCTCGCGGCCATGGACGGCCACCGTCTGGCGGAAGGCGCCCACGTTGTTGGCGACGTCGACGTCCTGCCCCTCGGCTTTGCAGGCGTCGCGGGGGAGGGTGACGCGCCAGGTGACCTGGCTCGCGAACGGGGTCTCCACCACCGGCAGGGCGCGGCCGTCGAGCAGCCCGGAGGAGGGGAGCTCGACCATCGACGGGACCGGCAGCGGCGGCAGGAGACCCTCGCCGGCCGCCCCCAGCGCCGGGACGCTGACCCTGGCTTCCAGCGTCACGCCGGGCACGGCGCCGGCCGCCGGCTTCCAGGTGATGTCCGAGAGCGCCGCGCCGGCGGGGAGATGGGCGGCGAAGACCTTGCGGATCACCCGGTCCAGATCCTGGGGGCTGCCGCCGGCGTGGAGCTGAACGAAGGCCGCCCCCATGGAGCCCGAGAGCTCCAGGCGGGCGGTGCCGCTCGCCTCGCCTCCGGCGGCGAGGGTGAGGGCGACGTCCAGCCGCTTCCCCTCCTGGGCGTTGCGCACCGGCGTGCGCACCAGCTCACCCTTGCCGTCGCGCACCACAAGCACCTCCTGGTCCTGCGCGGCCGGCTGCAGCCAGGCGAGCCCGCCGGTCTCCTGCGTGGCGTCGAGGAAGAGATAGCCGCCGGCGACCGGCGCGTCCTTCTCCAGGCCGAGCCCCGCGGCCGGCACGGCGACGATCACGTGGTTGAACTGGTCGGGGGAGGGGAAGTCGCGGTCGACGCGCCCCTCCGGGTCGAGCCGCGCGAGCGCCGGATAGGCCTCGATCCCCGCCTCCGCGAGCAGATCGACCAGCAGCAGCGCCTTGTCCTTGCAGTCCCCCCAGAGCCGCTCCATCACCTGCTGCGGCGTGTGCGGCCGGTAGCCGCCGATGCCGACCTCGACCGCCACGTAGCGCACCTGGCGGCGGGCGAAGTCGGTCAGCGCCGCGATCCGCGGGCGCTTGTCGGCGACGCCGGCGATCAGCTCGCGGGCCTTGCTCCGCACCGGCCCGGCGCCGCGGGGGACCTGGGCGAGGATCCCCGTGTACCACCGGCCCACCGCCTCCCAGCTCCCGGCATCCCCCCAGGCGTAGCGCAGCACGGCGCCGTCGGCGGCGAGGCCCGGGGACTTTGCGGGGGCGTCGAGTCCCGGCAGCTTCGAGCCGGTGGCCGTCACCCCGCCGGGGGATTCCTGGACGCTCACCCCCGGCATCGCGCCGTCGACGTGGTAGCGCCAGCCGGCGCCGGCGCCATGGACGGCGATGCGCAGCGATTCGACCGGCTCCGGCGAGCCGAGCGCGATCTGGCCGGAGGGGAAGTAGGGGTGCTTCCGCACCTCGTAGTCGAGGGCCAGCACCGAGCCCACCGGCACGGCCGGAAAGGTGACCGTGCGGAAGACCAGCGAGGAGTGGAGGTTCCCCGCGCCCGCCACCTGATGGGTGTCGAGGTCGCGGCGGGAGACCTTGAGCGTCTTGCCGTCCGGCCGGGTGGCCGAGGCGTCGAGGTCCCCCAACTCGCGGTTGTCGTCGAGAGGGATCGAGTAGTGGGACCAGGCGGAGAGGTCGCTCGGGTTGTCGAGCCGCACCCGCAGATGCGTCCGCTCGGTCACGCCGTCCGGCCGGATCTCGACGTCGATCGACTTCTCGAGCACGGTGGCGGCCGGCAGGGGAGCCGCGGCGGCGAGGGCCAGGATGGCCAACAGGCTGAGGAACCAAGCGGTGTTGCCTCGCGCCCGGGATTGAAATCCCGGGCTACCGACAGTCGCCCCTGCCCGGGGCTCTACAAGGAAACGGGCCTTGGGGAGTCCCGGATGGGACGGCCGTGGGTAGCCCGGGATTTCAATCCCGGGCGGCGCGGCAGTACCGTCCCCTTGGCTACCCCCCAGCCTCCTACTGATGAGCCAGCAACAACGGCTGCGCATCGCTCTTCTCCATTTCGCCGAACAGCGAGCGGATGGCCTCGTACTGCTGGGCGGTCTCGAAGCTCCGGTGAGTGATGTCCATCCGCCGCGTGTAGACGAGCGCGCGCTCGCCCGGCTTGACCTCGACCACCGTGGACAGGCCGCCGATCGAGCTGGCCACGGTCTTCGCCTGCGGCATCGCCTCCAGCTTCCACCCCTCGGGCCAGCGCAGGCGCAGCTCCACCTCCTCGCGGTTCGGATAGTCGAAGTAGACGCCGGTCCGCCGGCTGGCGACCGGCTGGACGAACGGCTGGGTGCGCGGCCCGAGCGGCGCGCTCGGCGCGATCGTGGCCTCGTCGCCGAGCGCCTCGTCCGCGCGCTGCGCCAGCGCCCAGGTGACGGTGACCTTCTCCTCGTCCGCGGACTCGACCGCCTTGACGTCCGAGATCTGATAATCGCGGAAGCGCTTCTCCAGCCACTCCTTCCACGCCTGCGCCGCCTTGGCGGCGTCCTCCTGCCAGTCGATCTTCTCCCAGGCGGGGTGGCCGGCCAGCCGCAGCGTGCCGGTGCCGGCGATCCGCCCCTTCTCGTCGAGCGCCAGGTCGAGCTCGGCGCGCCGCAGGTTCTGCTCGTGCGGCGTCGACGGCAGCGCGATCTGCTCGGGCTTCTTGGGGTCGTAGATCAGCGCCGGAGTCCCCTCATGGCCGGCGTGCAGCCGGCCGAAGCCGAGGGCGCGGTCGGTAGGGTCCAGATAGATCTTCTGGCCGTCGAGCTCGACGAGGACCAGCATGGTGTCGAACCAGGCCGGGTTGGGGACAGCGAGGTCGATCGCTCCCTGGTCGCGGTCCGCGGCCCAGACCAGCCGGGAATCGATCTTCACCGCCGCCAGCATCGCCTGCAGCAGGAGCGCCTTCTCGGCGCGGTCCCCCTTGCGCTCGGCGAGCCGCTTGCCGAGCGCGGTGTCCTCGGCGACCAGCACGCCGCTGAACGGCGCGGTCTCGATCTGGTCGCGGACGAAGCGGTAGAGGGCCCGCGCCTTTTCGCCGGGCGGGCCGGAGCCGGCGACCTCACGCGCCTGCTGGGCGACGCCGCCGTCCCGGCGGCGGACCAGGTCGTATTGCCGCCGGACCAGATCGCAGGTCTTCGGCCAGCTCTCGAGCAGCGGTTCCCGGCCGTACGGGCCCACGAAGGAGGTCGGCAGCAGCATCATCTGCGCCGCGAGGTCCTGGTAGGGGGGGCCGTAGGGGTCGTCGGCGACCGCGGGGACGTTCTCCGCCCAGGCCTTCGACAGGAAGCCGCTGGCGTTCCGGTCCGTCTGCCGCTGGATCTTCACCTGCGCGGGCCCCCGGCTCCACGCCGACGCTCCGACGTCCAGGGGCGTCTTGAAGACGATCTCCGAGTAGCGGACGGGGATCTCCTCCGAGAAGTACCAGGGCTCGAGATAGAAGATCGTGTCGAACCAGAGCTCGTACTGGTAGTCGAGGATCGCTCCCACCTGCACCGCGGGGAAGGCCAGGGCGGTGGTGTACGTCCGGTTGGAGCGCGACGTCTTGCGCACGAATTTGGCGTCGGAGGGGACCGGGAGGATCCGGCCGTCCGGCAGCACGGTGCGCGCCGCGAAGCCGTGCAGCCGCTCCCAGCCGCTGTGGGTGATCGCCACCTCGCCGTTGCTCTTCCCCTCTTCGGTGAGGATCTTCAGGCGGACCTGGATGCGGAGGGACGACGACAGGCCCGACCGCAGGCCGTAGCCCGCCATCAGGAACTCCCCCTTCTTGAACAGCATGACCGCCGGGGCGTTCGGCGCCCCCGGCACCGAGGTGAGGGCGCGCTCCTCGTCGGTGACGGGAGGGAAATCCGCCGCCGCGGCGCCGCGGGCGGCGAGCAGTGTCAGGATCAGGCAGGCCAGGAGGACGGAGCGCAGTGGCTTCATACGGTTCCTCTTTTCGTGGTTCGACGGGGCGAATCCTCCCATCCCCTTCCACACCTGATGTCGATTGGGCTCGGAACGTTTCCAGGGTACCGCGCTCTCCGGGGCTCCGTCCGGGCTGGCGCCGCCCACAGGCTGACGCGGAGAGGCCGGTCGGGCTACGCTTCAAGCGAAAAAATAGCCCGTCGTACCGTTACGATGGTTTGCCTCCGGCGACGACAGTCCGTCGTACCGATACGACGGTCTGCCTCCAGCTGCGACGGTTTGCCTCCGGCGACGACGGTCCGTCGTACCGATACGACGGTCTGCCTCCAGCTGCGATGGTTTGCCTCCGGCGACGACGGTCTGCCTCCAGCTGCGATGGTTTGCCTCCGGCGACGACGGTCCGTCGTACCGATACGACGGTCTGCCTCCAGCTGCGACGGTTTGCCTCCGGCGACGACGGTCCGTCGTACCGATACGACGATCTGCCTCCAGCTACGACGGTTTGCCTCCGGCGACGATGGTCCGTCGTACCGATACGACGATCTGCCTCCAGCTGCGACGGTTTGCCTCCGGCGACGACGGTCCGTCGTACCGATACGACGGTCTGCCTCCAGCTACGACGGTTTGCCTCCGGCGACGACGGTCCATCGTACCGATACGACGATCTGCCTCCAGCTACGACAAAACAAAAAGGGCGCCCCCGAAGGGACGCCCCTGGAACGTACTTCTGTGGAGGGGGTCTCTACCGGCCGGAGCCGGACTCGAGCTCGATGTTCAGCTCGACGTTGCCGCCGGCTTTGACGTCGAACTCCTTCTCCACGGCCCGGTGGCCCGGCCGCACCACGGCGAGGCGGTGGGTGCCTGGAGCGACCGGCAGGCCGGCCTGCAGGAGTGAGACGTCCGAGCCGGTGCCGACGAACTGGCCGTCGAGATAGATCGAGGCGTCCTCGGGCTCCACCGAGAGGCGCAGGTGGGCGCCCGAAGAGGACATGGAGTCCATCTTCCGGTCGTCCATCTGATCGTCGTCGTCGTCATCCCGGTCGTCGTTCCGCATCGCGCCGCGGTCCCGATCGCGGCGGGCGCGGTCGCGCCAATCCTGATCGTCGTCGCCTCGGTCGGTGCCATACCCGCGGTCGAGCCTCTCGCGCCGCTGGCGCTCGTAGCCCAGACGGTCGTCCCGCCGCTGGTGCGTCTTGGTGGCGAGATCCTCGGGCCGGACGGACTGGCCCTCTTCCAGGCGATCGTCGACGTCGAGCACGGTGCCGGGGTAGACCGTGAGCTGGCGGGCGATGGTCTTGTAGCCGTCGAGGTAGAAGGCGACGTCATAGGTGCCCTGCGGCAGCCAGAGATACCCGGGCCAGCCGTCGTAGCGATCCACCGGGCCGAGGTCCTGGCCGTCGACGAAGACGTGAGTGCGGCCGGGGGCGACGTCGAGGTCGAGCGCGCCTTGCCGGTTGCTGTCGTAGTAGCGGCCCGCGGCGCCCGGGTAGCCATAGCCGTAGGGATAGCCATAGGGGTAGTCATACCCGTAACCCCCCCAGTAGCCGGGCCAGAAGCCCCAGCCGCCGTAGTACCCGTAGGGGTAGCCGTAACCGTAGTAGCCGCCGTAATAGCCGCCACCGTAGTAGCCACCGCCGTAGTGGCCGCCGTGACCGTGGCCGCCGCCACTGCCGCGGCCGTTGGGCTGGCGCTGGGGCTGGGAGCCGCCGGGGACCTCATGGGCCGTACGGCCGCCGCCCGTCGAGGAGCCGCCGCCCGAGTTGCCTCCGGAGTTGCCTCCGGAATAATGGGGCGCGCCGCCGGGGGCGCTCGAACGCGAGCCGCCGCCGGTGGAATGGGCCGACCTGTCGCCGCCGCCGCCTCCGGACGCATGGCCGCGGCTCTGGGCCGCCAGGGGGAGCCCAATGGCGAGCAGCGCGGCGAACGCCGTGCTAGCGGCCTTGAACGGGAGCCGGCTGGCGGCTGGTTTCTGGGTGATCATGGAAACTCTCCTTTTCCAACTCCGCGCCGAATTCGGACCAGGCGCGGTGAAGACCTTTGATGTAGTGATAGCGAAGCACTTCCTCCCACACCCTGGACAATCCAACAGGCCAATTTTGCAAAGCCTGGACCAGGCGTTCCCGGCGTCTCTGCGGCCGCGCCGGCGGCAGCGGCGGCGGCCCGTCCGGACCGATGCCGAGGAAGGGTCCGAGCTCCGGATGCAGACGGTAGAACACCACCGCGCAGTAGCCCGCCTTCTCCTGGCGCGTGGCGAAGCGCGCGAGGTCGGTCGGATGATCGTGCGCCACGGTCGCCGTGGGCTCGTAGATGAGCCGGAATCCCCTCTTCTTCAAACGATAGCCGAGCTCGATATCTTCCCACGCCGCATGGGGAAACCGAAGATCGAAGGGCTCGGCGAGCAGCAGGTCGCGGGGCAGGGAGAGGTTGGAGGTGTATAGAAAATTGAACGGGACGTCTTCTTTGTCTTTGATCAGCGCGTAGCCGAACTGGAGGCCATGCTCGTTGATGTAGCGCAGGAAGGGGTTGAGGCGCATGCGGCGATGCCAGCCGGTGTAGCCGATGACCCCCAGATGGGTGTCGTCGCCGCGCTGCCGGTGGGCCTCGCGATGGGCCGCCAGCCATCCCGGCGAGGGGACGGTGTCGTCCCCAAGAAAGGCCACCCAGCGGCCCGAGGCGGCGGCCACGCCGGTGTTCCGCGCCGCCGCCGGACCATGGTTGGCCTGCACCAGGACCCGCAGCGGCACGCGGAAGCTCCGGCCGCGCAGCCACTCGCTGGTGCCGTCGGCGGAACCGTCGTCCACCACCACCACCTCGAACGCGGGGGGACCCTGCTGGAACTCCAGCGCCTGCAGGACCTCCGAGAGGACCTCCAGGCGGTTGTAGGTCGGGATGACGACGGAGAATTCTGGCCCCATACGGGGATTATGACAGGGGAAGGGGGAGACCGCGGGATCGGGTCGTTCGTGACCCCCTCACCGATTCGAGGCCGGCGGCGTTGATTCCTGGGCTTGGAAGTTGATCGTCAGGACGTAGTACACCTTGACCGGCTCCCCCTTCAAAGTCGCTGGCTTGAACCGCCAGCCACAGGCGGCTTCGACCGCGGCGACGTCCAGGCCCAGGGGCTGATGCCGGAGGATGTTGGGGTTGGAGATGCTGCCGTCCTTCCCGATGATCGCCTCGAGGACGACGGCCCCTCTGGCCCTCTCGCGGCGGGCTGCCAGGGGGTACACGGGAAGTTGTCGAGCGATGATCTCGGGCTTTTTGACCTCTTCGGTGGCTCCCTCCGCCCTTTTCTCCTGGCCGGCGGTCGGGGTAAGCCTGAGCGTCTCGGGGTCCGGGGTGTTTGGCGCCTTGTAGGGTTGCTCCTTGAGGAACGCTCCGGCGGTGCCGAACATGGAGAGGTCGGCGTTGCCGAGCTTCGGGTCGATGTCCTGCGCCGCCTCCCAGCGGCAGGCCGCCGCGCCTTCCTCGCCGAGGCCGGCGTCGGCCAGGGCTTCCAGGGCGAGCGCGGTCGCCGCCAGGCCGGGATACTTCTCCACATAGCCGGCCAGCACGGGAAACTGCTGCCGGGCCAGGGTCTGGGCTTCCTGCCATTTCTTGGCGAGCAGCAGGTCGACGACTTTCGTCTGCTGGCTCATCAGCGGCTCCACGCCGCCGAAGAGGACGCCGGAAGTCTGCGGCCGGGGTGGCGCCGAAGGCTCCTGCGCCCGGGCGGCGAGGGGCGCCAGAAACAGAACGAGGAGGGGGAGGAGAGTCGCGGTGGTCTTCCGTGAAATCCAGCTCATGGGAACTGAATTATATCTCCGCATCGTCAGCGGCGACTCTCTCCCCCCCTTGTTTCCTAGGCGCGCGCCCCGTTGCGGCGCGTCCGCGCCACCAGATAGTTCGCCGGCACGTGCCCCTCCTCGCCGTGGCCCAGGGGGACGGTGTTGATCGTCACGTCATCCCCATGGGCGACCAGTTGCCACTTGGCGTCGGGGTAGACCACGGGCCGCTGAACGGGGTCGAACCCCACCGACGTGGCCCCCGTGCGGATCACGTTGTGGACGTGCGACGGCAGGCCCGAGGGGCTGTCGCCCGGCAGCGTGCGGAAGTAGTCGAGGGCGCAGAGGGAGAGCTCGATCTGGTAGAGCGTGCCCCGCTCGCCGAGCAGGATGGCGAGGTTCTCGGCGAACCTGGGCTTGTCGTCGTCCTGCAGGACGTGCATCACGGTCCGCATGTAGATGTTGACGTCCCCGAACTCGTCGTGGAACGCCCGGGCGTCCTCGGGCTTGAGCCCGTCGACCACCCGGTACTCGATCTTCAGCTCCGCCGGGGTCTCCTGGCGCGCCATGGCGACCGCCGAGGGGGAGACGTCGGTGCCGATCACCCGGTCGAACTGGGTGGCGAGGAACCGGGTCTGCCGGCCGTTGCCGCAGCCGAAGTCGAGCAGGGGGAGGGTGGGATCCAGGATCAGCGGCTTGAAGCGCTTCAGATCCTCGACCGAGGCGCGCTCGGGCTCGTTGTCCCACAGCACCTGGCCGCCGCGCCCGGTCTTCTCGATCGATTTCCAGTAGTTCTCCCAGTGACGATCGACCTTGCCGGGGTCCCCCCATTTCAACCTGTAGAAGAGTACGTTCGAGAGCAGGCGCACCGATTTCAACAGCTCCATGGGCATCCCTCCTCGCGGTCGCGCCACACACCTCCCCCAGGGGCAGGGTGATTCGCGATCGCCGTCAGCCCGGGTAGAGCGCGGCCGAGAAGGGGCCGCCGCTCCGGTCCGGAAATTAGTAGAAACCTGCGTATAGAGTGCACGAAATTCGGAAATTTGGGACACTCACGAAGGAAAGAGGCCTGAGAAGACGACCATCCGTTCTTCCGGGTTCCGCGTATAAGCTTCCGGGATCACTGTGGAAACCACTCGTCCAACCTCTCGTTGCGTCCTCCTGTTCGCCCGTACGGCGGACGGGGAGGCGCGTGCCAAGCGGCTCGCCCGGGCGCGGGGGGTGTTCGCCCTGGCGCGGCGGCGCGTGGTCGCGGCGGCCGCGGCGCTGCCCGGGGTCACGCTGCTGGTCGTCGGCCCCGGCGGCTCCCTGCCCCAGCGCGGGAAGGACTTCGCCGAGCGGCTCGGGAACGCCTTCGCGGACGCTCGCGCCCTGGGGTACGGCGAGATCGTCGCCGTCCCCACCGACGTGCCGCGGCTCGGCGTCCGGCAGCTCGCCGAGGCGTTCCGGAGTCTGGCGGCGGCGGAGGTGGTGCTCGGCCCCTCGCCCGACGGCGGCGCCTACCTGATCGGCTGCCGGATCGATCCCACCTCTCTCTTCCGTGGCGTCCGCTGGCGGACGGCCCGCGCCTTCGCCGACCTCGCCGCCCACGCTGGCGCGCCCGCGGTGCTCGATCCCCTGGAGGACGTCGACCGCCGGGCCGACCTGCTGAACCTGGACGCCCGCGGCGACCGCGAGCTGGCGGCGCTCCTGGCGGCCGCCCGTCCGCGCGGGCCGGAGGACGTCCGCCGCGCGGTGCCCGCTCCGCTCGTCCACCCCCTCGCGAACCGCCCGCCGCCGATCTCTCTCCTCGCCCTGTCCTGGCCGCCGCAATAGACGTTCAACGTTCGAGGAGGGATTTCATGGTCCGATTTTTCAGGAGCCTCGCGGCTCCGTTGGTGGTCGTTGTGTTCGCCGGCCTTCCTGTCTTTGCCCAGGAGCCCCAGGACGACGCCAGTATTGACGCTAAGATCGACGCCAAGGTCAAGGCCGAGGTCGAGCGGCAGTTGAAGGAGCGGGAGAAGCACCAGTGGACGGCGGGGATCAACCCGCAGGGGGGCGGCGTCTTCGTCAAGTCGCCGGACGGCCAGGCGCTGTTCCGGCTCTACGGCTACGCCCAGCCGACCTTCACCTACACCGACGAGGACAACGGCCTCGCCTTCGAGCGGACCGACTTCCGGGTCCGCCGCGCCCGGCTCGACTTCGCGGCCGACTACCAGGAGCGCTACAAGCTGTTCGTCGAGCTCGACGGCGCCCCCGCGGACGGCACCGCGCTGGTCGAGGCGTACGTCCAGGCCGCCTACGTCAAGGACCGCCACTACCTGCGCTTCGGCAAGTTCATCACCCCGTTCAGCACCGAGAACCTGCGCTCCTCGCGCGCGCTCGACACCGTCGAGCGCTATCTCGCGCTCAACGCCGCCTTTAGCCTGCCGGCGCTCGACGTGCAGTTCGGCCCCATGCTCTGGGGGTATCTCGACCGCGGCAAGAAGGTGTCCTACTACCTGGGGGTCTGGAACGGCAACTCCTCGGCCGGGGCGGCGGTGGCCGGCGGCCAGCGCGGGAACGCCCGCGACAACAACGGCGACAAGGAGGTCCAGGGGCGGCTCAACGTCAAGTGGAGCGATGAGCTGACCACCGGCGCCGCCTTCGACTCCGACCGCGAGGAGGAGCAGACGCTGACCCTCGCCTCCTACTCCGGCGGCCGCTTCATCGGCCTCAACGTCCGCGGGCGGCGCCGGGGGTACGACCTCGACGCCCACTGGAAGCGCGGCCGGCTCTCCCTCGACTCCGAGTGGCTCGCCTTCGACTTCGGCGACAGCGACACCCGGCTCGGCGGCGGCTACGCGCAGGCCGCCTTCTGGGCGCGGGGGAGCGAGACCGGCGGCGTCCAGCCCCTGCTGCGGGCCGAGGTGGCCTCGCTGTCGGGGGGCGCGCTGCGGCCGGTGGACGGCCGCAGGATCACCGCCGTCACCGCCGGCGCCAACGTCTGGTTCAACGGCTGGACGCGCTGGCAGATCAACGTCATCGGCGAGCATTTCGACGGCCGCGGCAACGGCCCGTTCAAGGCCGGCTCCGGCTGGCGCCCCACCGTGCTCAACCAGCTCCAGATCAAGTTTTGACTCCCGAGGAGACCCGCGATGATCCGCAAACGCGCGTTACTTATAGCCGTCCTCTCCATCGCTTCCATCGCCGCCATGGCCGTGGCCCAGGAGAAGGTGGTGATCCAGTATGACTGCATCCCCAACTACGCCAACTGGGGCGGCGTGACCGCTCTCTACAAGAAGCTCACCGGGGTCACCGTGCCGCCGGACCCCAAGGGCTCCTCGGTCGCCATGGCGGCGCTCGAGAAGGAGAAGGACGCGCCGCAGGCCGACACCTCCTACTACTCGGGCGCCATCGGCTTCCAGGCCGCCGGCAAGGGGCTGCACGAGCCCTACAAGCCGGCCGGCTGGGCGAAGATCCCCGCCGCTCTCAAGGACCCGAACGGCCTCTGGTGGACGGTCCACACCAGCACCATTGCCTTCGTGGTCAACACCAAGGCGCTCGGGGGGGCGCCGGTGCCGCGGTCGTGGCAGGACCTGCTGAATCCGGTCTACAAGGGGAAGATCGCCTACGACGATCCCACCTGGGGGGGCACCTCCTACACCCTGATCTACGGCCTCAACACCCTGATGGGGGGCAGTGAGAAGGACTTCAAGCCGGGGCTCGCCTATCTCAAGAAGCTCGACGCCAACGTCTCCTCCTACCCGCGCGAGTCGATCTACAACGGCGTGTTGCGCGGCGAGGTGCCGATCTGGATCAACGCCGACGGCAACGGCTACAAGATGAAGTACGTGGACGGCGGCCCGGTCGAGGTGGTGATCCCCAGCGAGGGGACGTTCACCATGCCGCTGGTCATGGGCCTGGTCAAGGGCGCTCCGCACAAGGCGGAGGCGAAGAAGTACCTCGACTGGCTGCTCACCGCGCCGGCGCAGGGGGAGTTCGCCAAGGCCTACTTCCTGCCGGTCCTCCCCGGCGCGACGCCCAAGGAGATCGCCGCCCACTTCCTCCCCGCGGGTGAGTACAAGCGGGCGCGCGCCCTCGATCTCGCCAAGATGGCCGCCGCCGCGGACGCCCTGAAGCGGGCCTGGGTGGACGAGATCCGGGGGAGTGGGAGATGAATTTTGGATTTTAGATTTTGGATTTTGGATTGGGATCGGAGATGGCGGATCGGGTTCGCTTCGGGGTACCGTTGCGGGCTCAATCCAAAATCTAAAATCCAAAATCCAAAATAGAAACTTTATGACTCGCCGCCACCCTCTCGGTTCCCCCTGGACCGGCGCCCTGCTGGCGCTGCCGCTGCTGCTGTTCCTGGTGGCGGCGGTCGCCTGGCCGATCGCCGAGCTGGCGGCGCGGGCCTTCGCGACGAACCGGGGGGCGGCGTTCGGCGAGGTGCTGGCGGCGGGGCGGTACCGGGCGTCGCTGGTCAACTCGCTCGCCCTCTCCTCGGTGGCGGCGGTGGTCTCGGTGCTGCTCTCGCTCTGGCCCTCCTGGGTGCTGGCGCGCGAGCGGTTCCGCGGCCGCGACCTGCTGCGCACCGTCATCTCCCTGCCGCTCACCTTTTCGGGCGTCCTGGTGGGATTCCTGATGGTGGTGCTGCTCGGCCGTGTCGGCGCCCTGCCCAAGGCGATCGGGTTCCTCACCGGCCGCGAGGCGTTCGCCGGCGCCGCCTACACGTTTGCGGGATTGTTCGCCGCTTATCTATACTTCGAAGTTCCGCGGGCGGTGGTGACCCTGGAGTCGGCGTTCCGCCGCTTCCCGCGGGAGCTGGACATGGCGGCGCGCGCGCTCGGTGCCGGGCCGCTCGAACGGTTGATCAAGGTGGCGCTGCCGGCCGCCGCCCCGGCCCTGCGGTCGACACTGGCGGTGACCTTCTCGGCGTCGATGGGATCGTTCGGTGTCGCCCTGATCCTGTCCCGCCGCTTCACGGTAGCGCCCCTCGAGATCTATACCGAAATGACCGGATTCCTCAACGACGAAGTGGCCGGCGCGCTCTGCCTGCTGCTCGCCCTGGCGACGCTGGTGGTGGACCGGCTGCTCTCGGCGGGCCGGCGTTGAGAGCGCTCCGGAAATGGCCGCGCCGGGCCGGGATCGCCGCCGTGGCGCTCCTCGCGGTGGCGCTCGCCACGCCGATCGCGATCACCGCGGCAGGGGCGTTCTCGCACGCCGAGTGGTACGGCGAGCGCTCCGAGGGGGCGGCGGTGGCGGACACCCCGGCGCTCTTCTCCTACGTGCTCGAGACCTGGGGGCGGGCCCTGCTGCGCTCGGCGGCGGTGGTGGCCGCGGTGGTGCCGCTGGCGCTGCTGATCGGCGCGCCGGCCGCGTGGGCGTTCCGGCGGCGGCCGTTCCCGGGGTCGCGGCTGCTCGAATCGGCCGCCCTGGTGCCGCTCGCCGTGCCAGGGGTGGCGCTCGCCTTCGCGCTGATCCAGTCGGCGCCGGGGTTCCCCCGCTTCTGGCTGCTGGTCGCCGGGCACTTGGCCTACACCGTGCCGCTGGTGGTCAAGAGCGTGGGCAACGCCGTCGAGACCTTCGATCCCCGCCTCGAGGCCGCCGCCCGCTCTCTCGGGGCCGGCGGCTGGGAGACGGCGCGGCTGGTGACCCTGCCGCTGCTGCTGCCGGCGCTGATCCTCTCGGCGCTGTTGGTCTTCGCGGTCTCCTGGGGGGAGTTCAACGTCAGCTTCCTGCTCGCCACTCCGCTGCTCCAGACCTTCCCGGCGGGGCTCTACGCCACCTACACCACCAACTCCTTCCCGGTGGCGGCCGCCGCGACGCTGGTCTTCCTGGCGCCGGTCGTGCCCGCCCTGATCGCCATCCAGGCGCTCGGCGGCGAGGAGTTCCACCGGGGGTTGCCCGCGTGAAGGTGCTCATCGAAGGGCTCTCCTTCGCCTACGGGCGGGAGCCGGTCCTCTCCGGCGTCTCGATGGAGATCCCGGACGGCGGCATCACGGTGCTGATCGGCCCCTCGGGTTCCGGCAAGTCGACCCTGCTGCAGCTCCTGGCCGGACTGCTCCATCCCGCGCGGGGGAGGATCCTCTTCGACGGCGAGGACGTCACCGGGGTGCCCACCGAGCGGCGCGACGTCGGGGTGGTCTTCCAGTCCTACGCCCTCTTCCCGCACCTGAGCGTGCGGGACAACATCGCCTTCGGCCTGAAGACCGGCCGCCGGCGCTTCTCCCTGCGCAGCTCGCGGCGGCGCCCCTCGCGCCATTCGGTGGAGGCGCGGGTCTGGGACGCCGCGGCCCTGCTCGGCCTCGAGCGGCTGCTCGACCGCAGGCCGGCGCAGCTCTCGGGCGGCGAGCAGCAGCGGGTGGCCCTCGCCCGGGCGGTGGCCCCCCGCCCCGGCCTGCTGCTCCTCGACGAGCCGCTCTCGGCCCTCGACGCCCGCCTGCGCCGCAGCGTGCGGACCGAGCTCGCCTCGCTGCTGCGCGCGCTGGGCACCACGGTCTTCTACGTCACCCACGATCAGGAGGAGGCGATGCTCCTCGCCGATCACCTGGTGGTGCTCGACCGCGGTCAGGTGGTGCAGGCCGGTCCGCCGCTCGACCTCTACCGCCGGCCGGCGACACCGTTCGTGGCCTCTTTCCTGGGCGAGGCCAGCCTGGTGGAGGTGAGCGTGGAGGAGGAGGGGAACGGCAAGCCGGCGCGCACTCCGCTCGGGCGGCTCGCCCTGCCGGAGGGGAGCCGCCGCGGCCGCATCCTGGTGCGCCCCGAGGACCTGACCGCGGACCCGCAAGGGGCCACCGCCACCGTCCTGGACGCGCGGGGGCTCGGACCGTACGACCGGGTGGTGCTGGCCCTGGAGAACGGCGTCGAGGTGCTCGCCCACTTCCCCCCCGAATCGGCGCCCGAGCCGGGCAGCAGGGTGCGGGTAGGGCTGCGGAGCCGGAAGCCGCACTTTCTGGAAGATTAAAGAACAGGGACGAAAGGGACACCAGGGACAGCAGGGACTCCAGGATCTTTCCTGCAGTCCCTGATGTCCCTGCAGTCCCTTTCGTCCCTTGTTCTCTCCCCTACCGCCCCCGCAAATGATTCGAGGCGCACCGGTAACCGCCGTTGAGCACGATACTGCGCACCAGCGGCGGAAACAGGTCGAGCTGAACCCCGAAGGCACCGAAGGCATCGCGGGCGGCGCGGTCGCCGCTGGGGAGGAGGTAGGAGAACCCCTCGGCGCGGACCTTCCCCGGGCGGGACTCCACCACGACGTTGTTCCAGGTGATCAGGAACCCGGAATGGGAGAGGCCGGAGCGGTCCGCCAGCAGGGGAACCGGAACCGTGAGAATCGGGAGCCGCCGGACCTCCATCCCTGAGCTCGCGAGCTGCCGGGCCACGAGGTCGAGGAAGGCGCCGAGGGCGTCCATTTCGGGGGTGCGCTGCGCGGCGGCGAGGGCGGCGGCGAGCTCGTTTCCGGCCGGCTCGAGGCCGTAGCCGCGCCGCAGAGAGTCCAGGTCGGCGGCGGGGAGCTTCGCGGCGAGATCCCGGCCCGCCGCGGCGTCCGCCACCAGGGCCTTGCCGCCCGGCAGGAGGGTGACGATCGAGTCGAGATCGTAGCCGGCACCGCCGCCGATCCGGCGCATCAGCTCCGTCCGCGCGGCGAGATCCCCGCTGGACGGCAGAGGGTGGACGAAGCGGACCGGCCGGCCGTAGAGGCTCGCCAGCTCCGCCGCGGCCCGGTCCGCGGCGGCGAGGTAGCGGTCGATCCCCTCCGCCGTCGCGAAGCTCCCGACCGGCACCCGCTCGAGGCCGAGGAGGGCGAGGATGCGGGGCTCCAGGGCGTGCAGGGTGATCCACGCCGCGCCGGGGGTGAGCAGCACCTGCCCGTTGTGGAACGGCACCGGCGCCGTGGTCCAGGTCACCTTTCCCCAGGCGCGGTCGAGGTCCGCCGGCAGGTTCTGCACCAGCTCGGGGCCGAGGTTCGCGTCCTCCTCGCGGCCCGGCTGAAGATTGGGGCGGACGAGCACCCGGGCGCCGCCGCCGCTGGCGTGGACGAGGGTGAACGGATCCCGCGGCCAGGGGGAGTAGGGGCGGCCGTAGGTGTCGAGCAGACGGAGGTGGAGCGCCTTGGCGCGCGGCTCCAGCCCTTCGCGCAGCGGCGAATCGGTCAGCACGACCAGGGTGCGCTCGGGAGCGGCGGCGCGCACGGCGGAGAGGAAGGCGTCCGCCGTCCCGAAATCGAAGAAGAACGACGGCAGCGAGTAGACCGAGGCGGCGAGACGGCCGTCGACGTCGGCGTCGAAGCGCTGGCCGCCGGGCACGAATCCGACCCGCCGGTCGGCGCCGCGGCGGGGGACCGCCCCCCAGGCGCGCTCGACCTCGTCGGAGGCGGCGAAGTCGAACCCCCGCACCTGGTTCAGCTCGGTCAGCAGCGCGTCGCGCAGACCGGCGGGGGCCTTGGGATCGAGAGCCCGGGGGAGGAAGCCGAGGACGCGCCGGCGGAACCCCTCGTCGCCGGCGAAGCGCTCGGGATCGACGAGCTGGAGCGACAGCAGCCCGAGGACGTCCTCGTGGTTCCACGAGCCGCGGCGGGCGAGGGCGCGCCCGCGCTCACGGGCGGCGGCCTCGGGAGGGGCGGCCGGGGCGGCGGCGATCAGCAGCCCGGCCAGGAGGAGCGGGAGGAGAAGGGCGATCCGGACCATGCCCCGAAGGGGGTTCACCCTACGGCTTCCCCTCCGCGTTCAGCCGCTCCAGGTTGGCGGCGGCCACCTTGTCCTGCGGGTTGATCTGCAACACCTGCTGGAGGAGCTTGCGGGCCTCGTCCTTCTTGTTCGTGCGCAGCAGCAGCACCGCGAGGTCGTCCATCGCCGGCAGGTGCCGCGGCTGGATCAGCAGGGCCTTGCGGAAGTCCTGCTCGGCCGAGCTGAGGTGCTGCAGGGCCATGTGCGACACCCCCCGCAGGTAGAGGTAGTCGGGGCTGTTCGGGGCCGTCGCGAGCGCGGCCTCGGCCGCTTTGAGGGCCTCCTCGGGGCGCTTCAGGCTGAGCAGGATCTTCACCTCCGTCAGCCGGGCCCGGGGGTCCTTGGAGACCGCGGTCTCCTGGCGGACGGCGGCGAGCGCCGGCTCGAGCTTCCCCTGGCCCATCAGCTCCATGGCCTTCTGGAGGCCCGGGCTCATCGGCGGCTCCGCGGCGGCGGCCGGAGCGGCGGCCGCCGCCTTGGGCGGCGTGCCCGCGGGCGCCGCGGCCGCGGCGGGCCTGGCGGGGGGCTTGGCCGCCTCGGCCGCCTGCGCCAGCGCCTTCTGCGCCTCCGGCTTGCGGCCGGCGGCGTCGAGCGCCCTGGCGAGCCCCTTCCAGGTCTCGGGGTTGCCCGGGTAGTACCCGGTCGACTTCTGGTAGAACGGCACCGCCTCCGCCGGCTTCCCGGCCTCCACCAGCAGCGCGCCATATTCCATCGCGATCCCCGCCGCCGGGCGCGGATCGCCGATCGCGTTGGCGTTGGCGGGGAGCTTGTCGGCCAGCGGCTTCAGGGTGGCGGCGGCGGCGGCGGCGTTGCCGGCCTTATGCTGGGCGCGGGCGAGGAGCAGCACGAGCGCCGGGCGCCCCGCGGTCTTGCCGTCGATCAGTTTGATCGCCTCGGCCGGCTGGCCGGCCAGCAACTGGGCCTCGGCGAGCGAGCGCCGCACCTCGAGGTCCATCCCCTGGGGGTGGCTGGCGAGCAAGGGCTTGAGCAGCGCGACCGCGCCGGGGCCGTCCTTCTTCAGCACCAGCGCCTTGCCGCGCAGGAGCCGGATGGCCGGCTCACTCTCGGACAGGCCGGAGAGGAGCTGGAGGGCATCATCGCCGCGCTCGAGCTGGACGGCGAGATTGCAGGCCACCAGCCGCGCCTCCGTGTCCGAGGGGTTGCGCAGCACCCATGGGCGGAGCATCGAATAGGCCTCCACCAGATGCCCCCGCCGCGCCGTCAGCATGCCGAGCTCGCGTGCCGCCGGCGAGGCGGGCTCCTTGATCACCGAGCGCGTGAGGTAGACCTGGCCGACGTCCACCTGACCGGCCATCAGCGCCGCCTGGCCGGCGTTGTAGAGCACCGCGGGCTCGGCGTCCTCCGGGTCGGCCAGCGGCTTGAGTACCGCCAGGGCGTCCTGCGGCTTGTCGAGCTGCACGTAGAGGGCGCCGATCAGGGAGAGCATGGGGGGAGTCACGGCGGGATCCTTCTGGATCGCCCGGAGCTTGTCGACCGCCGCCGTCGTGTGGCGCTCCGACACCAGCTTGACCGCCTCCTGGAGCGACTTCTCGAGGGGCGTGAGCGCGCGCTGGGGGGGCGGCGACTCTTTGGTCTGCGTGGCCTTGGCCCCTCCGACACCGGAGGTGGGGGTCTGCGCCACGGCGAGCGGGGCGGCCAGCAGGACGAAAGACGACAGAACGAGGATCTTTCTCATCGATCGAGGGCTCCGAGCCGAGGCTCAAAAAAGTTTCTACTCTCCGCAACACCTGGCGCGGGCGGGCTCTTCCCGCCTACCCCAGGGCGCGCAGCTCCTTGCTGTCGGGGTGCACGGCGAGGGCATGGCGCAGCAGGGCGGCGGCGCTCTGGGGGTCGCCGAGCACGCGCAGGGTCTTCACCGCCTCGGCGTAGGCGGCGGGAGAGCCGTTGGTCTCCACCATCCGCCGCAGGGTGTCGACCGCCTCCTGGGTCCGCCCCTCCACGGCGTAGAGCAGCGACAGGCTCGAGTAGGTCTGGGTGTCGTGGGGGAAATCGTGGATCTCCTGCAGGAACTCACGCTCCGCCTCCTCGTTGCGGCCGAGCCGGCCGAGCAGATCGCCGCGCAGCCAGTGCAGGCCGGCGTAGCGCTGGCCGGACGCGCCGGTGCGGGCGAGCTCCCCGGCGGCCTGGTCGGCGTACTTCAGCGCCTCCGCGAGCTTCCCCTGTTTCTGGAGCACCTGCGCCAGGGCCATCATCGGCACGATCCGCGAGCCGGGGGAGGCGAGGGCGGCCCGCGCCGCCCGCTCGGCCTCCTCGGGACGGTTCTGGGCGAGCGCGATCTGCGCGAGCAGGCTGTTGGCCATCCCCGGGCTCCCCTTGAGACCCAGCTCGGCGTGGCTGCGGGCCTCGTCGAGCCGCCCCATCTGGAGCAGCAGCGAGCCGGTGGCGACGGCGACGAACGACGCGCCGCCCGAGGTCTCCATGGCGTGCTCGTAGGCGTCGAGCGCCTCGGCCTGCCGGCCGAGCTTCTGGAGCGCCTGCCCGAGGTGCTCCCAGGCGTCGGTCATCTTCGGGCTGGCCGCCAGCAGCCGGCGGAAGGCCGGCACGGCCTCGGCGTACCGCCCGCCGGCGTAGAGGGTCATGGCGGCGGAGAGGTCGCTGAGCGTGCCGATACGGCTCTTGGGGTCCGGCAGCACCTCCCCTTGCTGGGTCGCCGCCGCTCCGGAGGCGTAGCCGAGGGCGGCCAGCTTGCTGGCGGTCTCGGCATCGACCGCCGAGGGGGCTTTCAGCTCGCGCTCCATCCCCTTGAGCGACTGCCGCAGGGAGGAGAAGGCGCGCCGCTCGCGGTCGAGAGCGTTGCTCTTCTCCCCGGGATCGGCCGCCAGATCGTAGAGCTCGGGCGCCGGAGCATGGATGTAGTGAAAGCGGTCACGGATCAGCGACGTCAGCTCGCTCCAGCCGAAATGCAGCCGCGGGTAGAAGGTCTCGGCGTAGAGGTCGCGGGGCGCCGCGAGCGCGTCCGGATCGAGCAGCGGCCGGCCGGGGAAAGCGCCCGCGGCCTCCTTGGGAGCGGCGACCCCGACCAGGGAGAGCAGGGTGGGGAAGACGTCCACGATCTGCGCCGGCGCCGCCACCCGACGGCCACCCCGCGCCCCTCCCGGCAGCTTGAGGATCATCGGCACCTGGAGCGCCTCGCGGTAGAGGAAGATCCCGTGCTCCTGCTCGCCGTGGTCGTTCAAGCCCTCGCCATGGTCCGAGACCAGGAGGATCACCGCGCGGTCGTAGATCCCCCGCTCCTTCAGGCCGGCGATCACCCGGCCGACGATCGAATCGGCGGTCGCGATCTCGCCGTCGTAGGGGCGGCCGGCGTAGCGGGAGGCGAAAGGCTCGAGCGGCGCGTACGGGGTGTGCGGCTCGTAGAGATGGAGGAAGAGGAAGAAGGGGCGGTCCTTCACCGTCTCGACCCAGCCGAGGGCGGCGTCGGCCGTCTGCCCGCCGGGGCGCTGCGAGAGGCCGAGCGAGTCGTTGAAGTGGACCGGGATGCCGGCGTCGTAGACGTCGAAGCCGTGGTTCATCCCCGTCTCGGGGCGCAGCACGTAGGCGGAGACGGCGGCGGCGGTCGCGTAGCCCGCCGCATGGAGCACCGCCGGCAGGTTGGGGAAGCGGTCGCCGTCGTAGGAGTAGCCGACGTTGTCGCGCACCCCATGCTCGGTGGGCAGGCGGCCGGTGAGCATCGAGACGTGCGAGGGGAGGGTCAGCGGCGTGTGGCTGTAGGCGCGCTCGAAGAGGACCCCGTCCCGGCTCAGGGCGTCGATCGCCGGCGTCTCCACCTGCTTGTAGCCGTAAGCCGGCAGGTGGTCCGAGCGCAGGGTGTCGATGGAGATCAGGATCACCGGCGCCTTGGGGAACGTCCCCACCGGGGCGTCGCCGCCGTCGCCGGCATGGCGGCAGGCGGCGAGCAGGAGGAGAGGGAGCAGCGGGGCGAGACGGTTTTTTTTCATCATGACGGGAGCTGGGCCAGGAGCTGGCGGGCCTTGCGGAGGTCGTCGCCGAAGCGGGCCGGCGGCGCCGTGGCCACGAAACGGGAGAGGGCCTGGCGCGCCTGCGCCGGGCGGCCCGCCTGCGCCGCCACCAGCCCGATGTTGAACAGGGCATCATACTGCCTGGGATCGATCGCCACCGACCGCTCCCAGGCCTCGAGCGCCGCCGCCGGCCCCTCCAGCCGGAAGCGGGCGACCCCCAGGGTGTTCCAGCTGATCGGCAGGTTGGGGTTGAGGGCCAGGGCGTGCTGGAGCTGCGCCCGCGCCACCTCCGGCTGATCCATGCGCAGGGCGACGATGCCCAGCGTCTCGAACCCCTTGGGATCGTTCGGATAGGCCGCCGTGGCCCGCTGCAGCACGGCGGCCGCGTCGCCGTGCCGGCCGGCGTCGGAGAGGGCGATGCCGAGGGCGTTCAGAGTGGCGGCGTCGGCCTGCGGGGAGGAGGCCAGCGGCTCCAGCAGGGAGACCGCTTCGGCCGAGCGCCCGAGCTCGGCGAGGGCGAGGCCGAGCTGCCGGCGGATCGACTCCTGCCCGACCCCGTGCCGCAAGGCGCTCCGCAGGGCTTCGACCGCCTCGTCCGGCCGCTCCAGCTGCTGCAGGGAGAGCGCCAGGTTCTGGTAGGCGTCGGCGAGGTCCGGCCGCTCGGCGAGCGCCTCGCGGCAGAGCCGGACGGCCTCCTCGTAGCGGCGGCGGGAGTAGGCGTCGATCGCCTGGTGCATCTTGCGGTTGACCTCGATCAGGTTCTTGGGATCGTCCGCCGCCGTGTAGGCCGCGGCGGCCGGCTTCGCGCCGCCGCCGGTGGAGTAGCCGAGGCTCCGCAGGCGCGCCTCCCCCTCGGCGGAGACGGTGCCGCGCGGCGGCGGCCAGACCGACTCCCGCGGCAGCGCCGCGCGCAGGTCGTGAGCCGTCCGCCGGTCCTCGGCGTAGCGGTTGTGCTCCTCGCGCGGGTCGCTTGGGAGGTCATAGAGCTCCGGGACCGGCAGGTCGATCACCTTCTTCCCCTGCCGCAGCAGGCCGCGCAGGGGGGCCCAGCCGCGGTTCAGGCTGGCGCTCAGGGATTCGAAGTAGCTGTCCCCCGGCGAGGCGGCTTCCGGCGGCGGCGCGGGCGCCAGCAGGGAGGCGCCGGGGAGCCCGGGCGGCACCGCGAGCCGCAGATAGGAGAGCACCGTCGGCACGATGTCGACGTGCCGCGCCGGACGGTGGTCGCGGCTCGGCGCGATGCCGGGCCCCCAGACGACGAGCGGCACCTTGAGCGTCCCCTCGTAGGCGAAGAGGCCGTGCGTCAGCTCGCCGTGCTCGCCGAGCGACTCGCCGTGATCGGCGGTGACGATCACCAGGGCCGGCGGCTGGCCGCCGGCCAGGAGCGGATCAAGGAGCGGCGCGAGAAAAGAGTCGGCGGCGGCCACCTCGCCGAGATAGGGGTTGTCCCGGTAGCGGCTGGCGAACGGCTCCGGCGGATCGTAGGCGGCGTGGGGGTCGTAGAGGTGGACCCAGAGGAAGCGGCGCCTGCCCTTTTGCGCCTCCCACCAGGCGCGGGCGGCGGCGACCACCTGGTCCCCCCGCCGCTCGGCGATGACGAACTCCTCCGCCCGCGAGCCGCGCGAGAAGTGATCGTCGTAGAGGTCGAACCCCTGATTGAGGCCGAACGACGCGTCGAGCGGAAAGGCGCCCACCACGGCGCCGGTGGCGTAGCCGGCCCGCTTGAGCAGGGTCGCCAGGGTGGGGATCTTCGGCGAGAGGGCGAAGCCGCTGTTGTCGCGCACCCCATGCTGGTAGGGGTAGAGGCCGGTGAGGATGTTCGCGTGCGAGGGGAGGGTGACGACGTTGTGGGCGTGGGCGCCGTCGAACACCCGCCCCGCGGCGGCCAGGCGATCGAGCGTCGGGGTCTCGACCCGGCGGTTGCCGGCGAAGCCCACGGCGTCGGCCCGCAGGGTGTCGATGGTCACCAGGACGACGTCGGCACCCTCGTGTGCCGGGGCCGCCGGCGCGGCGGTGCCCGGGCCGGAGCGGCAGCCGGTGGCGAGGATCAGAACGGCGACGAGCGCCAGCCGGAGGGAACGCCGCATGATTCGGGAATTTGGATTCCGGCGGGCGGGGGCGCGGCATGCGGCACCCCCGCGACGGGCCGGAGGAGGCTGAGGGGCGCTACTTCAGCTCCTTGAGGAATTCCTTGGCGTCCTTGGCGAACTTGCTGTCGGGCTCGAGCTCGAGCAGCTTCTGGAGGTCCGCCTTGGCCTGCGGATTCTGCGACTTGTTGAGGTAGACCATGGCGCGGTAGTAGTAGGCGTCCGCGAGGTTCGGATTGCCGGAGATCACCTCGTTGAACTCCTTCAGGGCGGCGTCCATCTTCCCTTCGTTGAACGCCTTGATCCCGACGTTGAGCCCGATGGCGGGGTCCATCTGGGTGCCCTGGGGGAGCTTCGCCATGTAGGTCTTCGCCTCGGCCTCCCGGTTCGACGACGCCAGCAGGGTGACGATCAGCTTCAGGGTGTCGGGATCGTCCGGCGTGAGCTCCAGCGACTTCTTGAGGGTGTCGATCGCCGCGTCCGTCTTCCCCTCCTTGTAGTAGGAATCGGCGATGGCGCGGTAGATGGAGGGGAACAGGGTCTTGTCCTCCAGCTTGCTCATCCCCGCCTCGTAGGAGGCGCGGGCCTCGGCGTACTTGCCCTGCGCGAGGAGGCTGTTGGCGTTCTCGAGAGCCGCCTTGGCCTGGGCGGCGGGCGAATCCTTCTGCTGCGCCTGAGCCTGCTGGACCTGCTGCTGGGAAACGGCCTTCAAGGTGACGTTGGTCGGCTGGGCGATGGCGAATTCGTTGACCTTGATCTGCCCCTCGGAAGGCAGGTAGCCCGGCTTCTCGATCAGGATCCCCCAGGAACCGTTGGCGAGCCCGAGGACGGACCACTTGCCGTTCTTGTCGGTGGTGAGGGGCTTGGGACCGTCGGCCTTGGGATCGACCTGCTTTTCCCCCTGGCGCAGGGTGATGGTGGCGCCCGCGACGGGCTTGCCGCTCTCGTCCTTGATCTGCCCCTGGAGACGGCCGCGGCCGGCCCAGGATTGAGCCCAGACGGGGACGCCGGCAACCACCAGGAGGATCATCAGAAAGACTACTCGTTTTGCGCTGCGCGGAAGCATGTCTTGTCTCCTTTTCGGTTTCGCACCCCGGGATGCAAACCGCGTGCGCGGGGAAGTGTATTCCGAACCGCGGGCAAAAAAAACCGCCGGGGGTCGCCCCCCGGCGGAAAGTGAGAACACGAGAAGTTGACCGGTTTTACCGGAAGCTCAGACGCGCACCGAGGCGGAAGATCCGCGGGCTGGTGATCTCGGTGACGAAGTTCTTCCGGGTGGAGGTCAGGCTGAGCGTCCGCTGCTGGACATAGGCCTGGTTGAAGACGTTGAAGCAGTCAACGCCGAGCGTCAGGCCGAAGTCGCTGAAGTTGAACTCCTTCTCGACCCGGGCATCCATGATGTGGATGTCGTCGAGACGGAAGGAATCCGGCTCATTCGTGCCCTGGATGAAGGCCGTGCCGCCCTCTCTGGCGGGCAGGCGGACGGAGGCGTAGTAGGGGGCCGGATAGCCCTGGCGCCCGGTCAGGCTGAGCGCCACGTTGAAGCCCCACGGGTGGTCGGGAGCGATCTGGTAGAGACCGTTCACGCTGTACGCCCACTTGCTGTTGATGTAGACGCCACCCTTGGCGCCGGAGGCCGTGCCCGAACCCTGAAGGACCTGGTCGCCTTCGCGATTGCCGCCGTTCAGGAAGGGGGTCGGATCCGGGAGGTCGGAAGCGGGAACCTTGCTCCACGTCCAGTCGGAGTAGGTCACGTTGCCGCGGAGCATCCAGCGGTTGGCCAGACGCTTGTTGAAGACGATCGAGGCACCCTTGTACGTCTGCTCCCGGTCTCCGTTGTACAGGAAGGAGCCGTTACGGCTGCTGAGGCCGGCACGGAGGAGGTAGAGGTCGAGGGTACGGACCTGCCCGTTGGGCAGGGTGACCGTCGGGCACTGGGTCCCGACGCAATGGACGTAGTCGGACCGGACGCTCGGCCGGCCGACCCGGCCGACGTTCGTCGCCGAGATGGGGTCGGTATCGTCGAACACCAGGCGGTTGGACTCGATCAGGTTGGTGAGCCGGCGGTAGGTCAGGTTGAGGCCGACCACGAACTCCGGCAGAAGAGCGTGCTCGACACCCAGCAGCACCTCGTTGGTGAGCGGGGCTTCGAGGTCCGGATCCACCGCGTTGGACTGCAGGAGCCCACGGGTGAACGGGTTGTAGTTGGCGCTGGCGCTACCGAAATCGCCGATCTGGTCGCGGGTGACGTTGGGGCCACCGACGGGGTTGTAGGCGTAGAAGTACAGGTAGCTCTGCGAGCCCAGCGGGTTGATGAAGCTGGTGTAGCCGTTGCTCAGCTGGTCGGCGAACTGCGAGAAGCTGGCACGCAGCAGGGTCTTGCGGTCCGCTCCGAGGGCGTAGGTGAGGCCCAGGCGCGGGGTGACGTTGGTCCAGGTGAAGCCGGCGTCCTGCGAGCTGACCGAGACCGCGGGGAGAAGCTCCGGCACGATCGGGTTGGCGGGCAGGCTGCGGGCCAGGTTCTGGCCGCCCTGACGGTCGTACCGCAGGCCGATGTTGGCCGTGAGGTTGCCGACCGTGAGAGTGTCCTGAGCGTAGGCGCTGGTGTACTTGTTCTCCACCGCGGCGCCGCCGGCGCGGGACAGGTTGGTGATGTAGAGGGTCGTCGGCAGACCGAAGTTGCCGCCGTTCTGGACGTAGCCGACGCCGCCCCACGTGCTGAGCGAGGTCACCTTGGCCGTACGGTAGCCGGCGCCGAACTTCAGCTCGTGCGAGAGGCTGCCCGTGTTGAAGAAGGAGGAAGCGTCGAGCTTGCCCTGCTTCTGCGGACGCAGCGTCGTGCTGAGGACGTAGGTGTTGTGCCAGACGCCGTCCTCGCTCTGGTACGCGGTGGTGTTGAGCCCGCCCTCGGGGACGAGCCCGAAGCCGCCGTTGACGATCGAATAGAGACCCGTCAGGTAGAAGCTCGAGCTGAAGATCTGGGTGTCCTCGATCTTCGCGGCGGTGGGCGTATCGCCGGCGTGGCCCTGATCCCAGGTGGTCTCCTGGGGACGGGTCGGGCTGGCGTTACGGCCGATCTTGACCTTGTCGTTGTTGAAGTAGAAGGCGGTGGCCGAGTTGCTGGGCAGGATCTGCCCGTTCAGCTTCACGTTCTCCGTCTTCAGGGTGGTCTTGTCGCTGCGATTCAGAATCGTCAGCAGGTCGACCTTCTGCTGGCCGTACGAACCCCAGATCCACAGACGATCCTTGACGATCGGACCGCCGAGCTCCGCGCCGTAATCCTTGACGGTCACGATGCGGTTGCCCTGGTTGAAGCTCGCCTGGTTGGGGGCGAGATCGACGCTGTCGGAACCCAGGTCGGACTGCCACTTCTCATCGGCCGTGAAGTAACGGCCCGAGCCACGCCACTCGTTGGTGCCGCGCTTCGTCACCATGTTCAGCACGACGCCGCCGGTGGAGATGCTCGTGTCCGAGCCACCGGTCGTGACCTGCATCTCTTCGAACGCGTCGAAGTCGAAGTAGGCCGGGGAGGAGCCGGTGGCGGCCATGTCGGTGATGACCACGCCGTCGACCGACCAGACGGCCTGGTCGCCCTGCGAGCCAGGTCCGATGTACTGCGACTGCTGGCCGCTCTCGTTGCCGCCGACGTTGATCCGGTCGGTGAGAACGCCGGGAGTCGTCTGCAGGATCGCCCAGGGATCACGCGCCGTCGGGATCTTCTCGAGCTCGGTCTGGCTGATCGTGGCACCGGTGGAAATCCGGCGCTCGTCCAGCAGCGGGCTCTCCGCCGTGACGGTGATGACGTCCTCGACGGCCGGCGACAGCTTGACCTCGATCGAGGTGTTGCGGCCGACGTTGATCACGATGTTCGGGTAATCGATGGTCGAGAAGCCTTCCAGCTCGGCCTTGAGGTCGGCGTTGCCGGGCGGCAGACCCAGGAAACGGAACTGCCCCTGGGCGTTCGTCACCTGGACTTGCGGGGCGCCCTGCCCCGACAGGGTCACGGTGACCCCGGGGAGCGAGGCTCCCTTGTCGTCTGTGACGGTGCCGTAGAGGTTGCCGGTCTGCAACTGGGCGAAGGCGGTTCCGCCAACGGCCAGCAGCAGAAGCGCGGCGACGGCTACGATCCGTCCCCAAAGGTTGGTGCTCTTCATTCTATAAACCTCCCGTTTGGTGGTTGTTCAGCAACCGCGAGAGGTCGCGGTGCCATGCAGATCAAATCCATTGTCGAAAACCATGGTCGTGGTGCCGAGTCACACCTCCCTTCCATTTTTAAAGACCGTTCCTGAGATTGGCGGAGACAAACTCTAGCCAACTATCCATTGTCGGGTCAAGCAAGCGAGGTGCCACTCGCGCGGGTATCTCAGCAGGCGGTTCAAGGCACTGATAAGAATGATGTTACGGGATCTCCGCAACTCGTTCAGCCGGCCGCTTCGGCTCCGGATTCAGAGGCTTGGATCAGGGATATCCAAAAAAATGGAGGCGGCGGCCGGCTGGCGGATCTTCGTTTTCCGATCCGGCCCGGGCCGGATTTCCCTGTTATATTTGAGCCATCATGACACGCTTTACCCTCCGCACGCTCTGCCTGTCCGCGCTCCTGGCGGCCGCCGGTTGCTCCGAGTACAAGGCCTTCGACACGGTGGGCTACCTGCGCCAGCAGTACGCCCGGGAGATGGGCGCCCAGGAGGCCGCCCGGGTCGCCGTCCCCTTCGAGCTGAACGACGAGATCCGCGGCTCTCTCAAGACCCTGCCGCCGCTCTCCAGCGAGCTGCGCCGGATCAACCAGGTCAACCAGTTCATCTTCGACGGCCTGAAGCTCCAGTACAGCCTGACGCCGACCAAGGACGCGGCGGAGACCTACCGCACCCGCTCGGGCAACTGCCTCTCCTTCGTCAACCTGTTCGTAGGCGTGGCGCGGGAGGTGGGGCTCAACCCCTCCTACGTCGAGGTCACCGACCTCCAGAAATGGAACCACCGCGAGGGGATGGTGGTCAGCCAGGGGCACATCGTCGCCGGCATGTACCTCGACGGCGAGCTGCACACCTACGACTTCCTCCCCGACCGCCACAAGGCCTACCGGGAGTTCAAGCCGATCGACGACGTGACCGCGGCGGCCCACTACTACAACAACCTCGGCGCCGAGGCCCTGCTCGCCGGCGACCTCGTCCACGCCCGCGAGATGATCACCACGGCGACCCGCATCGCCCCCCGGTTCGACAAGGCGATCAACAACCTGGGGGTCGTCCAGGCGCGCGGCGGCGAGCCGGAGAAGGCGCTCGAGACCTACCGGCGGGGGCTTGCCATCAGCCCCGACGACTCGACGCTGCTGATCAACATGGCCCGCGCCTTCCAGCAGCTCGGCCGCACCGGCGACGCCGATCAGGCGCTGGCCAAGGTCGAGGCCGAGAACACCGGCAATCCGTTCTTCTTCATCTACGAGGCGGACGTGGCGCTCGGCCGCGGGGATGCCAACAAGGCCCTCGACTACATGGTCCGCGCCCTCCGCCTCGACGACGAGCTCCCGGAGGTCCACCTCGGCCTGGTGAAGGTCTATCTCGCCCTGGGGGATCTGGGCAAGGCACGGCACTACCTGGCCCGCTCCCTCAAGCTGGACGCCACCAGCAAGGACGCCCTCCGCTACGCCAGGCTGCTGGGGCAGTGAGCCGCCGAAGCCCGTTCCCGCTCCTCCGCGCCGGGCGCGCCCTTCTGCTCGCGCCCCTCCTTCTCCTTGTGCCGGGCCTGGACGCGGCGGCGGGCGCCGCCCCGCCGAAGCCGGCGCTCTCCTCGCAGGACGGCTACGGCCTGCTGCGCCGCCTGGTCGCCGGTCCGGCGGCGGAGCGGCGGGCGGCGGCCCGGGAGCTCGCCGAGTCGCGCGATCCGTCGCTGGTGCCGGGGCTGATCGACGCTTACTTCTTCCTGCCCAGAGGGGAGCGCGCGGAGGCGCTGGCGGCGCTCGCCACCCTCACCGGCGAGCGCCCCGGCGAGCGCTACCACGACTGGGTGGAGCTGGTGGAGCGGCGGCAGGACCTGGCCGCCAAGCCGGGGTACCTGAAGTTCAAGGGGGAGCTGCTGGCGCGCATCGATCCCGGCTTCGCGGCTCTCCTCTACGAGGGGGCCCCGGCCCGCATCCGCCCGGAGGAGATCGTCTTCGGCGGCGTGCCGCCCGAGGGGATCCCGGCGCTCGAACGCCCCGCCCACGTGGCGGCGGCCGCCGCCACGTACCTGACCCCGGGCGAGCGGGTCTTCGGCGTCAGCGTGCGGGGGGAGGCCCGCGCCTACCCCCTGCGCATCCTCGACTGGCACGAGATGGTCAACGACGTCGTGGGCGGTGAGCCGGTCACCCTCTCCTACTGCACCCTCTGCGGCTCGGGCGTGCTCTACGCCACCCGCGGTCCGGCGGGCGAGGCGTACACCTTTGGAACCTCCGGGCTGCTTTACCGGTCTAACAAGCTGATGATGGATCGCCAGACGCGGACGCTGTGGGGCAACCTGACCGGCGTGCCGGTGCTCGGCCGGCTCGCCGCCGGCCCGGCCCGGCTGACGCTGCTGCCGGTCGTCGTCACCACCTGGAAGGAGTGGCTCGCCCGCCACCCCGAGACCTCCGTCCTCGCCCTCGACCCCGAGATGGAGCGGCGCTGGGGGTATCGCTACCTGCCGGGCGCCGCCGCGCAGCGGCGGGCCGGCGTCGCCTTTCCGGTCTGGCCGAAGAGCGGCGCGCTCGATCCCAAGGCCGAGGTCTACGCGGTGCGCCTGGGGGAGCGGGCCAAGGCCTACCCCGTCCAGCGCGCGCTCGCCGAGCGGGTGATCAACGACCGGCTGGGGGAGGAGCCCCTGGTGGTGGTGGCCGATCCGGGCTCCGGCGCGGTGCGCGCCTACCGCCGCGGCGGCCGCACCTTCGCGCCGCGCCCCGGCGGCGCCGCCGGCGAGCTGGTCGACGGCGAGGGGCGCCGCTGGACCGCCGGCGAGGAGACCCTCGCGCCGGCGGCGCCGGACCCCGCGACTCCGGCGCTGGAGCGGCTCCCCGGGCACGTGTCGTTCTGGCTCGGCTGGTACGCCTTCTTTCCGCACTCGGAGCTGTACGGGGCGGCCGTCCCCGGAGTACCATGATTTTCCACGGCCATCACAAGGAGTTCGCGATGCGCTCGTCCCCAGCTTTCCCCTCCCGGCTCTCTAGCCTCCTTCTCGCCCTCGCCTTGCCGCTCGCCGTCACGACGGTCCTCCCGGCCCAGACCTTCGAGGGCTCCTCGCAGGTGACCTCGATCGAGGTGCCGGTCAACATCGTCACCCGCGACGGCCAGCCGGTGCGCGGGCTTTCGGCCGAGGACTTCGAGATCTACGACGGCGGCGACCGGCAGAAGATCAGCTCCTTCGAGGTGATCGACCTCAAGCTCCTGAACCCCGCGGAGAGCGCCGCCGCCCCCAGGGCCGCCGGCGCCCCGGCGCCCCCCCCGGCGGAGCTGCGCTCGGCGGCGCGGCGCCACTTCCTGCTGCTGTTCGATCTCTCCTTCTCCACCCCCTCCTCGATCCTCAGGGCGCGCACCGCGGCGCGCGACTTCGTGCTGCACTCGCTGCAGCCGACCGACCTGGCGGCGGTGGCCACCTATTCGCTGGAGAGCGGGCCCAAGCTGGTCGTCACCTTCACCCCCGACCGCTCGCAACTGGCGCGGGCCGTCGACACGCTCGGCTACCGCCAGTCCTTCGACGCCCGGACGCGGAGCGAGCCGCTGCGCTTCCTGGTCGAGCCGCCCGACACCGCCCTGCTCTCGGAAGCCGCCGGCCGCGGCGGCGAATCGCCGCTGCGCGCCCAGCAGGATCAGGTGCTGTACGAATACCTGCAGTCGATCGCCCTCGTCGCCGAGAAGCAGGAGCGTGACTTCCAGATGGGGCGGATCGCCTCCTACTCGCGGGCGCTCGCGCAGGTCGCGCGGTCGCTCAGCTCGGTGGAGGGGCGCAAGCAGGTCGTCTTCTTCTCCGAAGGGTTCGACAGCCGGCTGTTCGTCGGCCGCGACACCACCGACCCGGACGCGCTGGTGGACAACGACCGGGTGATCTTCGGGCAGTCCTACTACGTGGACAACGACCAGCGCTACGGCAACACCTCGGTGCAGGACAACCTCCGCCGGATGCTGGAGGTGTTCCGCCGCTCCGACTGCGTGATCCACGTGGTCGACATCGGAGGGCTGCGGGCCGGCGCCGACCAGCAGGCCCGGCCGAACGGCGAGGCGGGCCTCTTCTACATCGCCCACGAGACCGGGGGGAACCTGTTCAAGGACGCCAACAATCTGCGCGACCCCCTCAACCAGGTGCTCGAGCAGACGAGCGTCACCTACCTGCTCACCTTCGAACGCTCCGACCTCAAGACCGACGGCTCCTACCACCGCCTGAAGGTCAAGGCGAAGCTGCCGGCGGGAGCGCGGCTGACCCATCGCGAGGGGTACTTCGCGCCGCGGCCGTTCAAGGATCTCGATCCGCTGGAGAAGAACCTCCTCGCCTCCGACGACATCGCCAGCGCCGCGCCGAAGCGGGACCTCGCCCTCAACGTCCTGGCGGCGTCGTTCCGCGCCACGCCGGGCCAGGCCTACGTGCCGGTCATCATCGAGGCCGGCGGTCCGAGCCTGCTCACCGGGGTGACGGGCAAGAAGCTGAACGTCGAGATCTACGCCTACGTGAGCGATGAAAAGGGGCGGATGCTCGATTTCTTTAACCGCCGGGTGGAGCTCGACCTCGACAAGGGGAAGGCGCGGCAGGGGATCGCGGAGGGGGGGGTCAAGTACTACGGCCACTTCGACCTGGAGCCGGGCGGCTACCAGATCCGCGTGCTGGTGCGCAACGCCGACACCGGGCGCACCGGGGTCCAGACGGTGGCGTTGACGGTGCCCGCCTACAGCGCGGCGCAGCCGGTCCTGCTCCCCCCCTTCTTCATCGAGGAGCGCCAGAAGTGGCTGCTGGTGCGCGAGCAGGCCGGCGATTCCCAGGGGTCGGTCGTCTATCCGTTCACCGTCGCGGGCGAGCCCTACGTGCCCGCCGCCTACCCGGTGCTGCGGGAAGAGAAGACCGCCCGGCTCTGCCTGGTGGCCTACAACCTGGGCAAGGGCGATCTCGCCGTCAAGGGGGAGGTGCTGGCGGCCGACGGCAAGACCTCGCCGCTGGGCAAGCTGACGCAGGTGGAGCGCACAGCCACCGGCATCCAGGGGTTCGACAAGCTGGTCGCCACCTTCGATCCGGCGGGCCTCGGCGCCGGCGAGTACGTCCTGCGGGTGGCGGTGACCGACCCCCTGACCGGACACAAGCAGATGAACTCCTTGCCGTTCCAGGTCGTCCGCTGACGCTCGCCGGCGGGTCCGCCGGCCCTTTGGTGGTATTTTTATCTTTTGCCATCCCATGTTGGAGGAGAAGGGTTCACCCGAGGGCTGAAAGGACGATGAATGAACAGGTCTAGTCGAACGCAACGCCTCGCCGCCCTGCTGGCCGCCGCGGGTCTCGGGCTCGCGCCCGTGCCCGACCGCGCCGCCCAGCAGACGTTCTCCGAGTCGACGCAGGTGGTCGTCGTCGAGGTCCCCGTCCAGGTGATCAAGGACGGCGAGCCGGTGCGGGGGATGACCGCCAAGGACTTCGAGCTCTACGACGGCCGCAGGAAGGTGCCGGTCACCGGCTTCGACGTCCTCGACCTCGCCGCTCCCGCGGCGGCGGGGGCTCCGGCGGCTCCTGTTCCGGCCTCGGCGCGGCGCCACTTCCTGCTGATGTTCGACCTCTCCTATTCGGAGCCGAGGTCGGTCGTCAAGGCTCGGGAAGCGGCCCAGAAGGTGGTCGACACCCTCCATCCGACCGACCTGGTGTCGGTCGCCACCTACAGCACGCAGCAGGGGCCGCAACTGGTGCTCGGCTTCACCCCCGACCGCCGGCAGATCGCCGCCGCCATCGACACCCTGGGGACGGTGAAGCTGGCCGACCGCTCGCCCGACCCGCTGAAGCTGGTCTACTCCGAGGCCCTGGGGAGCCAGTTCAAAGAGCCGCTGACGGGGGCGTCGGCCGCCAGGAGTGAGGTCCGGGCGAAGGCCGAGGAAGCCCTCGTCGATACGCTGGCCAACTTCGCCGCCAGCGCCGCGCACGCCGAGCGTAAGGCCCAGGAGCAGCAGGTGCTCGGCCTGACCCGCTCCTTTGCCGATCTCGCCCGCCTGATGGCGGAGGTCGAGGGGCGCAAGTACGTGGTCTACCTCTCCGAGGGGTTCGACGCCTCGCTGGTCTCCGGCAAGTCGAACACCGGTCCGGTGAGCGCGGGGGATGACGAGGACGTCAGCTTCGACGCCGGCGACGAGGGGCGGATCATCGCCCCCACCGACGCCACCGGCTCGGACGACCGGTTCGGCAGCAGCCACTCGCTGAACGCCGTCGAGAAGATGCTCGATTCGTTCCGCCGCGCCGACTGCGTGATCCAGGCGGTGGACATCGGCGGCCTGCGCGCCGGCGGCCAGCAGGGCGCCCGCCGGGCGGACGGCCACGAAACGCTGTTCAACATGGCCAAGAGCACCGGCGGCGAGCTGTTCGAGAACTACAACGACCTCTCGGTCGCCATGGGGCAGATGCTGCGCCGCACCGGCGTCACCTACGTGCTGTCGTTCCAGCCCGCCGACCTCAAGCCGGACGGCTCGTTCCACAACCTGAGGGTGGAGCTCAAGAACGCCCCGCGCGGCGCGCGGGTGGTCGCCCGGCCGGGCTACTACGCCCCGGTCCCCTTCAAGAGCCAGCCGCCGCAGGTGAGGGTGCTGGAGGCCGCCAGCGACCTGATGAGCAAGGACAGCGGCACGATCGCCACCTCGGTGCTGGCGGCGCCGTTCGGCGGCAAGGAGCGGGCGTACGTGCCGGTGGTGATCGAGGTGGACGGCGCGACGCTGCTCGCCGGCAAGCAGGATCCGAAGCTGCCGGTCGAGATCTACATCTATGCGCTGGACTCCACCGGCACGATCCAGGACTTCCTCAGCCAGACGATCGGCCTCGACCTCACCAAGGTCGAGCCGGCGCTGCGCCAGACCGGCCTCAAGTTCTTCGGCCACGTCGAGCTCGCTCCGGGCACCTACTCGTTGCGCACCCTGGTGCGCAACGGCTCCACCGGAGCGACCAGCCTGCGGGTGACCCCGCTCACCGTGCCCCCCGCGGACCAGGCGACGCTGCTGCCCGCCCTGTTCCAGGAGGCCCCCGGCCGCTGGGTGGCGGTGCCGGAGACCCCGAAGCCGGGCCAGCAGCTGCCCTACCCCTTCATGCTCAAGGAGAGGCCGTACATCCCCGCCTCGCGGCCGGTGCTCACCCCGGGGAAGGACGCGCAGCTCGTCCTGGTCGGCTACAACCTGCAGCCGGGGGAGTGGAATACCCGCGTCCAGGTGATGGCGGCCGACGGCCAGGAGATGCCGGGCGGCGCCTTCAAGGTGGTCGACAAGGAGATCGGCGCCGGCGCCGGTCCCTCCCGCCTGCTCGCCACCTTCCAGCCACCCGCGGCCCTGCCGCCGGGCGCCTACTCGCTGCGCGTCACGCTGACCGACGGCGCCGGCAAGGCGGAGAGCAGCACCAGCCAGTTCACGGTGGGAGCTGCGGCGACGCCCGGGGGGCGCTGACGCCGATGCGGCCGGGCAGGACGATCCGGCGCGGCGGCCTGGCCGCCGCGCTCCTCGGTTGCGGAGCCGCCGTCGCGGCGTGGGGGCAGGCGCCGCCGGCCCCCTCCTCCTTCTCCGGCACCACCCAGGTGCTGTCGATCGACGTGCCGGTGCAGGTGGTGCGCGACGGCGAGCCGGTGCGCGGCCTCCAGGCCGCCGACTTCCAGGTCTGGGAGGGGCGGCGGCGGCTGGCGGTCACCGGCTTCGAGTCGCTCGACCTCACGATGCCGTCCTCCGCGGGGCCGTCCTCGGGAAGAGCGGCCGGGGTGCCGGCCGCCGCCCGGCGCCATTTCCTCTTCCTCTTCGATCTCGCCTTCTCCGAGCCAAAATCGATCGCGCGGGCGCGGCAGGCGGCGGCCGGGCTGCTCTCCCAACTGCATCCGACCGACCTGGTGGCGGTGGCCACCTACAGCTCGCTGCGCGGGCCGCAACTGGTGCTCGGCTACACCGCCGACCGCCGGCAGATCGACAACGCCCTCGCCTCCCTCGGCCTCCCCGATCTGACGCCGCGCGCCATCGATCCGCTGCGCCTCGTGCTGCAGGAGATGCTGGGGGTGGGCAACACCATCGCCGGCGTCCGGCCGCTCTCCCGCGACCCGCTGGCCGACGCCGTCGACATGGCGACCCTGACACCCATGGGGGAGATGACCCAGGGGGTCGCGCGGGCCGACCTCTCCGCCCTCAAGACCCAGGTCGACCTCTTCACCCGCTCGCTCTCCGACCTCGCCCGGCAGCTGGCGGTGGTGGAGGGGCGCAAGTACCTGGTCTTCCTCTCCGAGGGGTTCGACGCCGAGCTCCTGCAGGGGGTGGCGAGCCCGGACCGCCGGGACGAGATGCGCGAGAACGTCCTTCATGGCGAAATCTGGCGGGTGGGCTCCGAGGAGCGCTACGGTGTGACCGAGACCGCCAACGCCATCGAGCGGATGATCGAGGAGTTCCGCCGCGCCGACTGCACCATCCAGGCGGTGGACATCGGCGGCCTGCGCGCCGGCGCCGACCAGGGGGCGCCGCGGTCGGGGGGGCGCGACAGCCTGCTGATGATGGCCCGCGGCACCGGCGGCGAGCTCTACGAGAGCTTCAACGACCTCGGCGTGGCGATGAGCCAGATGCTGCGCCGCACCAGCGTCACCTACGTCCTCGCCGTCGAGCCCGAGAAGGGGTCCGACAGCGACTTCCACCGGCTGCGGGTGGTGCTCAACTCCCCTCCGCGCGGCGCCCGTCTCGTCCACCGGCCGGGCTACTACCCGCCGAAGCCCTATGCCCAGGAAGACCCGATCGAGAAGCTGCTCGCCGCCGCCAACCAGGTGATGAGCGGCGAGGAGAGCGACGGCATCGGCGCCGCGGTGCTGGCGGCGCCGTTCCGGTCGGCGGGGGAGAAGGCGTACGTGCCGGTCCTGATCGCGATCGACGGCCCCTCCCTGCTCGCCGGCCCGCAGCCGGCCGCCCTGCCGGTCGAGATCTACGCCTACGCCCTCGACGAGGGGGGAGCGGTGCACGACTTCTTCACCCAGACGGTCGGCCTCGACCTCGCCAAATCCGGATCGCCGGTGCGCCAGAGCGGCCTCCAGTTCTTCGGCCACGTCGACCTGCTGCCCGGCGACTACTCCTTGCGGGTGCTGGTGCGCAACGGCGCCAACGGCGTCTCCGGCCTCAAGGTGTTGCCGCTCCGCGTGCCCGCCTTCGAGCAGGGGGAGCCGCTCCTGCTGCCGCCGCTCCTGCCGGCGGCGCCGAGCAACGGCCTGCTGGTGCGCGAGGAGCCGCGGGGGGAGGGCGCCCCGCCCGCCAATCTCTTCCTCCTCCGCGACCAGCCGTTCGTGCCGGCGGTCAAGCCGGCGCTGGCGCCCGGCCGCGAGGTGCGGATCGTCCTCGCCGGCTACAACCTCGGCGCCGGGCCGTGGAAGGGGGTGGCCACGGTGGTCGCCGCCGGCGGCCGCGAGATCCCGGTCGGCAATCTGGCGATCACCGGCCGGCTCGCCGGCGCCGCCGGTGGGCCGGACCGCGCCGTCGCCACCTTCCGCCTGCCCGCCGATCTGGCGCCGGGGGACTACGAGATGCGGATCACCCTGGCCGGCGCCGCCCCGCGGACCAGCTCCCTGCGCTTCAGCGTCCCGCGCGACCCCGCGAAGGCCGGCGGCGGGGGAGCGGGCCGTTAGCGGTCCCGCTCCCGGCGTCGAGGTCCGGGTCCACCTCAAGCCGGGGCGCGAGAAGGCGGTCCGCGAAGGGCACCCGTGGATCTTCTCGGGCGCCGTCGACCGCCTCGACGGCCCGGCCGGCGCCCCGCTCGCCCGGGTCTTCGACTCCCGCGGCAAAGCCCTCGGCCTCGGCCTGCACAGCCCCCGCTCGCAGATCCGCGTGCGCATGCTGGGCGCCGGCGTCGAGGCGGCCGACCGCCGCTTCTTCGCCGACCGCATCGCCGAGGCGCTCACCCTGCGCGAGGCGCTGGTGCCGCCGGAGACCACCGGCTACCGGCTGCTCAATGCCGAGGGGGACGGCGTCCCGGGCTGGACCGTGGACCGCTTCGGCGACGTGCTGGTGAGCCAGATCACGGCGGCCGGTCTCGAATCCCTGCGCGGCGAGGCCTACGCCGCCCTCGCCGCCGCGGTCCCCGGGGCCGCGATCGTGCAGTCGAACGACGTGCCGGCGCGGCGGGCCGAGGGGCTGGCCACCGAGGGGGACGAGGTGATCCTGGGGGAGCCGCCGGACGAGGCGCGCTTCGCCGAGTCGGGGCTGCTCTTCCAGGCCGAGATCACCGGCGGGCAGAAGACCGGCTTCTACTGCGACCAGCGCGAGAACCGCCGGCGGGCCGAGCGTTTTGCCGCCGGCCGCACCGTGCTCGACCTCTTCGCCCACACCGGCGCCTTCGCGCTCTACGCCCTGCGGGGCGGGGCGGGCAAGGTGGTCTGCGTCGAGTCCTCGAGCCGCATCATCGAGCGCGGGCGCGACCACGTCACCTTGAACGGCTCCCCCGCCGAGCGCATCGAGTGGGTGAAGGCCAACGTCTTCGAGGACCTGCGCCAGCGGGAGGAGAAGTACGGC
>Ga0070665_100000454_pt1 | contig 59667 bp, 53 predicted proteins | sample KBSS13metaG_FD_65862 | JGI IMG/M metagenome (GOLD analysis project Ga0070665, IMG submission 65862) | Switchgrass rhizosphere microbial communities from Kellogg Biological Station, Michigan, USA - KBS S1-3 metaG | ecosystem: Host-associated > Plants > Roots > Rhizosphere > Soil ...
CGCCGCTCGCTCGCGGCCAGCACCGCACCTCCGCACGCCACCAGGACCAGGAAGGTCCCGAGGCCGAGGTCGCGGAACGGCAGCACGATCCCGGCGAGCACGCCGACGCCGATCGCCGCGAGCAGGACCGAGAGGCGGGCGGGGACGCCGCGGTCCGGCCAGAAGTCGCCGAAGATGCCGTCGAGGACGGGCGGTGCGGTGACCGCGGCCGGCGCCGGCGGCGCCGACGCCGACGCCTCGCGGATGGATGGCGATGGGGTCGTAGCCCTGGGCAGCTCCGGGCTCGAGAGGGGACGAGCGGGCCGGTCGGCGGGTTGGAGCGGAAGGGAGACCCGGACCCGGGCGCCGTCACGTCCGGGCTCGGGATCGACGAAGCGGATCGAGCCGCCGTGGAGGTCGGTGACCCAGCGGGCGATCGCCAACCCCAGGCCGGTGCCACCCCCGCCGTCGTGCGCGGAGAGCGTGCCGAACGGCTCGAAGACCCGCTCGCGATCGACGGGCGCGATCCCCGGTCCCTGGTCGTGCACCTCGAGGAGATAGCGGTCGGCGACCCGGGTCGCGGCGATCGAGACCGTTCCTCCGGTGGGGCTGTGCCGCGCGGCGTTGTCGAGCAGGTTGGCGACCAGCTGACGCAGGCGGGCGGGGTCGGCGCTGACGACGAGGTCGACCGGCTCGACCCGCGCGGCGTACCAGACGTCGCGGTCGGTCACGCCTGCCTCGGCGACCGCAGCCTCGAGCAGGGCTGCGAGAGGGACCGGCTCGACGGTCAGCGGCGCACGGCCGGCGTCGACGCGGGCGAGATCGAGGAGATCCTCGACAAGGCGGCTTGTCCTTTCGGCCTGCTCGAGGGCGGCGGCGAGTGCGGCGGGGTCGCGCGCGACGCCGTCGACGAGGTTCTCCAGGACGGCGCAGAGCCCGGCGAGCGGCGTACGCAGCTCGTGGCTGACGTTGGCGACCAGCTCGCGACGCTGCCGATCGACGAGAGACAGGTCGCGGGCCATGGTGTTGAACGCGCGGGCCAGGTCGCCGACCTCGTCGTTCGACGCGTCGGTGACGCGAACGGCGTAGTCGCCGGTCGCCATCCGGCCCGCGGCCGTGGTCATCTGGCGCAGCGGCGAGATCATGCCGACGGCGAGCAGCTGGGTCACGGCCAGCGCCAGCGCGACCGTGACCGGGAGGCTGAGCCAGAGCGGGACGCCACCGACCCGACCCAGGCTGGCGACCAGCGAGGCGGCCGTGGCACTGACCACGACCAGTAGACCCAGCTTGACCTTCAGGGAGCTGACGCGGGCCAGCGGCTGCACGGTCATGCCGGCGCCGGGGTCTCGAGGGCGTAGCCGACGCCGTGGACGGTGCGGATCAGCTGCCCGCCGAGCTTGGCCCGCAGGCCCTTGACGTGACTGTCGAGGGTGCGGGTGCCGGCGGCGTCGGGCCAGTCCCAGACGTCGGCCATCAGCTTCTCGCGGGTCACGACCGCGCCGGGCGACGCGGCGAGGCAGATCAGCAGGTCGAACTCGGTCGGCGTGAGCCGCACCTCGTCGCCGGCCCGCCACACCCGACGCGCGGCCGCGTCGACGCGTAGGTCGCCGAGCTCGAGGGCGCGTCTCCCGAGCAGCTCGCCGGCCCGGTCGACCCGGCGCAGAAGCGCGCCCACACGTGCCACGAGCTCGCGCATCCGGAAGGGCTTGGTCAAGTAGTCGTCGGCCCCGACCCCGAGCCCGACCAGGACGTCGGACTCCTCGGCTCGGGCCGTCAACATCAGCACGGGCACCGGCCGGTCGGCCTGGATCCGCCGGCAGACCTCGTACCCGTCGTACCCCGGCAGCATCAGGTCGAGGACGACCAGGTCGGGGCCGTGCTCGACGTACGCCGCGACGGCGCCCGGCCCGTCGTACGCCCGCACCACGTCGTACCCCTCCGCGAGCAGGCGGTCGGAGACGGCCCGGTTGATCACCCGGTCGTCCTCGACGACGAGGACGCGACGGCTCGGGCTGGTCATGCCCTGAAGGCTACGAGTGGGGGCGGGTGCGCGGCCGGGACGACATGTGGAGGTTCTGTGCAGGGTCGTTGACATCAACCCTGGTCGAGGTTGTCCACTGCGGGGATGGCGAGCCGCGACGTCTGCTACCTGACCACCACGGGTCGACGCACGGGACGACCGCACCGCATCGAGATCTGGTTCCTGGAGACCGACGGCATCGTCCACCTGTTCGCGGGCGACGGCGAGGCTGCCGACTGGGTCCGCAACCTACGACGACAGCCGCTGGTCGAGCTCGAGCTCCCCGATCGGCCGGCCCGCCACTACACGGGCACCGTGGTCGAGAGCCCCGACCCGGCGCTCCGGCGACGGGTGGACGAGCGCTACTACGACACCGATGCGGACGAGGAGCTCACCGACTGGGCGCGACGGGCCACCGTGGTGCGGCTCGTCCGCGACGAGTGAGTCACCCCGCGCGTCGGCGGCCGCCGAGCACCAGGACGCCCACCCCGAGCAGGGCGACGATCGGCCCGACGACCGCCCACAGCGTCTTGCCGCTCATCCCGGAGCCACCGAGCACGTCGATGCCTTGCAGGAACCACACGGCGCCGACGATCACCAGCAGGGCGCCGACCGCCAGGAGCATCGGTCGAGTCATGCTGCCACGGTACGTCGGTGGTGGAGCCGCGCGTCAGAGCTGCTGGGCCAGCCCGACCACGTGACCCTGCGGGTCGGCGATCAGCGCGAACTCCACGCCGGGGACGGTGACCGGCTCCTGCACCACCCGACCACCGAGCCGGGTGGCGTCGGCGATGCTCGCGGCCATGTCGTCGACGCCGATGAAGAACGTGACCAGGTCGCCGTCACCCTGGAGCGGGCTGATCGCGGTGTAGAGCGCGTCCGGTACGCCGGTGTCGACGAAGGTGTAGCCGGGGAAGGCACCCTCGGTGGGGTAGGTCCAGCCGAACAGCTCGCCGAAGAAGGATCGGGTGGCGTCCGGGTCGCTGGAGCGGATCTCTGCGTGCACGATGGGGTGGCTCATGACGGGCCTCCTGTTCTGTGGCCACCCGGCTGGGTCGGCCTCCTGGGGAGATGACGTGCGAGCGACCCCGAAATCGACTGGATGTCCCCTCTGCCGCAGTTTCATCAAGGTATGTAGCTGAACCGGCACTTCCCTTGGTGAGTTCACCGAGGGAAGTGCCGGTTCGCCGACATACCTTGATGAAACTGCCGGGTGGACGATCCCGGCGGCCGAGGAGGACGCGTCCGGCCGACCGGTGTACCGAGGATCTCGAGCTCGCCGCGGTCCGGGAGCGCGAGGCCGAGCAGCAGGCCGAGAAGGGTGGGTCTTCCCGGCACCGTTCGGCCCCACGAGCCCGTGGACCTGTCCCGCCGGCAGGTCCAGGTCGACGCCGTCGAGTGCGACGACGTCTCCGAACTCCTTGCCGATCCCGCGTGCCCGAATCGCGCGGGTCCGCTCCATGTCGGTCCCCTTGTCCTTGGCTTCGGCAACGAACGTGGCAGCCGGGGTTGGCGTCAGTGGGGCCGCAAGTCGAACGTTCGGCAAACCTCTTCCGACATCGGGTGCGCGTGTGTCAGCCGAGCCGCTGGGCGAGCGGGACGGACCCGAAGACGCCCGGCAGACCGCCGGTGTGGACGAACACCGTGCGCTCCCCCGGCCGCACGTGACCGTCGCGCACCTCGGCGACGAGTCCGGCCAGGGCGCGGCCCGTGTAGACCGGGTCGAGCACGATCCCTTCGGTGCGGGCCGCGAGCTCCAGGGCCTCGGCGACCGGCTCCGGAAGGGTGCTGTACCCGTCACCGACGAGGTCACGCCTCAGGCGCAGCCCGTCCGGGTCGCCGCCGAGGCCCACGACCAGGCGCGCCGTGCGCTCCTGCGGATCAGCGGTCGCGCCGGTGTCGACGGCGAGCACCCGATCCGCCCCGAGGGCAGCGACCAGCCCGGCCGCCGTACCTCCCGAGCCGAGGGCGACCACGACGTGCCGCACGTCCGGCACCTGGGCGAGGATCTCGTCGCCGGCCTCGACGTACCCGCGCGCACCGACGACGCTCGAGCCGCCGTACGGCACCTGGTACGCCGCGGTCCCGGATGCGTTGAGCTCGGCCACGCGGGCCGCGGCGACGTGTTCGAGATCCTCGTGGGGGACGTCACCGGCCCACACCAGAGTGGCCCCGAAGAGGCGGTCCAGCAGGAGGTTGCCGGTGACCGGCGCTCCCCCCGACCCCGCGAGCACGAGCTCGACGTCGAGGCCGAGCCGGGCGCCCGCGGCCGCCGTCAGCCGCGCGTGGTTGCTCTGGGCGGCACCGGTGGTGACCAGGACCCGGGCGCCCTGGTCGAGCGCCTCGGCGCAGGTGTGGCAGAGCTTGCGCACCTTGTTGCCGCCACCGCCCAGGCCCATCAGGTCGTCGCGCTTGACCCAGAGGTCGCCCGCCTCGAGGCCGATCGCCCGGGCCATCCGCGGGGCCGGTTCGACGGGGGTGGGGAGCACGGCGAGGTCCAGCGGCTTCATGGCGCCATCCTGCCCGGTCGAGCGCTCGGCGGCCGGCGTACGTCGCTGGGGTGATCCGCGGATCCGGAGGGTCGTCCCACGTGTCCCGGTCTCACCACGGTATGCAGGCGAACCGCCGGTTCCCACGGCGTACAGACCATGGGAAGTGCGGGTTCGTCGGCATCTCATGGTGGAAGGGCAGAACGCCGGCCCAGCCCCCGACCCACCCCGGGTTTGACCGCGAACGAGCGAATCCGGACGCGACCTCGTACACTGGTCTCATCGGCACCGCCGGGTGGCTGACCGTTCTGGTCCACCACGCAACATCCGGGTGTCCACCGCGAGAGCGGGACACAGGCCGTGGGGGTTCGATCCGGGAGCGGGTCGAGCTGTCGAGATCAGGCCCGTCACCCGACGACGGGACGCCGCGAAGCGAGCCGGGCTCGTGGGCGGTGGACCTCAACGCTTGAGGAAGAGAGCGGCTGGTTGGCCACACAGCGTCGACGCCGGACCGGGGGCACCCGGACGGCTCAGCGATCCGGGAACCGTGTCCGGAACCGTGACAACGAGGGCATCATCCCGGTGCTCGCGATGGCGGTGCGCGAGGTCGAGCGCGCGGTCGAGGGCCGCCAGCTGACCTCCGGCCAACGCGCGCGCTTCCAGGCCTCAGCCCTGCTGGCGCGGGCCGAGCGGGCCAACGTCCGCAACGACCAGGCGCTGACCCCCGCGCAGCGCGACACCCAGCTCAAACGGCTCGAGGGGCTCGCGACGATCCTCGCCCAGATCGCCACCCGTGAGCCGTCGCTGTTCTCCCTGCTCCAGGAGGACGCCGTGGTCTCCGACGCGACGCGTCGGCTCGAGCGCGAGATGCAGCAGCAGGCCGGCCTCGAGGTCGAGGAGGAGCCCGAGCCCGAGCCGACGTTCTCGAGCTCGGTTCGCGAGCGCACCGCGCTGCCGCAGTCCGTCGTCCAGGCCCAGCTCGCCAACCCGTTCCTGGTACCCGACTTCAGCCAGACCGCGCCGCGCGTGCGCGGGCACCTCGCCGGCTGGGAGCTGATCGAGCCGCTGCTGAACTCCTTCGAGCAGGCGGCCCCCGGAGCGCCCGCCAGCATGGCCCTTCCCGAGCCGCGGCCGGTGCCGCTGCCCGAGGGTCTCGACCTGATGGACCACCAGGCGCGCCTGCTGGCGTCGGTCGCCGACGGCCACCGCACGTTCCTCCTGGCCGACGAGCCCGGCCTCGGCAAGACCGCGCAGGCGCTGCTCGCGGCCCAGGCCGTCGATGCCTTCCCGCTGCTGGCGATCGTGCCGAACGTCGTCAAGACCAACTGGGCACGTGAGGCCCAGATGTGGACGCCGAGCCGATCGGTGACCGTCGTCCACGGCAACGGCCTCGACGTCGACGGGTTCGCCGACATCGTGGTCGTCAACTACGAGGTCCTCGACCGGCACGTCGGCTGGATGGGCGAGCACGGGTTCCGCGGCCTGGTCGTCGACGAGGCGCACTACATCAAGAACAAGAAGTCCCAGCGCTCGCAGAACGTCCTCGAGGTCTCCGACCGGATCCGCCAGCGCGTCGCGCGACCGCTGCTGATGGCGCTCACCGGCACCCCGCTGATCAACGACATCGACGACTTCCGCGCGATCTGGCAGATGCTCGGCTGGATCGAGGACAAGAAGCCCGGCAACACGTTGATGGCCGAGCTGGAGGAGACCGGCTTCACACCGGCCGACCACGCCTTCTACCCGGCCGCGCGCCAGGCCGTCGTCGACCTCGGCATCGTCCGCCGCCGCAAGGTCGACGTCGCCGCCGACATCCCCGCACGTCGCATCGCCGACCTCCCCGTCGAGCTCGAGGGCCCGATGGGGCGCTCGATCCGCGAGGCCGAGCAGCAGCTCGCGAAGCGGCTCGTCGGTCGCTACCGGGCCGCGCTGGAGCACCGGCGTGCCGGTGCCTCCATCCTCAACGAGGCCGGCATCGACCTCGAGCTGGTACGCCGGGTGGCCGAGCGGGAGGTCGCCGAGGGCTCCGAGGCCAAGACCGGCGACAACGTCTTCACGATGGTGCGCAAGATCGGTCAGGCCAAGGCCGACCTCGCCGCCGACTACGCCGTCCAGCTGGCCCGCAGCGCCGGCAAGGTCGTGTTCTTCGCCAAGCACCTCGACGTGATGGACGCCGCCGAGGAGATCTTCGCCCGCCGCGGCGTCGGCGCGACGTCCATCCGCGGCGACCAGACCCGGGCGACCCGCGACGCGGCGATCGACTCGTTCGTCAACGACCCCGACACCCACGTCATCGTCTGCTCGTTGACCGCGGCCGGCGTCGGGATCAACCTCCAGGTCGCCTCCAACGTCGTCCTCGCCGAGCTGTCCTGGACCAACGCCGAGCAGACGCAGGCGATCGACCGGGTCCACCGGATCGGCCAGACCGAGCCGGTCACGGCCTGGCGGATCATCGCCGCCCAGACCATCGACGCGAAGATCGCCGAGCTGATCGACAGCAAGGCAGGGCTCGCCGCACGCGCCCTCGACGGCGCCGGCGAGGACTCGTCCACCACGGTCGACGTCCAGGTCGAGACCCTGGTCGCGATCCTCACCGAGGCGCTGACCGAGGCCGACCCCGAGAGCTGACGCGCCGCGGTCGTACTGTCGTCCCGTGACCACGACGTCGTCCCGTTTACCGATGCTGCCGACCTCCCTGGTGGGCAGCTATGCCCAGCCCGACTGGTTGATCGACCGGGCCAAGCTGGCCGGCCGGTTCCCACCCCGGGTCCGGGCGCGCGAGCTCTGGCGGGTCGAGCCGGCCCACCTCGAGCAGGCGCAGGACGACGCCACCCTGCTCGCGATCCGCGCCCAGGAGGTCGCCGGCCTCGACATCATCACCGACGGCGAGATGCGGCGGGAGTCGTACTCCAACCACTTCGCGACGGCTCTGCACGGCATCGACATCGACAACCCGGGTACGGCGCTCGACCGCAGCGGTCACCCCAACCCCGTGCCCCGGATCGTCGGCCCGATCGAGCGACCGCGGCCGATCGAGGTCGGTGACCTGACCTTCCTGCGCGCGCACACCGACCGGACCATCAAGATGACCGTGCCGGGGCCGTTCACGATGTCGCAGCAGGCGCAGAACGACTTCTACCCCGACGCCGAGGCGGCCGCGATGGCGTACGCCGCAGCGGTCAACGCCGAGATCAAGGACCTGCACGCGGCCGGTGCGGACATCGTGCAGATCGACGAGCCCTACATGCAGGCGCGGCCCGAGCCGGCTCGCGCGTACGGACTCGCCGCGCTCCAGCGCGCGCTCGACGGAGTCACCGGGACGACGGCGGTCCACATCTGCTTCGGGTACGCCGCGATCATCCACGAACGCCCCGAGGGCTACTCGTTCCTGCCCGAGCTCGCCGGCTGCCCGGCCGACCAGGTCTCCATCGAGACCGCCCAGTCGGGCCTCGACCTCGGCGTCTTGAAGGACCTCAGCGAGAAGACGATCATCCTGGGCGTGATCGACCTGTCCGACCACGAGGTCGAGTCGGTGGAGACGGTCGCCGGACGCGTGCGCCGAGCCTTCGCGCACACCACACCCGACAAGGTCACCATCGCCACGGACTGCGGCATGAAGTACCTGCCCCGAGCCAGCGCCGAGGGCAAGATGCGGGCGATGGCCGGCGCTGCCGCCGTGCTGCGCGACGAGGTCTGACCGGGCCCGGTCAGCGACGGCTCAGCGACGGCTCAGTGGCGGCCGGAGCTGAACGACGCGGCGCTGTGCCCGCCGCTCGACGTGCCACGCGGGGCCGAGCCGCCGCGCTGGCGACGACGACCGGAGGGCTTCGAACCGGACTTCGCGGACGTCGCGGCGGGCGCCGCTGACCGCTGACCTCGGTTGCCACCGCTGCCGGTGCCACCGCCGCCACCCGAACGACGACGTCGGTTGCGGCCACCTCCACCGCCGCCTCCAGAGCGTGTCTGGGGCGACGCGGCTGCAGGCTCCAGGCCCGCGGTCAGCGTGCGCTCGCCCGGAGCGAGCTCGCGCAGGACCGGGTGGCTCGAACCTTGGATCCGGGTCATGGTCGGCTTGATGCCGGCCGCCTTCGTCATGTCGCGCACGTCGCGCACCTGCTCGGTGGTCATCAGGGTGACGACGGTGCCGGCGTTGCCGGCCCGCGCCGTACGGCCGGAGCGGTGCAGGTAGGCCTTGTGCTCGGTCGGCGGGTCGGCGTGCACGACGAGCGTCACGTCGTCGACGTGGATGCCGCGCGCGGCGATGTCGGTGGCCACCAGGGCGGCGGCAGTGCCGGCGTGGAACGCGTCGAGGTTGCGGGTGCGGGCACCCTGACCGAGGTTGCCGTGCAGCTCGACGGTCGGGACGCCGCTCTTGTTGAGCTGGCGCGCGAGCGCCTTGGCGCCGTACTTGGTGCGGGTGAAGAACAGGGTGCGGCCGGGGGCGCTGGCGAGGTCGACCAGCACCGGCAGGCGGTGCTCACGCTCGACGTGCAGCACGTGGTGGGTCATCTCGGCGACCGGCGACTGCGCCGAGTCGGCCTGGTGGGTGACCGGGTTGCTCAGGAACTGGCGGACCAGGGTGTCGATCGCCTTGTCGAGCGTGGCGGAGAAGAGCAGGCGCTGCGAGCCCTTCGGGGTGCGGCCCAGGATCCGTCGCACGGAGGGCAGGAAGCCCAGGTCGGCCATGTGGTCGGCCTCGTCGAGGACGGTGACCTGCACGTCGTCGAGGGTGCAGTGGCCCTGGCCGATCAGGTCCTCCAGCCGGCCGGGGCAGGCGACGACGATGTCGACGCCCTTGCGGAGCGCGGTGACCTGGGGGTGCTGGCCGACGCCGCCGAAGATGGTGCGACTGGTGAGGCCCGCGGCCTGCGCGAGCGGAGCCAGGGCGGCGTCGATCTGGCCGACGAGCTCACGGGTCGGCGCCAGGATCAGCGCGCGCGGTGCCCGCGTGCGCGGCCGGGTGCCGTCGCTGAGACGAGCGACGATCGGGAGCAGGAAGGCGTAGGTCTTGCCGGAGCCGGTGCGGCCCCGACCGAGCACGTCGCGCCCGGCGAAGGAGTCGGGCAGGGTCGCGGCCTGGATCGGAGTCGGGGTGTCGATGCCCTGGCGGGCGAGGACGTCGGACAGGCGTGCGGGCACGCCGAGATCACTGAAGGAAGTCAAGGGAAACGCTATCTGTGCGGTGTCTCACCGAAAGCCGGGATCCGAGTCTTCGGGCGGCTACGCACGGAGCAGCGTCAGCTGCTACGACGTGCGGACAGACCGCGGCGAGAGCTCGACGGGCTGATGTGCCCAGCCTAGCGGACCATGGCTCCGGATCCCGCATTACGAGGAAGGGCGCGGCCGGTGTGGAGGTACGTCGCGGGGCCGGCGTCTGTGCCCAGGAAGGCGTAGACCCGGTGCATGCCGCGGTCGGGCTCACGGGCGATCAGGGTGTCGGCCCCGAGCCGGACCAGCTCCGTGTGGGTCGGCACGTCGCCGAACTCGATCGCGATCCCCTGCGGCGTCTCGTCGAGCCACACCCGGCCGTCGCCGTCCTGGCTGACGACCAGGTCGGCCACGTCGCAGGAGTAGGTGCCGACGTACGGCGTGGCGTCGACCGGCCGCGGATCGGCGGGAGGCGTGGGCGGTGCTTCCGGCCGGACGCCGGTCAGCTCGCCGAGCACGTGTCCGACGAGGTCGGCGTACAGCGCGGCCGCGTCGCCTCCGTTGGTGAGCAGGGCCACGGCGACGCCGGCGTCGGGAACCATCCGCAGGAAGGCGTACTGCCCGATGGTGGCGCCGTCGTGGCCGACCACCAGTCCGTCGGGTCGCGCGAACCTCTCGAACCCGAGTCCCCACGAGTCGCCGAAGTGACCCAGGGAGGGCAGCTCGACCTGAGCCTCCTGCATCCGGGCCGACGTCCCGGGGGCCAGCACCTGCCGCCCGTCGGCGGACGCGCCGTCCTCGAGGTGCATCCGGGCGAAGGTGAGCAGGCCGCGCGCGCTGGTCGCGAACATCGATCCGGCCGGGCAGTTCGACCGGCTCAGGGCCCAGTGGGGAGCGGGTCTCTGCGGCTCGTCGTCCGTGGCACCGAGGTGCCCGGCCGCCGCCCGGAACAGGATCGCCTGGTAGGGGTCGGTCGCCGCCTCGGCGATGCCGAGCGGGGCGACCAGGTGCTCGCGCAGGCACGCGTCGTACGGCTTCCCGCGCAGCACCTCGACCAGACGGCCGAGCACCACGAAACCTGCGTTGTTGTAGGACCACATCGAGCCCGGCGCGAAGAGCTGGGGAACGTCGTCCAGGCCATCGACGAGCTTCTCGACGCAGTCGTCGCCGACGCCGGTGTCGGTGAAGATGTCGCCCTCGAAGCCCGACGTGTGGGTGAGCAGCTGGCGCACCGTGATCGCGGCCGCGGCGTCCTCGTCGCGGATCCGGAAGCCGGGCAGATAGGTGCGCACGGTCGCGTCGAGGTCGACCCGGCCCTCGTCGACCAGCTGGAGGACCAGGCTGCTCGTCCAGAGCTTGGTGACCGACCCGATCTGGAAGACCGACTCGGTCGTCGCCTCGACCCCGGTGCGGAGGTTCAGGATCCCGGCGACGTGGTCGGCGACCTCCCCGTCGGCGAGCACGGCGACGCCCGCTGCCGGCACGTGGTGCTGCTCGATCAGCTGTGGCAGCCGCTCGCCGAGCCACTCCGAGACCTCGCCGAGGTTGCCCATGGCTCGCATCGTAGGTCTCAGCCGGCCGGGGCCAGGACCAGGTCGACGTCGATCCGCGCCCAGGGACCCGCGACCTCGCGACCGTCGGGGGTCGGGGTCGTCGGGATCTGCTGGTGGACGTCGACGACCAGCGACTCGCGGACACCGAAGACGCTGTCGGAGTCGAGGTAGGCGCCACCGCGGGGGAAGACGTGGGTGACCAGGGTGCGGAAGCCGTCGGCCTCGACCATCAGATGCAGGTGGGCGGCGCGCATCGGGGATCGGGCGGTCGCGCGGAGGAGCGCACCGACCGGGCCGTCGTCGGGGATCGGGTACGGCGCGGGGGTCACCGCCCAGAACCGGTAGCGGCCCTGATCGTCGGTGTGGAGGTGGCCACGCCCGGTGACCCGGTCGTCGTCGTACTGCACGTCGTAGAGCCCGTCGGCGTCGGCCTCCCACACCTCGACCCGAGCACCGGGGATCGGGGCTCCGGAGGTGTCGAGCACGACCCCCTCGACCCAGCACGGCTCTCCCGGCGCGCCGCCGGCGATGTCGCCGCCGAGCCCGACGTCCGGCGATCCCTCGACGAAGAAGGGGCCGAAGACGGTGGCCTCGGTGGCGTTGGCGTAGGCCTCGTTGTTGATCGTGATCGTCTGCATCGAGGCGCCGAGGACGTCGGAGAGCAGGATGAACTCCTGCCGCCGGTCGTCGGTGATGTGGCCGACCGCGGTCAGGAAGTCGATGGCGCCCTTCCACTCGTCCTCGGTCAGCCGGGTCTCGCGCAGGAACGCGTGCAGGTGCCGGGTCAGCGCCTCCACGAGCTCCTTCGTGCGCGCGTCGGGAGTGCCGGCGAACGACGCCACGACGCGCTCGACGAGCGCCGCCTCGCGCTTCCGCTGCTCGGCGGGGATCTCGCTCATGCCGGCTCCTCTCCAGCCCAGGCGCTGCGCAGCAAGGACTCGATGTTCTCGGGCGTGACCGGGGTCGGGTTGTTCGACGGTGCCGCGTCGAGGATCGGCCGGACGGCTTCAGGGATGTCCTCCGCGCGCAGGCCGAGGTCGCGCAGGGCGCGCGGCGCACCGAGCTCGCGCTTCAGGTCGAGCAGTCCGGCCAGGGCCGAGCCGGCGGCGAAGGCGTCGGCCATGCGCCGGTCGAGGTCGGGGACGGACGGCGCGTTGAGGGCGACGACGTAGGGCAGCACGACCGCATGGGTCTCGGCGTGGGGCAGGTCGAACATGCCGCCCAGCACGTGGCAGATCTTGTGGTGCAGACCCGACCCGGCGCTGGCGAAGGCAACGGCGGCGAGGTAGGCGCCGTACAGGGTCTGCTCGCGAGCAGACGGCTCCATCGGGTCCTCGACGACCCGTGGCAGCCCGTCGCGAAGTGCCCGGATCCCTTCCAGGGCAAGGGATCTGTCGATCGGGTCGGCGCGCGGACCCCACATCGCGTCGACGCAGTGGGCGAGCGCGTTGAGGCCGGACGCCACGCTGGTCGGCACGGGCAGCCCGAGGACCAGGGTCGCGTCGTAGACGATCGCCCGGGGCAGCACGAGGGGGTCGATGCCGGTGGTCTTCCGGCCATCCGCGGTGAGTCCCCACACGTCGGTGGCCTCGGAGCCGGCGTACGTCGTGGGGACCGCGACGATCGGCAGCCCGGTGGTGAGGGCGACCGCCTTGGCCAGCCCGGTGGTCGAGCCGCCGCCGACGCAGACGAGGGCGTCGACACCGTGCTCGGCGGCCACCGCCCGAGCCCGTTCGGCGACCTCGACGGGGACGTGCATCGCGACGTCGGTGTGCAGGACCGCCACCGGTACGCCGGCCAGCACCGGCTCGGCGCGGGCCGCGTCCGACGCGATCGCCATCACCCGCGACGCCTCGAGCCGGCGTACCTCGTCCGCCACCGCCTCCGCGGCGTTGCCGGAGGCGAAGCGAACCCGTTGCGGGAGCCAGTCGTGGATGAACTGCACAGGCCCTTGCTACCGCATGGAACCGCTGGTTGAGGAGGGCCGCTAGGCCCCGTCTCGAGACCGACATTCCGCCCGGGAGCGGGTCGTCCGCTCGAGCAGGTGCTCTTCTACCCACCCAGGCGGACGACCCGAACGGTGTCAGAGTCGTCCGCTCGAGCCGATGCTCTTCTACCCACCCAGGCGGACGACCCGAACGGTGTCAGGCAGCGCCGACCTCCACGACACCGTCGAGCTCCGGCGTCGCGATCGGCGTCGTGGTACGCCGCTGACGACTGATCCCCAACGCCGCCAGTGCCCCCAGCACCGAGATGGTCGCGGCCGTCACCAGCGCCGGCTCGTAGCCGGACAGCGTGGCGGACGGCGATGCCAGGGAGCCGTGCGCGTCGAAGACCACGGTCACCGCCGCGACACCAGCGGCCTGGCCGACCTGCTGCACGGTGTTGAGGACCCCCGCGGCTCGGCCGAGGAGCTCCGGCGGCGCGGCGTTCAGTCCGGCCGCCGACGGGGCGGGCAGCGCCATCGAGATGCCCACGCCGGCCACGACGAACGGCACCACGAAGGAGCCGTACGACGCGTGGGCGTGCGCCTCGTGCAGGAGCCAGAGGAACCCGGTCGCCTGCAGCACCAGCCCGGGGGCGGCCAGCGCACGAGCGCCGAGCCGGTCCACGAGCTTGCCCGCGACGGGGGCGATCAGCAGGGGCGTCATCGTCCAGGGCAGGAACCGCAGGCCGGTGCCGAGCGGCGAGTCGCCGCGCGAGATCTGGAAGTACTGGCTGGTGACGTACGCCGTGGCGAAGATCGACGCCGCCATCAGGAACGACGTGACCGAGGCAGCCGCGAACACCCGAGACCGGAACAGTGACAGTGGCACCATCGGCGCCGGCGCGACCGACTGCCAGCCCACGAACGCCGCCAGCAGCACGACTCCGACCGCCAGCGCGACCAGCACCTCGGCCGAGCCCCACCCGGCGACCGGCGCGCGCAGGACTCCCCAGACGAGGGCGCCCATCGCACCGGTGGCCGTCGCCATGCCGATCGGATCGAGCCGGGTACGCGGGCCGAAGGTCTCGGGCAGGATCCGCAGGACGGCCACGGCTGCCCCGATGGCGAGCGGCACGTTCACCCAGAACACCCAGTGCCAGTCCAGGCCCTCGGTGACGGCACCACCGACGAGCGGTCCGGAGGCGACGCCGAGCCCGGCCACACCACCCCAGATCCCGACGACGGCACCCCGCTTCTCGGCCGGGAACGACGATGTCAGCAGGGTCAGCCCGAGGGGCATCACGATCGCGGCGCCGAGCCCCTGCACGGCGCGGAAGCCGATCAGGGTGCCGAGGTTCGGGGCCAGGGCGCACGCGGCCGAGGCCAGGCTGAACAGGACCAGCCCCGCGGCGTACATGCGTCTCCGGCCGAGTCGGTCGCCGAGAGCGGCGGCGGTGATGATCCCGGCCGCGAAGGTGAGGGCGTAGGCGTTGATGATCCACGGCAGGTTGCCGGCGCCGCCGCCGAGGTCGGCGTGGATCGAGGGCAGGGCGGTGACGACGACCAGCGCGTCGAGGGTCACCAGCAGGTAGGCGCCCGCGGTGAGCAGCACGGTGAGCCGCCGGTGCGGCTGCGTCTCCGTGGGCTCGGCGCGGGTCGGTCCGAGGTCCGGACGAGACATGAGGGTTCCTCTCTCCGACCGGCGACCGGGTGTCGCCGGCGTACTCACGGACAGACGGGAGGTACGTCGCGAAGTGGGCGCCACCGGACCGCCCAGTTCCGGGCCTCGCCGTCGTCTACCCCTCCAGCCCACTCCTGTCGGTGGGCTGCGAGAGGGTCGAGGAGCAGCGAAGGTGAGGACATGGACGCAGACCTGGTGGGCGATCTCCTGGCGCGTGCCCGCGGCGGCGACGAGGATGCCTTCGGCGAGCTGGTCGCGCCCTACCGGCACGAGCTGCAGGTGCACTGCTACCGGATCCTGGGCTCCTTCCAGGACGCCGAGGACGTGCTGCAGGAGACCCTGCTCTCGGCCTGGCGTGGGCTCGGCGGCTTCGAGGAACGCTCCTCGGTCCGCACCTGGCTCTACCGCATCGCGACCAACCGCAGCCTCGACGCCGTCCGGGCCGGCTCGCGACGGGAGCCCGACGTGAGCACGCGGATCCGGGGCGTCGTCCCGCCCGAGCCGACGAGGTACGGCGAGGTCCCGTGGCTCACGCCGTACCCCGACGTGCTCCTCGACCTGCCCGATCCCACACCCGGCCCGGAGGCCGTGATCGAGCTGCGCGAGGCGACGTCGTTGGCGTTCGTCACGGCACTGCAGCTGCTGCCGCCTCGGCAGCGTGCGGTCCTGCTCCTGCGCGACGTGCTGGGCTACCGCGCCGCCGAGGCCGCCGAGATCCTCGAGACCACCCTCGAGTCCGTGACCAGTGCGCTGAAGCGGGCCCGGGCCACGCTCGACAGCAACCAGGACCTCGCGGCCAGGCGCGGGCAGCCGAGCCCACCCGAACCCGACTCCCCCGAGGAACGCCGTCTCCTCGAGGCCTACCTGGACGCCTTCGCCCGCCACGACGTCGAGCAGCTGGTCTCGCTGATGACCGACGACGTCTGGGTCAAGATGCCACCGATGCCCTACGAGTACCACGGCCGTGCGTCGACGATCGTCTTCCTGCGGGCGATCGCCCCGCCCGAGGCGCGGGTGCTGCGGATGGTGCCGGTCCGCGCGAACGGCTGCCCGGCGTGCGGCATCTACGGGCTCGACCCCGCCACCGACACCTACCGCGCACTGGGCCTCTACGTGTTCGGCCTCGCCGGCGAACGGATCTGCGAGATCACCCGGTTCGAGGTCGGCACGATGGCCGGCTTCGGCCTCCCGCGGATCCTGGGGTGACGCCGCCCGTCTAGGCTCGGCCGGGTGACCGGGCTGCAGATCGTCCTGAGCGTGGTCTGTCTGGTGGCCGTCCTCTGGCTGGTGGTCCTGATCGTGCTCGACCGGCTGCCGAACGACTACCTGTACGCCGTGCTGGCGCTGCTCGAGGTCGGGCTCGTCGCGCAGCTGGTGATCGGGCTGGTGATGGTCTCGGGCGACCACGGCGGCGTGAACGTCGCGGCGTACGTCGGCTACCTCGTCGGGGCGCTGCTGATCCTGCCGGTCGGCTTCGTGTGGTCGCTCGGTGAGCGCACCCGGGCCGGCACCGGGGTGCTGCTGGTCGCGGTGCTGGTCGTACCGGTGCTGTTCCTGCGCCTCCACGACCTGTGGCAGGCACGGTGATGGTCAGGTGAGCGCCTCCACCCGGACCGGCCTCGGCCGGATCCTGGTCTTCGTGTACGGCGTGTTCGCGCTCGCCGCGACGGCGCGGGCGCTGGTGCAGCTGGCCACCCAGGCGTCGAAGGCACCGGTGGCGTACTCGCTGTCGTTGTTCTCGGGGATCGTCTACATCGTCGCCACCTGGGCGCTCGCGACCGAGCGGCGCCGGATCGCCGTTGGGACGATCGGGGTGGAGCTGACCGGCGTGCTCGTGATCGGGACCCTGAGCCACCCGTCCGACATCGACAGGGCCAGCGTGTGGTCGGACTACGGCAACGGCTACGGCTACGTGCCCCTCGTGCTGCCCTTCATCGGCCTCTGGTGGCTCTGGTCACTGAGCAGGCGGGTGTGAGGAACGAACACCCGCCGTGGGCGAAGGGAGGTCGAGCAAGCGGCAGGCCCGAGCATGCGAGGGCCCGCCCGCGCGTCGAGACCCGGTGACGGTGCCTGGGGCCCCGACCCCGTGGTCTCGACAAGCTCGGCCGCCGGAGACAGACCTGCGATCCACCTACAGCACCTTGGTGCCGTACATCTCCCCCAGCGGGTCGGCGAGCAGCTCGAGCCGGGCGCCGTCGGGGTCGCGGAAGTAGATCGACTTCTCGCTCTCGACCAGGTACTCGATCCCGGCCGCGTCGAGCTTGCCGCGGAGGTGGTCCCACCGGTCCTGGGTGACCGAGATCGCGAGGTGGTGCAGGCCGCCGAGCACCTCGGCGTACGGGCCGAGGTCGAGGCCGGGCAGGTCGAAGAACGCCAGCAGGTTGCCGTGGCCGATGTCGAAGAAGAAGTGGTTGGAGCCGGCGTAGTCGCGGTTCTCGAAGATCTCGGTGAGCGGGAACTCCAGGACACCCTGGTAGAAGTCGATCGTGGCTCGGACGTCGGAGCAGATCAGCGCGAAGTGGTGCAGCCCCTGCGCGCTGCTCGCCGGCCGGTCGCCCGACTCGGCCAGGTAGTCCTCCTTGATCCGCTCGCGCTCGGCGTTGATGGCTTCCAGGTCGATCGTCATGCGTGGCTCCTGTCGAAGGGTCGACCCATCATCGGACGATCGCGCCGTCGATGACCAGCGTCAGGCCCGCTTGCGCCGCGTGCGTGGCGCCTCTCGGACATGGAGCGAGGACAGGCCGTTGCCCGCGGGCACCGACTGCACCTCGAGTCGCGGGAGGTCGGCGACCAGGCTGCTCAGCTTGGAGTAGCCGTAGTTGCGCGAGTCGAACGTCGGGTTCGTGTTCACGACGTACGACCCCACGGCCGACAGCGATGCCCAGCCGTCGTCCTTCGCGTTCGCCTCGACGGCCGGCAGCAGCAGGTCGGTCAGCTCCTGCACCGCGCTCTTGGTGGGGGTGGCCGCCGGGCTGGCTGCCTTCTTCGCCGCCTTCTTCGCGGTCGCCTTGGCAGCCGTCGTCCTGGCCGGGGACGCACCCACCTCGGACACCGCCTCCTCGCCGACCAGGACCTCGACGTAGGTGAACTGGTCGCAGGCGTTCTGGAACGCCTGCGGCGTCTTGCGCGCGCCGATGCCGTGCACCTGCTTGCCCGACTCGCGCAGCCGCATCGCGAGCCGGGTGAAGTCGCTGTCGCTGGAGACGATGCAGAAGGTGTCGACGCTGCCGGAGTAGAGCAGGTCCATGGCATCGATGACGAGCGAGAAGTCCGTGGCGTTCTTGCCGACCGTGTAGGCGAACTGCTGCACGGGCTGGATCGCGTACGTGGGCAGCTTGTCGCGCCAACCGTCCAGGTGACTGTCCGTCCAGTCGCCGTACCCGCGCTTGATCCCGAGGGTGCCGTGCTTCGCGGTCTCGGCGAGGATCGCCTGCACCCAGCGGTGACTCATGTTGTCGCAGTCGATGAGCACCGCCACGCGTTGGTTGTCGGTCATGACTTCTCCTGGTCGTGGGGCGGGAAGACCACCAGTGCGCGGCCGCCCTCGCCGCGTTGCATCCGCTCGAAGGCGTGCGGGACGTCGGCCAGCGAGATCCGGTCGGTGATCGTGGCGGCGAGGTCGAGCCGGCCGTCGGCGACGTAGGGCAGCAGGCCTTCGATGTCACGGCGCGCGTCGCTGTTGCCGTAGATGCTGCTCACCAGCGTGCGCGAGAAGTGGAACAGCTCGAGCGGGTTGAACGTCACCTGCTGGTCCCGCGGCCCGACGCCCACCACGACGCAGGTGCCCCCACGGCGTACGGCGGTCCAGGCCTGGCGGATCGTGACCGCCGAGCCGACGCACTCCAGCGCCTGGTCGGCACCGCGACCGTCGGTCAGGGCGCGCACCTGCTTGGCCAGGTCGGGTGACGCGACCAGGAAGTCGGTGGCGCCGGCGACGCGGGCGAGCTTCTCCTTGGACTGCGAGACGTCGACGGCGATGATCCGCCCCGCGCCGGCGAGGCGCGCGCCCGTGACGGCTAACAGGCCGACGCCGCCGAGACCGATCACCAGCACCGTGTCACCGGGCTGCACACGTGCGGCGTTGCGCGCGGCACCGACGCCGGTCAGGATCGCGCAGCCCAGCAACGCCGACTCCGCGAGCGGGACGTCGTCGGGCAGCTCGACGACGGCGGCGGCCGGGACGACGACCTCCTCGGCCATCGCGCCGAGCCCGAGGCAGGCCTCGAACGTCGTGCCGTCGGCCAGCGTCCCGCCGGGCACACCGGTGATCCCCTCGATGGTCGAGCAGAGCCAGGGCTCGCCGTGGCCGCAGTGCCAGCAGGTGCCGCACGGCACCGCCCAGTTCAGGACGACGTGCCGTCCGACCGGTACGGCGGCGTTCGGGCCGGCCTCGGTCACCACGCCCGACGCCTCGTGCCCGAGCACCTGGGGGTACGCCGGCCGCAGTGTCCCGTTGACCATCGACAGGTCGGAGTGGCAGACACCGACGCCCGCGACGCGTACCCGCACGTCGTCTGCGCCCAGCGGCCGCGGCGTCACGTCCTGCACCTCGAGCTCGCCGGGGCCGGTCACGACGAGGGCCCGGGTCATGGACCGACCCTAGGCGCGTGCTGCAGATAGTCGAACGCCCGCATCACCAGGGAGTCGATCCCGTGGCTCGGAGTCGGCGCGACGGCGAGCGAGTCCGTGAGCACGGACAGCACGGACGCCGGGAGGACACCCGAGCTCCGGGCGGCGGACACGCACACCTCGGTGGCGGTACGCACCGCCGCCGGATCGAAGGTGAACGTCGCCTCGAAGGCACGACCCTGGGCCGGGACCGACGACTGGTCGGGGACCTCCCACGCCGTCAGCACCACGGAGAGGGTCGGCGCACTCACGACCACCGCCCACTCCCGGAGCAGCGGCGCATCGGGGGCGAGCGGCACCTCGACCGGCAGGCCACCGCCGCCACCCACGTCGGCGAAGTCCGCGAACACCAGGCACGCCGCGGCCGTCCGGGCGATCTCGCCCCACCTCGCGGCCGACTGCCGGAAGAACGCCTCGCGTTGGAACATCCCGAACACCAGCGGCCGCTCGACCCGCGACATCGCCTCGTCCTCGATCGCCCGCGAGATCGCGACCAGGGGCTCACGACGGAGCACCCGGGCCGCGAGGTCCGGGTGGCGGTTGCGCACCGCCGCGTAGATCGACTGCGGCCCGGAGGTCTCCTGGCCCCTGACCCGCGCGATCGCCTGGGCCAGGCGTACGCCGGACTCCTTCAGGGCGAGGACCCGCCGGATCCGGTCGACATCGGCCTCGGCGTACACCCGTCGCCCACCCTCGGTCCGAGCCGGCTCGGGAAAGCCGAATCTCGCCTCCCACGCGCGGACGACCTGTTGCGTGAGACCGGTACGCCGTGCGAGCTCGCCGATCCCGATCGTCACAGCCGGACCCTACTCACGCACGCCGGCTCAGGCGCGGTGGTCGCCGCCCTGGCGCAGCGGGACGTCGTCGGCGTCCCGCAGCCGGTGGTCGTCGAACTCGTGCCCGGCCGATGGGTACCCCAGACCCTCTTCCTGCCCGTGGGCGTGCGCCGCGTGTGCGCGCGCCTCGTCGAGCTCGGCCCGGGTCGGCTTCGGCACGTCGTCCGCGTACACCCACCGCGACAGACGCGACCGCGCCTGCTCGGCTCGCGACGGCGGGGGCGGGACGCCGTTCTCGTCGGTGTGAGCCAGCTCCGGCACGTGCTGCTCGCCGTCGCGTGCCGACAACGCGTGGGCGTGCTCGTCGCTCAGCGGCAGGTGCCGCTCGGCGTACCCGCCCTCGGCCGATCGCATGATGATGCCGGTCTCGTAGCCGTGCAGCAGCCGATCGCGATCGGCGCGCTGCAACCCGAGGCACCAACGGCGTACGACGACGAACACCAGCGGTGGCAGGAGGAACACCGCGGCGCGCATGAAGTACGTGATCGAGTTCAGGCTCATGTGCAGGTGCGTGGCGATGATGTCATTGCCGCCGGCCGCCCAGAACAGCCCGTAGATCGTCATCAGCGCCGCCAGGAACGCCGTCCGCGTCGGAGCGTCCCGCGGCCGCTGGAGCAGGTGGTGCTCGCGCCGGTCCCCGGAGATCCAGGCCTCCAGGAACGGCAGCAGGAGCACGACGGAGAACAGGGCGACCGGCAGGATCTGGATCGGCAGCAGGATGTTCCACGAGATCGTGTGGCCGAAGGCATGGGTCTCCCAGTTGGGCATGATCCGCAGCGCTCCGTCGGGCCAGCCCATGTACCAGTCGGGTTGCGAACCGGCCGTCACCTTCGACGGGTCGTACGGACCGAACTTCCACACCGGGTTGATCGACAGCAGTGCGCCCATCAGCGCGGTGACACCGAAGACCATGAAGAAGAACCCGCCGGCCTTGGCGGCGTAGACGGGGAGCATCGGGAAGCCCACGACGTTCTGCTCCGTGCGTCCGGGGCCCGGCCACTGGGTGTGCTTGTGGAACACCAGCAGCAGCATGTGGGCACCGATCAGCGCCAGCAGCAACCCCGGGATCAGCAGCACGTGCGCGATGTACAGCCGCGGGATGATCGCGTCACCCGGGAACTCGCCGCCGAACAGGAAGAACGACAGGTAGGTGCCGACGACGGGCGTCGCCTTGATGAAGCCGTCGGCGGCCCGGATTCCGGTGCCGGAGAGCAGGTCGTCGGGCAGGGAGTAGCCGGTGAACCCCTCGATGGTGCCCAGCAGCAGGAGGATCGAGCCGATCACCCAGTTCAGCTCGCGTGGTCTGCGGAAGGCGCCGGTGAAGGCCACCCGCATCAGGTGGATCATCATGGCGCCGACGAAGAGCATCGCCGCCCAGTGGTGCATCTGCCGCACCAGCAGCCCGCCCCGCACGTCGAAGCTGATGTGCAGGGTCGAGGCGTAGGCGTCCGACATCGGGACGCCGCGCAGCTGGGAGTAGGTCCCCTGGTAGGCGGTCTCCGACATCGACGGCGTGAACCACAGGGTCAGGAAGGTGCCGGTCAGCAGGAGCACGACGAACGACCAGAGCGCGATCTCGCCGAGCATGAACGACCAGTGGTCGGGGAAGACCTTGCGCAGGTTCTTCCGCATCACCGTGGCGAGTCCGAGCCGGTCGTCGGCCCACGTGGCCACCGCACCCGCGCGTCCGGGCTTGCTCGTCGTGGCCGGGCGCCCGGCGTTCGTGCTCGCCACCCGGTCGGCCACCCGGTCACCGGTCATCCCGTCACCTACTTACACAGATTGTCTAGATTTAATTAGACAATACGTGGAAGCACCGGCGCCGCACAACGCCGCCCTCCGCGACGCCGGCCGCCACCCCTGGACAGCGAATGCGGAGATCCACGACCTCAGGTGGCGGATCTGCCACCATCGGCAGCAGGCACTCGAGATGGAAGGGATCTCTCATGCACCCCATGCCCCAGCGCATCGCCGCGGAGTTCTTCGGCACGTTCTGGCTGGTGTTCGGCGGTTGTGGCGCGGCCGTGTTCGCCGGCTCCGCGATCGGCTTCTACGGCGTCGCTCTGGCCTTCGGCCTCACCGTCGTCACCATGGTCTACGCCGTCGGCCACATCTCCGGCGGCCACTTCAACCCGGCGGTGACGCTCGGGCTCGCGATGGGCAAGAGGTTCGATTGGAAGGACGTGCCGACGTACGTCGTCACCCAGGTGGCCGCGGCCGTGGTCGCGGCGTTCAGCCTGTGGGTGATGGCCCATGGCAAGTCGGGCTTCGACTCCACGACCACCCACTTCGCCGCGAACGGCTACGGCGACCGGTCACCCGACGGCTACGCCTGGTGGTCGGTGCTGCTCGTGGAGCTGGTCCTCACGGCGTTCTTCCTCTACGTGATCCTCGGCGTCACCGACACCCGCGCTCCGAAGGGATTCGCGCCGCTGGCGATCGGTCTGACGCTGACCCTGATCCACCTGATCAGCATCCCGGTCTCGAACACCTCGGTGAACCCGGCCCGGTCGATCGGGCCGGCGCTGTTCGCCGGCGGCACCGCGATCGGCCAGCTCTGGCTGTTCATCCTGGCCCCGGTCGTCGGTGCTCTGATCGCCGGTGCGACGTACCTGACCCTCTTCGGCGACGGCGAGCAACCCGCCTCGCTCGAGGTCGCGACCGAGGGCTGAGGCACACCGGTCGGGCGTCCTCCCGTGCGGGAGGGCGCCCTCGGTCAGGTGAGGAACTGGAGGGGCTGCTCGAGCAGACCGGCCAGGCAGGCCAGCCACCGGGCTGCGGCCCCGGACTCGACGCGGTTCGCATCGCAGGAGAGCGAGATCGCGATGACGCGGCCGGGGATCACGACGCCGCCGTCGATCAGGGGCTCGACGCGCACCGAGCCGATCGTGAGCACCACGGGGTGCACCTCGGTCGCGTCGACCGTCCCCTCGGCGACGCCCTCCGTGCCGAGGTCGACGACGGTGACCGAGGCCGGCTCGAGCTCGGCGGTGGCCAGGCGACCTTCACGCGACCGGCTCTCGAGGTCGTTCAACGTCGACGTCAGCGAGCTGACCGTCATCAGGTTGGCGACGTGCACGACGGGGGCGACAGTCCCCGAACCCGTCCAGCGCTGCACGGCCACGTCGACGATCGAGGTCTGGCCCGGGAGGAGCGGTGCGCGTCTGGTGGTGACGGCGACCGCCTTCACCACCAGGGAGATCAGCGAGACGGTGTCGACCTTGGCGACGACGCCCAGCAGCTCGTCGGCGCGCACGACATCGCGCAGCCGCACCTGGGGAAGCGCCGGCGCGACGGGTTCGGACGGAGCGGTGGCGGGTACGACGGCCTCGGTGGGCGCAGGGGCGGCCGTGACGCCGACCGCGTCGAGCACGGCCTCGGCGACGTAGTCCGCCCAGCCGACCACTCTGCGTACGACGACGTGTTCGTCGACCGCGAGCGGCGACTCGTCGGACGGCTCCACCAGCGCTTCGGCAGGTGCGTCGACAAGCGCCTCGACAGGTGCCTCGACAGGTGCCTCGAGGTCGGCGTCCGCGGTGTCGGCTTCGGTCTCGACCACGACGTCGGCCGACGCCTCGCCCAGGACGTCGACGGCGTCGCTCGGCTCGTGGGGCGGCCAGGTCGTGGCATAGAGCGGGTCGTCGGAGGGCAGCGCGCGCAGGTGGGCTCCCGCCTCCTGCGCCTCGTGGGCGACGGCCAGGCCCAAGGTGACCATCAGGTCCTCGACGTCCTCGACCACCTCACCGGGCGCGCCGAGCACGGCCAGGGGGCTGCCCGGGGCCACTCGGTCGCCGGGCTCGACGAGCGACTTGATCAGGAACCCGGGCTCGGCCACCTCGATGCTCAGCAGCGAGGTGTCGGTCTCGACGGTGGCGATGCTCTGGGCGCCGACGAAGTCGCCCAGCTCCCCCACCAACCAAGCGGTGAGCGTGGCGGAGCTCGCATCGTCCGCCACGTCCGGCATGCGCAACACCCGCGCCACGTCGTCCCCCCAAGGACATCTCACGGGGCACCCGTTCCGGCTGCCCCCGCAGCGAGGTCCCGGGCCCTCCCGACATGCGCACCGTAGCCCACCGAAGGGTCCCCGACCACGTACCGACGCCGCGAGGAACCTACGTGTCGCGCCCCCTGGCCGACAGGGGCTAGACGAGCCCGTGCAGGCTCAGGCGGGCTGCAGGCTGGCGTGCTCCGACTCGTGTTCGGCGGACTCGTGCGCGTCGCGTTCAGGCGTGGCGGGGAGCCTGCCGTGGACCCGTACGGCGGAGACTGATTCCAGCCTGACCACGGAGTGTTCGTCGTCCTCGACGAGGTCGAGCAGAACGCCGTGACCGTCGACGGCGACCACGGATCCCACCATCCAGTGGCTCTCGACGAGCAGGGCCACCTGGAGGTGGTAGGCGTGGGCTCGTCGCAGCGCGGTCCCGATCGTGTAGAGCGTCGAGCTCATGCGGCATCCCTCCGCAGGGCCTTCGTCGCGCGTCGAGCGAGCGCTGGCCGGCGTACGGCATCGGTGGTGTCCACGTAGCGCTCCAGGTGTCCGAGACGAACCGCGCGTCCGAGGTGACGACGGCTCCACCAGGTTAAGAGAGTGTTAGGAGAAATCCCGGGGAACGGCCTCGGACGACCCGAACGACCACGCGGACCAGTGCCAGATGACTAGGTGGCCGTGCCGAACGAGCCCAGGTGGGCCGGTTCCCACCACGGTCTGGCTTCCCCACCGACGGCGGCGCCCCGGCGCCGCCTCAGACGAGCTCGTTGCGCTTGCGGGTGAGGTAGGCGCGCTCGGCGACGTTCTGGGTGGCGGCGATCGCGGCGTCGTACTCGGCGCGGGCGTCGGCGCTGCGGCCGAGGCGACGGTAGAGATCGGCGCGGGTGACGTGCCAGGCGTGGTACCCCTCGAGGGGGAGCCGATCGACGAGGGCCAGGGCGACGTCCGGCCCGTCGAGCTCGGCGATCGCCACCGCGCGGTTGAGCGCGACGATCGGGGAGGGGTCGAGCCGGGTGAGCTGGTCGTAGAGCGCGACCACCTGGGACCAGTCGGTGTCGGCCGCCGTCGGTGCGCTCGTGTGCACGGCGTTGATCGCGGCCAGGATCTGGTAGCGCCCGGGCCGGTTGATCGCGAGGCACTCGCGCACCAGGTCGTGGCCCTCGGCGATGAGCGCTCGATCCCAGCCGCCCCGGTCCTGCTCGTCGAGCGTGACCAGCTGCCCGCCGGCCAGCCGCGACCTGCGGCGCGCCTCCGTGAGCACCATCAGGGCGAGCAGACCGGTGGCCTCGGGCTCGTCCGGCAGCAGCGTGTGCAGGATCCGAGCGAGCCGGATCGCCTCGCCGGTGAGCTCGGCGCGGATGGGCTCGGCGTCGCCGGTGGCGAGGTAGCCCTCGTTGAAGACGAGGAAGAGCACCGTGAGCACGCCGCCCAGTCGCTCCGGGAGGTCGGCGGGCTCCGGGACGCGGTAGGGCACGTTCGCGGCCGCGATCTTCTTCTTCGCGCGGGTGATCCGCTGCCCCATGGTCGCCTCCTGTACCAGGAAGGCCTGCGCGATCTCGGGGACCGTCAGACCGCCGAGGAGTCGGAGCGTCAGGGCGACCCGCGCCTCCGGCGCCAGAGCCGGGTGGCAGCACGTGAAGAGCAGCCGAAGGCGGTCGTCCTCGATCACGCCGGTCGGCTCGTGGGGGGTGTCGTCGTAGATCATGTGGGCGGCCTCGTGCTTGGTGTCGCGCAGCTTCTCGCGGCGGATCCGGTCGATCGCGCGATTGCCGGCGGTGACGGTCAGCCACCCGCCGGGGTTGGCCGGTGTGCCCTCGACCGGCCACTTCTCCAACGCGATCACGAGCGCCTCGCCCGCCGCCTCCTCGGCGATGTCGATGTCGCCGAATCGGCGAACGAGCGCGGCGATCAGGCGGCCGTACTCCTCGCGGAAGACCCGCTCGACGGCCGTCGTGTCCTGCTGCATCGTGGAGTCGTCGTACGCCGTGTCTCAGGCCAGGCCGTCGAACGGACGGACCTCGACCTTGCCCCGGCAGGCCTTCGACGCCTCTGCCGCGAGCTTGAGCGCCACGTCGAGGTCGGGCACGTCGATCACCCAGAAGCCGCCCAGGGCCTCCTTGGTCTCGAGGTAGGGCCCGTCGGTCACCACCGGCGTCTCACCCTGGCCGTCGACGACGGTCGCGGTCGACACCTCCTTCAGCCCGCCCGCGAACAGCCAGTAGCCGTCGGCCTTGAGGCGGTCGTTGAAGGCGCCGGTCTCGGCGAAGGACTCCTCCATCTCCTCGCGGGAGCCGTAGCTCCCGAACTCGCCGGGCTCAGCGGGGCCGTGCACGGCCATCAGGTACTGCGTCATCTTCATCTCCTCTGTCCGGGCGGTCCGACGACCGCCGTTCATCAGCACCACGAACGGCGCCGTACCCATCCGACAAACCTGCCACAGAGACTCGCCGGGATCGGGACCGGTCGAAGAAATTTCGGATCGACCTGTCGGATCCCGTCGTCGCCGTCCGTGGAGAGGACATCAGCAGGTCGCACCAGGCGACCGGCAGGAGAAACGGAGCACGACATGACCACCACGCAGATCCGCACCAGCACCAGCACGACGCCCGCCCCGGTCGCTGCACGTCGTCCGGTCTGGAAGCACGGCGTCGCCGCCTCGGTCGGCGCCGCGGTCGCCACCACCGCGATCGCCGCGCTCGCGTCGGCCGATGGCGTCTCGTTCGCCACCGAGCCGGGTGGCCCGGGCATCCCGCCCCTGGGCTTTGCGCAGCTGACCCTGATCTTCTCGCTGATCGGTGTCGGGATGGCCGCCGTCATGGCCCGCAAGGCCCGCCGTCCCCGCAGCACCTTCGTCCGTACGGCGGTCGCCCTCACCGTGCTGTCCGTCGTCCCGGACCTGACGTTCGGCTTCGACACCCCCTCCGCGGTCTCACTCATCACCGCCCACACCGTCGCCGCGGCGATCGTGGTGCCGACCCTGGCGGGTCGCCTCTCGCGCACGCGATGAGTCCGCGCCGGGGCAACGCCGCTCACCCGTGGTGGGCGGCGTTGGCGCGTCCGCGCAGCGTGACGTCGGGCGCCCGACGGGCAGAATGCAGCCGTGCCGACACCGACTCGCCAGCTGTGCGCTCTGCTGCACGACGGCCACGTGCTCTCCGACGTCGAGCGACGGATCCCGGCGTACGACGCCCCGGAGCGGCACGTCCCGCTCACCGAACGCCTCATCGCCTGCGGTGACCGCTCGGCCGTCCCCGTGGCGCCGCAGCTGCAGGTGCACAGCGACCCGTGCACGCTCCTCAGCGTCTTCGCCCCGCGCGGCGACGAGCTGAGCGACGGCGTCTGGACGCCGGTCGGGGAGATCGCCGAGGACGAAGCCGTGTTGGCCGCGCTGCTGTCGGTCGACTCGGTCGTGGGCGGGTCCGCCCCGCCGCCAGAACGCCGCGCGGACTGGTTCCGCCAGACCTGGTACGACGAGGTCGAGGCGTGGGTCGACGAGGAGTTGGCCCCGCTCGGCCGACGGCGTACCGGGCCGTGCACCCCGGTCAAGGCCTGGAGCATGTCCGCGGTCCTCCGGGTGCCGACCGACGGTGCGCCGGTCTGGCTGAAGGCCGCCTGCCGGCACTTCCACGCCGAGCCGGCGCTGACCCGGCTGGTCTCCGCGATGCTCCCCGGCCACACGCCCCAGGTGGTGGCCACCGACGACACCCGCGGGTGGGTTCTGACCGAGGACATTCCGGCGGCCGACGAGGAGTCCGCACCGGAGGGCGTCGGCCCCGAGGCTGCGCGGATCGCCGCGACGCTCCAGCTCCGCTCGCTCGAACGCCTGACCGAGATTCGTGCCGCCGAGGTCCCCGGGCGCGACCTCCTCGACACCGGACGTCGCTTCGACGAGATCCTGCGCGAGGGTCTCGAGCTCGATGAGCTCACCGCCGACGAGCTCGCCGCCGCCCGCGCCGCGGCTCCCGCCGTCCACGCACTGCTCGACGAGCTCGCGGCGCTCGGCGTCCCCGACACGTTGGTGCACGGCGACCTCCACACCGGCAACGTCGCTCGCGACGGCGAGACGATCGTGCTCTACGACTGGAGCGACGCCGCCGTCTCCCACCCGTTCCTCGACGTGGCCCTGCTCGCGTCCCGGCTCCCGGAGGACGAGCAGCGAGCGACCTTCGCGGCGTACGCCGAGACCTGGCGCGAGGCGCACCCCGCCCTCGACGTCGAGCGCGCGCTCGCCCTGGCGCGACCGGTGAACACGATCTACCAGATGGTCACCTTCGAGCTGATCCAGCGGGCGCAGGAGGACGCGTCGGGCTGGGAGCTGCACGGCGTCGTGGCCCGGTGGCTGCGTGAGCTGCCCGACCTCGTCGCCGGCCCTGCCAGGATCAGCCCATGAGCTCAGGACCTGCCCAGGACGAGGTACGCCGACTGCTCGGGCTGGTCGAGGAGGTCGACCCGCGGATCCGTGCGGTCAACGCCGTCAACCCCCACGCGCTGGCCGAGGCCGAGACGCTCGACCGGGAGACCGCGGCCGGGCACAGCCGGTCGCCGCTGCATGGTCGTGCGGTCCTGGTGAAGGACAACATCGACACCGCCGGGCTCGCCTCGACGGCGGGCTCGCTGGCCCTCGCCGACGAACCGCCGGAGCTCGACGCGCCGCTGGTACGCCGGCTGCGTGAGTCGGGGATGGTCGTGCTCGGCAAGACCAACCTCAGCGAGTGGGCCAACATCCGCGACGAGCACTCGACGTCCGGCTGGAGCGCGCACGGTGGCCTGACCCGCAATCCCTACGCCCTCAACCGCACCGCCTGGGGCTCGAGCTCGGGCAGTGGGGCGGCCGTGGCGGCGCGACTCGCGCCGTTCGCCGTCGGCACCGAGACCAACGGCTCCATCACTGCGCCGGCCGCGGCCTGCGGCCTGGTCGGGCTCAAGCCCACGGTCGGCTTGGTGCCGACCGAGGGGGTCGTGCCGATCTCCTGGAGCCAGGACTCCCCCGGTCCGATGGCGCTGACCGTGGCGGACACCGCTGCGCTGCTCGATGCGATGGCCGGGACGAGTACCGCCGCCGATCTGCTGCGCAGCGTGCGCGGCCGACGGATCGGCGTACCCCGCGATCTGTGGGGGTACAGCGTCGCGGCCGACTCCGCGGCCGAGCGTGCCCTCGAGATCCTCTCGGCCGCGGGCGCGGTGATCGCCGACACGCTCGCCCTGCCGGCGCTGAAGGGCCTCGACGACACGGTCGCGCTCACCCTGATGCTGGTCGAGCTCAAGGTGGGACTGCCGAAGTACCTCGCGACCCGGGACGCTCCGGTGAAGACCCTGGCCGACGTGATCGCGTTCAACCGCGCGCACGCCGAGGAGGAGCTGCGGTGGTTCGGTCAGAGTCTGCTGGAGCAGGCCGAGCAGACCGAAGGGGTCGCGTCCGCGGCGTACCTCGAGAGCGTCGACGCCTGCACGGCCGCCGGTCTCGCCGAGCTCGACCGGACGTTGGCGGAGCACGACCTCGACGCCCTGCTCGCGCCGGCGATGGCGCCGCCCAGCCCGATCGACCTGGTGAACGGCGACGTGGGCGTCGACGGCGGTGCCAGCGACTCCAGTGCGCTGGCCGGGTCGCCGATCCTGACGGTGCCCGTCGAGCTCACGTACGGGCTGCCGGTCGCGGTCTCGCTGTGGGGTGCCCGGGGCAGCGAGCAGACCCTGCTCCAGCTCGGCCAGACCCTGGAGTCGGGTCGCGACGCTCGCACCGGACCCCTGCCCGAGCCGACGTTCCCGGAATGGGTCTGACCTCCGCCGGGTTGGGCGGGTATGAGTGAAACTTCAACCGCTGACGTCCTCGCGGTTCTCCGGGCCTCGCACGACCGCCTCTCCGCCGCCTTCGCCGAGCTCGGCGAGGAACGCGCGACGCTCCAGTCGTACGACGACGAGTGGTCGGTGGCCCAGGTCGCCTCGCACCTCGGGTCGTCCACCGAGATCTTCCGGCACTACCTGGACGCCGGGGCGAAGGGCGAGCCGGCTCCCGGCAACGAGCTCAACCAGCCGATCTGGGACGCCTGGAACGCCAAGTCGCCGACCGACCAGATCCGTGACTCCCTCGAGGGCACCGCGTCGTTCCTCGACGCGGTCGAGGCCCTGACCGACGCCGAGCGGGAGACCTGGGCGCTCGAGCTGTTCGGGATGCAGATGGACCTGACGGCGTTCCTGCGGATGCGGCTGAACGAGAACACGTTGCACACGTGGGACGTCACCGTCGCCCTCGACCCGGCCTCCACGCTCCCCGAGGAAGGGGCCGCGCTGGTGGCCGACGGCATCGGCATGGTCGTGGGCTGGGCCGGCAAGCCCTCCGACGAGCAGACCTCGGTCGAGGTGCGGACGACGTCACCGGACCGGGCCTACCACCTCGACCTCGGACCCTCGGGGGTCTCGCTGTCCCCGTCGCTGGACGACACGTCCGCCGCGCAGCTGTCGCTGCCGACGGAGGCGTTCGTCCGGCTGGTCTACGGCCGGCTCGACCCCGACCACACCCCGTCGTCGACCTCGGCCGAGGGCGTCGACCTCGACCAGCTGCGGACGGTCTTCCCGGGCCTCTGATCCGGGGTCTGGTCAGGGATCCGACCCGGCCACCCGCTCGCGGAGACCGGCAGCCAGACCGGCGATCGTCGAGGCGTCGAAGAGCTCGCCGACCGTGCCGGCCAGCCGCTGGCGCTTCACCGGAGACAGTCGGAGTCTCAGCTGTACGTGGGTCGCGATCGGGCCGGCGGGGGCGTCGTACGGCGTGAGCACGATCGCCCAGGATCCGAAGGTGCGGCCTCGCTGGGTCGTGTGGACGAGGGCGTGCGGGGGATCGATGATCGCGACCCGGAACGTCTCGTGCTTGCCGCCCCAGTCCGGGATCACCGACCCGACACGCAGGGTCTGGAGGTGCGGGTCGATCGTGCGGAGAGCCCGGCGCGAGCAGGGGAGGAACCGTTCGACGGAGGTGGGCAGGTACCAGCCGGCACGCTTCTTGCCGAGCTGGACGAACCACGGCCACACCACCTCCGGCGCGACCGGGAGGTCGAACGCGCGGTCCATGACGACGTCGGCGCGCGGCACCAGGTCGTCACCCGGCAGGTTGCGGGCGACGTCCTCCGGCGAGGCGTCGACCGACCCGAACACCCGCGCTCCTCGCTCGTCGTACCGTCATCACTCCATCCCCGCGAGTCACAGCGACGACGGGTTCTTGGCGCTTAGTAGTGGTTGCAACGGCTACTCAGCGCAGGGTTCCCCGGTCAGCCGGGGATCCCGGCAGGCACCCTTAGGCCGCCCGAGCCAGCGACCGCCGCTGCTCCTGGGTCATCCGCGCCTGCAGGGCGCGGCGGACCTTCGGGCCGCCGGTGGACATCTGGTAGAGCCGCTTGAGCTGTCCCGGCAGGTTGCGGGGGGTGGTCGAGTCGAGCCAGCCGTTGGGCAGCGACAGCCGGACCACCTTGTGCCACGCGGAGTACACCTGCTGCGGGAGCGGGCGCTCGCAGTAGTCGAGGCCGTAGCGCTCGAAGAGGTCCTTGATCTTCGGCGCGATCTCGCCGTACCGGTTGGAGGGCAGGTCGGGGAAGAGGTGGTGCTCGATCTGGTGCGACAGGTTGCCGGTCATGATGTGCATCAGCTTCGAGCCGGAGATGTTGGCCGAGCCGAGCATCTGGCGGACGTACCACTCCGGCTTGCTCTCACCGTCGATCGAACGCTTCTCGAAGGTCTGCACGCCCTCCGGGAAGTGGCCGCACATGATCACCGAGTGCGACCACAGGTTGCGCACGGTGTTGGCGGTGAAGTTGGCCGCCATCGTCGTCAGGAACGAGCCGGTCACCATCGACAGCGCCGGGTGGACGACGTAGTCCTTGGTCACCTGGCGCTTGATCTTGTCGCGCACGGCCTTGAACTCGCGCTTGAACTTCGGGTCTTTGGTCGTGCCGCGAGCGATGGCGCCGCGGAACTCCAGGTCGTACGCCGCGATGCCGTACTCGAAGAACAGTGCGTTGATGAAGTTCCACATCGGCTGCCCGAGGTGCATCGGGTGCCAGGGCTGGTCCTCGTCGACGCGCATGATGCCGTAGCCGAGGTCGTTGTCCTTGCCGATGACGTTGGTGAAGTTGTGGTGGAGCTCGTTGTGCGCGTGCTTCCACTGCTCGGCCGGGGTGGCGGAGTCCCACTCCCACGTCGTCGAGTGGATCTTGGGGTCGCGCATCCAGTCCCACTGGCCGTGCAGGATGTTGTGCCCGATCTCCATGTTCTCCAGGATCTTGGCGACCGACAGCCCGGCGGTGCCGACCACCCAGGCCGGCGGGAAGAGCGAGGCCAGCAGGACGACGCGGCTCCCGAGCTCGATGGAGCGCTGGGTCTTGATCACGCGGCGGATGTAACGCGCGTCGCGCTCGCCGCGGGTGTCGATGACGGACTGGCGGATGTCGTCGAGCTCCTTGGCGATCAGCTCGAGGTCCTCGGCGTCGAGGTGGGCGATCGGGTTGACCTGTCCGATGGCGGGCTTCTTCTGGATCGTGGTCATCTCGTTCTCCTTACGGGGGTGCTCGTGATCGAGTCAGTGATCGAGTCAGTGATCGAGGTGGCACGGCCCGGCGGCCGCGTTGATGCAGGTCTGGATTCGGACGCCGTCGGCACCGGTCTCTCCGGGGACGGCGATGGTGAGCTCTCCCGAGCGCAGGTCGCGTACGACGCCTTCGCGCATCGGCAGCACACACTGGTAGCAGATGCCCATCCGGCACCCGCTCGGCATCAGGACCCCGGCGTCCTCGGCCTGCTCCAGGATCGGGCGGCCGCCGTCGCAGTCGACGGTGACGCCGGCGCGGTCGAACGTGACCGTGCCGCCCTCGCCGGCGACGAGCGCCGTGACCCGGAACTGCTCGGTGTAGAGCGGCAGGTCGCGCTGCTCGTGGTGGGTGGTGACCGCGTCGAGCAGACCGCCCGGACCGCAGGCGAACGTCGTACGGTCGGCCAGGTCGGGCACCAGCGTGTCGAGGTCGGCCAGGTCGAGGAGCCCGTGCTGGTCGTCGTAGCGCGCCACGAGCCGGATGGAGCCCGCCGCCTCGAGCCGGCGCAGGTCGTCGAGGAAGATCGACTCCGGCTCGCTCGGCGCGACGTGCAGCACCGTGATGTCGTACGCCGCGGAGCGGGGCAGGCGGAGCACGCCGCTGTCGGTGGACGGGAAGAGGTTGCGCAGCATCCCGATCACCGGGGTGATCCCGGAGCCGGCGGTGATGAAGAGCAGCTTGCGGGTCTCGACGGGCTCGACCGACGAGGGAACCGGCAGCACGAACTCGCCGGTGGCCTGCTCGAGGTGGAGCAGCGTCCCGGGCCGGGTGTGGCGCACGAGGTAGGGGCTGACGTGGCCGTCGGGGACGGCCTTCACCGTGACGGAGATGCGGCCGTCGGCACGGGGGCCGTGGGTCAGCGAGTAGGCACGCCAGCAGCGGACGCCGTCGACGTCGACGCCGATCCGGACGTACTGCCCGGGGACGTGACCGCGCCAGTCGGCGCCCGGCCGGATCACCAGGGTGGCGGCGTCGGCGGTCTCGGGGTGGACCGACTCGACCCGGCCGCGCAGCTCCGCGCCCGCGCGCAAGGGGGCGAACAGGTCGAGGAAGTCGGCGGGCACGAGCGGGGTGGTCGCCGTCTCGGCGAGCTTGAGAGCACGCGTGCGCCACCGACGGGGTTGCGCGAGAGTGGTGCTCATACATCCCAGCATGTCGTCAGAACCTGATGCGTTCCTGACCACCACACGTGAATCCGGTGTCCGCTTTTTGTTCGTATGGAACAATAACGTGCCATGACGGTCCCGGACGGCCAGCACACTCGCATCACGCTGGATCCCCGCCTGCTCGACCTGCTCCGCCGACGCCTCCCCGAGGTGGCGACGCACACGATCGCCGCGGTGACCGACGAGGTCCCGTCGTACGCCGGCGCGTTCGGTGGACCGATGGGCGACAACGTCGAGAACGCCGTGCAGATGGCGCTCGCGGGCTTCCTCCGGCTGGCGGCCCGCGGTCGGGTCGTCGACCAGGCACAGCCGCAGTCACCGGCGCTCGAGGGCGCCTACGCACTGGGCCGCGGCGAGGCCCGGAGCGGCCGCAGCGCCGACGCCCTGCTCTCGGCGTACCGCGTGGGTGCCCGGGTGGCGTGGCGCGAGCTGGCCGAGACAGCGGTCGAGGCAGGCGTCCCGGCCGACATGCTGGCGGACTTCGCCGAGCTGGTCTTCGCCTACATCGACGAGCTGTCGGCCGCCTCCGTGGCCGGGCACGCCGACGAGCTGGAGACCAGTGGGCGGGTGCGTCAGGGCTACCTCGACCGGCTGGCGTTCGGGATCCTGCGGGCCGACCCCGCGGACGCGCTGGTGGCGGCCGCGGAGCGCGCCGACTGGACGCCACCCAAGACGCTGACCGCTGTCATCCTGCCGAGCGCCCAGCTGCGGCCGGTGCAGGGGCTGCTGGACCTGCGCACCCTGACCTCGGTCGGCGAGCCGGTCACCCTTCCCGACGGCCTCGGCGTGCTGCTCGTGCCCGACGTGGGCGGGCGTGCCCGTACCCGGTTCATGCGCACGTTGGTCGGACGCGCCGCTGTCGCCGGCCCGGCCCGGCCCTGGCTGGCCGCGAGCACGTCGTACGCCCGGGCCCTGCGGGCGCTGGACCTCCGCTCGGAGCTGGGCGAGGACGCGACGTACGACACCGAGGAGCACCTCGCCGACCTCGTCCTCGCCGCCGATCGCGAGGCCGTCGCCGACCTGCGGGCCCGCGTACTCGCACCGCTGCACGACCTGCGACCGGCGACCCAGCAGAAGCTGGCCGAGACCCTGCGAGCCTGGCTGCTCCACCAGGGACGCCGCGACGACGTCGCGGCCGCGCTGTTCGTGCACCCGCAGACCGTGCGCTACCGGATGGGCCAGCTCCGCGAGCTGTACGGCGACCGGCTCGAGGATCCGGCCACGGTCCGCGACCTGACCATCGCGTTGGCGTGAGCGAGGCGCGTCGCGAGCCGGTGTGACGTGCCGGTGTGACGTACGGTGTCCCGGGCGAAGCTCGGACTCGGGGAAGGACCCATCGGTGAGGCTCGTTCGACGGGTCGTGCTCGGCGCGACCACCCTCGCACTCGTCGGCCTGCAGGACGTCCCGTTCGCCGCGGCGGACACCACGCTGACGATCCGCTCCTACGACTACTTTCCGGTGATGGACCGGTACGTCGGGATCACCTACCAGTCGTGTGACGCGGCCAGCGCCGGCGAGGAGCTCACGAGCACCCTCCCCGAGCCGACCATCGAGAGGGGCCCCGGGCCGGTGCCCCTGGGCACCCGCACGTGGGGCTTCGACGCCCCGACGCCCGGTGCCCTGGGGCCGTTTCACACCATCACCTCGATGGCGAACATCGAGGCGGACCAGATGCAGGTGTACAGCGACAGCGGCACGGCGCACGGCGCCGCTCTTGCCGGCGTGACGGTGGACGATGGCAACGCCTGGTACGGAGTCGCACCCCTCACGGTGCCCGCCGGCTCGTGGCAGACGGTGCAGGGCGGGGGCAGCACGTCGTACACCTGGCGCGAGGTGAACCTGACCACCGGAGCCACCGAGGGCTCGCCGTTCACCGGGTCGATCGGCGACCTGCTGACCCAGGTCGGCGGTGACCGCCCGGGCTACGTCGGTCTCGGCTTCGGCTGTAGCGGAGGCATGGTGCACTTCGACGACGTCCAGGTGGGCGTCACCGGCGACGTGACGACCTACGACTACGAGGGCGGGATCAGCACCACCTCGACCGAGGCCGCCCACCGGACGGTCACGGCCGGCAGGTCACCCGGACTCAGGGGGCGTCTGGTCCTGAACGGCGTGCCCATCCCCGCGCCGCGACTGGTCCTCGAGAGGCGTGCGTTCGGCTCCACGCACTGGCACCGCGTCACCACCGCTCCCACGACGCCCTCCCAGGACCCGGTCTCCCTCGTGACGGGCAGCTACCTGGCCAAGCCGCTGCGGACCACCTCCTACCGCTGGCGATACGTCGACAACGAGGTCTACGACGGGAGCGTCTCGAAGGGGCTCTCGATCAAGGTTCGCACCGCGGTCAGGGCCCACGCGCCGGCCAGGGTGGCGCTCGGGTCGAGGGTCCGCGTGACCGGTTCGACGCTGCCGAAGAAGCCGGGTCAGCGGATCACGTTGTGGCGCGGCAGCCACCTGCTCGACGCGACCAAGGTCGGTCGGCGCGGCACCTTCTCGCTCGCCACGGCGGCGCGCTTCCGCGGGCGACTGAACCTCGTCGTCAAGATCGGAGCGTCACCGGGCAACCTGCGTGGGTCGAAGAGTCTCGTCGTCAAGGTCCGCTGAGCCAGCGCTCCGCCTCAGAGAGCGTCGTACGTCGTCTCGCCGGCGACGAGGGTCAGTGCGACGGGCATGTTCCGCAACGCCAGCCCGGCGGACGCGGTGTCCGGGTGCTCGGCGAGCGGGTCGGCGTCGAGGAGCACCAGGTCGGCGGGCATGCCGGCGTGGACGCTGCCCCGGCCGTCGACGCTGGCGGCGAGGGCCTCGCGGGCCGTGAGTGACTGCTCGGGATGCCACGGCGGACGGTCGTCGTTGCTGCGGTGGACCGCGGCCGCGATCGCGAGCCAGGGGTCGAGCGGCGAGACCGGGGCGTCGGAGCCGAGGGCGAGCCGGACGCCGTCGTCGAGCATCCAGCGGAACGCGAAGGAGCGGAATGCGCGGTCCGGCCAGATCAGCTCGGTCACGTCGCGGTCGTCGAGGAGGTGGGCCGGCTGGACGCTCGCCCGCAGGCCGAGCCGCGCCATCGCTGCGACGTCCTCACGGGTCACCAGCTGGGCGTGCTCGATCGAGCCACCGGCGCCCGTCACGTCGTACGCCGCGAGGGCCGCGCTCAGCGCTCGGTCACCGATCGCGTGGGTCGCCACCTCGAGGCCGTGGTCGTGGGCGAGGTCGAGCAGGCCGGCCAGCTCGGCGTCGGTCTGGTTGGGCGCACCGGCGCCGGAGCCGTCGGCGTACTCGTCGCAGCACCACGCGGTGCGGGTGTTGAGCGAGCCGTCGCTGATGATCTTGAGCGGTCCCATCGTGACCAGGTCGGACGACCCGGGGATCCGGTCGCCGGTGCTGAGGCCGGCGGCGATGGTCGCGTCGAGCCCGTCGGCGTACGTCGAGACCCGTACCCGGACCGGGGTCTCGCGGGGCTCCCAGTCGGGCGGGGTCTGCCCGCGCTCGAGGTCGACGAGGCCGGTGATCCCGAGGGCGGCCGCACGGTCGAGGGTGCGGCGGTAGGCCGCCGGCGAGACGTCGGGCTCCAGCACGAGGTCGATCCGGGTGTAGGCGTCGTACCACTCGTTCTCGGCGACCACCCCGTCGCGCGGCGGGAGGCCGAGCCGCTCGAGGGCCCGGGAGTTCAGCCAGGCGTGGTGGCCGTCGCCGGCGACCAGGACGACGGGGACGACGGGCGCGATCGCGTCGAGGGCCGCGACCGTCGGCTCGGTCTGCCACATGCCGAGCCGGTGGCCGCAGCCGACCAGAGGCCCGGGATGGTCGGCCAGATGGGCACGCACGCGTGCCACGACGTGCTCGGGCGACTCGGACCCGGAGAGGTCGAGCCGTTGGCCGTGGGCGGTCCACTGGGCGAGGTGGACGTGGTGGTCCCAGAGGCCGGGGATGGCCCAGCGCCCCTCGGCGTCGTACTCCTCGATCCCGAGCGGCTTGTCCAGGGCGTGGCCGATGTTCTGCACGGCCCCGCCCTCCACCACGAGGTCGACCGGCCCGGCCCATCCCGGCCCCCGACCCAGCTCGACGATCCGGACGTTGCGGAGGACGAAGTCGGCCACGGGCCCACCCTAGGCCGGGTCGAGGGCGGAGACGGCGTGACCGAAACGCAGGAGGTTGCCCGGGTCGTACGTCGCCTTCGCACGCTGCAGGCGCTGGTACGCCGGGGCCGACCAGGCACGGGCGCGATCGGCGTCGTCGCCGGGTACGCCGTGGAAGTTCACCATCGTGTCGCCGTTCGACCAGGGCGCCATCGCACCGACGACGTCACGGATCGCGCCCGGCACGGCCTCCGCGACGGGTGGCATCAGCACGCCGACCGCGAACAGTGCGTACGCCGCCTCGCGGCCGCTGACCGCGTCGGTCCCGCCGCGCGACAGGGCGCCGCCGAGCAGCCGCAGCTCGACCAGGAGCAGGGGGCACGCCGTCGCCTCGGGGCCGGCCCGGTCGAGGATCGCGCCGATCGTGTCCGGTCCGACCTCGCGCAGGAGGACGCCACCCTCCTCGTAGGGCACCGGCTCCTCAGGGTCCATGTGGATCCGGTCGAGCTCGGTGTAGGGCATCCGACCCACCATGTCGATCATCGGCGGCGCGGCGGCACGCATCGGCGCCAGCAGCCGCTCGCCCTCGGCGTCGTCACCGAGGAAGGCGACCCGGAGGTGGACCGTGAACTGACCACGCAGCGGCTCGGGCACCTCGGGCAGCGGCGGCAGCCGGAGCAGGCCGATGGATGCCGAGAACTCGTCGGGCAGGGTCTCCGCCCACTCGGCGAAGACCGTCAGCAGCGTGGGCGCCAGCGCACCCGGCCAGAAGATCGCGCCGCCGTAGAGGTCCTGGACGTCGATCAGCTCGACCTCCATCGAGGTGACGATCCCGACGTTGCCCTTGCCACCGCGCAACGCCCAGTCGAGCTCGGAGCCGTCGCCGGCCTCGACGTGGTGCACCTCGCCGTCGCCCGTGACGACGTCGAAGCTGCGGACGTGGTCGGAGCTGAAGCCGAAACCACGGCCGAGCACCGGCAGGCCACCACCCAGCGTGTAGCCGACGACGCCGACGTCGGACGTCGATCCGCACAGGCCGGCCAGACCGTGCTCGGCGGCCGCGTCGAGGAGGCGGCGCCACTTCACGCCCGCGCCGACCCGCGCCGTACGCCGCTCCGGGTCGATGCTCACCTCGTCCAGGCCGCGGGTGCTGACCAGGACTCCGTGCGTGATCGGGACGACGGCCCCGTGCCCCGTCGCCTGGACGCCGACCGGGAGCGCGTGCTCACCCGCCCAGCGCACCGCCAGGGCGACGTCCTCGGCCGAGCGGGCCGCGACGACCGCGTCCGGTGTGTGCTGTCGGGCGAGGTTGAACGCCGCGACCTCGTCGGCGTACCCCTCGTCGCCCGGGACGTGGACCGGCCCCGTCACTGTCTGCGCGAGCGCGCTGATGTCCATCCGTGTCTCCCCCTAGGTCTCGGTGAAAGCCCGAGAGCATGCCACCGGTCGAGCGGAGGGGTCCAGTGAGATTGGGGCGGTGGTGCCGCGGTCAGACGTGCCGGCGGGACTGGACGACGCGGAAGCGCGAGGCGACGTAGGCGCCGTCGGTGTACGACGCGTTGGCGGCCGGGTTGGCGCCGGTTCCGTGGAAGTCGGAGTACGCCGCGGACTGGTTCACGAAGACGGCACCGAGAAGGTTCTCGCTGAGTGCGACCCCGGCATCCAGGGCCGCGTCGCGCACCTGCTCGATCACGGTGTCGGACGTCGAGTAGACCGAGGCCGTCATCGCGCCGTGCTCCTGGACGGTCGAGCGGAACAGTGCGATCGACTCGTCGGTGCCCGACGTCGCGATCAGGTAGGCCACCGGGCCGAAGCACTCCGCCTCGTAGACGTCGGAGTCGGCCGCGGTGAGCCCGATGATCGTGGGCGTCCGCACGGTCGCGTCCGGGTAGGCCGGGTGGGTCACCGTCCGCGAGGCGACGTACACCTCGCCGTGCGACGGGGCCGCGTCGAGCCGGGTCAGGACGCCGTCGTTCACGACGCCGCCGAGCAGCTCGACCGCGCGGGCGTCGTCGCCGAGCAGCTTCTCGAACGCCGCGCCGATGCCGGCGGCGACCTCGGCCGGTGTCTTCGTGCCGTCGTCGGTCTCGATGCCGGACGCGGGCAGGTAGACGTTCTGCGGGGCCGTGCACATCTGTCCGGTGTAGAGGGCGAAGGAGAAGGCCAGGTTGAAGCACATCGCCCGGAAGTTGGAGGTGGAGTCGACGACGACGGTGTTGACGCCGGCCTTCTCGGTGAAGACGGTCGCCTGCGACGCGTTCTTCTCCAGCCAGTCGCCGAAGGCGTTGCCGCCGGTGAAGTCGATCAGCTTGACCTCGGGCCGAAGCGCGAGGGAGGACGCGAGCTTGTCGGTCGGGTCCTCGGCCGCCAGGGTCACCAGGTCCGGGTCGAATCCGGCCTCGGCCAGGACCTCCCGGCAGACCTGCACGGTGATCGCGAGCGGCAGCACCGCCGACGGGTGGGGCTTGACCACGACGGCGTTGCCGGTGACCAGCGAGGCGAACAGGCCCGGCCAGGAGTTCCACGTCGGGAACGTGTTGCAGCCGATCACGAGCGCGACGCCGCGCGGCACGATCGTGAACGTCTTCTCCATCTTCAGCGGGACCTTGCCCGGCTTCTCCCAGACGGCGGTCCGCGGCGTCCGGGTCATCTCGACCCAGGCGTAGGCGATCGCCTCGAGGGCGCGGTCGAGCGCGTGCGCACCACCCGCCTGGAACGCCATCACGAACGCCTGGCCGCTGGTGTGCTGCACGGCGTCCGCGAGCTCGAAGACCCGGGCGTGGAGCCGGTCGAGGATCTCGACGGCGACCCCGACGCGGGCCTCGGGCCCGGCGTCGCGCCAGCCCTTCATCCCGGCCTGCGCGGCGGTCAGCAGGGCGTCCATGTCGCGCGCCCGTGGGTAGCGGACGCCGAGGTCGAACCCGAACGGCGACCGCTCGGTCGACACGGTGCCCACGCTGCCCGGTGTCTCGAGCGGGAAGTCCTGTCTCTGCCAGGCCTCGAACGCCGCCTTGCCCTCGCCGGCGGCGGACTCTCCGTACACCCGCGGAGACGGCGACTCCTCGTACGCCGAGTAGTACTCCCGCGACGCGCTGGCCGCCACGGCGGCGTCGAGCTTCTCGCGGTGCTTGTCGAAGTACGTCGAGGTCATGCCGCCACCCTGACGGCTGCGACACCCGCACGCAAACGCGTGATCGGCCCGTTATCGACGATGGGTAGGTTGTGGCGCATGAGCATGCGGGGACTCGTGGTCGCGCTGCTCTGTGGCGTGCTCGGCCTCGGGCTCGGTGCTGTGGTGGCGTACGGCGCGCGGCCGGGCACCTCCACCGCCGGTGACGCCCATCCGATGTCGGCCGTCTCCCCGAGCGTGCCCATCGACGAACCGCCACCACCGCCCAAGACCAGCCCCGACATCACCTACGCACCCTTGAGTCCCGACCTGTCCCTGCCACTGCCTGACCGCACCATCGGCAACGACCTGGCCACCTGGACCTACCACGCGCCCCAGGGCTGGGTGCCCTACGCCGTCTGCATCGTGACCGCCGAGTGCCCGCCGCCCATGCAGACCGACGACGTGCTCACGGCTCGGCAGGCCGCCCGGCAGCCCGAGGTCCGCTTCCGCCCGCCGGATGAACCCACCGTCGGCGGCTACAGCCTGCGGGTCAAGGTGCTCGACAACACCCAGGCGTTCACCCCGGCGCAGATGGTCGCCACCAAGATCGTCGGCTTCCAGGCGTACGCCCACTTCAAGCTGCTGCACCAGACGCCGTCGGCGGCGTACTTCACCTACATCGACGGCAACCACCACCTCCGCTACAACTACTTCCAGTGGTTCGCTGCTCCCGGCTCGAGCACGGCCACGCTGGAGATGTCGGTGGCCGGGCGGAAGCAGGACGTGCCGGGTCTCAAGGCCCTCTTCAACCGGTTCGCCGACAACGTGATCGGCACGACCGACCCCTACCACCCGCCGAAGAAGCAGGGCGTCGGCTCGCACTGAGCGGGCGCGACCGTGCGCTGCACCCAGGGGCGGTTCGTGGCGCTCACCGTCCGAGGGGAACCCGGTCCGTAGGTCGGCGCGCGTCAGCCCAGGCCGCGCGCGCTGACCGACGCGAGCACGTGCTGCGCGGTCGCCTCGTCGTCGCTCCGCACCTGGACCCACAGCAGTCGGCTCGGGCTGACGAGCTGGGCGCGCTCGATGATCACGGCACTGCCAGGACAACCGGTCGAGACCTCGGTGAGCCTCTGGTCGGCCCCGGTGTCCCGCTCGGCCTTGCCCTGGTTCGTGCAGGCCGGGTGCTGGGGCAGCGTCTTCGGCAGCTTGTCCTCCGTCAACAGCCCGACGAACACGCCCTCGCCGGACAACCGCCAGTCCGGCTTGTCCCCGACCGACAGCGCCGGCTGCTTGAACGTCGACGTCCCGGGGGCCATCCACCCGGCGAGGGACACGTCACGGGCCCACGATGACGGCACCGTCACCCGCAGGATCCCCTCGTCGTCGGTGAACGTCTTCAGGTCGTGAGCCGACCGCCACCAGGCGAAGCCACCGATGCCGCCGGCTACCAGCAGCACCAGCGCCAGCACGGCAGCCGGCCACCACGGGCGACGCTTCGGGGGAACGGGGGCCGGAAGCGCGTCGGGGGCGGGTCGCAGCGACGGCTTGTTGCCGGGCTGGGTCAGCTCGGGGTCGACGGGGAGCCAGCGCGCCGGCAGCGCGCCCGTGCCGCCCTCGCCGAGGGTCTCGCGCAGCGCCGCCACGAACGCGGGAACGTCGGGGAACCGCTCGTCGCGGTCGGCGGCGAGCCCGCGGCGTACGACGGCGTCGACGCTCTCGGGGAAGGGCCGCTCGGCGGTCGACAGCGGGGGCGGCGCGGGCGGGTCGGCCGCGGCCGAGAGCGAGCTGTGGGCGTACGGCGGGCGGCCGCTCAGCAACAGGAACGCCAGTGCCGCCAGGGAGAACTGGTCGGCCCGGGCGTCGAGGTGCTCGCCCTGGGCCTGCTCCGGCGCGACGAAGGACGGCGTCCCGGCGATCATCGTCAGTCGCGAGGACACGTCGAGGGCCTTGCCCAGCCCGAGGTCGCCGACCATGGCCCGGACCACGGTGCCCTCGTGCTCGGGATCGACGGTGCGGAACAGCACGTTGGCCGGCTTGATGTCGCGGTGCAGCACCCCGCGCCGGTGGAGGGCGTGCAGCCCCTCGCCGACCTGGCGGACCACCTCGCAGGCCTGGGTCACCGTCAGTCCCTCGCCCTCGAGGCGATCGGCCAGCGTGCCCTGGTCGGCATAGGACATCACCAGGTAGGGGCGGTCGTCCTCCAGCGACCCCGCGTCGTACACGGTGACGACGTGCGGCGACTCGACCTTGCGGAGGTAGCGGCCCTCCTCGAGGAAGCGCTGACGGACGTGGCCGTCCTCGGTCCAGTTCTCCGCGAGCACCTTGATCGCAACCGGAGAGTCCAATTGCTCGTCATAAGCGAGCCAGACGGTGGCGAACCCGCCCGAGCCGATGCGCCGACGCACGGCGTAGCGACCGAGGCGGGCAGGCATGGACACCCTCGGCATTATGGTGCAGACACACTTCCGCCCCGGCGATGGCACCGGGGCGGCACGGGGAAGTAGGGACGGGCATGACCCGAGAGGAACTGACCGCGGACGACGTCGACGAGCTCGCGCGCCGGGCCCAGGGAGGCGATCGCGACGCTCTCGAGCAGCTGCTCGCGGCGGTGCGGCCCCGCTGTCTCAACGTGTGCCGCCAGGTGCTGCCCTACACACCGGACGCCGAGGACGCCTGCCAGGACGCGTTGATCAACATCTCCAACAAGATCGGCTCGTGGGGTAGACAAGGGCGCTTTACCACCTGGATGCACGTGGTCGCGGTCAACAGCGCCCGCACGACGTACCGCCGGATGAAGAACCAGGCGATCTCCAGCGACGTGCTGCCGCTCGAGAAGCCCGACCCGCGCACGACGAGCGTCATCGCCGGCACCCGTCTCGACCTGCTCGAGGCGATGGAGACGATCGAGCGGGAGCACCCGCAGTTCGTCGAGCCACTGATCCTGCGCGACGTCTACGGCATGTCGTACGACGAGATCGCGCAGCAGATCGGGATCCCGCTGGGCACGGTGAAGGCGCAGATCCACCACGGGCGGAAGCTCGCCAGACCCCTGCTCCGCGGAAGCGACTGATGCGTCGGCTCGCCGTCGGTCTGGCGCTGATCGGGATCATCGCCACCGGCTGCGGGCCCGGGTCGGGCTCTGCCGCCGCGCCGCCCGCACCCACGGTCACGGGCGCCGCCGGCGACACCCACGCCTCGGCGTACGACGCGGCCGAGAGCCGACCGCGCGAGGACACGATCTACCCCGACGTCGGCGATCCGGGGGTCGACGCCCTGCACTACGGGCTCGACCTGCGCTGGGACGACCGGGCCCAGCGACTGACCGCCACCGAGACCCTGCTGTTCCGCGCGGCGACGTCCGCCGACCACGTCCAGCTCGACCTCGCCCGGCAGCTCCAGGTCGGCCACGTGTGGCTCGACGGGAAGGCGGTGGAGTTCGAGCACCCCGGCAAGGACCTGGTCGTGAAGGCGGCCGTGCGGGCCGACAGCCGGCACCTGCTCCAGGTGACCTACGCCGGCACGCCGGAGCCCGTCGTGGCGCCGACCGACCGCGCCGATTTCTCGACCACCGGGTGGACGATCGCGCCCGACGGCACGGTCTGGACGATGCAGGAGCCGTACGGCGCCTACAGCTGGTACGCCGTCAACGACCATCCGTCGGACAAGGCGTTCTACGACGTCACGGTCCACGCGCCGAAGGGCCGGGTCGGGGTCTCGAACGGCCAGCTGCTGTCCCGGACCTCGTCGGCCGAGGGGACGGTCACGAGGTGGCGGATGCCCGAGCCGGCCGCGTCGTACCTGGTCACGATCGCGATCGGTCGCTACACCGAGACCACGGACACGGGACCCCACGGGCTTCCGATCAGCTACTGGACACCCTCGGACCGGCCCGAGCTGGTCGCCGGGCTGCGCTACACGCCGCAGGCGGTCCGCTACCTCGAGACCAAGGTCGGCCGATACCCGTTCCCCACGCTCGGGGTGCTGCTCGTGCCGTCGCGGAGCGCGATGGAGACCCAGTCGATGGTGACGCTCGGGATCGGCGACTACACGCTCTCGCGCGACGTGCTGGTCCACGAGATCGCGCACCAGTGGTACGGCGACACGGTCACCCCCGACGACTGGAGTGACCTCTGGATGAACGAGGGCATGGCGACCTACCTCGCCGAGGCGAACTGGACCGGCGACCACACCCGCCGGAGCCGGACCGGGATCCTGCGGCAGTGGTCGAGCTTCGTCGCCGGGATGCGGAGGGAGTACGGCGCCCCGGCGGCGTACCGGCCGGGCACGTTCGGCGAGGGCAACGCCTACTACATCCCCGCGCTGATGTGGGACACCCTGCGGCAACGGCTGGGTGACCAGGAGTTCTGGTCGCTGGCGCGCCGGTGGCTGACGACGCATCGGTTCACCAGCCAGGACCGGGACTCCCTCGCTGCGTGGTGGAGCCAGGCGTCGGGGCAGGACCTGACGCCGGTCTTCCACCGCTGGTTGCTGGGGCCGACCGAGCCGGCCTGGCACGCCGGCTGACGGCGGGTTCCGGCTGCTGGCCCCGGGGGGTTGCCCAAACCGCGCAATTGCGCCACTTGAGCAGCCCGGAGGCGGTCACGGCTGCTGAAACAGCGCAATTGCGCCGCTTGAGCAGCCCGGCACCGCCTCGGTGGATCAGTACAGCAGCGCGGCGGCGGGGTCCTCGAGGATCCCGGCGACGTCGGCCAGGAAGCGTGAGCCCTTCTCGCCGTCGATGTGCCGGTGGTCGAAGCTCAGGGCGAGCGTGGTCACCTGGCGTACGACGATCTCGTCGCCGGCGTCGGACGCGACGACCCACGGCTGCTTCTTGATCGCACCGAAGGCCAGGATCGCGGACTCACCGGGGTTGATGATCGGCGTACCGCTGTCGATGCCGAAGACACCGACGTTGGTGATCGTGAACGACCCGCCCGCCATCTCGGCCGGCTGCGTCTTGCCCGACCGCGCGACCTCGACGAGCTGGTTGAGCGACTGCGCGAGGTCGAGCAGCGAGAGCTGCTCGGCGTCCTTGATGTTGGGCACGACCAGTCCGCGAGGGGTGGCCGCGGCGATCCCGAGGTTGACGAACCCCTTGAAGACGACCTCCTGAGCGTCGTCGTCCCACCAGGAGTTGATCTCCGGCGTACGCCGCATCGCGAGCATCACCGCCCGGGCCAGCACCAGCAGCGGCGAGACCCGCACGTCGCGGAACTCGCGCCGCGCCTTGAGCCGCTCGACGAACTCCATCGTCCGGGTCACGTCGATGGTCACCCACTCGGTGACGTGCGGCGCCGAGAACGCCGACTGGACCATCGCCTGCCCCATCATCTTCCGCACGCCCTTGATCGGCTCGCGCCGCTCGCGCTCACCCGGCGCCAGGGGGTGCGAACGACGCTCCGCGCCGGCGCTGAGACCGCCGGCGTCCTCACCCTGAGCGCCCTGGACGTCGTCCCGCGTCACGGCACCGTTGGGCCCGGTGCCGGTCAGTGAGGTCAGGTCGACGCCGAGGTCTCGGGCCAGCTTGCGGACCGGCGGCTTGGCGAGCACCCGCACGTCGCCCGGGATGGGCGCCGCGGCGGTCGCGGGGACGGCCGGGCCGTCGGACTCGTCCTCCTCGTCGAGGTCGATCGGCGCGGTCGACCCGCCGGGCTCGAAGGCGGCCTGCGTCTGGAAGGCGGCCGCCGGCTTGCGGGCTCGCCGCGTGGCGCCCCGGTCGGCCTTCATCCGGCCCACCAGCGACTCGCCCTCGCCCGAGCCGCTGGCGGCCGGGTTGGAGAGGTCGATCTCGGACGGCTGGACGTCGGCGGCGCCGGCCTTCTCGGCCATTCCGAGGTAGGGGTCGGACTCGGTCTGCTCGGCCGGCGCGGCGTGCGTCCCGCCCGCGAACGCGGGGTCGTCGAGCGCCGTCATGACGGCCGGCTCTCCGATGGCGATGATCGGCGTGCCGACCGCGACGGTCTCGCCCTCGGACACCATCAGGCTCTGCACGACGCCGGCGAACGGCGACGGCAGCTCCACCAGCGACTTGGCGGTCTCGATCTCCACGAGGATCTCGTTGATGGCGACGGTGTCGCCCTCCTTGACCCTCCAGGTCACGATCTCGGCCTCGGTGAGACCCTCGCCCACATCGGGCAGCTTGAACTCGGCCATGTGCGTCGTCCCCTTCAGAAGTCGAGCGTGCGGTCGACGGCGTCGAGCACCCGGTCGAGGTCGGGGAGGAAGTCCTCCTCGATCCGCGAAGGAGGGTACGGCGTGTCGAAGCCGCCGACCCGGAGCACCGGCGCCTCCAGGGAGTAGAAGCAGTCCTCGGTGATCCGGGCAGCGAGCTCGGCGCCCATCCCGAGGTTGACGTGCGCCTCGTGGGTGACCACGGCGCGGCCGGTCTTGCGGACCGAGTCGAGGACCGGGCCCATGTCGAGCGGCGACAGCGTGCGCAGGTCGATGACCTCCAGCGACCTGCCCTCGTTGCCCGCCGCCTCGGCGGCCTTGAGGGCCGTCTTCACGGTCGGGCCGTAGGCCAGCACGGTGACGTCGGTGCCCTGCTTGACGACCCGGCTGCTGAACAGCGGGTCGGGCGTCGCGGTGTCGTCGAGCTCGGCCTTGTCGGCGTGGTACTGCCGCTTCGGCTCCAGGAAGATCACCGGGTCGGGGCTGGCGATGGCCTGCTGGATCATCCAGTAGCCGTCGACCGGGTTGGACACCGCGACGACCTTCAGGCCGGGGGTATGCGCGAACTGCGCCTCGGGCGACTCGCTGTGGTGCTCGACCGCGCCGATGCCGCCGCCGAACGGGATGCGGATGACCATCGGCAGCGGGGTCTTGCCCTGGGAGCGGAAGCACATCTTCGCGACCTGGCAGACGATCTGGTCGTACGCCGGGTAGACGAAGCCGTCGAACTGGATCTCGACGACCGGTCGGTAGCCGCGCAACGCCATCCCGATCGCCGTCCCGACGATGCCGGACTCGGCCAGCGGGCTGTCGATGACCCGGTCCTCGCCGAAGTCCTTCTGCAGACCGTCGGTGATCCGGAAGACGCCGCCCAGCTTGCCGACGTCCTCGCCCATCAGCAGGACCTTCGGGTCGTCCTCCATCGCCTTGCGCAGCCCCATGTTGAGGCCCTTCGCCAGGGTGATCTTCTGAGTGGTGTTCTCGCTCATCAGCGGGCCCCTTCGAAGGTCTCGAGGTAGGCCGCGTAGCCCTCGCGCTCGCGGCGCAGCTCGTCGGTCTCCTCGGCGAACACGTGGTCGAACATGCTCATCGGCTGCGGGTCGGCCATGGCCTTGCAGCCCTCGCGCAGGGTGTGGCCCAGGTCGTCGGCCTCGGCGTCGAGTGCGTCGAAGAACTCCTGGTCGGCCATCGCGTTGCGCTTGAGGTAGGCCTGGACGCGCGCGATCGGGTCCTTGAGCTTCCAGCGCTCGACGTCGTCGGAGAGCCGGTAGCGGGTGGGGTCGTCGGTCGTGGTGTGGGCCCCCATCCGGTAGGTGTACGCCTCGACCAGCGTCGGGCCCTGACCCTCACGGGCGCGCTGCAGCGCCGCCTGGGTGACGGCGTACGTCGCGAGCACGTCGTTGCCGTCGACCCGGATACCGGGGAAGCCGAAGCCGAGCGCCCTCTGGTAGAGCGGGATGCGGGTCTGGCGCTCGATCGGCTCGGAGATCGCCCACTGGTTGTTCTGGCAGAAGAACACGACCGGGGCGTTGTAGCTCGCGGCGAAGATGAAGGACTCGTTGACGTCGCCCTGCGACGACGCACCGTCACCGAAGTGGGCGATCACCGCGGCGTCGCGGTCGGGGTCGCCGGTGCCGACGACGCCGTCGCGCTGCATGCCCATCGCGTAGCCGGTCGCGTGCAGGGTCTGCGCGCCGATCACGATCGTGTAGAGGCCGAAGTTGTTCTCACGCGGGTCCCAGCCGCCCTGGTCGACCCCGCGGAACAGCCCGAGCAGCTTCAGCGGGTCGACGCCCTTGCACCAGGCGACGCCGTGCTCGCGGTAGGTCGGGAAGACGTAGTCCTGCGGTCGGAGAGCACGGCCGGCGCCGATCTGCGCGGCCTCCTGGCCGAGCAGCTGGGCCCAGATGCCCAGCTCGCCGTGACGCTGCAGCGCGGTCGCCTCGACGTCGATGCGACGGGTCAGGACCATGTCGCGGAGGAAGCCGCGCACGACCTCGGCAAGCTCGGTGTCGGACAGGCCGTCGCCGAACGAGAAGTCGGGGTGCTCGACGCGCTCGCCCTCGGGGGTGAGCAGCTGGACGAGCTCGGGGCCGCCGTCCTGGTGGGCAGGTCCGAAGACCTCCGCGAGGTCGGGGCCGAAGCCGGACTGGGTCACGCTTGCTCCTTGTGCTCAGGGCTCGCGGGTTCGCCGCCTGCCTGCTGTCGGGACGGCCGCCGACGCTGGGGTGGTGCGACGTGCTGCCGGTGTGACTGGGACCACAATGATGCCTCCCAACTTACCGGGACGGGTGTCGGCTGGGCGAATCACGTGGAGTTGTCCCGCCTCGTCCGTCTCAGGCCGGTCAGGGCGTGGTGATCACCCTGCGGAGCAGGGCCAGCAGGCGTTCGGACTGGCGAGGGGTGAGCGCACCGAGCCGCTCGCTCACGACGGCCTCGGCGAGCGGCAGCGCTTCCGCGAGCCGCTTGCTCGCGGCAGGCCGGAGATGGAGCACCTGGGCCCGGCGGTCGGCCGGGAGACGGCGGCGCTCGACGAGCCCCCGTGCCTCCAACCCGTCGACGAGCTCGACCATGTGGGCACCGCTGACGGCGAAGATCCGCGCCAGCTCCGACTGCGAGATCGGACCGGTGGCGTCGAGGGCGGCCAGGATGCCGACGTGCGGCGGATCGATCCCGATCGGCTCCAGCGCCACGGAGAAGTCGACGCGCATCGGGTTGTGCAGCCGCGTGACCAGGAAGCCGATGCTGTTCCGGAGTGCGTCGGGCGTGTCCGGGGCCAGGTCGGGCTCCACCACTTTGAGCAGCAGGGCGCGCAGATCGTCGCGCTGCTGCGGGGTCAGCCCGGCGAAGATCGCGTCCTCCAGCTCGACGACGTGGCGTCGCCAGGTGCGCGCGGCCAGGGCGCCGTGGGCGGTGCGCGTGAGCAGGTAGGAGCGTCGATCTGCCGGGTTGCGCACGCGCATGACCAGGCCACGGTCGGCCAGGTCGGCAGCGACTCGCATGACGGTGGTCCGGCTGACACTGATGGTGTGGGCGAGTGCCTGCTGAGAGCGGGGTACGCCGTCCCCGAGCGCGACCAGGGCGGCGTAGGCATGGATGTCGACGTTCTCGGGGAGCACCGACTCGATCGCGGCCGCCACGCGCGCGTGAGCGCGCCAGACGACGTGGCCGGCGAGGTCGGCGAGCGCGGGCAGGAGCACCTGCTCGGCTCCGGGCACCTGGCGACCCATCTCTCACCTTCCTGATCGTTAACCCCTTGACGATCTCCTCGTCACGAGTATCGTACCGTTGGTAATCGTTAAGTCCGTGATGATTGAGTCGCTGACGCCGCTCGGAGGAGAAGGACCCATGACGCACCAGACCGGAGACCAGGTCGCCATCTCGACGCGTGACCCCAAGTGGTGGACGCTGACGGCCGTCTGTCTCGGGGTGTTCATGCTGCTGCTGGACATCACGATCGTGAACGTCGCGCTGCCGGACATCCAGACCCAGCTCGACGCCTCGCTCTCCGACCTGCAGTGGGTGATCGACGCCTACGCCCTCAGCCTCGCGGCGTTGCTGCTCACCGCCGGGTCGCTGGCCGACCTCTTCGGGCGCCGGCGGGTCTTCGTGATCGGGCTGGTGATCTTCACGGTCGGCTCGGTCGCCTGCGGTGCGGCCCAGGACATCTTCTTCCTGCAGATCTCGCGGGCGTTCCAGGGCATCGGCGGTGCGGCGATGTTCGCCACCGCGCTGGCCCTGCTCGCCAGCGCGTTCCACGGCAAGGACCGCGGCACGGCGTTCGGCGTCTTCGGCGCCACCACCGGCGTGGCGGTGGCCATCGGGCCCGTGCTCGGCGGCGCCCTCACCAGCGGGCTGTCGTGGCGGTGGATCTTCTTCGTCAACATCCCGATCTGCCTGGTCGCCCTCGCCGTCTCCATGCTGCGCGTCGTCGAGTCCAAGGACCCGCACGCGGGCCGGCCGGACTGGCTGGGGTTCATCAGCTTCTCCCTGGCACTCGCCGCGCTGGTCTACGGACTGATCGAGGCCGGCAAGGACGGCTGGGGCGAGGGTCGCGTGGTCACCTCGCTGGTCGCGTCCGGCGCTCTGCTGGTCGTGTTCGTGGTGACCCAGCTGATCCAGGACAAGCCGATGTTCGACCTCGGGCTGCTCCGGAAGCCGACGTTCACCGGCGGCCTGGTGGCGGCGTTCGGCGTCTCGGCCTCGATCTTCTCCTTGCTCACCTACCTGGTCATCTACGTACAGAACGTGCTCGGGTACTCCGCGGTCGACACCGGCGTCCGTTTCCTCTACCTGTCGGGCGCGTCGTTCTTCGCCGCCGCCGCGGCCGGACGGCTGACCGAGCGGCTGCCGGTGAAGTGGCTGATCGGCCCGGGCTTCCTGATCCTCGGCGTCGGGCTCGTGCTGATCCACGGCATCGAGGTGGGCTCGTCCTGGACCCACCTGATCCCCGGCCTGCTCGTCTCCGGCGTCGGGATCGGGATGATCAACCCGCCCCTGGCCTCGACCGCCGTGGGTGTCGTCCCGGTCGCCCGGGCCGGCATGGCCAGCGGGGTGAACTCGACGTTCCGGCAGGTGGGCATCGCCACCGGCATCGCCGCTCTGGGCTCGATCTTCAGCCAGCAGGTCTCCGACGCCGTCCGCCCGGAGCTGAGCGGGAAGGTCCCGCCGCAGGCGCTGGACGGTCTGACCGCCGCGCTGTCGGGTGGCCAGGTGCAGGGAGCCGCCCAGGGCGCGCAGCAGGCCGCCACCCAGACGCAGGGGGCCTCGGTGGGTCAGCAGGCCTACGACCTGGTCCACCAGGTCGGCACCTCGGCCGTCGTCGACGCGCTCAACCACATCACCGTGATCGCAGCCGTGATCGCCTTCGCCTCCGGCGTCCTGTCCCTCGTCCTGATCCGGCAGAAGGACTTCGTGGACCGGTCGGTGCAGGCTCAGCCGGCGGACGTCGAGGAGGACACCGCCTCCGTCGGGTAGGTCAAGGCGAGTCCGGGTCGTGTGCCTGAGAACGGTCCATGGGCCGTCCTCAGGCACACGACCTCTTCACGGGCTCAGCCGAGGCGGGCGATCAGCCGCATCGCGTCGTGCGGGGCGAAGCCCTTCATGTCGTTGTCGAAGTAGACGAAGACGTCCTGCCCGGCATCCGCCCACGAGCGGCAGCGGGTGGCCCACTCGTCGAGGGCGCGGTCGGTGTAGCCGCTGGCGTAGAGCTCGCGGTCGCCGTGCAGGCGGACGTAGCGGACCGGGCCGCTGTCCTCGTCGACCTTCGGCCAACGCCCGGCGGTGTCGGCGTACACCGTCGCGACGTCGTGCCGGGAGAGCACCTCCCGCGCTTGGGGGACGGCGAAGGTCGGGCTCCGGAACTCCAGGGCGTACTGGAGCGGGCGTTCCTCCTCGGCCGTCGTGAGCGCCCGGTCGTCGGGCACCTTGTCGTCGTGCCGCTGCGCGAGCTCCGCGGCGCCGGACGTCGACCTCGGCAGGCTGCTCAGGAATCCGACGAGAACGTCGGTGTCGAAGCGGAAGGTCTCCGGAAGCTGCCACAGGATCGGTCCGAGGGTGGGCCCGAGCGCGAGGACTCCCGACGCGAAGAAGTTCGCCAGCGGGACCTCGGCATCCCGGAGCCGTTTCAGGTGGGAGATGTACCGCGGCCCCTTGACCGCGAAGACGAAGTCCGACCGGACCGCCGTGGTCTCGGCACGCCACGCGGCGTACGACGACGGGCGCTGCAGCGAGTAGAACGAGCCGTTGATCTCGACCGAGGTCAGGTGCTCCGCGGCGTACTCGAGCTCACGCCGCTGCGGCAGCCCGGCCGGGTAGAAGTCGCCCCGCCAGGCCGGATAGCGCCAGCCGGAGATGCCGACGCGGATCTGGCCCACCACTCCACGCACGCTAGAGCCTTCTCGACAGGCGGAGTCGAGGAAGATCCCACAAGAGTGTTTGCATAACTCTCTTTGCAAAGGTATGTTGCGGATATGCCCGCCTCCGCGATCACCCCGTCCGCCGCCGGCCTGCGCGCCCTGTCGCACCCGACCCGGCTGAAGATGCTGATGCTGCTCCGGCTCGAGGGCCCGGCCACGGCGACCCAGCTGGCGCAGCAGCTGAAGCTGAACACCGGCGCCACGTCGTACCACCTCCGCCAGCTCGCCGAGCACGGCTTCATCGAGGAGGACCACGACCGCGGCGACGCCCGCGACCGGTGGTGGAAGGCCGCGCACCAGAGCACCCACGCGAACCTCGACAGCCGGACCACCGAGGAGGAGGCCGAGAGCACCGAGGCGTACCTCCACACCGTCGCGCTGATGTACACCGAGACCCTCATGCAGTACGCCGGCGAGCGGCGCTACCTCCCGGTGGCGTGGCAGAAGGCGAGCACCACCAGCGACTGGCACCTGCGACTCACGCCGGAGCGTGCGGAGCAGCTGGTCGACACGATCATGAAGGTCGTCGACGACTGGCGCGAGGACGAGGACGGCGAGGACGTCGCCGACACCGGCACCTTCGTGGTGAACCTCAACGCCTTCCCCCGTCCCGGCACCGTCGTCCTGGAAGGAGACGACCGGTGACCGCGTCGATCCACCGTCCGCGCACGCAGCGCATCCCGCTCTACGGCTGGCTGACCGCCGAGGCGATCTCCCTGCTGGGCACCCGGGTCTCGATGATCGCGATCCCCTGGCTGGTCCTCACCACCACCGGCTCGCCCACCCAGACGGGTCTCGTCGCATTCGCCGAGATCACGCCGATGGTGCTGCTCAAGGCGTTCGGTGGCCCGCTGGTCGACCGCGTGGGGCCGCGCCGGATGGCGATCACGGCCGACGCCCTGTCCTTCCTCGCGGTCGGGCTGATCCCGCTGCTGCACCACACCGGTGCGCTGAGCTTCCCGCTCCTTCTCGGCCTGGTTGCGATCGCGGGTGCTCTCCGGGGACCCGGCGACGCGGCCACCACCGCCCTCATCCCGGCTCTGGTCGAGCGCGCCGACGTGCCCTACGAGCGGGCCACCGGCCTGTCGTCGGCGATCGAGCGCGGGGCGACCATGGTCGGCGCCGCGATCGCCGGTGGACTGGTCGCCACCATAGGGGCGGCAAACGCCGTCGCCGTCGACGCCGTCTCGTTCGCGGCCTGCGCCGTGCTGCTGCTGCTGACGACCCGGAGCCTCGAGCCGCGAGGTCTCGACTCGCTCGAACGACGGACGGAGGACGAGGGGGAGCCGGCCACCGCGTCGTACGCCGCCGAGCTGCGCGACGGCTGGAACTTCCTGCGCCGGGACGCGGTCCTGATGAGTCTGTGCGTGATGGTCGCGGTGACCAACCTGCTCGACCTGGCGTGGTCCGCCGTGCTGCTGCCGGTGTGGGCCCACGACTCCGGCGCCGGGGTCGGCGCGGTCGGGCTGGTGTTCTCGGTCTGGGGCGGGGCCTCGATGCTCGGCTCGGTGGTGGCCGCGGCGTACGGCACCAGGCTGCCGCGGTTCCAGACCTACCTGGTCGCTTTCCTGGTCACCGGACTCCCCCGCTTCGTGCTGTTCGCGATCGGGGTCCCGCTCTGGGCGATCCTCGCGATGTGCGTCGTGGGTGGCGTGTCGTCGGGGTTCCTCAACCCGGTGCTCGGCGCCGTGCAGTTCGAGCGCATCCCACGTGCGATGGTCGGCCGGGTCACCGCGCTGAGCAGCGCGCTGTGCTGGTCGCTGATGCCGTTCGGCGGCGTGCTCGGTGGCGTCCTGGTCATCGGGATCGGGCTCTCACCCGCGTTCCTCGTGATCGGGTTCGCCTACTTCGCGGCCACGATGTCGCCGGCGCTGATCCCGAGCTTCCGCGGCATGAACCGGCAGGTGGCGCCGGCCGAGCGCGAGCCGGTCGCCGCCTGAGGCCACCGGGTCGTCCGCCGGAGCAGGTACTAGAGCACCCGCTGAGGCGGACGACCGGGTCGTCAGCCGGAGCTCAACCCTTGCAGGGCACGTAGGTCCGGGTCGCGGTGGCGCTGCCGCCCCCCTTGAGACGCAGCTTCGCGGTGATCGTGAGATCGGCGGTGCTCTTCAGGTGCTTGAGCCCGATCTTCTCCCCACCGCGGGGGGTGCTGTCGAACGCCTGCCTCTTGCCGTTGACCAGGAACGCGCCATCGAGAACGTGACCGGCACGCGAGGTCCAACGCAGGCTTGCCTGGTGCCTGCTGCACGAGACCGCACCCAGGAACTCGACGTACCGCTTGCCGGCACCCTTGGCTCCCGCCAGTGCTGAGCCGGCCTGGTGGAACACCAGGTTCAGCGAGGTCCGCTGCGGGCTCTTGAGGATGGGTGGCTCGGCCCCGGCTGTCAGGCCTACGGCCATCACTGCGATGTACGTCCCGGGCTGGACGAAGCCGCGTGACACTGCGTGCGACCCTCGGCCCTGGAAGAAGTCGACGACGACCCCCTGGTCGGTCGTGTTGTTCAAGACCTCGAGCTCGGTGACGCCTTGCCTGTTCACCGTCGTGCGCTCGGCATACAGCCAGCCCTTCTGGGCCTCGGTGAACTGCATCTGGCCGAATCCGTCGACGACCGCCTTCGGTTCGCAGGCCGTCGAGCTGCCCAGGTCCGCACTCACGGCGACACTCCCGGCTCCGGTCATCTGGGCCTTGGCGAGGTTCGCGCCCTTCTTGGTCACCGTGACCGCGCTGGTGTAGTGGCCGCTCATCTGCACGACATCGCTGGAGTTGCCGGTGCTGGTGAAGGTGGCGTCGAGGTTCACGCTGCGCTTCGCCGTACCCGAGCTCAACGTAGCCGTGGTCGAGGTGGGGCTGTCGTCGCCCGAGCTCAGAACGCAGGTGGCGTTGGTGTCGGCGTTGGCTGACACGGAGAACTGAGCGTCGACCGAAGCCGACGCCGGGCCGGCCGGTAGCCAGGCAAGGGTCGCGCCGAGGACGCCGCAGGCGGACGCCGCGAGGACGCGGCGGGTGCGAGTGGAGCGGTGCATGTGATGTTCTCAAGATCGATGAAGGTCCACCCCGCCAGGGGGCGGTGCTGGGCCCGTGCGGCGACGACGTGCGGTCGTCGCCGATCGGGCTGGGTCAGAGTGGTTTGCAGGGGACGTACGAGCGGGTCGCGGTCGCCCTGCCGCCGCCCTTGAGGCGTAGCTTCGCGGTGATCTTGAGGTCGTCGGTGCTGCTCAGGTGTCGAAGGACGATCCGGTCTCCGCCGCGCGGCGTACCGTCCGAGGCCTTCTGCTGGCCGTTGACCAGGAACGTGGCGGAGTCGACCTGGCCGGCGCTCGCCTTCCAGCCCAGGGTCGCCGTGTGCTTGCTGCACGAGACCGCCCCCGGGAACTCCACGTAGCGCTTGCCGGGCCCTGTGGTCCCGGCCACGGCCGAGCCGACCTTGTGGAAGACCATGCTCAGCGAGCTCGTCGGAGCGCGCTTGAGCAGGACGCCGGTGTCACCAGCGGTGAGTCCGACGACCATGATCCCGCTGAAGGTGCCGGGTGTGACGAAGCCACGAGACAAGGCGTGGGACTGCCCGCCCTGGAAGATCTCGAAGGCCACCGCCGCGCCGGTGTCCGCGTTCTGCGCGATCAGCTCGGTGACGCCCGCCTTCGCGGGAGTGGTGCGCTCGACGTAGAGCCACCCCTTCTGGCTCTCGGTGAACTGGGACTCGAACACCGAGAGGACCTCGGCTGTCGGGTCGCAGGCTGTGGAGCTGCCGAGGTCCGAGCTCACGTTCACGTGGCCGGAGCCGGTCAGGCTGACACTGCCCAGGTTCGCGCCCTTCCGGGCCACCGTGACGGTCCCCGTGTAATGACCGGACATCTGGACGACGTCGCTGGAGTTGCCGGTGTTGGTGAAGGTCGCGTCGAGGTCGACGCTGCGGGTCTTCTGCCCGTGCGAGAAGACGGGGGTCTGCGTCTGGGGGTTGTCGTCGCCGGAGGTCAGCGTGCAGTTGCTCGACGTTCCGGCTTCGCCCACGGCCAACAACTGGGCCTGGACGGCAGCAAAGGCCGGAGCGGGGAGCCACGCGATGGCCGCGACCAGTCCCCCGGTGGCGGTGAGAGCGAGGGCTCGACGTACGGATCTGGAACTGGACATGGCCGAAACTCCCGTGATCGCGTGTGTGTTCCTCACGCCAGAAGTGCGGCCGCTCAGGGGGACCAGCAACGCGCGATGGTCTAGACCAGCAATCCCACTGGACCCGGAGCTGCGCCCGGAGGTCTCGTCAGCCGAGGTTCCGTGCGAGCTCGACGATCCGGTCGTTCGCCTCGGTCTCGCCGATGGAGATCCGGGCGCCGTCACCGGCGAACGGCCGGACCACGATGCCGAGGTCGTCGGCCGCGGCCGCCAGGTCGGTCGTGCGGTCGCCGGCGGCGAACCAGACGAAGTTCCCCTGGCTCTCGGGGACCGTCATCCCAACGTCGGCGAGACCCTTGAGGACGCGCTCTCGCTCGGCCACGAGAGCGTCGACGCGGGCGAGCAGCTCGGGCTCCGCGCGGAGCGACGCGAGGGCCGCCACCTGCGCGACGTTCGAGATACCGAAGGGGAGGCTCACCGCCCGCAGGGCCGTGGCGATCGACGGCGGGGCCACGGCGTACCCGACCCGGAAGCCGGCCAGGCCGTAGGCCTTCGAGAAGGTGCGCGTGGAGACGACGTTGCCGTGAGCCCGGACGGCCGCCACGCCGTCGACCGGGTCGCTCATCCGGACGAACTCGACGTAGGCCTCGTCGACGACGACGAGCACGTGCTCCGGCACCTTCGCCAGGAAGGCGTCCAGCTCGGTCTGGCTGACCGCCGGCCCGGTGGGGTTGTTGGGAGTGCACACCAGCACGACCTTGGTCCGGTCGGTGATCGCCGCCGCCATCGCATCGAGGTCGTGGCGACCGTCGGCCAGCACGGGCACCCGGACGTTGGTGGCTCCCGCCGACGTGACGGCGATCGGGTAGGCCTCGAAGCTGCGCCACGCGTAGACGACCTCGTCACCCGGATCGCAGAAGGCCTGCACCAGCTGGTAGATCAGCCCGACGCTGCCGGTCGCGAGCGAGAGGTGGTCGGTCCCGACGCCGAGCTTGTCGGCGAGCGCCTCGTAGAGCGCGGTGTTGCCCATGTCGGGGTAGCGGTTCATCTGCTCGGCGGCCCGCGCGGCGGCCTCGACGACACCCGGGAGCGGCGGGTAGGGGTTCTCGTTGCTGCTGAGCTTGTACGTCGTCAGCCCCTCGCGCGGCTGCGGGGGCTTGCCCGCGACGTACGCCGGGATCTGGGACACGCAGTCGCGCGGCTGGGGACCGGTCATGGCGTCAACCTATCTCCGTCCTCGGGCCCGCCAGGGACGGAGCAGTGGCAGCAACGCCAGGCCCAGCGCGACCCCGATCGCGGCACCGGTGACGTTGTCGATGATGTCGGTGACGTCGCACGCACGGTCGATCCGGGCGACGTGCAGCTGGGTCTCCTCGACGCCGAGGGAGTACGCCGCGAGCGCGAGCAGCCCGAGCGGCACGAGCAGCCGGCCGGCCCGCCATCGGGACGTGGCGAGGACCAGGAAGACCCCGGCCGGCACGAACAGCATGGTGTTCAGCAGCTGCTGCCCACCGCCGAAGATCCAGAAGCCGTCCGGCGACGGACCGCCGATGTCCCAGCTGCAGCTGGTCGCGTGCTGGTCGGCGGGGATGTAGCCGAGCCCGTTCTGGGCGGGGATCAGGGTGACGATCCCGATCACCGCGATGCTCCACACCAGCCCGAACCAGGCGAAGCCCGCGACCCCACCCATCCGGCGTCCGACGGCGAGGCCCACCACCAGCGCCAGCAGCGCCGCCGCCGCGGCGAACAGCAGCATCCAGTGCGTGCCGCCGATCGTGAACATGCGTTCGAGGTTAGGCCGAGCCCCGGGACCGAGCCCGCGAGGGCTCGAAAGGGGCGTGGGATTGAGGAGCGTTCGGCTCAGACCCGAGCCTGCGAGAGGCTGAGCGACGCGTCTCGAAGTCGATGGACATCAGCAGTCAGGGCCGTCGCCGTGGTCTCGACAGGCTCGACCGACGGAGCCGTCGACCGACGGAGCCCTCGACCGACGGAGCCCTCGGACTCAGCCGAGCGCCGGCAGGAGCACCTCGCCGCCGGCCACGACCGGCAGATCGCGACCGAGCGTGATGTCGACCGGGTTGGTCAGGCAGCGCACCGAGCCGCCGCCCTTGTGGAACTCCGACACATCGACCTCGACGACCTCGAAGTCCCACTCGGCCAACCGGGCCCTCACCCGCTCCGGGGCGCCCGCGGGCATCACCACGGTGCGACCGATCACGATCGAGTTGGCGCAGAACGTCGTGAGTGCCTCGTCGTCGGTGAGCACCAGCGGCTCGGGCACGAGCTCGAGCA
>Ga0070665_100000459_pt1 | contig 59388 bp, 38 predicted proteins | sample KBSS13metaG_FD_65862 | JGI IMG/M metagenome (GOLD analysis project Ga0070665, IMG submission 65862) | Switchgrass rhizosphere microbial communities from Kellogg Biological Station, Michigan, USA - KBS S1-3 metaG | ecosystem: Host-associated > Plants > Roots > Rhizosphere > Soil ...
AGGCTATTCGCTAGGGCGCGGGTTGCAACTTTCCGACGAGCCGCTGCTCGAAGAGATGCAGGCCAACCTGAAGGCCAACGGGTACAAATTCAACGTGGCTGTCGAGACTATCGTGCAGAGTTCCCAGTTCCGCACGATCCGCGCGACGGAAAATGAAATAACTCAAGCGCCCCCGCAAACAGAAGCACAAGGATCCAAACCATGACCGATACATCTCGCCGTACGTTTCTTCGAGGGATTGGCGTCACGATGGCGCTGCCATGGTTGGAATCGCTGGCAGTCTGGGGACGCCCAGCCACTGCGGCCGCCGCAGACGCCAGTGTCGCCGGCACGGCCGGTAGCGCCGCGCCTGTTCGCACGGCCGTATTGTTCGCCGGTAACGGCTTCCATACCAAGGAGTGGTGGGCCAAAGGCGAAGGCGCCGCCATGGAGATGGGCGAAGTCCTGGCTCCGCTGCGCGAGCATCGCCAGAAAATGCTCTTCATCCAGGGGCTCTACAACGCCGAGGCCCAAAAAGGAAACATCCACAGCTCGCAGACCGGCAACATTCTCTCGGGCGCCCCGCTGGCCTCGGGCGGAGAGATCCGCTCTGGCACGAGCGTCGACCAGGTGATCGCGCAGGAATACGGCCGCGCGGCCAAGGTGCCCAGCCTGGTGCTGGCCTGCGAAAAATCGAATCCGTCGGTCCACAAGAATTACTCGATGCTCTACAGCTCGCACATCTCGTGGAGCTCGCCGACCACACCGACGCCGCTCGAGCTGTACCCGGCCCTGGCGTTCGATCGTTTGTTCAAGGACGAAGTGCAAAAGGGCGACAAGAGCGTGCTCGACGCCGTGCTGGCCGACGCCAGCGATCTGCGCCGCGGCATCAGCCAGCAAGATCAGCGCAAGCTCGACGAGTACCTGGACAGTGTTCGCGAAGTGGAACAGCGGATCAGCCAGGCCGGCAAGCGCGGCGAATTGCAAGGCTTCCGCCCAACGCTCGACAAGCCGAACATTCCGCGCCCCTCGGAAGGCATTCCGCAGGATATCGCCGAACATATGCGGTTGATGTGCGACATTCTGGTCCTGGCGTTCCAGACAGACGCCACGCGCGTTTGCACCTTGAAGCTGAACAACGATCACTCGTCGCTCCGCTTCCCCAATCTGAATGTCGACTACATGATCCATCATCTCCTCTCCCACTCGGACACGGCCGATTGGTTGAAGGTGAATCAGTTCTTCACGACGCAGTTGGGCTACATCGCCGGCAAGCTCGACAAGATCCAGGAAGGCGAACGGACCGCGCTCGACAACTCGATGATCATGTTCTGCTCGAGCATGATGAACGGCGGCCACGACAACTCGCAGTTACCCGTGGTGCTACTTGGCGGGGGCGGCGGCAAGATCCAAGGCGGGCGCGTCCTGGATTACCGCAACCAGCCGAACCGTCAGATGTGCCGGCTGTACCTGTCGATGCTCAACAAAGTGGGGATCAAGCGAGATCGGTTCGGCGACGCAACCGAGGCGTTGGCCGAGGTATAAGCGGCGCGAGCGTCCAGTCGGTAGCCCACCCTCCCGGAAATTGCCGGTTTCTGTTAAACAGGCTCTATGACAGAGCTCGACCCCATGATTGCGCGCGAGGTCGCCCGGCGGCGGACCTTCGCGATTATTTCTCACCCGGACGCTGGCAAGACCACGCTGACGGAGAAGCTGCTGCTGTTCGGCGGTTGTATCGACATCGCCGGCAGCGTCCGTGGCCGCAAAACGCAACGCAGCGCCACCAGCGACTGGATGGAGCTCGAAAAGCAGCGCGGCATCTCGGTCAGTTCGACCGTGCTGGCCTTCGAGTTCGAAGGCTTTCAGGTCAACCTGCTCGACACGCCGGGTCACCATGACTTCAGCGAGGACACGTACCGCACCCTGATGGCGGCCGACTGCGCCGTGATGGTGATCGACCTGGCCAAGGGCGTGGAAACGCAAACCGAAAAGCTGTTCCGCGTGTGTGCGCTGCGCAAGATCCCGGTGATCACCTTTGTCAATAAAGTCGATCGCCCGGGCCAGGAACCGCTGGCGATTTTGAACGACATCCAGACGAAGCTCGGCATCGAGCCGGTGCCGTACAACTGGCCGATTGGCGCCGGGCGGGATTTTTGCGGCGTGGTCGACATGGCCACGCAAACCGCGCAACTGTTCGACGAGCGCAAGGGAGATCGCCGGATCGAATTCCGATCGATGCCACTGGCCGAGCTTGACGACCCAAGCCTGCAGCCCGGCGCGGCGGACAAGGCCCGCGAAGAAGTCGAGCTATTGGCGACCGCGGGCACGGCGATGGACCGCGAGCGGTTTTTGGCGGCCGAACTATCGCCCGTCTTCTTCGGCAGCGCGCTGACGAACTTTGGCGTCGAGCATTTCCTGCAGGGCTTTTTGCAGATGTGCCCACCGCCGGGGGATCGCGAGAGTAACGTCGGGCCAATCCCGGCCGCGCGCCGCGACTTTGCCGGCTTTGTCTTCAAGATCCAGGCCAACCTCGATCCGCGGCATCGAGATAGCGTGGCCTTCGTGCGGGTTTGCGCCGGGCATTTCCGCCGCGAGATGGAAGTGCTGCATGCTCGCACCGGCAAGAAAACCAAAATGCGTCGCTCGCATCGCGTCTTCGGCAAAGAACGCGAGACGATGGACGAGGCCTTTCCGGGAGACATCCTGGGGCTCACCAATCCGGGCGATTTCCACCTGGGCGACACGATCTGCGAAGGAGCGCCAATCCACTTTGAGCCGCTGCCGCAATTCTCGCCCGAGTTTTTTGGGGCACTGCGCTGCGCGGACACCAGTCGCCGCAAACAATTCGAGCGCGGCCTGGCGCAACTGTTGGAAGAAGGCGCCATTCAGGTTTTCAACGACACGCGCGCGGCGCGGCGCGATCCGATTCTGGCCGCCGTGGGCGAGCTGCAGTTCGACGTTGTGCGGTTTCGCATGGAGAGCGAGTACAACACGGCGACACAAGTCGAATGGTTGCCCTACAAGCTGGCCCGCTGGGTCGATATGCCGCCTGAGGAGCTGCGCAACCTAAAGCTGCCGTACGCGTCGCGACAAGTGATCGACCAGCTGGGCCACGCCGCGATCTTGTTTCAATCGACGTGGGACGTGCAGTCGGCCGAGCGCGAAAACCCCAAGGTAAAATTCGCCGCGATCCGCACAGCCGAACATTGGCGCGATAAACCAGCGATCGTGTAGGGTACGCACTCCGTGCGTACCAGGAAGTGCGATAGGCGATCCATCCGAGGCCATGGTACGCACGGAGTGCGTACCCTACGGGAGCTTTTTGCGTTCGAGCAGGTCGTAGCGATCGCCGGTCACTAGCGGTAGCGGCGCAACGCTTGGCGAGGTGACGACGTGCGTCTTGCCTTTGCCCAGCACGGTCATGGTCGACCCGCGGATCTCGGCGGCGCAGCCTTCGTCGAGCGATAGCCCGAGGACCTGCGGAAATGTCTCGACCAGGTCGACCATTTCCTTCAAGCGGCCGCGCTCGGCGACGTGAATATCGATCGCCGCGCCAGGCAGAAAGCCCAGTCCGCGCTCGTAGCCCTCGGCCATGATGTCGATATTACCAAGTGGGTTGCCGCGGACCATGTACTGCCCCTGAATTGCCGATCCGGCGCTACTGCCGGCGATGACGCCGCCGCGGGCCAACACGTCATGAAACAACTGCTCGGCGATGGTTCCCTCATAGGCGTCGACATAGCGCCACTGCCGCCCGCCGCCAAAGAAGACACCCTTGGCTCGTTTGAGCGCGTTAATGAACTCGGCGGCTTCTATTTCCTGCTTCGTTCGTTGCGACAGCACGGTAATGTCGGTGCAGCCGAGCCCTTTCAGTTTGTCGACCAGCTTTGGCGCCAGGTCGCCGGGACTGGCGATGGGGAGCACGACGAGCGGCGCGTGGACGCCGCCGGCCAGATCGATGAACCGTCGCCAGATCTCGTCGGATAGTGCGCCGCCACCGCAGGCCAACAGCGCGCCGTGGCTCACGCGGGGCGCTGCCGGCTTTTCAGGCGGGAATCGTTCGCCCAGCCGTGCGATGGCCGCGCGACTGAGCGCCAACAAGTCGGCGCTGGCGCCACTCTTCAAATGCCTGACTAGCAAGGGACGATCGACGGGCCGCGTGACCGAGGCCGGCAGGCAGACCACAACCGGGTGGCGCCCCACCACGTGCATCTCACGCCCGACGAAGACGACGCCAGCGCCGGCCGGTACGCCAAGCCCAACGCGACCGGGCGTTTTCACCAGCGACTCGATCAACGCTTCCGGCGGCGCAGGTTGCAGAAACCCGGCCGAGATCAAGACCTGATCGAGCGGCGCTGTGTTCGACGGCACTGTCTTTGGCAAAGTTGTGTCTGCCGGCAACGAAGAAATATCGACCCATACAGCGCCGTGCGTCGCCAATTTCTCGGGCATGCCGTCGGCGTCGGGGCGGATGACGGTCGTTTCAATGCCGTGCTTCCGCAGTGCTTCGAGCTGTGGCGCCAGTTCGCGCTCGGCCGTCTCACTGACGACGAAAGCGCTCTTGCCGGCGCGGGCCGCCTCGATGAATCGCTCCCAAACGGCCGGCGGCGCCTCGCCCCCGCCCCAGAGCACGGTCAGGCCGTTCCGCGGCACGGCCTGGCGCGCGGCGGACGGTTTGTCGCTGGCGCCAGTCTCGGCATGGGTCAGCCGCTGCGAAGAGAGCACGACAAGCACAGCCGCCAGCAGTGTTGCCAGCGCGATGGCGCGCTTTCCCGGATAAGTGTCCTTCGCGAGGGTCCGCTTCGTCGAGTGGTTGTTCCTGGTCATGCTCGTTCCATCGAGAGATTTTCCGCCCAAACCGGAAGCGGCGCCTGATAGCGCACGCGCTGACCGGTGGTTGGGTGCACAAACGAAATTGCCGCGGCGTGCAGGCAGAGGGGCGGATCGGCCACGCCGAGTGCTTGCGCTGCGCCTAGCATTCCGCCGACCAGATACATCGGATCGCCGACGATCGGTAATCCCGAATGCCAGAGGTGGACGCGAATCTGATTCGTCCGGCCCGTTAAAGGCGTAGCCTCGACGAGCGCGCGTTCGTCATCACGCAAAACGCGAAAGCGCGTGCTTGCCGCGGCGCCCTGCTCGCTGGTTACCCGGATGCCACCGGCGCCGGGCGTCGCTTCGATCGGCGCATGGCATTCGAATTGCGTTTCCGTTGGACGCCCGTTCACTCGCGCAATGTATGTCTTCTGGACGTCGCCCGCCTCGAACTGCGGCTGCAATCGGCTCGCCACGGCTCGTGTTTTGCTGAAGACGACCACGCCCGAGGTGTCGGCGTCGAGTCGATGCGCCGGCCGCAGCCCGAGCGGCTGGTAGACCTGGTCCAGGATGTACGCGAGCGAGTTGCGGTTGAATCTTCCGCAAGGATGCATCGGCAGCGGCGCCGGTTTGTTGATGACCACAATCGCGTCGTCTTCATGCAAAATCTCAATGTCAGCTGAGACGTCCGGCTCGCGCGTTGCGGGCTGCGTATGCAGCAGTCGCTCGCCGGAGCGAACAACGCGACCCGGCCGTATTTTTTCGCCGCGGCAGATGACGCGTCCTTCGATGCAAGCCTGCCGCCACTCGTCGCGCGAGAGGTGCGTTTTCATCGCGTCGAAGAAGTCGAGCGTCTCGAGTCCATCGAGCCGCGCGGGCACGCTGATCGGTCGCACATTGTCGTACGGTATGCTGCCGGGAAGTGGCGAGGTGACCGCACGAATTGCCTTCGCGCGCCGGGCGAGTAGCTCCGCGCGAGTCTCAGTGGGCGATCGATAACAGCGCGGACAGGAGACGCCTTCGACATACTCGGGCGCCGCCGACTCGGCAGGCGACAGAATCGCCTGGCAGGCAAAGCACTGCCGCAGGTCGCCTTCCTGCAAGTGCGGGTCGAGTGCGACGCGTTTATCGAAAACGAAGCAATGCCCTTGGTAGTGGGCGCCGCCACACTCTTCGAAGTACTTCAAAATGCCGCCGTCGAGCTGGTAGACCTCGCGAAAGCCTTCGCGCTCCAGCAGCGGAGTCGCTTTTTCGCAGCGAATGCCACCGGTGCAAAACGTCACGACTGGCCGGTCTTTCCACTCGGTGGGCAAACGGCCGATGGCCTGCGGAAAATCTCGAAAGTCGTCGACGCCGACGGCCACGGCGTTTTTGAACGTGCCGGCGTCGACCTCGAAGTTATTGCGCGTATCGAGCAGCGTGACCGGGCGTCCTTCGTCGAGCCACTGCTTGAGCTCGCGGGCGGTGACTCGCCGCGATGTGTACGCCCGCGGATCGATCCCGGCGACGCCAAAGGCAATGATCTCCCGCTTGATCTTGACCAGCATCCGGTTGAATGGCTGCTCGCGGCTAAAACTCTCTTTGACTTCCAGATCGGCGACGCCCGGAATTCGTCGCAACCGGGCCAGCAGCCCGTCGATCCCTGCGCGCTCGCCGGCGACGAAGCAGTTGATCCCTTCTTCGCTCAGCAGGATCGTGCCGCGCAGTTGCTCCTGCTTGCAAAGCGCGCTCAATTCGCCGCGCAAGCTGACCAGATGGTCGAGCGCGACGAATTTGTAGGCGGCGATATTGACGATCGGGAGCATGCAGCAAATACGCAGTGTGCGGCTCTGGCGACACGGCAGCGCGAGCGCGGTAATATCGCCAGCGCAGTAAAAACGCCGGCGTCGGGGAACACCCCGGCCCGGCGCCGAACTATGTCGCATTGTAACTGCTGGTCGCCCAGCCGGCTATCGCGGTCGGGCGCCGCTGGACAAGCCAGTTGTGGCACACATTCCCGCCCATTGCAGTAATTTTAGAGCTGCCGTAGGAACGCCACCAAGTCGCTCTTTTCCTCGGCCGTCAGCTTGGTTTCGGTAACCAGGTTGAAGAATTCAACCGTGTCTTCGAGCGTGAGCAATCGGCCATCGTGGAAGTATGGCGGCGACTCCTTGATTCCGCGGAGCGTGAAGGTTTTGATCGGGCCTTGCGAGGTTGCGACCAGTCCGTTGATTGTCTGCTCCTTATAGAAGCGCTCGACTTTCAGATTGTGCATCGTGTTATCGGTGTAATACGGCGCCGGGTGGCAGCTCGCGCAATTCGCCTTGCCGAAGAACAATGTCTGCCCACGCATTTCCGGCGTGTCGTTGCCGAACTTTTTGGGGTCAAGCTTCCCGTCGATTCCCAACGCCGGGGCCGGCGGAAAGTCGAGCAGTTCCTGCAATTCCGACATGAAGTGGACCTGGCTGCCGCGCTCCAGAGGATTGATCCCCTTGGCAGAGGCCGAAACCTGGTCTCCGTCAAAATAGGCGCCACGTTGCTCGAATTCGGTAAAGTCCTCGATGCTCTTCAGTGCCCGTTGTGATCCGAACAATCGCTGAATGTTCACGCCGCGCAAGCTCGGCGTGTCGATCCGGCGACGATGATTTTGCGGACGAATATCGCCGGCCAAATGCGTGGCGCCCGAGGTGTGTCCGTTCACATGGCAATCAAAGCAAGAGACGCCTTGCATGCCAATCGCCTGCTCGGTCTTGCGGTCGGCCGTGGCGTTGAACTGCTGTTGCGGAAACTGCGTCACCAGGAGCCGCAGCCCTTCGAGGTCTTTGGCGTTCAGAATGCCGGCAAACAGCTCTTGAAAATTCTCGACCGTAACGACTTTGCCTTGAGAGACGTCGCCAAGATCGGTGCGAGTTGTCAAGAAGATCGCCGGTGGAAATTCCGGCAGAAAGTGATCGGGCAAATCGAAGTCGATGTCGAACCGCTCCAAGCGTGGCAGGGCTTTGATTTCCTTTTGCGGGAAGACCATGCCGCCAACTTCGTGCTTCGGGTGAGGCAGCGGGAGAAAACCTTTGGGAAACAGCCCTTGCTCGCGGATCTTGTCGATCGGCGTTTCAGCCAGCTTGTCCCAGGTCATGCCTGGGGGAAGTTTTGCGGTCGGGCCAACCGGGATCGGCTTGCCACGGGTCATCTTAATCGACTTGTCAGGGCGGGCCGTGAGGTCGTAGCGTTCTTCGAGCAGCTTCTGCTGCCGCGCCATGACACCGGCCTTATCGGCCTTATCTTTTTCCATGACGGCTTTGAACGTTCCCTTACCTTGCAACACCGGCGCGATTTGGTCGTAGCTCGATGGCGCCGTTCCCTTCGGATCGTCATCGGCAGCTTGGGCCTTCCAGAGCAACGACGTGGGAACCACCAGCATCGCTAAGATCGTCAGCGGAACGATCCATCGCGTTGCAACATTCTTTGACGCGCGAGTCCTAGACATGACGATTCTCCCCAAGTTTCGAGGGACAGGCTCTGAAGCGGCCAGCGTGGCTGATTTCGGGCCATTCGCCGAGCATTCAAAAGCAGAAGTAGCGGATCAATGAGTCTTTACTGGCAAACGTTGCGGCAATGATTCGACCGCCGAGGCACGTCCGATTTAGGAAAGCAAGAAGTATGCCGCCAGCGGGTGATGTGGGGCATTCAGAGCTCAGTGATGTGCGACCGCTGCGCTGTGATACAACGCAGCTCGCAGAACCTTACATCGTTTTCGCAATGTTTCCGAATCAATCTTAGCTCGCTCTCGACGAATCGTCCGAATCTCCGCAACGTGATCGCTTTTGTAAGGTTCTACGCCACGCACCGGTATCTTCCTCCGCGGATTGAGCCCCCAGACGCGGAGGAACTGCCATGTGGATCGTGCAACTTGCCCTGAAGCGGCCTTACACCTTTGCCGTGATGGCGCTACTGATCGTGGTGCTCGGCGCCACGTCGATCCGGCAGATGCGAACCGACATTTTTCCGGAAATCGATATTCCGGTGGTCACCGTCATCTGGACCTACAAGGGAATGGAAACGAGCGAAGTCGAGCGCCGGATCACCACGTACAGCGAGTACGCGTTCACGTCGAATGTGAACGACATCAAGCGCGTCGAGTCGCAAACGCTCAACGGCGTGGCCGTGATTAAGATCTTCTTCCATCAGTCGGCCAATATCGGCACGGCCTTATCGCAAGTCACTTCGGCCAGCCAATCGATTCGCGCCCTGATGCCGCCGGGCATCCAGCCGCCAGTCATCGTTCGCTTCAATGCGTCGAGTGTGCCGATTCTCCAGATCGGTCTGAGCAGCGAGACGATGTCAGAAGAAGAGGTCTACGACTACGGCCTGTATGTGCTGCGGACGCAGCTCTCGACCGTGCAAGGGTTGACGATGCCGACGCCCTACGGCGGTCGCGAACGACAGGTGATGGTTGATCTCGATCCTCGGCAACTGCAAGCTCGCGGCATTTCGCCCAAAGACGTGGCCGACGCCATCAACGCCTACAACCTGGCCTATCCGACCGGCGTGGCCCGAATCGATACGCACGAGTATCCAGTGACGCTAAACAACACGCCCTTGACGCCGGCCAGCTTCAACGACATCCCGGTCCGTTCGACCGGCGGCGCCACGGTCTACATGCGTGACGTGGCGCAAGTCCGCGATGGCAGCACTTCGCAAACCACGATCGTGCGTCGCAACGGCAGCCACGGGGCGCTCGTGACACTGCTCAAGAACGGCAACGCGTCGACGCTCGACATCGTCAACCAGGTCAAAGAAATGATGCCGCAGATCCGCGCAGCGGCGCCCAAGGATCTGCGGATTGAGCTGCTGTTCGACCAATCGTTGTTTGTCACCGCGGCCATCGGCGGCGTGGTGACCGAGAGCGTAATCGCTGGACTGCTCACGGCCGCGATGATTCTGATGTTTCTGGGTAGCTGGCGGAGCACGCTGATCGTGGCGGTTTCGATTCCGCTGGCGATTTTGTCTTCGATCGTCATGTTGTTCTTGCTTGGGCATTCCTTGAACGTGATGACTCTCGGTGGATTGGCGTTGGCGGTCGGTATTTTGGTCGACGACGCCACGGTCGAAATCGAGAACATCCATCGCAACCTGGGGCTTGGCAAACCGCTACGCCAGGCGATCCTCGATGGCGCCCAGCAGATTGCCGGACCGACCTTTGTGTCGACGTTGACGATCAGCATCGTCTTCGTATCGGTGCTTTTTCTCGACGGTCCACCAAAATATCTGTTCACGCCGCTGGCGCTGGCCGTGGCGTTTGCCATGATGGCCTCTTACCTGCTTTCACGGACGGTCGTGCCGACGATGGTCGACTTCTTGCTACCGGCGGAGTTGGCCCACGGGCATGGCGCCCCGAGCGGTTGGTTCGGCAAGCTGCACGCCTCGTTCGAGCGCCGGTTTGAACAGCTCCGCGGCGCCTATGTTTCGCTGTTGGAGTGGAACCTCACACACCGGAAGCAGGTATTTGCGGTATTTGCGGTGCTCGTCGTCAGCGGAGCGGTGCTGGCCCCGTGGGTTGGGCGAGACTTTTTTCCAACGGTCGACACCGGACAGTTCCGCCTGCACGTGAGGGCGCCAGCTGGGACGCGAGTCGAAGAGACCGAGCGCTACTTCAGCGCGGTTGAGAACGCGATTCGGGAGATTATCCCGCAGGACGAAGTGGAGCTGGTCCTCGACAACATCGGCCTGCCCAACCGGACGTACGCGATGGCCTTTGGCGATAGCGCTACGACCGGCATGGCCGATGGCGAAATCCTGGTCGCGCTTGCGCATCATCGGTCGCACAGCACGCCGCAGTACATCGCGGCGCTACGGCGCGAGTTGCCACGCAAGTTCCCGCAGTTGGTCTTCTTCTTCCAGCCGGCTGACATTGTCAGCCAGATCCTCAACTTTGGGCTGCCGGCTCCAATTGATATTCAGATTTCCGGCCTGAATCGCCAGGAAAATTTCGCCATGGCGACCGAGATCGCCGGCACGATCCGCAAGATCGCTGGTGTCGAAGACGTTCACCTGCACCAGGTGATGAACGTGCCGAAATTGCACGTTGACGTCGATCAGACGCGGGCCCGAGAACTCGGCCTGACGCAACAGGATGTGGCGAACAGCCTGCTCGTTTCGCTCTCTGGCAGCGGGCAAGTGCAGCCCAACTATTGGGTCGACCCGAACATGGGTATTTCGTACCTCGTTGAGACGCGCACACCGACTTACAAACTCGACACGGTCGATTCCATCAATGGTCTGCCGCTGACGTCTCAGAAGACGCAGGGGGTGCAGCTACTGTCGAACGTCGCGAAGATCCAGCGTGGCGTTACGCCCGAGGTGGCCAATCACACGAACGTGCAACCCTCGTTCGACGTCTACGCCAACGTGCAAGGGCGCGATCTGGGAAGCGTAGCCAGTGACATCAATCGACTACTGGCCAGCTACACCGACAAATTGGCGCCGGGCAACACGATCACGATGCGCGGCCAGGTCGAGAGCATGGAATCGGCCTTCTTGCGGCTCGGACTGGGGCTGATCTTTGCCGCGGTGCTGGTCTACCTGTTGATGGTCGTCAACTTTCAGAGTTGGCTCGACCCGTTCATCATCATCACCGCGCTACCGGGCGCGTTCGTCGGAATCGTCTGGTCGCTGTTCTTGTGGAACACCACGTTTAGCGTGCCGGCCCTGATGGGGGCGATCATGTCGATCGGCGTCGCTACGGCCAACAGCATTTTGTTGGTCACATTCGCCAATGAGCAGATGCAGGAAGGCAAGTCGGCCTTTGACGCCGCTCTGGAAGCTGGACGCACTCGCATGCGACCGGTGCTCATGACCGCCGCGGCGATGATCCTGGGCATGCTGCCGATGTCGCTCGGTCTGGGTGAAGGTGGGGAGCAAAACGCCCCGCTGGGCCGGGCCGTGATCGGCGGATTGCTGCTGGCCACGGCGGCCACGCTGTTGTTCGTTCCAGTGGTTTACAGCCTGCTACGTCGCCCGAAGACCCAGGCGGGAGAACTGACGCCCGCCGGTCACGTGTAAGACCTTATTGAGTCCTAGGTGGTAAATGGGCGAGGGGCGACCAGCGGAAGCCCCGAAACGCGGACGCGAACGGCCTGCAGTCCGGACCATTCACTGCCTCGGTATCAATAAGGCGTGTAAGGGTTGGACCTTCCGACGGTAATTATCGGTAGATGACTCGGGGCCGGCTTGCCAAAGGAGTTGGATCATGACCTCCGCCGCTTTCGACAGCACTTCGCTAAACCGTCTGGATTCGCCGGTCGATCTTCCTCGGATGACGGTCGATGCGCCCATCCTGCGGCCACATACGGAAGTCAAGCTGACGCGCTCTGGGGCAGTTCCAGCGCTCGCCAAGCGGTCAGGTCAGACACAGCCACCGGCGCCAGTCAAAAAACACACGGCCAGGTTCGCGCTGTTGATGGTAATGGCAACCTCAGTGCTGATCGGCGGGATTGTCTACTTGCAGCCTTGGACGCACGCGGGGGAAATGGCAGCCGTCGCAGGACAGGAGTCGCGCGACACTCGCAAAGTGGTGCAGATCGCGCGGCCGACGCAGGCCGTGACTTCCGAAGTCGTGTTGCCAGCGACAATTCGCCCCTGGCAGTCGGCCACACTACACGCTCGCGCGAGCGGTTACCTGACCGCCTGGCATAAAGATCTGGGCGCAACGGTCAAGGCCGGCGAGTTGTTGGCCGAGATCGAAACTCCGGAGCTTGATCAGGAAGTGGCCGCCGGCGAAGCGCTGGCGCACGAAGCCGAGGCCGCCGCCGCGCAAGCCAAGGCCGAACGGATCGAGGCTGAAGCCGACCTTAAAGTCGCCGAGGCGCAGCTCACGCGCGTCCGAGCTGAGACCGAACTGGCCCGCACGCAATTGGCTCGTCGCGAGAAACTGGTCGTGACGCGCACGATTGCCAAGGAAGAATACGACACATTCGCCACGCAGATGGAATCGCGCAACGCCGAAGTCGCCGCGGCCGAGTCGGACGTCGCCCGCCGGCGCTCAAACCTCGACACGCGGACGGCGATCATCGAAGCCCGCGTCGCCACGGCTCAGAGCCGGTTCTCGAACGTCGAGCGATTGAAAGAGCTGCAAGAGTTCAAGCGGATCGTCGCGCCGTTCGATGGCGTGGTCACACATCGTGACGCCGAGGTGGGCATGCTGGTCACGGCCGGTAAAGAGGCGCTATTTGTCGTCGAAGACATGAGCCGTGTTCGCGTGCAAATGCAGGTGCCGCAGACGTACTCGGTACAGACTGTGCGTGGCGTCGCCGCAACGGTCGCGGTGCCAGAATCGTCGGCCCCGGCTGCCGCGGCGAAAGTGACACGGGTCGCGGAGTCGGTAGACATGAATAACCGGACAATGCTAGCGGAGATTGAAATCGAGAACGGTTCGCGACGGTTCCAACCGGGCAGCTATGCCCAGGTGACCCTTAGCGTGCCGCAGGGAGACGCCGCCTGGACCGTGCCGACGAACACCGTCTCAATGCGTGTGGCCGGCCCACACGTGGCCGTGGTAACGGACCAGGATCAGATCGAACTCAAGCCGGTCAAGCTTGGACGCGATCTGGGGACGAAAGTTGTCATTGCGTCGGGCATCCGCGGAGACGAACGGCTGGTGGTCAACCCCAGCGATGCATTGACCGATGGTGATTCGGTCCGCAGCCCAGGGAACCAGGAACCGAAACTGCCCACGATCGCTCAGCGTTAATGTCCGGCGGCAATCGATGCCCAATGTTAAGAAATTTTCAGTCGTTTTTATTTGCGGCGCCGAGCGGGGAGAGTCATGAGATGCACCACTTGCGAACCAGCCACTGGAAGGGGAACTCCCCTCGTCGCGACGGCGGCCGAGGCGTATCATGGGGGGCAGCGCGGTTTTGGCGTGCCGCCAGCAAAGTTTCGGCTTCAGAGCACCCGTTTAGGCGCCACGATGTCGGTCGGCGACTCACCGTTAACCCGAGCCAGTCTACTGGTGCAACTCCGCGACGGCGCCAACCAGGCGGCGTGGCAGGAGTTCATGCGGGTTTATGGACCGCTGGTCTATGGTTTCGCGCGGAAGCGCGGTCTGCAAGACGCCGACGCCGCCGACCTGATGCAGGACGTGCTGCGATCTGTTTCCACGGCCATCGGCCGGCTCGACTACGACCGCGCCCAGGGGACGTTCCGCGGCTGGTTGTTCACGATCACGCGGAACAAGATTTTCAATTTTCTCTCAGCGCGCAGCGCTCGGCCACAGGCATCGGGCGACGGACCTGGCAGCCACGTGCTGGACAACGTCGCCGATGGCAACGACGGCGCGGAACTGTGGGAGTTGGAATACCAGCGTCGTGTAGCCGCTTTGGCCATGGAGCGGATCCGCTCCGAATTTCAAGACAACACCTGGCAGGCCTTCGTCTCGACCGCGGTCGATGGGAAACCCGCGGCCGACGTTGCTCGCCAGATCGGCATGACACCGGGCGCCATCTACGTGGCCAAGAGCCGCGTGCTCGCGCGCCTGAAGGAAGAAGTAGAAACCCTGCGGCGGCAGGAAGAAGGTTGACATGAAGACCGGCACAGTTTGCCCACAGACAGAAGAACTTCGCCAGTTGCTCAGCAGCTCCCTCTCCGGCGAGCGGAGCCAGGAGTGCACGCAGCACTTGGATTCGTGCGAGTGCTGCCAGGCTAAGCTCGAAGAGATTGCGACCGATGGGACCAAGCTCTCGCAGGTCGTCAAGAATCTTCAAGGCGCAGAGCCAATGGCGACGTCGGCCTATTGGCCGGCACTGAAAGCACTCGAGACAGACGTCTCGCAAACTATCACGCCACCGGCGGGCGCGAAGGCCCCGACGGTCGTCCGCTCGCGCGACGTCTCGCTGGCCTTCTTGCAGCCGCCGAGCGACACCGTGTATCTCGGCCGATTGGCGCAGTTCGACGTGATGCGCGTGCTGGGGCGCGGCGGCATGGGCGTGGTGCTCGAAGCGTTCGATTCACGCTTGCAGCGGAACGTAGCGATCAAGGTGCTCGATCCGGATCTGGGCGGCGATGACGTCGCGCGGCAAAGGTTTTGCCGAGAAGCCCGCGCGGCGGCGTCGATCTCGCACGAGAATGTGGTGGCCGTGCATCAGGTGGAGCACGCCGGCGAAAATGGTCTGCCGTATCTGGTGATGCAGGTCGTCAATGGAGAATCGCTCGAGCAACGTCTGGCGCGCGAAGGGCGACTGCCGCTGCGCGAGATTGTGCGGATCGGCATGCAAGCCTCGCGCGGCCTGGCCGCGGCCCACGCGCAAGGGTTGATCCATCGCGATATTAAGCCAGGAAATATTCTGCTCGAGGCGCCGCAGGATCGCGTCAAGCTGACCGACTTCGGCCTGGCGCGCGTAGCCGAAGACGTCAAGCTGACGCGCACCGGGTATGTCTCCGGCACGCCACTCTACATGGCGCCAGAGCAGGCGATGGACGAAGCGACCGACCACCGGGCCGACTTGTTCAGCCTGGGCGCGATTCTGTATGAAATGTGCGCCGGCGCTCCGCCGTTTACTGGCAACAGTGTGCTGGTGATCCTGCGCCAGATTGCCGACACAAAGCACAAGCCACTCCGCGAGGTCGACCCAACGATCCCAGGCTGGCTCTCAGAAACAATCGACCGCCTGCTCGCCAAAAAGCCGGGCGACCGCATTCAAACCGCGGCCGAGCTGGCAGAGCTATTCGACTTCCATTGGGCGTTGATGAAGACCACATCCGAAGAATTGCCTTCGGTCTGCCAGGTAGCGATCAAGAAACGTCAGCGACGAAACATGCTAATCGCTGGTGGCGTCGGCGCGACGTTTCTGGCGCTGGGGCTGTTTGGTGGCATGTTCCTGGCCAATCGCGGCGGGGTTGCAGCCATTGAGCCAGTTTCCTCGGCCGAGCCGATCGCGGTACTGGCCGCCAACGCCGGCGCGGTTTGGTCCGTTTCGTTCGATCCAACCAGCACGACCGTGGCGATGGGGGTTGAAGACGGCAAGGTTCGCCTCTGGGATCTGCCAAGCAAGACAATTCGGGCCACGCTCGATGCTTCGCGCGGCGCGGTTTGGAACGCTCGATTCGCGCCGAACGGGGACTTGCTGGCCACGAGTGGCAACGACGGGCAGATCAAGATCTGGCAACCATCGAAGAATGAAGCGATCAAAACGTTCACGCAGCATCACGGCGTGCGCGGGCTGGCCTTCGCCAATGATGGAAAAATGCTCTATGCCGGTGATCGCGATGGCGAGTTGCGGGCCTGGTCGCTCGATTCCGACGAGCCATTGGCCGAAGCGAAACAGGACGGTGAGATCTTTACCGTGGCGATTTCTCCGAACGGCGAGACCCTGGCGTCGGGCGGCAATGGTAAGGTCGTGCAGCTTTGGAACGCCAAAACTCTAACGCCCAAGATTGCTCTCGAAGGACATAGCGGTCCGGTCAACGGCCTGGCCTTCCATCCTGACGGCAAACAGTTGGCGTCCGTCGGCTGGGACAAGACCGTACGAATTTGGGACGTCAGCACCGGTGAGTTGTTGCACAAGTGCAGCGGGCACGGCGGCGAAATCTGGGGCGCGGCGTTCTCTCCAGATGGAACGAAGCTGGCCACCGGCGGCCACGACGGCGCTGTCAAGTTGTGGAACACCACCACTGGCAAGCTGATTGCGACCTACCTGGGCCACAAAGCCGTAATTCATACCGTGGCGTTCAACGCCGACGGCACACTGATCGCCTCCGGCGGACGCGACGGCGCGATGCGAGTCTGGCCGGTGGAATAAAGTAACGTGCGCGAGTTGCAAGAGGCGGCTACGAACTTAGTATCCGTAGTGCGCCGCGGCGTGCAGCCTGGCTTGGTCGTCTTCCGCCAGGCCGGCGATGCGACTTGGATCGAACGAGTGGTCGCGCGTCAGGTGTTCCCAGTAGGACATGCCTTCGACGCCGGCCTCGGGGACGTCGATCGTGCGGAGCCAAATCCGTAGTTCGTCAGCGCGCAGGCTGCGCAGCCATCGGCTGGGCGGCCGACCGTGGCGCGAGCGGCGGGATGGATCTGGCCGATGCAGCGAGTCTTCACGCTCGCCCGGTTCCCCTTGGATCTTGCTGAAGCGCACTTCGTCGGGCACGAGGTCTTCGTCGAGGTAGCCGGTCTTGCCCGTGAAGGACTCGCCAGTTTTTTTGCTGACGGGGACGGTGACCCCGGTTACTTTCCAGCGACCATTGGCCCAGCTCTCGCGCTCGAACCAGCGCCAGGTGTTGTTTTCGGCAACCCGCCAGTGCGTTGCCGTGGCGCGATCGGCCGCTCGTTTTGCGGCGCTCGTGGCCGTGGCTGGCTCGGTGGCGCGAATCGTAGCGCTGGCCAGCTTTTCCAACGTCTCGGCCTGCAACTTCTCAGCCAGTGTGAACAGGCCGAAGCTGACCCAGAAGGCAAATTTGCGACGAGTAATCATGGATCGGCTGACCTCCCAAGTCGCTGCGCAGTTCGCGCGCGCGACTCGTCAACGCTTCACAGCAAACCCCTCCTTGGCCTTGGACATCGAACGGGGTGATTTCCCATCATCCCTATTAAAAACATAGGCCGCGCGAGCTCGGCATCGCGTTAGTAGGCCATCCAGCGCTTCTCGCCTGCAGAGCAAAATCCAGGCCGCTTTTTCCGAAGAATCTGAAATACCGCCAGAATCCGACGTTGGATTGGCGGCTAAGTGTGCATCTGCCCGAAAAGTCGCAGGCGCCTTCCAACGTTCAAGTGGGCGCCGAATGGAGCGCAATCCTAATTTAGATCAGCGTGCGACGCGAAAACGCTTTGTCGCCAGCACGCCCAGGACGATAAACACAACGAGCACGATCCCCTGCGCGATTGCAAAGGGCGGCTCAGTTCCTTCCGGCGCCAACGCGTGCAGCGGCGGAATCTTCAAGAACGACTGCACGACCAGCACGAAGACGTTGAAGTACAGCGAGATGATCGCCGAGATAACGTACGTCGCCCGCCAGCCGCCGGCCATCTGGCAAGGGTAGCGGGCGTAAACGGCCACGCCGAGCGCCAATAGCGAGAGAATGCCCAGCGCGTGCGACGGCATGAAGTGATCGACCGGAAAACCAAACCCGGTGACGCTCGTCAGGATCGTGGTGATCAAGAAGAGCCTGGTCCAACCATCCAGGCGATTGGCTGTGAGCAGGCCTTTGACGACGACAAAGCCAGCGGCAATCGCCACCAGGCTGATGGCTACATGCAGTATGGTGTAAGCAGTCAGGATCATGCCGCCATTTGTAGCACGAACAACGCAGAAATCAACTTCCCGCGGCGATTCATCAACGATCGATACACGATTTTATTTCTCGCTTGGCGCTAGGGGCTCGACCAACACCGCGCCCGCTCGGCTAAGCACATCCAGCCCAGGCTTTGATTGCCCCTGCGGAGCACGAATCGTCTCCAGGCGCTGAAACGGTTCGATCCGATCGAAGGGCGGTTGCGCGTCCGACTTTGTGATAAAGCCGCGATAGGTGCGGCGAACCAGGCCATTCTCATGCCAGGTGGTAATGTTGCCTTCGGTCAGTGGTGGAGTATTTTCCATCACACGAACTGTCCCGCATTCGGTCGCAGCAACCAAAGGCGCGCTCTGTAATGCATTGTTCGCCAATTGCAGCCGGATGCCGCCGGATTCCGAGACAATACGGTGCGCCGCGGCCGTCAGGGGCGCCTCGACGACAAACAGTGTGTCGCCGAATTGATTATTGACGTCGACACGACCGTTCAGCTCGGCCAGTTGCAGATTCACTTTGAGCAATTGCGCGGTGAAGTCCCCCTCGATCTTACGATACGTGAAGGTCGCCGGCGCCTCGCTGTACAGCGTGATCTGTCCGGCGGTATGTTCTGCCCCGGAGTTTCCTCGATCCGAAGTGACAGTCACCGACACGTCGCCACGCACATTCTTGATCGTTTCTAACTGCACATTCTCGACTGTCAGCGGCCCTTCGTGATCTCGCACGTAACTCTGCGAGTTGAAATCGCGGTCGCCATCGCCGCGGACGACCAGTGGCGCTTTCAGGCCTTCAGCTTCGAGCCCCGCGGTTCCGCCGCGCAGCCCAACGCCGTTGCACCTTGGCACGAAGATCGTCAGCGACGCATGGCGCTGCCACATGCTCCCTGCTCGACCGTCACCGCCGCGAGAATTGATTTCATACTGAACCTGTCGATTCCCTTGTTGGTAGGTGAGGCCTTCCAACTCGATACAATCGATCGGTCGGCTTTGAAACAGCCGAAAGAAATCGCTGGCCGCAAATGCCTTGGCGATCCAGGCGGCGCGGGCAGTCCGTTGCGCGTCGGTCAAGCGCTGTCCGTCAGGGCTAGCCAGGAAGGCAATCTCATCGGCTTGCCGTTCTGTCGCTGATCGGCCGACCACTTCCTTCTCCAGACCGTGGCGATGCACCAGGCGCATTCCGGCGAAATGCTCGTCGAGCGATTGCTTGCCATCGCCAATGACGATCTTTTCGAGCACGCATTTCACCTGTGGCTCGTCCCAGCCCACCAGTCGGACTTTCACGATATTGTTGAGAAACAACAATTGGTCGGGCCCGAGACCGAATTCGATCGTTTCCGTCTTAGTCTCCAACACGCCTGGCGAGACGAATGTCTTCGACGCGTCAATGAGCTGACGAACCTTTTGCAAGTCTTCCTGCAGCTTGCGCACTTGGGCCGTTGCCTCTTGGCTGCTGATCTTGCGGCCGCCGATCTCGGCGCGGAGCGTTTGGACGCGCCCCAGCAGCTTGTCGTATTGCTCCTTCAAATCCTTGGCAGCGTAGTAGAAGCCCCCGGGCTTGCCGCCGACGATGAGTTGATCCTTCGGCAGTTCAGTTTTCAGCCGCAATGGCTCCTCGGCCCGCGTATTGTCAGCCAGCGCGGCGAGTTGCACTGCCACACCTAAGAAGCAGAGAAGCACGAATACGGCGCCATTTCGCGAGCACAAGGCAGCTCGGGTTCGAAAACGATTCATGATGATTCCTCCCCTGCCGGAGTTAATTGGAAACCTGGGAAACACTAAGTGGTTTGTAAGTGGTCAACAACAGCTCAACTTCACTCCGAGCGTCCAGCAACGCGGCGTCCAGTGCCAGGACTTCCAGTTCCACTTCGAGTTGATTCAACGCCTGCTCGATTACTTCGAACGACGAATCGCCGCCCAATTTTGCTTGCTCCAGTTCGGCGACGTTCAGCGCCGGCGCTGGGGGCGGCGCCACTTCGGCCACTTCGGGCGAGGGACGCCAGAGACTGGCAGACAAGCCGACTACAATCAGGACGCTGGCCGCCGCGGCGAACGCCCATCGTCGCGCCGACCAAACTCCACTCGACGTTACTGGGCGCTCTGACGGCACGGCGCTTGCCCACAACTGGCGTTGATGCGTGGTCGTCGCTGCCGGATTGGCCCACTGGCGCCGGGTTTCTAGCCAACCCTCGCGCACGGCGGCGCACCGGGCGCACTGTGCCGCGTGCGACCGCGCCCGCCACTTGCGAAGTGGCCCGCCATTCTCGATTGCAGGTAAAAAGTCGTCGCACTTCATTCGAGGGCTTTCCTCAGTTGTTTCAACGCGGCATGGAGTCGGTTTTTTGTGATGGCGATCGAGACGTCCATTGCAGCGGCTGTTTGCCGGATTGACAGGCCACCCAGGTAGTGCAATGCCACGACTTGCTGAATCTCCGGCGATAGCGCGTCGAGTTGCTGATTGACGCGCAGCACTTCTTCGCCGCGTTCTGCTCGGCGTTCGGGCGGCTCCGTGCGGTAATCTACAATCTCAGCCGGCTGCGCGACCTCGCGCCGACGATCCCGCCTGCGGTTATCCAAAAAAGTCCGGTACGCAATCGTGATCAGCCACGCCCGAGGGCTCCGCAGCCACGGGCGACGGTCAAAGCTGCGCCACACGCGAACGGCCGTCTCTTGCAGCAAGTCATCCGCGTCGTGGCTATTCCCACAAAGCCGGCGCAGGGTGGCCAGCAGCACGGCGCCGTGCGCATCGAACAGCGCGACGAATTCTTCGCCGGAGCGGGTCCCCTGCGTTACTTCGTCCGCTGATTGCACGATGCCCAAAGTGCTGTCCATGCCGCTTGTTATCGTATCGAACGTCAGGTCTCAACCGTAAAGACGCCGGAACCAGCCGAGGTGTTTTTTGGAATTACGCAGGTTCGATAATATGTGCGACTGTCGGCTGCTCTTCGGAGCGACATTCGACCCAACCGGGCAGTATTTCGTTGAATTTGGCGGGCGCGCGACGGCTGGTATGATACGCCCGTGGCGGCGGGGCGCCCTAAGCCGGTGAGGATCGGCGTTCTGCGTTCGATCTGGCGCCTCTCTGGGGATACCCCAGGGGATCTTGAAGGGTTAGGATTTCGTCGCGTGAGCTACCTTGCGCTATTCGCGCAAAATTGCTCACGCCAGACCAGACTCGTTAGGGCGCCCTGTCGTCCATTTTGCATGACTTCGACGCCTGTCATCGCACGAGCCCTCGCGACGGCGTTTCTCGCCGGCGCGATCGACGAGCACGAACTGATCGACCGCGGCGCGCAACTGCTTGGCAAGCGCTGGGCGTGGCTGCCGTCGCTCGCCGCGCGCGTTTGCCGCAAGTTCGCCGGTGGGCTAAGGCCGCGCCGGATTGTGCTGGTCGAGTTTTTGCTTGCAGACGCGGGGTTCCATGCCGCCTGCGAAAAGCACGAGTTGGCGGCGTCCGGGTGGCTCGCGATCCACACGGAAATGTCCCCCATCTCCGCGGCGGCCGGTTGGAATCTTCGTTCGATTCGCTCCACGGGCGAGCTTGCCGATTGGCTGGGGACCACCACTGGTGAGCTGGAGTGGTTTGCCGATTGCAAGCGGCTCGAATCCAAGCGCAACCAAGGCCGGCTGCGACACTATCATTATCGCGCACTGACGAAACGATTCGGCCACATTCGCTTAATCGAATCGCCAAAGCCGCGACTGAAGCAGCTACAGCGCCGAGTTCTTACCGACATTCTCGATCTGATCCCTGTCCACGGCGCCGCGCATGGTTTTCGCCGCGGCTACTCGGTCAAGACGTTCGCGGCGCCGCACGCCGGACGACAGGTGGTCGCGCGGCTGGACTTGAATGATTTCTTTCCGTCGATCCGCGTGAGTCGCGTGCAGGCCGTGTTCCGCGCCGCCGGGTATCCGGATCGAGTTGCGACGTTACTGGCGGGTATCTGCACGAACGCGACTCCGCTCGATGTTTGGAACGGCTATTCATTATCTCCTGGCAGCGCCGTGGCTCGCCAAGTCCCCTTCCGCTATGCGCAACCTCACCTGCCGCAAGGGGCGCCGACGTCGCCGGCGCTGGCAAATTTGTGCGCCTACCAGCTCGGCTGTCGGCTCACGGGCCTCGCCACCGCCGCCGGCGCCAGCTACACCCGCTACGCTGACGACCTGGCGTTTTCGGGCGATGCCGAATTCGCCAGAACTGCAAAGCGATTCTGCCTGCACGCCTGCGCAATCGCGATCGAAGAAGGTTTCCAGGTTCACCATCGCAAGACACGGATTATGCGAAGCGGCGTTCGACAGCGGCTGGCAGGACTGGTGGTGAACCAGCGACTGAACGTGTCGCGGATCGAGTTCGATCGACTAAAGGCCACGCTGACGAACTGCGCCCGGCACGGCATCGCTGGTCAAAACCGCTCGGATGCCCCGGACTTTCGCGCTCACCTGCTCGGGAAGATCTCGTTCGTCGAAATGATTCATCCGGTGCGAGGTCAGCGCTTGCGCAAGTTGTTCGCGCGGATTGATTGGTAGTTGGGCGCCGGCGTTTCCGGCTGGTTAGAATGGCTACGATGCCGGCGGACTTATCGGAAAACCGGGGGCGATATCGCGAGTCACTCCACATCAGGCTTGGATTTCCCTTATGAACATGCGACTCACCTGGCCGCTGTTTGCGTTTTTTTTCGCACTGGCGATTGGTGGCCAGGCGCTGGCAGCAGACCCGGCGTTATTGGAATTTGCGAAGAGTCGCGCCGCCGCGCAGGCCGGGAGTCCGGCGATAGACTTCAACTCGCCCGATGAATGGATCGCCAGACGCAACGCGCTACGCGGGGATCTGCAACAGATGCTTGGCCTGGCGCCAATGCCTGAGCGAGGCGACCTGCGCGCGAACGTCACAGGCAGCCTGGAACGCAACGGCGTGGTCGTCGAGAAGTTGCACTTCCAATCATCGCCAGGGCTGTATGTCACGGCGAACTTTTATCGGCCCGCGAAAGTCGACAAGCCACTGCCGACGATCCTCTACCTGTGTGGGCATGCGCGAGTGGTCGAAAACGGCGTCTCGTACGGCAACAAGGTCGGCTATCAGCATCATGGCGCCTGGTTCGCGCAGAACGGTTACTGCTGCCTGATGATCGATACGATTCAGCTCGGCGAGATCGAAGGCGTTCACCATGGCACGTACAAAGAAGGGATGTGGTGGTGGATCTCGCGCGGTTACACGCCGGCCGGCGTCGAGGCCTGGAACGCGATCCGGGCGCTCGATTATCTGGAGACGCGCGAGGAAGTGGATCGGAAACGAATCGGCGTCACGGGCCGCAGCGGCGGCGGAGCGTACAGTTGGTGGGTCGCTGCGCTCGATGACCGCCCGGTGTGCTTTGTGCCGGTGGCCGGAATTACCGATTTGGCCAATCATGTCACGGATGGCTGTATTGAGGGGCACTGCGATTGCATGTACATGGTCAATCGCCAAGGCTGGGATTTTGGCGCCGTCGCCAGCCTCGTCGCGCCGCGCCCTTGCCTGGTGGCCAACAGCGACCGAGATTCGATCTTTCCGCTCGACGGCGTGATACGCGTTCACGCGCAGATGCGCGCCGTGTTCCGCAAGCTGGGCGCCGACGAGAAATTGGGCCTGGCTATTTGCGAAGGAGGACATAAAGACAACCAAGAGCTGCAGCTCGCGGCGTTTCGCTGGCTCAATCGCTGGCTGCGTAACGTCGATGAGCCAATCACGATGGTCGCCGAAAAGCTGTTCACGCCGGCTGAATTGAAAGTGTTCGACACGCTGCCGGCTGACGCCAAAAACAAAACAATTCATGAGACGTTTGTTCCTGCCGCGGCGGCGGTCGATCCGCCGGCGGACCTGGCGCGATGGAATGCGCTGCGGCAAGAGTGGCTCGAAAAGCTACGCGGCGATGTGTTCTCAGCGTGGCCCAAGCAGGAGTGCCCGCTCGATATCAAGGCGGTCGACGATACGCCGGCCGCTGCGGACCGGCGAACCGTCGAATTCACTTCCGAAACTGGCTTGAGAATGCAACTGACGATCGCCGGCGCCGGTAGCGTCCAAGCAGACGCGCCGATCGTGTTGCATGTGATCGGCGAGGACCGCAAAACCTATCTGGATCGGACGCTAGAGCAGACGCCGGCTGGCGAAATCTGGGCATTCGTCGCGCCGCGCGGGTGCGATCGCGAATGGGCCAAGGAAAACGAGAAAGTCCAGCGCCACCTGCCGCGGCGTTTTGTCCTCGTCGGCACAACCATCGACGAGGGGCGCGTCTGGGACATCCGCCGTGCCGTGGCGGCGCTGCGCGAAACGACCGGCGGAGGGCGTTCGATCCGGCTTGCCGCGCGCGGTAGCGCCGCTGGCCTCGCCCTGTACGCCAGCCTGTTCTCGCCCGAGGTCACAGAGCTCTTGCTCCAAGACCTCCCCGCCTCGCATCGCGATGGGCCAACGTTTATCGGTGTGCTGAAGGTGCTCGACATTCCCCAGGCGTTGGCGCTGGCGCTCCCGCGCCGCCATCATATTCATGGGGGCGACCCACAGACGACGCGCTGGGCCGAGAAAATCGCACGGCTCTACGCAGGCGACGCGAAGTCGAAGCTGCTGGAAGTATCCGCCGAGGCTACTGGTATTTCGAAGTAATACGTTGCGGCTCAGCGACGCGTGACTGCAGCCGAGCAGTCGTTACGACAGCGGTCGATCGTTCGCCAGCGCCGCCAGAATTGTCCGGGGTGGCTGATACGGCTGACGCCCATGGGCGACCAGCTTGTTGTCGCAAACCAGCACATCGTGTACGCGCCAGTCGAACATCACCATCGTCTCGGCAATCGTGCGGCGAATGCACTCGAGGTCCGAAATCAGAATCTCGGATCCGTCCGCGTGCGTGGAATGGAAGAAGAACCGGCTGCTGAGGCGTGCCCGGAGCCGATTGGCCTCCTGCTTTTGCTCGGGGCTTTCGCCGAGAAAGTCCGTCGTCCACGGCGCATACGCTTTGTGCAGCAGGTGCGCCTGATTGAACCAGACTTTTTCGCCCGTCACCCGGTGTGTCTTCATGACCGGCGAAGGCTGGTGAAACACGTACGCCCCGCCATCGTCGGTCCATTCGACTCGCCAGCCGCGCTGCTCGGCAAACTTTGCCGCCTCGTCGCGATCGGTCGAACCGAGCACACTGGGCCAGATCGCCTCGTAGCCGGCTTCCTTGGTTTCCGGCAATCGCCGGGTGAGGATGAGCCCTTTGTCTTCGAAACGCTGGATGAGATCCGCGGGCAGCCGCTGGTAAACGAGCCGCATGTCGCAGACGGGCGTCTGCCCGCCACCGCCGGGCGCCACCTGGCAAAAGAACGCCACTCGGTCGGGCGTGGGATCCGGAAAGCTGGGCGATGGTTCCAGGTAACTCATTTCCTGGTGCAGCCCAATCGTGAGATGGGCCGGCGCGTCTGTCGACGAGACGATCTTTCCCTGCACGGCGGAGCGCGGAGTATGGCCGCCGGCATAGTCGAGCAGTTCCGTCGAAATCAGTCGCATCACTTCTTCAAAATCTTCCGATCCGCGAAGCGCGCGAAAGCCGCGCAGCAGAATCGCCCCGTGTGTGTGCAACTGAGTGTCGAGCCAGGATCGTTCGGCAGCCATCCAGGCGAGCAGTTCGTCTCGCGAAACATCGGCCGTTTCTGGTCGCGCCTCGATAATCAAGGGGAGGGCCAGACCGCCACCAGTCTTATTACCTTCGGCCGAGCAGGACACGAAAGTATTGCGCGAATTTCCGACAACAGTCGATGGGGATGTCATTTACGTTCCTAGGTGCTGGTGCGATCGTTTCTCAGCAGTTGCCTACTCCGTTCCTTCTACCAATCTACCCGCCGAATTGCGAGCGGAAAATCACTCGCTTCGGACGCCACCTTGGCCTGGCCAAAGCAGTCGGCGGGATTTGCACACAGACGTCTCTGGGTTGGGCTACAATGTCCCGGCCTGGGTCGTCTTCATTCGCACGGGAGACAACTCGCCGGGCCCCCAATCGGACACTCAAGGTCGCACGCCCATGACACCCGAGGTCTTCGAGCGCGCCACACTGCGCAAAGTGGCGTGGAAGCTGATCCCATTTCTCTGCGCTCTGTACACGTTGAACATTCTGGACCGCGCCAACGTCGGCTTTGCGCGCTTGCGCATGCAAGGCGACCTGGGCATGACAGACGCGATGTTCGACTTCGGGTATGGACTGTTCTACATCGGCTATCTGGTATTCGAGGTGCCCAGCAACCTGATGATGCGCAAGGTGGGCGCCCGCCGCTGGATTGCGCGGATCATGATCAGCTGGGGAGTCATTTCCTGCCTGACGATGTTTGTTTACGACGCCACCAGCTTTTACTTGATTCGAATCCTGCTGGGCGTGGCTGAGGCCGGTTTCTTTCCCGGCATCATTCTCTATTTGAGTTATTGGTTCCCGGAGCGCGAACGCGCCAAGATGACGGCCTACTTCATGATGGCGATTTCGTTCGCCAGCATGCTCGGCAATCCTGTTTCGGGCCGAATCATGCAAGACCTGAACAACTCGCTCGGTCTGCACGGCTGGCAGTGGTTGTTCTTGCTCGAAGGAATTCCGTCGATTGTGCTGGGCGCGGTCGTTCTCTTTCAACTGACCGATCGCCCCAGCGAAGCACAGTGGTTAGACACGAAGGAGCGCGAGTGGCTGGTCCAGCGGATGCAGCGCGAAGAATCCGAGCGCACGCAAGCGCACGGCGCCGACAAACTCGGAGCGATGTTCGACAGTCGCGTCTGGCTGTTGATTGCGATTTATTTCACCGTGGCGGTTACTTCGAACGCCGGGGGCGCGTACTTTCCCCGGATTCTGGAGAAACATTTCCCCGACGCCGACACGGCAAAACTCGGTCTGCTCAGCGCGCTGCCCCATCTGTGCGCCGCGATCGGGATGGTGCTGTTCGGCGTCAGCTCGGATCGAACGGGGAAGCGCAAGGAGCACGTCGCTGCGGCGGCGCTCGTTGGCGCGGCTGGATGGGCACTCACGGCCTATGCACCCACGCCCGCTGTGGCGCTCGCGGGGTTGTGCATCGCGCAAGTCGGCATGATGAGCATGCTGCCGACCTTCTGGGCTCTGCCGACGGCTTTTCTGAGCGGGGCGGCGGCTGCCGGTGGCATCGCGCTGATCAGCTCGGTCGCCAACATCGGCGGATTTGTTGGGCCAGGTATCTACGGCCAACGCGGTCCCTGGGCCATGGTCATCACGCTGGCGGCCGGCGCCGGATTAACGCTGCTCGTGCGGCGCGATCGACGCCGGGACGAACTACCAAAAGCAATGCCCTTAGAAGTTTGAGCTTCGAGCGATATCCGATTACTAGGCGATCGCGCACTGCCTCTTACGCCGTAGGCGTTCTGTCCTGAAAGCCTCGGCTTATACTGTCAGAAGTTTGACCATCTTCTCAGCGACTCCTTTTGCAGAAGCGGGATTTTGGCCGGTGACGAGGTTCCCGTCTGCGATGCTGAATGGAGCCCAAGGTTCTGTTTTGTGGAAGATCGCCCCTTGCTTGGTCAGGGCTGTCTCCAGCTCAAAAGGCACATCGGCTTTCGCGTAGTTTTCTTCTTCGTCGTTGGTAAATGAGCTGATGTTCTTGCCTGCGAGCAGCCAGGCGCCATCGCTCAATTTTACGTTCAACAAGGATACCGGACCGTGGCAGACTGCTCCAACGATCGCCTTGCGCTCGTATGTTTCTTGGATAACCTTCTTCAGGAGTGGATGCTCTGGCATGTCGGCCATTGGCGCCAAACCGCCAGGCACGAAGATGGCGTCATAGAGACTGACATCGACATCGGAGAGCTTGCTGGCCTTTTGCATCGCTGCCCATCCTGGTCCTACCAGGAACGCTAGATTCGCAGGATCGGCAGCCAGGTGGAGCGCGTCCAAGTACGGAGTGTCACCACTCAGACTGGTAAAGTCGATTTGGTATTTCGCGTCGTCGAACTCTGCGTAAGGATGCGCCACTTCCGGCAAGTAATTGCCCGTCCTTCGCTTACGCGGCCCAATCGCGTTGGTGTTCGATACGATGAATAGTATCTTCTTCGACATCACAAACCCTTTCGACAACACAAACCCTCATTCGTCGAAATGAAGGGATATGGCAGGCCAAACATGCCTACGCTGGGGTCAGGGCGAATAGGACGCCTTCCTGGCTTCCACATCCCTCAGCCAACGCCGGTTGCAGATTCACCATCCGCACGCCTTGCGCTCCTCTCAAAACGCGCCGAGAGACAGTAATGGCCGCTCAGGGAGTCGAACCCTGACGCCTTTCGGCACAAGATCCTAAGTCTTGCGTGTCTGCCAATTTCACCAAGCGGCCTAAGGCTTAGCAGCAAATAGTTTGCGGCAAATTCTCCTGGTAGTCAACGGGGGCATTATTCCGCCGCGCGCAAGGGGTGGTGCATCCGTTTCGTCCGTAATTACCCGCAGGCGTCGCTCGACTGATCGCTTAGCAATCTTGTGCTGGTCCAGCTTTTCGTAGTGACGGCGCGTTATTTCGTGGCGTCCGATTTGGGGATCGACCATTGCATAATCTGTCCATGTTCCATTTCGTGTAGCATCGTCGCGAAGAGATGTTGCCCGTCGGCGCTGAAGAACAGGCTGTTGGGCCGGCGCTCTGGCGTGGGGATCGACATCAGCCCAAAGCTGGTTTGCAGATCCCAGAACTCAATCTGGTTTGGGCTTCCCACGCCGACGGCCAGGGTGCGGTTATCCGGCGAGATGGCTAGCGCGTGGATGCTCCCTTCGACGACGATGTCGCAAATCACCTGTCCGTCATCGCCACTGAGGACTACAACTCCTCCGTGAGCGTCGGTCGCAATATATCGCCCCCCCTGCGAGACGGCGAACGCGTGATAAGGTCCCGGCGCCGACCAGCGGTAATCGCCAAGATTAAAATCCCAGAGGCCAATGGAGTTGTCCGTGGAGATCAACACTTCATTATCAGACAGTATTTTTAAGTCCCAGACTGATCCGGCAACGCCTAGCCTGGTGCGCACGGCGCCGGACGCGACATCGAATATTTCCACCTTCCGCCGATCTGTATGCGCGGCGAGTAGCGAGCTGTCGTCCGACCAGGTGACGAAGGCATTGTACATGCCCGCGACACCTTGATGCCTCCAGATCCTTGCCAGGGGCGTGAGCGACCAGACCTCGGTTTGGCCTGCGTACGTGGTGAAGGCAATCTTGGACTGATCTGGCGAAAGCTCGCTCTGGATGATCGGATTGCACTCCATCCGCGTCTGGCGAACGGGTTGTTCGTTGCTATTGTTCCAGTACTCGATATCACCCTCCATGCTGCAGGAGATTAGTCCTGTCCCCGATTTCTGCATCGTCAGGGCTCGATAACCATTGGCGCGGATCGGAAACTGCCGCTGCCGTGGCTCGCTCTCCCACAATCGCACCTGCCCGTCCGCGCCGGCCGTGGCCAGCAATTTTCCGTCGGGCGACCAGGCAACTGACCAGACCCGACCTGTGTGGCCGACGAAAGTACGTGCGATGCGCCATGTCTCGGGCGACCAGAGCCGAACCACGCAATCTTTTCCGGCCGACGCGAGAACGGAGCTGACAGGATTGAAAGCCAGAGCCTGAATCCATTCTCGGTGGGCTTCCGGGATTGTGGTTAGCGGACGCAATACTCCATCTTGCTGCGAATAGATCTCAATATCCCGCCGGCGACCACCCGCGGCGACCAGCGGAGATTGTGCGGCGACCGCCAGCGCAAAGTTGATCTCGGATTGGCGTTCGATCACGCCCGCGCTTTCCCATTGGGATGTCGTCCAGCAGTGAACGCGTCCTTCTTCGTCTCCCGCCAGCAAGGTGGCGCCATGTTCACTGAATTGCAAACTTCGGACGACACCACTGAGCGTAGGGAGCTCTTTGACCAGCGAGTAATCTTCCAGATTCCAGACTCGCACGATCGGCTCGCGACCGCCAACGGCCAGCCGTTTGCCATCCGGCGAAAACGCCACGGCCAGAACGTGATCTTTGGCGCCCTCGATGCGCCGCGTCTCGGTTCCGTTGCGCCAGTCCCATAATCGAACCGTGCGATCTTCGCTGCCGCTGGCAAGCAACTGGTTTGAGGGTGAAAAGACCACGCACGTTGCTTCCGTCGTGTGTCCGCTGAGCACGCGCTCCGCCGCGCCGGTAGCCGCGTCCCAGATGCGCACGTCGCCGTCTTTACCGGCCGAGGCTAATGCCTGGCCGTCCGTTGAAAAACTGACGGAGAATACATCTCCCTGGTGGCCCAGTAGTTTCAATGTGTGCTGATCGCACGATGCCTGCAGATATCGCCAGCAGAACTCTCGCAAGTCTTCCTGCCCCGGCCTCGGCGCGCAAGATTGCAAGAGCTTGCGCGTTTGAGCGACGTTATCTCGCAGCAGCGATTGGTGGGCCAGGTCAACATTGGCCGAATAAAGCAGCCGGCGGCTGGCTTCAGCTTCTTGATCCGCGCGGCCAATCTCGGCGACCAGCCGCGCGTTGTAGATCGAGGTCACAATCGTTAGCGCCAACAGCGACATAGCGACCAGCGCCATGGTTCCAATCGCAAACGGATGGCGGCGCGTCCACTTCCATACCGTCTCGATCCGGTCTGGCGGCCGCGCCAAAGTAGGCTCGCCTGCCAGATAACGATCGAGATCGTTAGTGAGCTGTTGCGCCGTTTGATAACGCTCGGTCGGCGACTTCGCCAGGCACTTCAAACAGATCGCTTCCAGGTCGCGCGGAACATCAGGTCGCAGGCGGCGAACCGGCGCCGGATCCTCTTGCAACACGCGGCGCAATGTGTCGACCAGCGACTCCCCGCGCAGCGGTGGCTGACCGGTCAGCAATTCATAGAGGATTGTACCCAGCGCGTAGACATCGGTGCGCGAGTCCAGCTCGCGAACTCGACCGGCCGCTTGCTCTGGCGACATATAAGCCGGAGTTCCAATGGTGGCGCCGGTGCGAGTTTCTTCGCAAAGCGCTTCCTGCAGCTTGGCCATGCCAAAATCGGTCAGCTTCGGTGTTAGTACCAATCCCGCGGAAAGCGCGCCAGCGCCCGACGCGGATGGAACCAGCATGACGTTGCCAGGCTTGATATCCCTGTGCAGCACGCCGCGGCTGTGCGCATGTTGCACGGCGCCACTGAGCTGCTGCACTAAGCGGGCGGCCGTCAACACCGGCGCCGGTCCGGTTTGCGCGCGCAGCCACTCGGATAGCGAAGGGCCTTCACAATACTCCGCGGCGATGTAGCACAGCAGGTCGTCTTGACCGGTCTCCAGTACCGAGACGACGTTCGGGTGGCTCAGTCTGGCCGCGGCTTCCGCCTCGCGAAGGAATCTCGACCGCATGTCTTCATTGACGAACGATTCGAAGCGGGGGACCTTCAGCGCGACATGCCTGCCAAGACGCGGATCGCGAGCCAGATAGACCAGCCCCACGCCGCCGGCGCCCAGTAATCGCTCGATCTCGAATCTTCCGACAAATTGCGGCATACAGGCGCCGGGTGGCAGGGCCGCGGCGCCTCCGCTGCGCAGCAGACCTCGCCGCGCTTTTGATCCCGGCGTTTGATCGCGCACGCGATAGAGCAGATCGAGGCAGGCCTTGGCGCCTTGCCAGCGTTTGAGTAGCGCCGGGTCGCCTTCGATCTGTGGGCTAAGCGGCGGCGGCGAAGTAGCGTCGGCCAACGATGCCTCGTAACGCGCAACCAAGTCGGCCAGTAGTCCGTCGTCGTCTGCTTCTTCTAGGCCAATGACCATTTTATGGGGCTCGGTTAAGCAAGCAGTGTCTGCAGCGCTTCCACCGCGCGAAGAAATCGCTTGCGAGCCGCTTCCGCCGAGCAATTTATCGCGACGCCGATCTCTGCGAACGAAGACTGCTGCCAGATGCGGAGCACCAGGATCTCGCGCTCGCCCGGCGGCATGCGGTCGAGCGCGGACTGCAGGCGATCCCGTTCTTCCACCGCGGCGACGTTAGTGCAGGGCGTGTGGAGTTCATCCGCCAGTTGGCTTAGCGCCTGACTGGCGATTGCATCGCTTGCTTCACGGCTCACCGCGCGTTTGTGAGTCAGGCGATGGTGTCGGCTGGCCTTGGAATAGCGGTTGGCAAGAATGCCGAACAACCAGGTGAGAAATTCGTGCTCCGTGGTTCCATGGAATCGCGGAAAGTCACGCTGGGCTTCGACAAATGTATCCTGCACCAGGTCCGAAGCGCCCAGCTTGGCCTGCAGGTCGACAGCCATCCGCCGGCTGGCCAGCGTCAGCAAGTACTTGCGATTCTGCTCAAATAGCCGGCCGAGTGAAGAGGGCGAGCCGTCTCTGGCCTGAGCCAGGATATCTGCGAACCTCCGCTCAGACGACGACAGGCTGCTGTCCGAGAAGTCCGACGAATTGCCAGGGGATACTTTTCGCATGCAGACAGCCTGCGGACTCTTGGTAACGGCGCGAGCAACATTACTATCGCGCAGAATTTCTGTCGACGATTGCCGGCTTCCCGTTGAGCGGCCTGTCGCATGGATCACGCAGCGGCCAATCAGGGCCGGGACATGCCAGCCTAACCACCCAATATTTTAGGGGATTCGTCACCCGCCATTCTAATCGCTGAGGCGCCCCGCTCAAAGTAATTTGCGAAATCCGTCCAAATTCTGTCCGCTCTGCCAAAAAACGGGTCATTAACCGGATGAGCAAACTCATTTTGACCAGTTGTCGATTCCGCAGAACAAAGATTTGCCTGCTTTCCCCAGGGGGGGAGCCAGAAGCCTTGCTGAAAAGGGGACGCTAATGCGCCGCATCGTTGCTGTACTCTCTCTGATATCCGCGTTGCCATTCTCTGCGCCCGCAACTTCAGCGCATGCGCAAACCTATATCACCACGAATACCACCTACCATGGCACACGCCCAGATCCGGGCGTATTTGCGCACGTTATCGACCATGCCAGCAATCCGCTGCTGACTCTCAGCGGAGGGGTGCTCGTCGACACCTCGACACTACTGGTCGGCCCCAGCAACAAAGGTTCGCTGCTGATCACCGATGGAGCGGACCTGAATGTGTATGGAAGCAACGCGGAAATAAATATTCCCGGCTACTTTCAGATGGCGAGAACGGGTCGCAGCACGGTTGGCCATAACGGCACCGGCGTTGCAACTGTCTCGGGTGCCGGCTCCACATGGTTTAATGATGATGCGCTGCACGTGGGCGCCACCTCAGGCCATGGTACGCTCAATGTGGAGAACGGCGGCTATGTTTTCGGCCGAAATAGCATCCTGGGCGCAGCTCAACAGTCGGTGGGCATCGCTAAAGTCAGCGGTTTGAATTCGCAGTGGCTATATAATCGCCTGACTGTGGGAGCGACGGGGCAGTTGACTATTGAAAATGGCGGCAGCGTCAGCGGCAGTACATCCGGCTATCTCCAAGGCGATGCTACCGTCACAGGCCGCAATGCGGGAGTGAGTTCAAAATGGTCGAATGCATCCGACTTCTTTGTCGGTAGTAGCAGCGGAGCATCTTTGAGCATTTTAGACGGCGGCGAAGTTACTAACCCCGGCGGCTACATTGGCGATTCTTCGAATGACACGGGCACGGTGACCGTATCCGGGAAAAACGCTGGAGTGAGTTCCAAATGGACGAATACGGGCAATCTTTGGGTTGGTCGTGCTGGCGAGGGCACTTTGCGAATAGAAAATGGAGGCGAAGTGTCCAATCAAACGGGCCTGATCGCACTCAACGCGAACTCGCAGGGAGAGGTGTTTGTGAGCGGCGCAGGGTCGAAGTGGACGAATAGCAATCTACGAATTGGCGGCTCGTCTTCGGCAGCCGGAGGAACGGGATCGCTCACAATCGGCGACGGCGGCCTGGTAGTCGTCACAAACTCCACCAAAATCTGGAACAACGGCACGCTAACGCTCAACGGGGGAACGCTCGACACTTATTCTCTCGACGCCAGCCTCGGCACGTTCAATTTCATCAGCGGCACGTTGCGAGTCGCAGGCGGAACCACGTTCGCGGCTAATACGACGCTGAATATCTCTGGCGCAAACAGCACGTTCGTCAATTCGCAGCACATCTCGGTTCCTGTCGTCGTTACCAGCGGGGCCAAAGTTACGGGCTCTGGCTCATTTGCAAACCTCACGGTCCATGCCGGCGGCGTCGTGTCGCCGGGCAACAGTCCTGGCACAATGACCGACGCAGTGACAGGATGGAATGGCGGCGGAAAGTATCTTTGGGAGATCAACAGTCTTGGAGAAAACGGGGGCGCCGCCGGAAGTGTGGTGGGGTGGGATAATTGGAACACCGGCGTGTTGACCGTCGGAGCGACGCACGCCAATCCGTTTATCATCGCAATTGCGTCGCTGAACTCGCTCGATGCGGAAGGGAGTTTAGCGTCGTGGACGCCAACCATGGAGCAATCATGGAGGATTGCCACGGCGACGAACAGCGGCGGCATTTTCGATGACATTTTGGGCAGCCTGGTAATTGACGCCACCGGATTCACCCAGTGGAACAATATCAACGGAGGATCGTTCGTATTATCGGCGCAGGACGGTGGTAAAGAGCTCTGGCTGACATTCACACCCGTGCCCGAACCGAGCATGTTCGCACTGGCTATGCTGGCGACTGGGGGTCTGGTCGGTGCTGTCGCTCGACGAGCGCGGATTTTGAACAAGTCGTTGCCCGCAAGTTAGCGCGCGACGGCAAGCTGTCGCTGCAGCGGGGCTGGGTGCGTTCTGGCATCACGATATTGTAGTACCGGTTGCTAGATCCACGTGCAATGGGCGCGCAAAGACATCAACCAACTGCAAGCATTGCTGACCACATTTGGCCAACGCGCGAGCCTGCACTTTACGGCAAACCCCAGTAAAAGCGCAAAAACACGCAAGCTAGGTGATCCAAAGTATTGCGTGTGTGCCAATTTTCATGATGGCGTCCAGACAGCATCCCAGAGCTGGATGCTGAACTCGAAGATCGCGCCGGCAACGTTGCTCGAAGCTTCTAACATTTGCCACATCAGGGCGAACATGCCGTTGGCTCAAGGCTGCGTCTGCCTCGCGCAATCCCCAGGACATTATCGCGCGCCGGGCGCAACTAGCCTGGCGTTGCCGATTGGCTTCCATGTGGTCCAAGATCCCTGCGCCTGCCTCGGGTTGGCGGATCTTCGTCGAACGATCGGGTGACGATGTCGCATGCATCCGACAAGTCCGTTAAGCTAAATGCCATCGGACACCCCTCGGAAATCCGTGGCGTATGCGAAATAAACCAGACCGCTCAGTTCACGAATTCGCAACGACGTGGTGGACCCTCGTCGAACAAGCTCGCAGTGATGGGACGGCCATCCGCACAGAGGCGATCGACTTATTGGTCCGTCGCTATTTACCGCCGCTGCGGGCACACCTGATCCTTCGTAAGCGACTTTCGGAAGACGTGGCCGATGATGTGCTGCAAGCGTTTGTCGCCGATAAGATACTGTCGCAATATCTCTTGCGGCATGCAGATCGCGAAAAGGGAAAGTTTCGATCGCTCTTGCTCAGCTCTCTTGATAATTTCTTCATCGATTGGATTCGCAAGAATCCACGCGAGCAGGGTCTTCCCGTCAATTGTGAGGAACCGGCAGCCGCCCAATCCCAAGCGGCTGACATCTTTGATGCCGCCTGGGCAAGCCAATTACTGAACGATGTGCTCACGGAAATGAAGTCGGAATGTGAAGCAAATAACCAACATGGAATTTGGGGGGTATTCGAAAATCGCTTGCTTGCGCCAGCCCTGTCGCACGTAGCGCCGGTGGCCTATGAGACTCTCTGTGAACGATTTGAATTGGAGTCACCAGAGAAGGCGTCGAACGCCCTGGTTACGGCGAAGCGCAAGTTTGAGAAAGCCTTTGCTCGGGTTGCCATCGGGTATCAACATGACGATGAGCAACCCGGTGATGTGTTGCGAGAATTGACCGCGGTGCTATCGCGTATTGGACCACTTGACTGGAATGCTGTGCCGGCGGCGCGTGGAGCGCCTCCGGGGGGAGCACCGTCTGCTGCACCTGATCTCAATAGTTCACATCCAAGACTGCTCGTGCATCTGCTGGAAGCGCCGACCGACGTCGACGCGCTTTGGCCGCCGGAAGATCTGGCCGGCCTGATGCGGCATCAGCTTAGACAAAAGCTAGCAGACATGGACTTGCGAATTTCGCCAGCCGTTCGTAACGCACTGACGGCGCCATCTACCGTTCCACCCATCGTGACGCTCGCGGACTTATACTCGCACGCCCAGCCACCTCTGGAACTGCTCGAAGCCGTAAAACGCTTTGGTCGACAGCGTGTACATCGCGCAGAGAAAATACTACACGAAGAAATCGCCTCAGCGCTATATTTCGCCAGTATTGCAACGGCGCTCGTGTGCCACGATCAGCGAATTACCAAATCAGATGACGAGCTTCTTGTGCACGGCTTCTGCCGTCTACTGGAACGATCTTGGATCGTGCCGCCACTGCGAGGGCGGTTCGAGGAGAGCCTTGCTCGCCTGCGCCCACCTACCGGCCATGAATGACGCTAGCGATACTTGCGATTTGCGGTAAGGTTGCCAGACGCAATTCGTTTCAGGGGCCAAACTATCGTGTGGATATGGCAGATCGGATATAAGCACGAGCCGCCTCGCGCATCACATCGTTCCAGCGCGTCTGCTTGTCAACTTCCGAAAGAGCATCCTTGAGCAAAGGTTTCTCTTCGGTGATCGTGCGACCCAAGAACCGTCCCATCTTTTCGTCGTCGCTAAAAATTCTTGCGTCGTGGAGATACACCGTAGAGGTTGGCTCTTGGAGGATCGCCCACAATTGGTCCTCGTACTTGGTAAACCCAATTTTCTCGATCGAACTGGTATGCCCTCCAATCGTAGTCAGATTGGCGCCGGTTTTGACGTCCCAGATTTTGATTGTCTTGTCCCAGCTCGCGGACGCGAGTCGCTTTCCATCCCGACTGAATACCAGGTCCTGGACAGCCTGCGTATGACCTATCAGCGTGCGCAACTCAGCGCCTGACTGGGTGTCCCACAACATGATTGTGTTTTCGACACTGCTGGCGAAAGGCGTAATTCGCGTGGCACGCGTTGCAAAGACACTTCCGTCGGGGCTGAAGACAGGAGGCGCATAGAAGACTCCAACCGGCTTAAATGTCTTGAGCAGCGCGCCGGTGCTTGCTTGCCACAATTTAATGGCTTCTCCGGACTGAGTCCTCGCGACAATGCGGGTGCCGTCGGGTGTGAACGACACACCTTCTGGGTCGTCGTGATCCTGCCACGCGGGAAGTGCGACGCCGGTCTCGATGTCCCACACCGCGATGGTGTTGTCGAAGCATATTGACACGAGCCGCCGGCAGTCGGGACTGAAAGAGACGCTCTTGACCGAGGCGGTGTGTCCCTCAAGTGTGCTGAAGACGGCGCCGGTCGCAATGTCCAAGACGATGATTGAATTCTCATTGTCCTGCATAGCAATCAGCTTGCTGTCCGGACTGATCGAATGTGCGAGGTTACAAGTGCTGAGACCTTCTCCCAGCGGAGTGAGCTCATCGCCCGTTTCGGCGTCCCAAACTCTGACGGCGATGGAATCGTCGATGGTCTCCGCAACAATTCGTTTGCCATCGTTGGTAAAAAGTGGCGATTGGATTGTTGCTCCGATTGTTCCGAGCGTTGCCAATTCGGTCTTACCGTTGATATTCCAGAGCTTGTACTCCTCCTCATCGAGCCCGCTAGATATGACCCGATTCCCTTCAGAACTGACTGCTATAACGCCGCCGCTTATCGGGTTGCCGTCCGGTAGGTGAAGTTCGAGCAGTCCGGAGAGACTATCCATGTCCCAGAGTTTGACATCGGTATCGCCGGTCGACGCAATTCGCTTTCCATCAGGACTAACCGTGACACCTGCAACGAAATCCAGATGTCCTTCAATGGCGCCCAAGCGATGACCAGTTGTGGCGTTCCAAAGTCTGATCGACTTATCACCTCCGGATACGAGACGTTTGCCGTCAGGGGTGAACGCCAGGCTATAGACTCTGTCGTCGTGTGCGTTCCATTCCGCCAGCTTTGTGCTGTTCTCCAGTTCCCACACTGTGATACCGCCGCGATCATTGCCTGACGCCACTTGCTTGCCGTCGGGGGTGATCGCAATACTCCAGACGGGATTCTTGTCTTCTCCCACGATGATCGGTTCGCTATCAGGGGCAACATTCCACAACAGGACTTTTTTGTCCTGACTTACGGAAACAAGCTGCTTGCTGTCCGGGGTGAAGGTGATCCTATGCACCATGTCCGTATGTCCCTGCAGCGTGCTCAGTAATGCCCATGTTATTGTGTTCCAGATTTTGATCGTTGTGTCCGCGCTGGACCTCGCGATCCACATGCCGTCGGGACTGAACGCGACACAACCAATCTCATACCCATCGCCCCGCTCGAGCGTGGCTACCTCGGCGCCAGTCATGACATTCCGCACCTGGACTCCGCCGACATCCGACCCTGATGCGATCTGGCTTCCGTCCGGGCTAAACGCAATTTCAAAGATCACTCCGTCACTTTTAAGAGGCGCCGTAGCGGCGGCGCCCGTATCTACGTCCCATACCCTGATATCGCCATCCTCGCTACAGGACGCGACAAATTGGCCATTTGGACTGAATGCGACGCCGTATACCCCGAGTTCATGCCCTTTCAGTGTGCGCAAATCACGGTGGCTAAGATTCCACAGGTAGGCCCATTCCCAGCCAGTTAGATTATTCTGGTCGGCGCTTGGCCGATGCTCTTCGAGTAAATGCAACATTTGACGCACATTGCCATCCTCCCAGCTTTTTTGGGCCAGAATCAGGTCGGAGTCGTACAGCATGTGACGAACGCGTTCTCGTTCGGCGATTGCTTCTTCCGCGCGCACATTGGCTCGAACAGCGAAAAAACTCGACACCAGCGTGCCCAGCACGAGCGTTAGCGCCACGGCGCCCATCAGTCCGGCTACGACCGGCTGACGCTTGCACCACCGCCAACCGCGGGCAACGCGGCCGATCGGCTGGGCAAGAATGGGCTCACCCCGGAGCCAACGCCCGAGGTCGTCGGCCAGCGCGCCGGCCGACGCATACCGGCCGATTGGTTCCTTGGCGAGCGCCTTCAGGCAGATTGTCTCCAGGTCGCGCGCGACGGCTGCGTTGAGTTGGCGCGGCGGGGCCGGGTCTTGTTCGACGACCTGCTTCAGAGTTTCGACGACGGTCGGCGCCTGGATCGGCGGCCTGCCCGTCAGCGCATGGTACAACGTGGCCCCGAGTCCGTAGACGTCGGACAGCGTTGTGACTTTCGACGAATCCACGGCCTGTTCCGGCGACATGTACGGCGGAGTGCCGAAGACCTCGCCTGAGATACTCAGGCCGGAATCGCCTTCTGCGAGTTTTGCCAATCCGAAGTCGGCGACGAGGGCCCGGTCTCCTTTGGTCTCGATCAGCACGTTGTGAGGTTTGAGATCGCGATGGAGGATTCCATGCTGATGCGCTTCTTCGACCCCGCGGGCGACCGATTCCAGATAGCGCGCCGCTAACCGGTTCTCGAGCGGCCGATCCCGCAGCAGTTCCATCATGCTGTGGCCCTCGACGAATCGCATCGAATAATACGGATCGCCATCGACTTGGCCGACGTCAAAGACCGTCACCAAATGCTCATGGACTAGGCTCGCGGTGAGCTGGGCCTCGATGCGGAAGCGGGCCAGGGCCAGCTGACGATGCTTGTGTGGCGAGTTAGCAATGCGATCAGCGCGAATTACCTTGAGTGCCACGACGCGATTCGCGCTGCGCTGCAAAGCGCGATAGACGACCCCCATACCTCCATGCCCCAACTCGCTCAGCAATTCATACTCGCCAAAAGGACGGGGGAAATCGGGCTTGTGTGACGTCGGCGCGCCACCGGCCGCCGGATTCGATTCGTAGTGCACAGTGCCATCGCCGGTCGTGCTGGCCCCCGCAACGGCAGTTGACAGTTGCGAGGACGTGACATCTACGTCGTTCCTGGGCAAGGCGTCGCTGTCCGCGCGCGCAGCGTCGTGTGTGGGCTGACGGGGTCCCGTCTCGGCGCTGACGAGATCGAGCCGATATCCACACGAAGGGCAAGTCAACTCCATTGCGCCCGCGCGGACTGGCGCCTTACATTGCGGACAGCACTTTGCCGTGGTCCGACTCTTGCCCGACGGCAGACCCGACCCGACCTTTGGCGATAACGGAAAGGTGACGACAGCCTTCGAAGTCAGCGACGAGGCAAAGGCCGTCGCCATCGATGGCGTTTCGATCGTAGTCGCCGGAATAAGTTCCGACGGATTTGAAGAGGCGATGGTTTTTGCCCGCTATTTGGAGGACGGTAGTCTGGACCCAAGCTTTGGCGGTGATGGCAGACGCTCCTTTGCACTTGGAAAGCAACTGTTTGGTGTGAAGCATTTAACCGTTCTGCCCACGCGGAAATTGAACTATGCGGTGCTTAGCGTCCGCCCTGATTGTCAAATGCACATTGGGCGTTTAAACGCTGACGGAAGTCGCGATACGACATTTCCTAAGGTCGCTCCCGATGGATTCCTTAGCGCGCGCATGCCGAATTCGAAATCGCGTCACCTGCCGAATCTGGTAGTTCAACCAGATGGAAAGATGTTGTGGATGAGCGAAGCGTCCAACCAGTTTACGGGTGATGACGACGTCCTGCTCAGCCGCTGGAACCCCGACGGATCAGCCGATCCGACGTTTGGGAAAAACGGCGAGGTTACCGTTCGTATTAGCTCAGGTCATGACCACGTACGCGACGCGCTCGTGGCGCCGGATGGCAGCATCTACGTCGTCGGACATTATGACTTAGGAGACAATACCGACGTGTTTCTCATGCGACTGACCGCTGATGGCCATCCTCACCCTGGCTTCGGCACAGAGGCGCAGCGACCGGTAACCGGCTTGCCATAACGCGGGAACCGCGGCGATTTATTTGCCGCCTTCAACAACTCGCCATCAAGCAACCGTGAGCGGGGCGATTGGGCGCCGCGCGGAAGGGGTTATTGAGTCCGGCCCCGGGCCTGCCAGAAAACGCGCGGGCTAAACCGACTTTTTGGCAGTTGGCTTGCGCGGCTTGGTTGGCGTCTTTCTCAATGCCGAGATCGCTTTGGCGCCTGCGACTGCTGGCGATCCGTTGCGCCTGCGCGCGAGGGCTACGGTCGCGCCTGGACGCTTTTGCAAGACTACGTTGCGAGCCACGCCTGCCGGTTGCAGCACGGCCAGCAGCCGGCCGACCTTGACGTGTTGCTCAAGCGGGTGTCTGAGATGACGTCCCGGCTTGAGCCGGTAATGGTTCTGCCTGCCGACGCGATCGCGTTTGAGATAGCCCCCTTTCTCGAGATCGACCACGATCCGCTGCACCGCTCGTTCGGTGATCAGCACCTTCTCCGCAATTTCTCGAATGCGAATCGAAGGCCAGAGAAAGATGCAGTGGAGGACGTGCGTGTGATTGCTCAAGAACGTCCATTCAGGGTGCTGCAGTTGCTTTGACAAATCGGTCACTTCCCCTGATCGTCGAAGCCGTCATTCAATCGGCTTCGCCCGCCATTCGCATTCAGGAACATGCCTCCATGCAAGTCATTTCTAGATTTTATTTTGGCCTATCTCGAACGTCAAGCAAACGAAGCTTACGGGGCTGAAAGGAACGGTCGCACAACCGATCATCAGATGACGCAAAATGCACGTCTTCTGTGTCGTGCATTAGCGGCGGCGCGTGTCGCGATTAATTCTGTTGATAGAAGTTAGCATCGTCGAATTCAACGCGCGGCGTGCAAGACGTATTTGCTTAATTTATTGTGTGGCCATTGCCATTGTGGGTATACGTCTGATCGTGACAAATTCGTAAGAGGAGGTCCATTTGGGCCAGGATAAATTGACGACATTTATGTCTGGCAATACGATCGAGTGATGCGATGGATTGTGCGTCCTCTATTTCCTGCGCTTCAGAACCGATATCGGTTCTTGGGGTCGTAAAGTAGAGAAGGCTGATGAGTCGATTCGCATCGCCGCGCGACCGGCGTTGAAATGAAAGGTCGCGATCTGATTTGGCGGCTGGCGGACGCTAGAGAAGATGTGCGTGGACGTCTTCCTGTTCAAAACACGTTTAGCGATTCCGTTCGTGACCTGCGAGGCAAAGAGCGAAACATGAAACTCAATTCGATTCTGATAGTCGTCCTGGCGCTGATTTCACTCACCTTGCCCGCCTGCAACATGCACAAGGAAGAGGAGCACCACGAGGCCCATAAGATTTTGGCGACCAGCCCGCAGTGCAAACCGGTCACCCTTACACAGCGCTACGTCTGCCAGATCCACTCGCAGCGCCATATTGCAGTCAAGGCCTTGGAGGAGGGTTATCTCGAGTCGATCCCGGTCTCCGAGGGGCAACATGTGAAGAAGGGTGACCTGCTATTTAGCGTCCGGCCAGTCCTCTACAAAGCCAAGGCCGACGCCGAGAACGCCATGGCGGAATTGGCGGAACTGCAGGTGGAATTCACCAAGAAGCTGCGCGATGACAGGGTGGTCCACGACAATCAGGTGAGATTGCGCCAGGCCGAGTACGACAAGGCCAAGGCGAACGCGGCGTTGGCCATGGCCGAGTTGGACTTCGCCTACGTCAAAGCGCCCTTTGATGGGATCATCGACTGTCAGCATCACCAACAGGGGAGCCTCGTCGACAAGGGGGAAGTCCTGACAACCCTCTCCGATAACAGCGTGATGTGGGTTTATTTCTACGTCCCAGAGCGTGACTATCTCGAATACATGGCCAGCGACGGCCAGCAAAAGAAGGACTTGAAGATTGAACTCGAGCTGGCAAACGGCGAAAAGTTCGAGCATCTCTGCAGCAACCTGGTCATCGAGGCGGACTTCAACAACCAGAACGGCACCGTTGGCTTCCGCGCAGACTTTCCAAATCCGGACCATTTGCTGCGTCACGGTCAAACGGGCAACGTGTCGATCAGCCGAGTCCAAAAGGACGCCATCGTGATTCCGCAACGAGCGACGTTCGAAGTGCTGCAGAAGCGCTACGTTTACGTCGTCGACAAAGACAATGTGGCGCACCAGCGCGAGATCAATGTGCAGAACGAGCAGGAGGACATCTTTATTCTCAAGGACGGACTCAGCCCAGATGAAAAGATCGTGCTTGAGGGAATCCGACAGGTCCGCGACGGCGAAGAGGTGGAATGCGAAGACCGTGCGTCGGAGCAAGTTGCCGCGAATCTCAAGAACCACGCTGAGTAGCTCAGCCTTTACGGCGTCATTGAAACCAGGCGGACCCTCTTAAAAAATGTTCTCGCAATTCCTCCGCAGACCGGCGTTGGCGATCGTCATTTCGATCATCATCTTGTTCCTGGGGGGATTGTCGATCAAGACTCTGCCGATCTCGCAATTCCCTAACGTGGCGCCACCAAGCGTGGTGGTCACGGTTGCGTATCCCGGCGCCAGCGCGAACGTGTTGGTGGACTCGGTGCTGGTCATTCTCGAGCAGGCAATCAACGGCGTACAGGACATGCGCTATATGGTCTCGGCCGGCACCAGCGCCGGTGAGGCCACGATTCTGATCGTCTTCGAGCCTGGCACGGACCCCAACGTGGCGGTCTTGAACGTGCAGAACCGCATCCAGACCGTCAAGCAACGGCTCCCGCCGATTGTGGAACTGGAAGGGATCATCGTGCTCCAGTCCATGACGAGCATGTTGATGTACGTGAATCTCTACAGCACCGATCCGGGGCACAACCAGGATTTCCTCTATAACTACGCCTTTGTCAACGTCGTGCCTGAGATCAAGCGCGTCCGCGGCATTGGCAGCGCCAACATTCTCGGCAGCCGCGCGCTCGCTATGCGGGTCTGGCTGAATCTCGACCGCATGCGAGCCTACAACGTGTCGTCCGACGACATCATGAAGGCTGTCAGCGAACAGAGCATGCTCGGCTCCCCTGGCCGCCTCGGCCAGGCGACTGGCAGGACCTCGCAGACGATCGAGTATGTGCTCACCTGGGTCGGACGCTTTAACAAGCCGGAGCAGTACGAGAACATTGTACTGAAGGCCAATCCGGATGGTCAGATTCTGCGATTGAAGGACGTTGCCGAAGTCGAGCTGGGCCCGTCGTATTACAACATTTACTCGAACATCAACGGTCATCCGTCGGCGGCTATCGTCCTCAAGCAGATTCCCGGCACCAACGCCTCGGTGGTCATTGAGGAAGTCAAAGAGAAGCTCAAAGAAATCAAAGAGGCGTCCTTTCCGCCTGGGATGGACTTTGAAGTCAGCTACGACGTGTCGAGCTTTTTGGAGGCCTCGATCGAGCAGGTGCTCCATACGCTGCTCGAGGCCTTTGTGCTGGTTTCGCTGGTGGTCTTTTTGTTCCTCGGCGATTGGCGATCCACGCTGATCCCGACGCTGGCGGTGCCGGTATCGTTGATCGGAACGTTCTTCTTCCTGCAGCTGTTTGGCCTCTCGATCAACCTGATTACGCTGTTTGCGTTGGTGCTGGCGATCGGCGTCGTCGTCGACGACGCGATTGTGGTGGTCGAAGCGGTGCACGCGAAAATGCACGAGAAGCACCTCTCGCCCTATCAGGCGACCAAGGAGGTGATCAACGAGATCAGCGGCGCCATCATCGCGATCACGTTGGTGATGACCGCGGTCTTCGTTCCGGTGACGTTTATGACCGGGCCGGTGGGGACGTTCTACCGGCAGTTCGGCATCACGATGGCCACGTCGATCGTGCTCTCCGGCGTCGTCGCGTTGACGCTCACGCCTGTGCTCTGCGCCATGATTCTGAAGCCCCACACGGGGCAGAAAAAGAAGCGTGGACCGCTGGCGTACCTGTTGCACCTTTTCGACCGCGGGGTCGAAAAGACGACGACCGGGTATGCCGCGTTCCTGGGCCCGGTCGTCACGCGTCGCTCGTTGACGATGTTGGTGATCGGGGGCTTCTCAGTCGGAATTTTCCTGGTGAACACGCAGCTACCGGCCGGCTTTATCCCGCTTGAGGATCAGGGGATGATCTACGGGATTCTGCAGACGCCCCCAGGCTCGACGCTTGAATACACGAACGCCAAGAGTACGGAACTGCAGAAAATCGCCGGCGAAATCGAAGGAGTGAACTCCGTCTCGGCGTTGGCCGGTTACGAAGTGTTGACCGAAGGCCGCGGTTCGAACGCCGGAACCTGTCTGATCAATCTGAAACCGTGGGCCGAACGCAAGCTGAGCTCGAAACAGATCATTCAAGAGCTTGAGCGCAAAGGGAGTGAGATGTCGAACGTGAAGCTCGAATTCTTCGAGCCACCGGCGGTGCCTGGCTTCGGCGCGGCGGGCGGCGTCTCGCTGCGCGTTTTGGACAAGACGAACACGATGGATTACAAGCGACTTGGCGAAGAGACCGAGAAGTTTCTCGAGGCTTTGGGGAAGCGCAAAGAGGTGAAGAGTATTTTTACCTTCTTTGCGAGCAACTACCCACAGTATGAGCTCGTCATCAACAATGACGTAGCCATGCAGAAGGGCGTGTCGATCAAGGACGCGATGGACAACCTGTCGATCGTCATCGGCAGCACCTGGGAGCAAGGCTTCATTCGCTTCAACCAGTTTTACAAAGTGTTTGTCCAGGCGCTTCCCCAGTTCCGGCGCTACCCCGAGGACTTGAACAGCATCTTCGTCAAGAACGACAAGGGGGAAATGGTCCCCTACTCCGCGTTCATGACGCTGAAAAAGCAACAGGGCTTGAACGAGATCAACCGTTACAATTTGTATCCCTCGGCCCCGATTCAGCTTTCACCGGCTCCTGGTTTCAGCAGCGGTCAGGCGATTGACGCGATTAAGGAAGTCGCCGCGGAAACGCTGCCGCGCGGCTACGGACTTGGCTGGGAAGCACTCGCTTACGACGAGGCCAACAAGGGAAACCTGGCCGTTTACATTTTCCTGGTCGTGGTCATCTTCGTCTATCTGGTGCTGGTCGGCCAATATGAGAGTTTCATTCTTCCCTTGGCGGTGATCATGTCATTGCCGGTCGGGATTTTTGGCTCCTTTCTGTTCTTAAAGGCGATGGGGTTGGCCAACGACGTTTACTGCCAGATTGGTCTGGTCATGTTGGTTGGTCTGCTAGGCAAGAACGCAATTTTGATCGTCGAATTCGCGGTGCAACGACACAACGAAGGGATCAGTCTCAAGGACGCCGCCATCGAAGGTGGAAAACTTCGGTTCCGACCGATTCTGATGACTTCGTTTGCCTTCATCGCCGGTCTGATTCCCTTGGTCCGGGCCAGCGGCCCGGGGGCGATTGGCAATCGCACGATCGGCACCACCGCCGTCGGCGGCATGCTTCTGGGCACAGTCATCGGGGTCTTGGTGATCCCGGGCCTGTACTACCTGTTTGGCAAGCTGGACGGCGATCGCAAACTACTACAGGACGACACGAAGGAGCCTCTGAGTGAGGTCCTCGAACACAGAGAGCATCCCGGTGGCCACGGGCATGCCTGATTTTGTGCCTGATGATCGTACGGACTGTCGGCGTCGACAAAGAATCACGCCAACGCGTGAGCGTGGCACGACGAACGTGAAAATTGCAGGTTTCCTGGATGCCGCTCACGCCGTCAGAGCGCCTCGGATTGGATCAAAAGACGATCGACTGAAATCGAAAAACGTTGACCTGACTAACGTAGTTTCCGAGGATATCGAGCTGATTCCACGCCGGGCAGATTACGAGTTTGAAATCTGGCAAAGCAAGCCGCTGAGCACTTCGCGAAAGCTCTGCCATGACGGGATACCGAAGAGCACAATGACCGGTCGCGTCAAACTCAACGCAGTCGCTACCACGCGCACCGCAGTGGCATAACAAACAGTAAGGTTCGGAATCCTCAAGACCTTTCAACCGTTGAATTGGCGCCAGTGAGCGCCAGGTGATTCAAAAATAGCTACCAGCAAAATACTCCGCATTCACACTCTCTGGATGTAGCTGTGATGAGAGCAGCCCCCGCTATCAAGCTATCAGACGATGATCGCATGCTACTGGAGCGCTGGGCGCGCGGCCGTTCGACGCCGGCGCGTTTGGTGTTGCGCTCAAAGATCGCGCTGTTAGCCGCGTCGGGATTGCTCAACAAGCAGATTGCCGCAGAGCTAAGTTGCGGCGCCAAGACAGTTTGCCTATGGAGAAACCGCTTTGCACAGAGCGGCGTGGCAGGCATTGAAAAAGATGCCCCGCGCGGCAAACGGACCAAAATGTCTGAGGGTTTGATCCAGCAGATCATTCATAAAACGCTCCATGAGTCTCCTCCCCGCCGTGCCCGCTGGAGCACGCGGACGCTAGCAGCCGCTTTGGGGACGTCGCCTGCCATGGTGCAGCGCGTGTGGAAAACCCACGGGCTGACAGCAGGCCAACGGCCGCCAGGCGCCGATTCTTAAATTCCCATCTGCCTGAATCGCGAATGCTAGCAGCAGCGTCGCCGATTTGCCCGCCACATGGGTGTTAGCTTGTAACGAGTGTTGGCATTTCACCACCCGTTCTGGCTGCAGTCGTACGATGAAAATCATCGTCAGAGCATGAATTGCGCGAGCAGGACGCTCGCGTGCGACCGCCACTGGCGGGGCGATGGCCCCTGGCAAGAGAGCTGGTCTGGATTGGCGTCCGAGTCGCTTGGGCGCCGCGAGCCAGGTCAGCGAATCCTGCCTGGGCTCGGGCCGCGCGAACCGAGCAGATGGCCGATCTGCGCACGCTCATCAAGGATGATAGGGATGAAGACCTTCCTAAGATCTTCGAATACGAAGCGCCTCAAGAACGCTGTGATCACAGCGATCCTCTGCGGAATGTTGTTTGTCCAGCCGGGCTGTGGCATTCCCCAGCTCCGTAAACCAGAGCCGGCGCCGTGCCAGCCGGATAGCTTCAATGGAGCTGTCAGCGCTGAGAACTCCTCTTACGTCGGAACGTCGGAGTTCTTCAACGATCCCCTGCTCACCAGCTTGATCAATCAGGCGCTGGCCGGTAACCAGCAACTGAGGATCCTCGCGCAGGATATTGCAACGGCCAATAACGAGGTTTGGAGGCGGAGCGGGTCGTATCTGCCGTTTGTCAGCTTTGGCGCCGGCGCGTCGCTCGACAAACTCAGCACGTTCACGCCCGAAGGCGCCGACCTGAGCCAGATCATCAAGCCCAACGGCGGCGTCTTTCCCAACCCGATCCCCGATTTCCTGGTGGCCGCCAATGTCTCGTGGCAAATTGACATTTGGAGGCAGTTGCGGAACGCCCGAGACGCGCAAGGCCTGCGATACCTCGGCACGATCGATGGTTGGAACTACGTTGTGACTCGACTGGTCGCAGACGTTGCCGAAAAATACTACGAGTTGATGTCGCTCGACATCCAAATGGAGACACTGGACAGAACGATCGCGTTTCAGGAACAAAGCCTGCAAATGGCCAGGTCTCTGTTCAACGCCGGCCAGGCCAGCGAGTTGGGCGTGCAGCGTTTCGTGGCAGAAGTGCGGATGAATCAGAGCCAAAAGCTCATCATCCGGCAGCAGATTATCGAGGCCGAAAACCGGATCAACTTTCTCTGCGGCCGTTATCCGCAGGCAGTCCTACGCAACTCATCGGCCTTCCTCGACTTGAACCTGCCGATGCTGCAGGTGGGCGTGCCAGCGCAACTACTACAGAACCGTCCTGACATTCGTCAGGCAGAGCGTGAGCTCACGGCCACGGGGGTCGACATCCGAGTCGCGCGGGCCAATTTCTATCCAAGGTTAGTCATCACGTCTGGCGTCGGCTGGGAGGCCTACAACCCTAGATACATCTTCTGGACTCCGGAATCGTTGATTTACAGCGTCGCTGGTGGCCTGGTCGCGCCGTTGGTCAACAAGCGGGCGATCCAAGCCGACTACATGAATGCAAACGCCAAACAATTGGCGGCTCTTTACGAGTACCAGCGCACGATTCTGAACGCCTTTACGGAAGTGGTCAACCGCGTCTCCAAGGCGCAGAACTACAGCGTGAGCCTCGCGCTCAAGAGGCAGCAATTAGCATCCCTCGAATCTGCCGTCGCGATTTCCAGCAAGCTGTTTCAGAACGCTCAGGTCGAATACCTCGATGTGTTGACCGCCCTGCGCGATCGCAACGCAGGCAGGATCGTCTTGATCGAGACGAAGCAGGAACAACTGGCGGCCGTGGTAAACGCCTACCAGGCCCTCGGCGGTGGTTGGCGCAGCGTAGGCGGACCGGCGCCCATCATGCCGCCGATTCCGCAACCGCCGCTACGAGCTCCGTTCTTTCAACGGCCCGCTGGGCAGCCGCCGGAGCAAGTTCCGGCGCCCCCTCCTGGCCCAGAGCCTGTGATCCAAGGACCAGCGCGGCCGATGGGACCGATGATCCCAGATCCCGCGCCGGCAAAGAAATAGTGGGCATCACAATCGCGGCGAACAAAAAAACCGCGTCGCAGCGGCGATCATTTTTGCCACTGCGACGCGGTCTAAACGGACACCGCTAGCCTGTCTGTGATACGCTTCGACTACGAATCACTCCACCAGGTGCGGGACCTGGGCGTAGCGGAGCTTGTCGTGCTTTGTGGCGTCGTAACGAACCAGCACGCCGGCGGCGACCAGCTCTTTGCGCATTTGCACCGGCCGGCCGTAGCCGTTGTCGCTGATGCAGCTCGGGTCAAACGGATGGAATGAGAAGATTCCGTCCGAACCGCGGATGCGCCCATACCAGTCTCGGCCGGCCTGAAACTTGTCGACCGGCTGATTGACCGTTTCATGGCAACGCATGCAGGAAAGCCGATCGACGGCGACAAAGCCGGCGTCATAGTTGGCCGGCACAATGTGGAACGGCGCCTTGGTCGTTGGCGCGGCGGTCACTTCGCCCCCTTCGGCCGTCATCCAGGATTCGCCAGAAGCTGACTTGAAGGTGGTCTGCGTTAGCAACTCGCGGACCAACGCCTCGTCATTCAGCGACGGCAACTCGTGGATGCCCATCTTCTGTTTGAATGACTTGCGAGGGTGGTAATCCGTCAGCGTCAGTTGCGGCAGCTTCGCCGGCGGCTCAAGTTGATCCATGAACGCCACCAACTTCTGATCCTCGCCCCAGCCTGGACGTAGCTCCTTGAGTCGCTCGGCCAGATCGGCGGCGCGCGGAAATGGGCGAAATGCGTCAACGTCCCAATCTGACTGCTCGCGGAAGCGAACTCGCAGCTCGAAGCAGTAGTCGTACCCATCCGGTCCGCGCATCAACAGCACTTCGCCCAGCACTGAGCCGACCGGAAAGCGCCAGCCGTAGGTCATCTGACCGTTCGTCTTCGACGGGGCATGGAACCAGACGATCGGGATGACTTTGCCCTTGTCGTCAACCGGCAGACGCAGGAACCGGAAGCTGCTCACGTTCTTCGAGCGATGGGCGCCGGCCGGCGTGGCCCAGGGAAACTCTCGGTTGCCATTTCCGAACGGTTCGCTGCCGTTGGCCGAGATGTTGTAGCTCACCCGATGGATGCCTGGCATCATGCCATCCAAGAACTGGTAGGCCTTGGGCATCTCTTGGTCGGTGTACAAGATCAATTGTGGGTCGTCCAGAATCTCCTGGACTCGTTCGTCCTCCACCCGTGGCAGCAACCTGCGCAAGTTGCGCTCGTGCTTTTCGGCCACCAGCCGGACCACAGGTTTGACGGCCGCCTGGCGCTGGGCGGGCTCGGCCTCCGCTGCGACACTCGCTTGCGGCTGCCAGCACGCACACGCAACGGCCAAAGTCATCGGCAAAATGAGACGCTCCATCATTGCTTCCTCCTCATTGAAGTCAGCCCCTTCCGTTCAAAAAATCCCAAGACGCTGCGCACTTTTGCGCGATCGACGTCAACAAAATGCATGCCAGCAAGCTGGATGCATGCATTCGAAGGTATGGGGCTGAAAAGTCTGTTCAACCCTCAATGTTCGGGGGTTTTTTCTAGAGGACCAAGTGCCCGCTATTTAACTGGACATCCTGGTTTAACAATCAATGGACATAACCTGACGCCAGTAGGAGCGTCGGGATAGACGCTTTCCAAGGAGTATCAAACGACTTGCAGGCGCGAGGTGGCTATTCAGCGCGCAGTGGAGACGACGCGCGAAAACGGCGCGGATGGGGGGCGGAGATTCCACCAAATGGCGAGAAAACCCCCACAACAAAATCGAAAAAATTCGCGAGCGAGGGTTCGCCTGCGATGCCTAATCAGCCTACTTTCAAGCGCGCGGCCTTGAGCGTGTTGACCATCAGCATCGTGATCGTGAGCGGGCCCACGCCGCCGGGGACCGGCGTAATCATGCTTGCGATCTGACTGACGGCCGCAAAGTCGACGTCGCCGCACAGTCCACTCTCGGTGCGATTCATCCCAACGTCGATCACGACGGCGCCAGGCTTCACCATGTCGGCCGTGACAAACCGTGGGACGCCGATGGCGGCGATCAGAATGTCTGCCTGTCGCGTGATGGCTGGCAGGTCGTTGGTGCGCGAATGGCAAACCGTGACCGTGGCGTCTCCGCCCGGTCCACGCTGTAGCAGCAAGTTGGCCATCGGCTTGCCGACGATGTCACTGCGCCCCAAGATCACGGCGTGACGACCGGCGGTCTCGACACCGTTTCGCGCCAGCAACTGCTGCACTCCGTGCGGCGTGCAGGGCAGAAATCTCGGCTGCCCGCCGACCAATCGGCCGACGTTTTCGGGATGAAAGCAGTCGACGTCCTTGAGAGGATTCACAGCGTGCAGGACGAGCGTCGAGTCTAGCCCGGCCGGCAGCGGCAGTTGCACCAGGATGCCGTGGACCTGATCGTCCCGGTTCAATCGATCGACCAGGCCGAGCAGATCGTCAATCGTGGCCGTCGCCGGGAGGCGCTCCAGGCGGCCATCGAGCCCCAGCCGCTCGCAGGCTTGCCGCTTGTTACGAACATAGACCTCGCTGGCTGGGTTTTCCCCCACCAATACGGCTGTCAGGCAAGGTTTGACGCCTGTTTTGCGCGTAAACTCAGCCACTTCCATAGCCACCTCGGCCTGAATTTGCTGGGCCAACTGCTTGCCATCCAGGATCGTCGCGCTCAAGGCCTACGTCTCCGCGAAAAGAAAAACACCTGCACGGCGGGCATTCTAACGCGAACGGGCGAGGTGGGAAACGAGGTGATACGTTCGCTCTTGTCCAAGCATTGTGTTGGTGACGAATTGCGGCCTCGACTTACCACGTAATATTGCAGTGGAGTAGCATTTCCTGAAGCGAGGATACTCCGTCGGCGCTCACCATGGTTCCGTTCAGGTCGATCTGGGGCAGACTGTTTAGCGATTTCAAATGACGAAGGCCATCGTCTGAAATCGCTGTATCTTCCAGACAAAGCCACCTCAACTTCGGAAAGTGCCTGAGGTATCTAAGGTCCGAGTCGGTTATGCCGCTCTCCCCTAGATCGATTTCAGTCACACCAGTGGGTGGATCGACGGACTCGGCGCACCAAATGAATATCCCGACCGCATCCCAAAGACATTGCATCGCCTCGGCTTCGGTCATTTGATCGCTGCTCATTGCCCGATTTTTACCACGCGCCTCAGGCATCAAACAACGCATTGATGGTCCAGATGTGCGATTCGATGCCTCGCACCCGCAGGTAGGCAACGGCTGGCGGCCTCACGACGATCGTCTTCACGCCGGCTTTGGCGCCATCTTCAGCAAGCGAACATGCTTGTCAAAGTGGGCCGTCACTAGGCGCACGCCGTCTGGATGGAGATCCAAATCGCGCACGGTGTTGGGCGACTTGAAGCGGAAGAATTCTTTGTCGGCGTCTTGCTTGAGGAACAGGACCAGCGCCTCGGTGCCGCCGCAGCCGACAATCAGAAATCCTTCCGCGTGATAGACGACGCGCCAGGCAATGCACCGGGTGTCCGGCGCGTGCGAAATGCGCGGCTTGCCTGTCTCCCAATCGAACTCGATGATCAGCGGATCCTGCACGGCGCCGAGCGGGTTGCTCGATTTGTGCAGTCCACAGCAGGCGAGCGATTTGGCGTCAGGCGAAAAGGCCATGTTGCGCACGCCGCCGTAATCAACCTGCTGCCCGCCGTTGTAGGAATGGAGTTCCTTGGCGTCGAACACGCGGAGTTGCTTGCCGGTGGCGATTTCCCACTGATGGACCTGACCTTTGAGGTCGGCCGAGATCAAGAACTGCCCCGAGGGGTGAAACAGCACGCTGAAGACGTTGGACGCGTGGCCGGCAAAGGTTTGCAGCGCCGCGCCATCGGCCGCGTTCCAGAGCTTGACCAGGTTGTCGTTGCCGCAGGTGGCGATCGTCTTGCCGTCCGGGCTGACCGCCAGCCCGCGCAGCCATCCGGTGTGGGCCTCGACCGTGCGAATCGGCGCCGGCTTGTCGGCCGTGGCCGGCCACCAGATTAGTCGTCCCTCGTAGCCACCGGTGTACAACGTTTGACCATCTGGCGAAAAGCCCAGACTGCGAACCCAACTCTGATGGCCAACGAAGGCCGTGGCAGTACCAGTGGCGACGTCAAATCGCTGCACGCTGCTATCTTCCGCCCCGGCGAACGCAAATCGCCCGGTCGGATCGAACCGGCAAGAGACGAATGGGCTCGTGTACTTCCACTCCGCCGCCACATGCGTCAGTGCGGGATCAGGTTTGGCGGCGGGAGTTGCGTCAGCCATGTGCAGTGTTTGCTTTGTACTTATTCGCCCGAAGCGCGAGCGAGGGTTCTTCGTTTTCTTTGCGTCCGCATCGACAGTGAAGAACCCTCGCTGGCGCTTCGGGCTGGTGTTTGAGAGCGTCCTGGTTTACGCCAACACTTCCTTGATCGCCTTTACCGCAGGATCAGCCAGCGGCAGTTCGCGTCCGCCGACGTCGAACGTCGAAGTCGGGTCGAGCCCCACGGCGCTCAAGTAGGTGTGGAACAATTGCCCGTGATCGACTTCGCCCTCGATGACCTTGGTGCCGTTGTCGTTCGTCTTGCCAAACGCGCCGCCGCGTTGGACTCCGCACCCGCCGAGCAGCACGCTCCAGGCGGCCGACCAATGATCGCGACCGTAGTGCTGATTGATCCGCGGCGTGCGGCCGAATTCGGACATGACCACGATCAACGTGCTGTCGAGCATGCCGCGATCGGCCAGGTCAGCCACAAGCGCGGCGAACGAGCGATCAAACTCGCCCAGTTGCTCCAAATGGAAGTCAAAGTTCTCGTTGTGCGTGTCGTAATTCGAGTGGGCAACCTGCACGAACGTGGCCCCGCCCGATAGCAACCGCCGCGCGAGCAAGCAGTGCCGGCCGAGATCATAACTGCCGTAACGCACCTGATCTTGCGGTGATTCCTTCGAGACGTCGAACACGTCACGCTGGCTCATTAGCCGTTGCGCTTGTTCGTAGCTGTAGGTATACGCGTCTGTCTGCGCGGTGCGGCGACGTTGCAGGAAGCGCTCGTTCGCCTTGCGGCGCACTTCGTTCCGCTGCATATCGGCCGCTTCCGCCAAGGATGGATCTCGACCGCTGTTGGCTGGCGGGTTGCCGTTGCCGAGCGAAATGCTCGCGTAGCGCGGGCCGAGATACGCGGCGTCGTTGCTGCGCCCGCCACCGCCGCCCGGCGTGATATGAATGTGGCCCGGGATGGCGCTGGTCTCTGGCGTGAGCGCCTTGGCCGCTACGGCGCCAAAGTGCGGATAATCTGCCGCCGGCGTTTGGCGACGCCCGGTCGTCATCAGGTAGTTGCCCTTGCCGTGGTCGTCTTCCTTGGTGTTCACGCCGCGGACGATCGTCAGATGGTGCATTTGCTTGGCGATATTCGGCAGCAACTCCGAAATATGGACGCCAGGGACCGACGTTGGGATGGCGCGGAATGGACCGCCGGTGTCGGTGTTTGGCTTGGGATCCCAGCTTTCCAACTGGCTCAGTCCGCCGGCCATGTAGAAGCACAAGATCCGCTTCTGGTTCTTTTCCAACTCGGCGGCCGCGGCCGGATGCACGGCGGCGCCCAACCCTCCGGCGAGAACTCCCGACCCCGCGGCAATTTGCCCCAGGAAACGACGACGCGCGAGCGTGTGCTCCGGCGAATGGCAAGCGTATTTGGCGAGCATGGAGTCTCCTCCGTTTTGGTGTCTATCCGGAAATTGAAACTTGTGCGACGCCGGCCTGGTGTTGCTTGCGGCCGATGACGCTCGGATACGTTTTAGTGGTTAAATCGAAACTCGGACGAACAAAACAGCGCCCAGGCAAGTTCGGCCACGGCCGCCGCGCGATCTGCTTTTCTTGGGCTCATGTAGTCGCCTACTTCCTTCGTCTCAACATCCGTTGGTTTACGCGACATCACGCTAAGGTACAACTCTGTCGCAAACGCGTTGGCGTCTTCGAGTTTAACTAATCGATCAACTAGATTGCCTGCGGCGGGCGCCAGCCATCCGCGCACAAGGCCACCGTTGGCGAGAAACAGCGCCTGATCCGCCGTGGCGGCGAAGACCTGTTGCGGCTGACCTGGCGCTCCGGCAAACGTGGCAATGAATGGCGCGACATTGCCCTTCAGCTTTTGGTTGAGCGCAATCTCGACGTCGCGTGATTTTGCCGCAGTCGCGGTCGCGTCTGGCGTCGGATGGTTCTTCTCCCATTCAGCCATCACAGCCGCCCTCTCGCGGTCGACCACGCCAGCGGCCTGCATCATGCTCCAGGCGAGTTGCTCCGGCGTGAGCGGTTTGAGCGTAGCGGCGGCAGCCCGCACGCTGGCTCGCTCGGCGACTGTTTGCCTCGCCTGATCGACCCCGGTCATTGCCACGCTGATTTGTTGCTCGGCCGTGGTGGCGGCCTGCTCGCACGTTTGCGCGGCGGTGTTGAGCGTTGCCAGTTTGGCCGTTGCGTCTTCGACGGCCTGCTGCGAGGCCTGCATCGCGTCGGCCGCCGCTTTCATGGCCGCTTCGCGCTCGGCAATCTGAGTGGCGAATGTCTTGGCCTCGGCCGTCAGCTGGTCGACTTTGGTTTTCAACGCCGTGGCGGCCTGTTTCAGCTCGGCCGATTCCGGGGCCTTTTGCACGGCGATCTCTGTCTTGGCCAGAGCATCCGTGACGGCCTCTAGAACCGACTTCTTTTCCGCCTGCTGCTGGAGGGTCACTTCCATGGCCTGCGTGGCCGATGACATGGTTTGCTGCGCCGTGACGAGTGACTGATTCGCGGCCGTCATTTCGGAGTCGAATGCAGTTACTGCCGCGCGAGCAGCCGCCAACTCGGCCGCGGCGTTCGCGGCGCCGTCGCGCGCCGTGGCAACAGAAGCCGATGCATTGTGAACTGCGACGACGGCTTGCGCCTCGGCCAGGCGTTCCGCGGCGTCGAGCGCGGCCGACGCGTCGGCTCGCAGACGAACATCCGCGGCCTTGGAAACCTCGACCGCGGCCGCCAGTTCCTTTTGAAGTGGAGCGTATTTCGCTTCGAACGGTCCAACGAGCGGCTGCTGCGCCGCGAGTTCGTCGGTCGCTGTTTTTACGATCGCCTGATTGTCTGTCAGGCTTTTTTGTAAATCGGCGACTTCTTTCGTCAGTTGATCCGCGCGGACTTTGATCTTCGCCGCCGCGTCAACGAGCGCCTTATCACCGGCCAGCTTCTGCGCGGTTTCTTGCGTCCTGGCGCTGGCCTCGGCGACCAGGCGCGCAGCGTCTTGCTTGCCCGGCAGGCTGGCCTGAGCGGCGGCGACGATTGCCGTCGACGCCTCGAGCGATTTCTTCGCCGCGGCAACTGCCCCTTGCGCTTTCGCCAACTCGTCAGCAACTGGCGTGGCGGCCATGCGCGCCTTCGTCACAACGGCCAGCGCCTCTGTCGCGGCCGCTTGCGATTTTTGCTTAGCGGCCTCGGCCTGATCGCGCGCGGCTGTGAGGGTCGCCAGTTGCGCGGCCAACTCGGCCCCGCGCTGGTCAATCTCCGGCGGCAGATCGAGCGAGCGGGCGTACGTCCGCGACAGCGCCAACTCGCGCAGCATTGCGCGGATGTCGAACTTCATCACCGGGAACTCGGCTGCTAACAGCGCCAGCACTGCCGGATGCGTCGGCGGGTTGCCATCGTTGTGCAGATCGACCGGTTCGACCAGGCCACGCCCCATCAACTGCGCCCACAGGCGGTTGACGATCGCACGGCGGAAGGCCGGGTTGTCGCCACTCGTTACGGCGCCAGACAATTGCGCCAGCCGGCTGTACTTCGGCACGGGTCGAACGTCTTTGGCCGGCGCAACGGTGTATTCTTGCCCTTTCGGGTACGACGGCTCAGCGATCGACTGCCCAAACGGGATTTTAGGAAGCGCCGTGCCTTTGCGTGACGCGTCAAAGACCGATTGATACGCCACGTCGCCATCGGCCTTCTCGGCCAAATAGGTCAGTGGCTTTTTGTCCTTGCCGTCTTTGTCCTTCTCGGGTTTCTCTGTGAACAGCAGTGCGCGATTGAAAAAGGCGTACAGGCCTTGAAAGTCTGCCTGATAGTAATCCGAAATCGACGGATGATCGTGACACTGGGCACACTGCAGGTCCATGCCGAAGAACATGCGGCCAACATCGCGCGCCAGCACGTTCCCTTCGGCCTCTCGATCGAGCAAAAAGCGCGACGCCGGACGCTTGGCCGGGTCGACACTGTCGGCCGCCAGGATCTCGCGAGCCAGTTGATCGTACGGCTTGTTCACCAGAAACGAATCGAGCAAAAACTTCTGCCACTCGGCGACCGAGACGTACTTTTCCGGGCGACGCTCCATGAGCGTAACGTCAAACACGGTCGCCATATGCCGGGCGTGCTCTGGGCTGGCCAAGAGCCGGTCCACCGCGGCCTCGCGTTTGTTCGGCGCCGGGTCGTCGAGAAACTGGCGGGCCTCGGCGGTCGATGGGATCCGCCCAATCAGGTCGAGCGAGATCCGGCGCAGCCACTCGGCGTCGGCTGCCAGCGGCGCCAGCGGAACGACTTGATTCGCTTCAATCAGCTGGTCAACACGTTCGCGCAACGATGCTGGGGCCGCTGGTGAAGCAGTCGTTGGGGCTGGGGCCGGCTCTGCGCCGTGCGCGATCCCGAGCGCGCAGCTCCACAACGAAAACGTAGCGGCGAACGCTAGCGTCGAAGCGCCGCGGTTGGATCGTTTTTTGGTTTGGCCGTTGTGGCTCGGCATGCGTGAAAGCCTCCACACGTTGGGCGGGACCGTTGTTGGGCGCGGACGCTTCGAACGGCTGTAGGACGCAAGGGCTGTTAAGGCCTTCGCGTCCCTTTTTGGGCAAGCATTGGCAGGGCAACCACCCGGGCAGCAACCTTGGGCGAAGGTCACCGGCCGCAGCGGCGCGGTCTCTATCGTGGCGGGCGCTCACGCTGCGGCAGAAGTCAATTGGCGCCGCCGATGCCGCAGCGCTTCGATGGACTTCCAACCCATCAGTGAGCGTTCATAAGTATCGCAAATCCGCTGGAAAGATTGCAAGGGAAAAACGGAGGCATGGATCTCCGGGCGGGGCCTGATCGGCGAAATCGCCCGCTAAAATGGCCCTGTCGGCACGCCTTCGGACCGAGAAATCAGCGAGCGGAGCGTGACAAAATCGATCTGGGCCGAGAGGAACTGCGCGCTGCCATCGCAGAGGACGACGTGGGCGCCCTCGGAGTGCAGGCTGAAGATCTCGCCGTTGGGACCGCAATTCGTGAGTCCCCACGAGCAGTCTGTCGGCCCGCCGATGGGCGAGTTGTTGTTATTGATGTAGGGCTGCTTGCGAGTCGCCACGTTGCCAGGGCCGGAGACGCCAAACCCGTTGTCCGGCTCGGCCCAGCGGTTCATGGCGCGGTTGCCGCTGGCGGTCGGCGGATCGGCGTTGTTGCTCCCGATCGGATCCGGATTCGGCGAAACCACGTACGGCGACAGGGTCTCGTAATTCATCGGGTTGTCTTCGGCCAGAGCGATTGTCTGGCTCAGGCCGTCTGTGATCAGGGCGATCCTCGCGCCGCCGAGCGTGAGAGCGCCGTCGACGCGGGTGGCGTTATTGCCGAGGCCTGTCGTGGGGTCGATGTCGACGTGGACCGGCGCCGCGTAGTCGGTTTGTCCGTACGACTGCGGATCTGGCTCGGCCAAGCCGTTGCTGGGGCAGATCAAACCGGGGATGGCCGTGCGGGCCGCGGCCTGATTATTCGGCGCGCGTTTGTCGTTGTAGGCGAACTTCATATCGATCATCGAGGCAAGCGTTCCTTGCTCCAGGAAAGGGAGCAGGTGAGTAAACGTCGAATGGAGGTCCCAGCCTGTAACGCCGGTGTTGGCGACGGTCCCCTGTCCGCCGGTCGGAAATTGTCCTTTCGTCCCTTCGAAGTTGTGCATGGCGAGGCCCAACTGCTTCAGGTTGTTCTTGCACTGCGACTTGCGA